>Ga0187892_10007651_pt1 | contig 15264 bp, 7 predicted proteins | sample MA1701073metaG_FD_139345 | JGI IMG/M metagenome (GOLD analysis project Ga0187892, IMG submission 139345) | Bio-ooze microbial communities from a basaltic lava cave in the Kipuka Kanohina Cave System on the Island of Hawaii, USA - MA170107-3 metaG ... | reverse complement strand
GCGAACGTCGATTCGATCGGATTCGTCGTGCGGATGTGAATCCAGTGTTCGGCGGGGAAGTCGTAGAAGGTCAACAGCACCTCCCGGTCCTTCTTCAGGCACTCCACCGCGGCTGGATACTTGCCTTCGAACATCTCCAGGAAGGCATCGAAGGCCTTGGTGCCCGCGGTCCGGGTGAACAGTCCGCCAGCGATCGCACGGAGTGGAACCTCGGATACCTTAAGCGTCGCTTGACCGTCGCCGGGCGGGGACATGAGCCGGCAGGGTCAGGGTGCATTCTTCACTCTTGCCTCTTGCCTGTTGCCTCTTGCCTTTCTGATCCGAGGTGTTCTTGGAGGGGGCGATTGGCTACAATCGGGCGTCTGTCCTGGTGCGAATCGCGTGGGCGAATGAAGCGTTAGGGGGGGAGGTACGGGAATGACAGTGACGCGGAAAGTGGGGTTTCTTTTTTTGCAGGGCGCTCTGCTAGGGCTGATTGGCAGTGGCCACGTTGCGGAAGCCGAAATCGCGACGGAACCGGCCGATCACAAACAAATTGCCGATGCTCCGGCGCCGGCCGTGACGGCCTCAAACGAATTTCATCCGGAGCGCGTTCTGGTTCGTTACAAGCCGGGAACGTCGCGGGTGGTGAAGGAGGCCTCTCGGCGGGCGGCCAAGGCGCGGCGGATACGCAAGGAGTATCAGAGCGTGCGGGACCTGCAGCTCGTGGACGTGCCTGCGGGCAGCGTGACCGATGTGTTGCGGGCCTACCGAGCCGATCCGAACGTCTTGTACGCCGAGCCGGATTACACCATCGAACTGATGCAGGTGCCTAATGACGAGCAATTCCACCGTCTCTGGGGCATGCGCAATACCGGCCAGCCAGGTAACGGCCCCTTCTGCCATCCGACCAGCGCGGCGGGCATGGACATCGACGCAACGCGGGCTTGGGACCTTTGGACGGGCGACGCCAATTTCCGTATCGCCGTCATTGACACCGGCATCGACTATCTCCATCCCGATCTGGCCGAGAATGTCTGGACCAACCCGGCCGAGGCTCCGGGCGACACCAACGACGACGGCTGCCCGGGAGTCTGCGGGATCGACGACGATTTGGACGGGCTTACCGATGAAGATTCCCTCGGCCGGCAACCGTGGGAAGCCGGTTATACCAATGACCGCAAGAACGACGACGATGAAAACGGCTGGATCGATGATATCCACGGCTTCGACATGTTCAACCAGGACGCAGACCCGCAGGATGACCACTCGCACGGCACGCACGTGGCCGGCACGATCGGGGCAGTGGGCAACAATGGGATCGGCGTGGCCGGCGTCAACTGGCGGTGCAAGGTGGTGGCACTAAAGGTCTTCGGTCGCACCGGAACGGCCAGTACCTTGTCGCATGCGATCGAGGCGGTGGACTACGTGACAATCAACCGGATTCGGGTCTCGAATAACAGTTGGGGGTTCAGCCGCGGGTATTCGCAATCGCTCTACGATGCCATCGCCGCGTCGCAAACCGTGGGTCACGTTTTCGTGGCCGCGGCCGGGAACGATCCGGGTCGCAGCAACGACCAGATTCCCCAGTATCCCGCCAGTTACAACCTGCCCAACATCCTTTCGGTGGCCGCTATGGACAATCACTACACCCGGGCCCTGTTTTCCCAGCTCGGGAGGACTACGGTGGACTTGGCGGCGCCCGGGGCCTGCGTCTACAGCACGGTGCTCAACGGCCGGTACGACTATAAAGATGGAACGTCGATGGCCACACCCCATGTGACCGGAGTCGTCGGGCTGGTGCTCAGCCGCTTCCCCGAGCTTTCTTGGCGAGGGGCGAAGGAAAAAGTCCTGTACACGGTGCGGCCCATTGCTGAGTTGGAGACGCAGCTACTATTCCCCGGCGTTGTGGATGCCGCGGCGGCCATCGACTGCAATCGAAATGGGCGGCCCGACGAGCAAGACATCGCCGCCGGGGCGAGCGATTGCACGGGCAATGGCGTTCCCGATGAATGCGAACCGGATTGCAATAACAACGGCGTCGCCGATAGTTGCGACATCGAGAATGAAACCAGCCCGGATTGCAATGACAACGCCCGCCCCGACGAGTGTGAACCGGACTGCAACCGCAACGGCCGGGCGGATTCGTGCGATGTCGCCCTGGGAACGGATCCGAATTGCAACGCCAATTCCCTGCCTGACCAATGCGAGATTGACTCCGACAGTACGGCGCCTGGCGGCCCCTTTTATTGCACCTCGCGATGCTCGGCGGATTGCAACGACAATGCAGTGCTCGATATCTGCGAGCTGGCCGCCGAAACCAGCGAGGACTGCACGCAGAATGGCGTCCTGGACGAGTGCGAGCCGGATTGCAACGGAAACGGCTCGGCCGACAGTTGCGACATCGAGGATGAGATCAGCGTGGACTGCAGCTTCAACAGGATACCGGACGAGTGCGAGCCGGATTGCAATGGCAATGGGCAGGCCGACAGTTGCGATATCTACCTGGATTTCAGCCAAGATTGCGACGAAAACCGTATCCCCGATGAATGCGACAACGTGCCGCAGGCCGATTGCAATGCCAATGGGATTCCCGATCGCTGCGATCTCATCACGGCATCGAGCCGCGACTGCAATAGCAACGAAGTCCTGGACGAATGCGATCTGCGGGACGGAACGTCCCTAGACGCAAACGCCACACAGATCCCGGATGAATGCGACGGCCGGGGGTTCTTCATTGTTCCGGTCGGGGCCAATGCCCCTCACGTCATCGATGGTAACCGGATCACCCTTTTGGGCGGCGGCCACAGGCTGGAGTTGGAAATCCACTTGTACGGCTGGGACCTCGACGGCGATGGGACACCACGTCTTCGGGCTTACGAAATCCGCCTCGAACCATCCAGCTTCTCCGGCGGGGATTATGGTGAGCTGAATCCCGCCAAACTTCCCTGCAAAACCGATAACGATTGCTTCGAACGATCACGGTGCCTGCCGAACGGTCTCTGCGACGCTCATGGCGCCGCATACATCGACCGCAACCGGCCCAATTATGTCTTCTACGACCAGTTTGCCGTGCAGGCGGTCAATCCTATGCTGACCGTCGAACAAATCGTCTATACCTCAGCCCTCTGGCGGCAGACCGACGTCATTCCCGACGATGGAACAGAGAAATACGCCGCTACGCTCTGGTTGGACGTTTCACCTTTGGCCGCAGGGACCTTCACCATCGGCTTCGCGGACCGCCTGCCCGCACAACTGCTTGCGTCGGCTTCCCAACGCATCACGGTCCCGACGCTGATGCCCGCTCTCGTCACGATTCTCCCCGACTGCAACAAAAATGGGATTCCCGACGACGTGGATATCTCTGAGTCCAGCACGGACTGTGACCTCAATGGGATCCCCGATGAGTGCCTGGAATTGGAGCCCGACTGCAACGCCAGCGGGCAGCCCGACGCCTGCGACATCGCGGACGGTTTCAGCGAGGACTGCAACAGCAACGGCGTCCCCGACGAATGCCTCACTCTCGAACGCGACTGCAACGAGAACACCGTGCCCGATGCATGCGATATCGCCGGCGGCCTTAGCAAGGACTGCAACGCCAATGACGTTCCCGACGAATGTCTCGATAGGGAAGGCGATTGCAACCAAAACTTTCGACCCGATGCCTGCGACATCGCCGTGGGCTCCAGTGGCGACTGCAATGAAAACGGCGTGCCCGACGAATGTCTTACCGTTGAAGAAGACTGCAACGGCAATGGAACGCCCGACTCCTGCGATATCGCTTCGAAACTGGAACACGACTGCAACGAGAACCGGATTCCGGATCGCTGCGACATCGCCGCCGAGACCAGCATGGATTGCGACGCCGACAATATCCCCGATGAATGCGTCAGTGAAACCGACGATTGCAACGACAACAGCATTCCGGACTCGTGCGACATCGCCGGTGTGTCCAACGGCGACTGCAACCGCAATTCAATTCCCGACGATTGCGATATCCGGGACGGCGTGAGCCAGGACGAAAACCAGGACGGCGTTCCCGATGAATGTCGAAAGACCTTGCGCGTGCCCCGCGACGCGATGACCATTCAGGCGGCCGTCGATCAGGCCCGGTCGGGGGATATGATCGTCGTGGCCGACGGCGTGTATCGCGGCGAGGGAAATACCTCGGTGTTCTTGCGAGGAAAAGCCCTGACGCTGCGCAGCGAAAACGGCCCCCAGCACTGCGTGATTGATTGCCTCAAAAGCGGCCGGGCGTTTTCATTTTCGGAGCGCGAGACGGTCCTGACCCGTTTGGAGGGATTCACCATCACCGGCGGTTCCATCGAATTGGGAGGGGGCATCCGGTGTGTTCGCAGCAGCCCGACCATCGCCAATTGTCACATCGTGGGCAACAGCGCTTCGGTGGCGGGCGGTGGAATCTATTGTGACCTCTCCAGCCATCCGATCATCAGCCACTGCATCATCGCACAAAACACGTCGGCCGTGGACGGTGGCGGGATTTTCTGCCAGAACATGAGCAGTCCCTTGATTCGCAACTGTCTCATCGTGCGCAATGTGGCGGCCAGCGGCGGCGGAGCCGTCTTCTGCGACAACCTCAGCAACCCGACGATCACACAGTGCACCTTCTCGAGGAACCTCGCCGCCTTTGGCGGAGCGATCTACGGCGCCCGCCGCTCGGATATCGCCACGCCCGGTTTCAGCGGGCCGTTGATTCATAACAGCATCTTATGGGGTGACAACGGAACTTCGTCGGGCGACGAAATCCACTTGGCCCGGGGCGCTCACTTGGCCGTGGAGTACAGCACCGTCCTGGGCGGAATGGAGGCGGCGGGAATCAGCGCCAGGGCCATTCTACGTTGGGGGGACGGAAACCTCAACGAGGATCCTTTTTTCCTCGATGCCGGCGGATTGGATGGCAACCCCAGTACCTGGGAGGACAACAACTATCGCTTGTTTCGCCTTTCCACGTCGATCAACGCGGGGTCGGTGGAGCCCGCGGGCGACGTTGGACTTCTGGACTTGGACGGCCACGGTCGCGTACTCTGCGGCGTTCCCGATATGGGCGCCTACGAGTTCGGCATTGGAGATTATGACTGCGACGGCGCCCTGCATCTGAGCGATTTGACGCACTGGGCCGGATGCGCCACCGGCCCGGCGCAGGCTCCCACCGCGAATTACGCCGCCGGCTGTGAGGCCTTTGACTTTGATTTTGATGGCGCGGTCGACTTGGCCGATTGGGCTCAATGGCAAAGGCGGCTTCGCCCGTAGCGCATGGCATTGAAAATCACCGAGTTTCTACCGCCTTCTTGCGTTCGAGTGCCGTTACTTGGCTCCGAAAAATTGGCCGTCATTACCGAGCTCGTCGATCTGCTGGCTGCCAACCGGTGCTTCACCAACCGCGATATCGTCTTGAATGCTGTTTTGGCTCGCGAGCGCGTTCGCTCCACCGGGGTCGGCGAAGGCCTGGCCGTTCCCCACGCCAAATCTCCCGCCTGCCCCAAGCTGACGCTGGCGGTCGGCAAACCCGCCGAACCGCTGGAGTTCGAAAGCGCCGACGGCCGACCCTGCCGGCTTGTTGTTCTCCTAGCGGGCCCGACGGACAACGCCGGCCCGCACTTGCACGTCTTGGCCGGCATCAGCCGCCTGTGGCTGAGCGCGGCCTTTCGCGAGGCCGTCCTGCAAGCCGAAACCGCCGAGGCTCTCTACGCCGCCTTCGAACGCTTTCAGACGTAACCCTCATTCCCGGAAAAGGAAGGACCGCAAGTCTGCTAGAACCTGGACCGCTGAGGCAGTTCATCGCCGTCATGGCCGCACTCTCGCGCTTCCTTCGCTAGGTGCGCTCACTTGGGCTTTTTCTTTGCTGGCGCGGCGCCAGCGACGCGGTTGATCGGGTGCTCCTTGGGGTCTTCAAACCAATCGAGATACTTCGTAGCGGAATCGCGGCCGCTTTGAATCAGCTCTTCGACTTTGTCGTCGGAGAGCTTGAAGTCGGTAGCCCGCACACCGAGGGCGTCGATGAACACAGTGCGGTCCCAGTCGTTTTTGTGCAGGTGCATCTTGTTGGCGGTGTCGGTCATAAAACCGATCAGGGCCTTGGCGTAGTCGAGGATGTCGTCCACTCGCTGCGGCGGCAGACGCCAGGCCTTCTTCTCCGCGGCGATTTCGTCGGCCGTGTCCACGCGGAAGCCCAGCGTCTCTTTGTTGTACACGTGGTTTTCGTCGTACACCGTGGGGTAATCCCACTCCTTGCGCGGATCCACCCAATGACCCGGAGCGGAGACGAAAGGCTTGCTGTCGAACAAATCCAACGGGTAGTTCCAAGTCACGCCCCCGTCCACGTTCACTTCGCCGTTGCGGCGCACGCAGGCAAAAAACAGAGGAATGCTCATGGAGATGCGCACGGCCAGCCACACGGGCACGTCCGGCGTATCGTCCGCGGAGTAGACCTGCGGAAGCTGCAGCGAGAGATTCGAGCCGATGGTGTAGAGCCGGCGAAATCGCTGCGGTTCTTGCAGGGCCCGGGTGGCCAGGCCGCGGAAGTCCAGGTCCGTGTCACCGGTGAAATCATAGACGAGCTTTTTGATCCACCGCGAGAACTCTTCGCCTTTGAACCAGCCGAAGTCCTGCAGAAACCGTTTGGTATCGCGAATCAAACCGAAACTGTCGTCCATGAAGTCGCGGAAGTCGGTGCCACCAACGATCTCGGCCAGGTCGGCGCTTTTGGCTCCCAAGGCCAGCAGCGTCGAGCTGATGGCCCCGGCCGAAGTCCCGCCGACTCGTTCGATGACGGACATGTAGCCCCTCTTCTCGAAGACTTCGATCGCCCCGGCGTAGGCGATGCCCTTCACCCCGCCGCCTTCAAACACCAGATTCCGAAATTGCCCTTGCGCCACGACGGAAGCCTCCTTGGCAAAAGAAACTGTGCCGCAGCCTAAATCAGGTCCGCCCCTGATGAAGGCCACGGAACGATTGGTCTGTGCGAGTGCATCCTGGAATCCCCTCTCCCCACCTTAGAGTGGGGCAGGGGTGGGGGCGTTTCAGGATGCAGTCTTTGTCCCCGCGGGGAAAACCGCAGGGACCAGAAGTCTAGCACAAAGCCCAAATGAGTGACAAACACGGCAACGACCCTAACGCCACCTCAGGTGCAGGCGCACTTGAAGGTGGCTCCGTTTCGCAGCAATATGTGTTTTTTGGCTCAAGCTCTTCGATTGCATCTTTCCCTCCCTTTGGCTCAAGTCCTCTTCCCTACCAATAACGTCAGAGGTGATCCCTCCTTGGCGGGAATAGAGCGCGCGCCCCTATTTGATTGGCAATTGCCAATTTCCGATTGCCGATTCGCCGCAGAGCATGCAAGCACGTCGATGCCGCCACTCTGTTTACGATGCGCTCGAATCGTTGCCATCTCGCGGCAGACTGGCTTGCGGCATCGTGTGTGCTACTATTATGGCGTGGCTTGAGTTGCTAGGAGCCATGGTTCGAGGGCCGTTCGTCAACGTAAGACGTTTGACTGCGTGGAAATCAAAAGGTGCGGCGCCGAACGGCTTCGCGAGCGACTGGCCGGAATGACCCTTGAGCAAGAAACTGAATACTGGCGTTCGGCGCAGTGAGGAATTCCAACGGGAGCAAGAACGCCTGCGGTCGGGGCTCGCGCCCGTCTCCCGAGTCTTCGCGGTGGGCTCGAAGGATTCTTCCGAAACGGCACAAAGGCATCCAATGTCAGGAATGCAGCGGCGCAAAAGCCCGACCGGCATGAAAGGACGTTGCCACGCATTGGATTTGTCGGATCAGATGGCCCGACGTACGGTGTGGGCGTGAAGACGGTTGCGGTGGTCGGGGCTTCGGGTGATCGGAGCAAGTTCAGTAACAAGGCTGTGCGGGCGTATGCGGCCCAGGGATGGGGGGTCTATCCGGTCAATCCCAAGGGCGGGGTGATTGAGGGTCTGCAGACCTACGTTTCGCTGGAGGAGATTCCTGTTCGCGTCGATCGGGTCACGCTCTACCTTCCGCCGGCGCTGGGCGTGACGGTGCTGCCGGACATTGCGAAAGGCAAGCCGGCCGAGTTCTTCGTGAACCCCGGGGCCGAGAGCGACGAATTGGTGGATGAGGCCAAGCGGCTAGGTCTCGATCCAATCCTGGCGTGCAGCATCGTAGACATCGGGCTCTCGCCCTCGGCTTTCCCCTAGAAGGCAATGCGGGCGGCGGGCAAGCGACGCGAGCCATGCTCGCACGAACATGGCCGCGCTTTGCCGGCCACGCCACTGCCACACATGCCACACATGCCGGGTTACTCCGTTTTCCCCCTTGGTGAAGGGGTCTTACGCCAAAAAGGTGACCTCTAGCCTGCCCCGTTTCCGGCTTTTCTGCAAGATGCCTTTGTGCCTCCTGAGACTGTCTTATTCTCGCGAGGTGCCGGGGTCTTCGGATTTCGCGGGGGCCGGAGCACCCTTGGAGTCCTGGCAGGCGGCTACGAATTCCAGAAGGTGTTCCAGTGATTCTTCAGTTTGCCTGTTGCGCGGTCCCAGCTCAATCAGAAGAGTCACAAAGGGCTCGAATAAGAGCGGTTCGGCCTCATCGAGTCGATCCAGCCGAGTGAGGCACCGACCCAAGGCGCTCCCGGCTACGGCCGTGTAGCGATGCCCGGCCGGCAGGGCTTTTTGACGAATCTCCCAGCCCTCGCGCAGCAACGGCTCCGCCTCCGCGGCCTTGCCTTGATCGACGAGCACTTTTCCCAGGATCACCAACGGCTCGGACACATCGAGGTGCTCGGCCGGCAAGCCTTGGCGCACGATCGTGATCGCCTCTTCCAAGAGCGCAATCGCTTCCTCGTCGTCGCCTTGCCGGTGCCGGAGCAATGCCAAAGCGCAGAATGTCTTCGCGCGACGCGGGTGGGAATAATCCGGAAGGGCGTGCAACGCTCCCACGGCCTCGCGTAAGAGGGCTTCGGCTTCCTCGACTTTTCCTACCTCGGTGAGGAGCCGTCCCAGATTCGTCAGGCTTATGATCACGTGCGGGTGATGGGGGCCGAACAGCTTTCGTTGAATCGCGAGTGCCTCTCTATGAAGCGGCTCAGCCGCATCGTGACGACCTTGAGCCTCCACCGCCAGGGCAAGGCCGACGAGGGCATTGGCCACCTGAACCCGACGCGGATGGGTATAGTCCGGAAGTGCGTGCAACGCGGCCGCGGCCTCGCGTAGTACGGTTTCGGCCTCCTGGAGTTCCCTTCGCTCGGTGAGCAGGCGTCCCAGGTTCGTTAGGCTTACGATCAGATGCGGATGATGGGGGCTAAGCAGCTTTCGCTGAATCGCCAGTGCTTCCCTATGAAGCGGCTCGGCCGCGTTGGGACGACCTTGAGCCTCCATCGCCACGGCAAGGCCAATCAGGGCATTGGCCACCTGAATGTGTTCATTGCCGAAGATTTCGCGGTTGATGGACAGCGCCTCCGCAAACATCGATTCCGCCTCGGCGGGGTGCTTAAGATTAAGTAATTCCGCGAGATTCGTGAGGCATCGGGCCGTCTCCATGTGCCGATCCCCGTGGACTCGCCGATGCATGGTCAGGGCCTCACGGTAAAGTGGTTCCGCCTCAGCGGATCGGCCTTGTTTTGCAACGGTGAAGGCCAGGCTGTCCAGGGCGATGGCTACCCGCGGACTTTCTTCGCCTGATGCTGCGCCGTAAACCTCCAAAGCTTCTCGATAATGATGCTCAGCCTCGGAATACTGGCCGTTCTTGACGAGTGCCGTGCCAAGGTCCACGAGCTTGGCCGCCAGCAAAGGATGTCGGTTCCCCAGATGAACGCGCAAGATGTCGATGACCTTGCGATGGAGGGCCGCGGCTTCCTTGAAATCGCCGCGGCTGGCCCGGAGGCGGGCGAGGCGCCCGAGGGTCACGGCCACGCGAGGATGGTCCTCGCCGAAGCGCGCTCGAACTAAGGCGAGGGCTTCCCCAAAGAGTGATTCCGCTTCAGCATAATTCCCCTGGACTTCGAGCATGTCGGCGAAATCGCTTAGGATTTTGGGCAGCCCGTCGTGTTCATCCGGTTGCTGGCGATAGATCGCCACGGCCCTTCGGAAAAGGACCTCCGCTTCGTCAAACCTGTTGATCTTGTGCAGAACGGCCGCCAATCCGGCCAGACTCTGGGCCACATCGGCGTGATCATCGCCCAGCAGTGCTTGTCGGGTGTCCAGGGCTTGCCGAAGCAGCACTTCCGCCTCCCGGTAACGTCCCTGAAGGCGGCGCAACGATCCCAAATCAAGCTGACTGACGGCTGTGTCCAGATGCCGCTCGGTAAGTAAGCCCACGCGGGTTTCAAGGGTCTCGCTAAGCAACTCGTCGGCGCGGTCGTAAAGGCCCCGGCTGAGGTAGACTCTCCCCATGGCCGTCTGCACCGCAGCGCGAGTTTCGGGTTGGTCCTTCAGTTCCTTTGCGATTCGTTGGGCCCCTTGGTGGAGAAGTTCTTGGGCAGTCACATCCGCCACCTGCCCCGCCCGATCCGTTTCACCAAACGGGTCCGAGGCCTTGAACAGATCGACGAGGAATTCGGTCACCGATTCGGCTGTCCGGGCTTTCACTTGGGCGTTGTTCTCCGCTTGCTCCGCGCGGCGAAGGTTGGCCTCCGCGTTCTGCCGTTGCTCGGCCTCGGTGATTTTCGCCCGTTGAGCCTCGTCGCGCTCTTGCCGGGCCACGCGGGCCTGCCAGGCGGTTCCCACGGCTCCAACCAGCAGACTGCCCATCACCAGTAGACCGAGGGCAACGCCGACTCTATGCCGCTGGACGAACTTGGTTGCGCGATAAGTGAAAGTATCGGGGCGGGCCATGACTGGCAGACCGACAAGATGACGCCGGATGTCCTCGGAAAACTGCTCGATGGAGGGGTAGCGTCGTTCCGGCTCCTTGCGAAGGGCCTTTAAGAGGATCATGTCCATGTCACCCGCCAACCGGCGCTGCAATCGGTCGGGTTGCCCTTCGCGGCTCGAGCTCACCGACTCGGGGGTCAACGACAACCAGCGAGAGCCGTCTCGTGTCAGGCGGCTTTCGACCCGCAGGACCGCGGTGCTTGGCCGTTCCGGCTCTTGCTCGCAGATGAGCCGGGCGACCTCGTGCGGTGGCTTGTCGGTCAAGGGATAGGGTAAGTGTCCGGTGAGCAACTCATAGAGAACCACTCCAAGGGAATACACGTCACTGGCCGTGGTGACGCGCTCGCCGCGAACTTGTTCGGGGCTGGCGTACTCGGGCGTCATCGGCTGCAAGGCCGTGGCCGTGGGGTTGCCGGCAACGGTGAATTCGGGGTCCAACAATTTGGCGATTCCAAAGTCCAACAGCTTGGGGACGCCTTCCGGAGTGACCAAAATGTTGCTGGGTTTCAGGTCCCGATGGATGACCAGCCGTTGATGGGCGTACTGGACGGCCGTGCAAACCGTTTGAACCAATTCCAGCCGCTCCCGGACGGACAGCCCGCCAGTGTCGCAGTATTCGTCAATCGGCTGGCCCTCGATGAAGTCCATCACCAGGTAGGGGGCCCCGTCGTCCATCGTGCCGCCGTCCAGCAGCCGGGCGATGTTGGGGTGATCGAGATTGGCCAGCGCCTGTCGCTCGATTTGGAACCGCCGGTGTAAGTCCGCTTGCCGCGCCGTGTCTCCCAAGAAGCGGTCGGTGCGCAACAACTTCACCGCCACCTGCTTGCGGTAGGCGTCATCCGCACGGACGGCTAGGCAGACGACTCCCATTCCTCCCGCGGCGATGGTGCGAACCAGCCGATAGGGTCCCACTTGCCGACCGGTTGGAGTGCCGGCGGGGTCAGCCTGTTCCCGGGTCAGTGGCCGCTCAATGAATTCGGGGTCCGATTGATGGGCAGCAAGCAACGATTCGACTTCGGCCTGTAGGGCGGGATCGTCCTTGCACGCCTTGCCTAGAATTGGAGCGCGCCGGTCCGGGACTTCTTCCACGACGGCATGGAAGAGCTCCTTGATTCGGCTCCATCGTTCCGGCGACATAGACCCTCAATTAAACGCGAAAACACCCCCACCGATGGCTCAGGGTTCAAGACAATGACAGGGCTTGAAAGCCTGTCCGACATCACGCCTTGGAACGTCTGTCGGCATATCAAGCCTCAATTTCCCTCCGGAGCCAGGCCTTGGCCATTGTCCATTCTCGTTTCACCGTCGCGGGCGAAATCCCCACGACCTCGGCGGTCTCCTCGATGGTTAGGCCGCCGAAGAACCGTAGTTCCACAATCCGTGACTGCGGAGGGTCGAAGTCGGCCAAGCGGGCTAGAGCGCCGTCGAGCGCTATGATGTCGACGGGCGGCTTGTCCGCTGGCAAAAAAGCAGTTTCCAACGCCACCCTTCCACGGGCGTCGACGCGTTTGGCCGCGGCCCGCTTTCGAGCATGGTCGACCAGAATGCGGCGCATCATCTGGGCGGCTACGCCGAAGAAATGTGCCCGATGTTGCCATTGAACGTCGCGCTGATCCACTAGCCGTAGGTAGGCTTCGTGCACCAGGGCGGTGGCATCCAAAGTGTGATCGGGCCGCTCCCGGCGCAGAAATCGTCCCGCGATGGTGCGCAGTTCGCCATAAACCATCGGTATCAATTCTGGCAGAACCTCCCGGTGGCCGGCGCTGAGTGCCGCCAGCAATTGCGTGACTTGGCCGAGTGCAGGCTCAGGCATGCGTCCCTCGATCCACCAAAAGGCCAGAATCTTTGAGCCGAATTGCTTTCGATTTTCGCGATTCAGAGAGGAACAAACAAGAGGAATGAGGTGATGCAACGGATTTTCGAGGCATTGCCTGCAGAACCTCTGTTGGGCTGATGGTTTTTGCCAAGAAGGAGAACGAACATGCGCCTTCCATCCTTGCGAGCAGCGAAAAGCAAAGCTCTTCAATGGTCATTTGTGGCGACGTTATTCTTGATCGCGTCGGCCAGGGGTGGTCCGGGCTTTAACATCCCTTATACGTACCAGGGGCGGCTCATTGACGCAGGCGCGCCGCCGAACACGGACTATGACGTTCGATTGCAGCTTTATGACGCTCCCATTGGCGGCAACGCCAGGGGTGCGCCGAGCACGCACATGGTAGCGGGCCCAGCCAATTCCGGGGCTTTTGAATTCACGCTCTTCCCACCCGTGGAGGAACCCGTACCCCCCGAGCCTCCTGATCTAGAGCAAAGGCTCTGCTGGGTGGTCAACCCGTGGCCTCCAGAGTCATTCGGTGTCTGGCCCGAGGCTTGGAATCCCCTGTATTTAGACGTTGGCGTCAAACGCTCGACGGATCCGAGTTACACGACGCTCACGCCACGGCAGGAGTTGACTCCCACGCCGTATGCGGTCAGCGCGATCCACGCCGGCCGCGCGGTCGCGCTCAAGCTGCCCTATGCGCCGACGGCAAGCACTTCAGATCCCATGATTGAGCTAACGCAAACCGGCGACGGGCCGGCGGCGCGCTTCAAGGTTCAACCGCAGCCGGAGCCGCCGATTCCTGAGCCGGCTGTAGAGGTCGAGAGCAATACCAGCGCGCCCGCCCTTCGGGTCACGAACACGGCAAACGGCACAGCGGTCCTCGGCTCCAGCGCCAGCCCCAGTGGCTACGGCGTGCAGGGCAGCGTCAGCAACACAGACTTCGTCAATGCCGGTGTCTACGGGTTATCCACGGCGACCAACGGCAACGGCGTCAAGGGACAGTCCGATACGGGCGCCGGGGCAGTCGCGGTCTGGGGGACCAGTGCGCAAGGATTCGGCGGCTACTTCGAAGGAAAGGGATATTTCTCCGGCAATGTGGGCATCGGCGCGCTGCCCGCGGGGGCGAAGCTCAGGGTGAGCGGCAATGTCGTCTGTGATGCGTTGCTCTGGGGAACCAACGCCTTGGGCACCGATCAGGGTGGGGCCATTGAGCTCGGCAATTCGACGTTAATCAGCGGCAACCCGTACATCGACTTCCATCGCGGTGTGGGTACCGCCGAGGACTACAACGTTCGGCTGATCAATGATGCCGCCCAAACCTTGAAGGTGGAGGGAAAACTCTCGACGACCGGCAACCTGACGGTGAGCAGCGGCGATCTGGAGGTCAGCGCCGGAGAGCTAAGGGTCGGCGGTAGCGTGACCGTGTCCGCCGCCGGGAATGTAACCCTAGCCGGTGGCGATCTGGAGGTGAGCACCGGAGACTTAACGGTCGGCACCAATGTCACCGTTGCCAGCAGCGGCGAGTTGTCGATCAGCAATTCAGGCGCCGCGGCGACGGTGACGGCGACGAACACAAACACCATGGGTGCCCCCGCGTTGTTGGCTACCAGTGCCGTTGGCAATGCCGTTCACGCCGTGAGTACGAGCGGAAACGCGGGCTACTTCGACGGGGCCGTGCTCGTCACCGGCAACCTGAAGAAAGCGTATACCACCAGTACGAGCAGCCTGGCCATCCCCATCGCGTACGCGACCGTCAGCGTGGACGCCTCGGGCAACGTGACCGGTGTCGTTGGGACGCCGAACATCAGCAGCGTCGTCTGGGAAAGCGGGAATCAGCGCTATGTCGTCACGATCGCGGAGGAGACCTATTCCTCAACCACGCACGTGACCACGGTGACGCCGATCACAACCGCGTCCCCGGAGGCCTTGTTCGCCACCACGAGCAGCAGCACGCCCGCCGGTACGCTCCGAATTCGGATCATGAGCTCGACAACGGGCACCACGGGCTTGGGAAGGCCGTTCCAGTTCGTCACCTATAAGCCGTAGCACCGGGCCGGAAACCTCCGGTGCCAAGGAGATCTCTAACCAATGAATTCCTTAGTTCGACAATGGACGCGACAGCGCTATAGCTGCTTGGTGATCACGGCCGTTCTTTGCTTTATCTCCAACGCTGACGCGGACTACAAACTGGTCGTTAAGTCGAGAATTCAGCCCATTTCTCAGGCCGCCAACGACCGCAAGGTCGAGGGGAGCGAAGGAGCAGATGACCCCGAGTTCCGTGGCGCGGTCATCGCGTACGAGCAGGCCGAATTCGATCTGAGCTGGTACACCATGGATGGCGGAGGAGCGACGTTCACCACCGGAGGCACGTTCACCCTGGGCGGCACAATCGGCCAACACGATGCCGGCACGCTGAGCGGTGGGACTTTCACGATCGCCGGCGGCTTCTGGGGTTTTTTGACTGCAACGGCATGTACTTGCCAACTCTACGGCGATATCGCCCCGACGGGTGGCGACTGCAATGTTGATGTCGGCGACGTATTGGCCGTGCTCGACGGTTTTGCGGGCATCGTCCCGTGGGATGCTCTGGCCGACATCAGCCCATGCGGG
>Ga0187892_10007650_pt1 | contig 15266 bp, 10 predicted proteins | sample MA1701073metaG_FD_139345 | JGI IMG/M metagenome (GOLD analysis project Ga0187892, IMG submission 139345) | Bio-ooze microbial communities from a basaltic lava cave in the Kipuka Kanohina Cave System on the Island of Hawaii, USA - MA170107-3 metaG ... | reverse complement strand
TGGGGTGGCTGCGGTGCCGGTGCGTCTATCGCTGGTTCGGCGCGAGCTCGGAGGGGAACCGGCTGGTGCTCTTCGACGGGTCGGGGCGGGAGGCCGGGCACTTCGACTTCCCGCGCCAGCGGAAGCCGGACGGGCTGGCGCTGCCGGACTTCGTGAGGCCGCTGGCGTCGGGGGAGCGCGACACGGTGGCGATGTTCGTGACGACGTGCGGCGAGGGGGTGCGCAAGCGCGCGTCGGAGCTGAAGGAGCGAGGCGAGTACGTGCTGTCGCACGCGCTGCAGGCGCTGGCGATCGAGGCGGCGGAGGCGGCGGCGGAGCGGGTGCACCGGAAGATCCGCGAGGGGTGGGGGCTGTTCGACTCGCCGGAGCTGACGATGGCGGAGCGGCTGAAGGCGAAGTACCAGGGGATCCGGGTGAGCTTCGGCTATCCGGCGTGCCCGAACCTGGCGGACCAGGAGCTGCTCTTCCGGCTGCTGGAGCCGGGGTCGATCGGCGTGGGGTTGACGGACGGGCACATGATGGATCCGGAGGCGAGCGTGAGCGCGCTGGTGTTCCATCACCGGCAGGCGAGGTATTTCAACGTGGGCGCCGAGGAGTAGCCAGAATCCAGAATGGCGAGGATGTTCCCCGAGGAGTACCGCGAAGATCCCGAGAGCCCGAGCGAGGCGGAGCGGATCCTCTACCGCGCGCTCCAGGAGCAGCTCCCCGACGAGTACGTCGTCTTCCACCGCCGCCCGTGGCACGCGCCGAACGCCCAGGGGTCGGCGCGCGACGGCGAGGCGGACTTCGTCATTGCGCACGAGGAGAAGGGCATCCTCGTCGTCGAGGCCAAGTCGGGCGGCGTCGCCCGCGACGTGAAGAGCGGCCGCTGGCACGCGGTCGACCACGACGGGCGCCGCACGCACGACCTCGACGACCCGATCCAGCAGGCGATGCGCTGCCAGAAAGCGCTCGTGCGGCGGCTCAAGGAGCTGCCGGCCGGCGCGCGGCGCTGGTGGACCGTCGGGCACGCGGTCGCGTTCCCGCACATCGCGTTCGACGTCGACCTCTTCGAGGCGACGCCGGAGATCGTGCTCGACCGCCGCTCGCTGCCGAGGCTGCGCGACTGGACGGAGCGCGCGATGGCGCACTGGCAGGACCGCGAGCGCCACGAGCCGCTCGGCGAGGACGGCATGACGATCCTCGCGTCGCTCCTCGCCGTCGGTTTCGAGCTGCGGCCGCTCTCGGGGTCGATCACCGAGCAGGAGATGGAGCTGGCGCGCCTCACCAACGAGCAGTTCCGCGTGCTCGACGGGCTGGCGCGCTTCCGCCGCGCCCTCATCTGCGGGTGCGCGGGGTCGGGCAAGACGATGCTCGCGCTGGAGAAGGTCCGCCGGCTCGCGGAGCAGGGGCTGCGGCCGCTCTACGTCTGCTTCAACCGGCAGCTGCGCGACTCGTGCCGCCGGTTCCTCGAGCCGTGGCCGAGCGCGACGGTCGACAACTTCCACGGCCTGTGCGAGCGGTTCGTGAAGCGCGCGGGAATGAAGGTCGAACGGACGGACGACGAGGAGTACTTCGAGCGCGCGCTGCCCGAGGCGCTCGCGGAGGCGGCGAAGAGCGTGCCGGAGCGGTACGACGCGATCGTCGTCGACGAGGGGCAGGACTTCCAGCCGCACTGGTGGGGGCCGCTGCAGTCGGCGCTCCGAGACGGGAGGCGCGGCGTGCTCACCATCTTCTACGACGACAACCAGATGCTCTACGCGGACGAGCTGGTGTTCCCGCGCGTCGACACGCAGTACGACCTGACGGAGAACTGCCGCAACGTGCGGCGGATCCACGAGCTGGTGACGCGCTGGTACAAGTCCGGCCGCACAATCACGTCGCGCGCGTCGCGCGGCCCCGCGCCGGTCATCCGGACGTACGCGCGGACGGAGGAGCTGCTGGAATCGGTCGAGAAGGCGCTCGACGAGCTGACGCGCGTGCACCGGGTCGTGCCGCAGGACATCGCGGTGCTGACGGGGCACGGCAAGGAGCGCAGCGCGGTTTGGCGGGCGCGGCGGTTCGGGAAGTTCACGCTCGGCGAGGAGATCTTCTGGAGCAGCGTGCACGCGTTCAAGGGGCTCGAGCGTGCGGCGGTCGTGCTGGCGGAGATCGAGCCGCTGAGCCACGCGGAGCTCGGGACGATCCTCTACGTCGGCTGCTCGCGCGCGCGCATCCACCTCGTCGTCATCGCTTCGGAGGCGGCGGGGAGGCTGGCGGGGCTCAAGCCCTGAGCGCTACCTGCGGGTGCCCACGAGGGCCAGCAGGGCGCCGAGCGCGAGCAGCAGCACCAGGACGCCGCTGCCGGCGCTGGCGCGCGCGGAGCAGACGGTGTCGTTGAAGAAGTGCTTGCCGTTCGGGTTGTCGTCGCCGCCGCCGCCGCCGGTCGGGGGCGCGAAGCAGCCGGTGCACGGCACCATGTTGAACGTGCCCGGCGTGCCTATCGGCCCCGCCACGCTGGCGTCGTTGTCGCATCCCGGCGTCGAGTTTGTGCAGCAGTCGACGCACGTCGTTGCCGTAGCGCCGCCCACGCCGCCGGCGACGTCGCCGGTCCAGCCGACGGGGGCGGTGAAGACGATCGAACCGAGCTTGATGCGGCCGCCCGAGCCTCCGCCGCCGCCGTTGCCGGGCGCGCCCGGGAAATTGGCGCCCTGGCCGCCGCCGCCGGAAGCCCCGCCCGCGCCGCCGCGGGCGCGCACCACGCCTGCCGCGCCGATGGTGACGCTGTACGCCTTGACGAGGATGCCGCCGCCGGCCGCGCCGCCGCCGCCGCCGCCGCCGCCGCCCTGGGTGCAGGGGGCGCAGGCCGCGCATCCGACGCCCGTCGCGCCGTCGCCTCCTGCGCCGCCGTCCGCCCGCACGGTGCCGCTGATCGTCATCGTGCCGCCGAGCGCGATGAGGCGGATCTCCGCCCCTCCCGCTCCGCCGACGACGCCGATCGACACGGCGTCGCAACAGTTCGCCTCGCCGCCGGAGCCGCCGCCGCCGCCGCCGGCGCCCCGCTGTGTGCTCTCGTCCGCGGCCACGCCCACCGCCGCGCCGCCCGCGCCCGCCGTCCCGCCGTTCGCGGGACACGGACTGGCGGACGCCCCCGCTCCGCCGACGCCGCCGGGCGAGCCCGCACCGCCGTACGCGCCGGAGCCACCGCCGCCGCCGCCGCCCCGGCAGTTGGTCGTCACGGTGCAGGGGTCGGGGCCGTTGCCGCCGCCCGTGCCCGCGCCGGGGCCGGTGCCGCCCATGCCCCCGAAGCCGCCCTCGGGGTCGCCGTTGTTGATGGTCGTGTTGTCGGGTCCGCCGGCACCGCCCAGGAAGCCGCGCCCGTCGCCGTTGAGGATGCCGGCGATCACGATCCCGGTGTTCGCCTGGACCTCGACGCTGCCGAAAGTCGCGCCGTTGTAAGGTTCGATGAACACGGTCGTGCCGGCGGCCACGGTGAACGTCCCGACGTTCGTGTGAACGCCGGCGATCGTGGAGCCGTTGGCGGGCGTCCAGTCGGCGCCGCTATGGTTGCCGCCGCCCGTCGCGGTCCACTGAGCCGCGGCCGGCATCGCCGCCGCGCCGATGAAAAGCACCACGCATGCCAGCTTCATCGATCCCCTCCATAACCCGCCGCCTGCTGGACGCAAGCGCCCACCCATTTCCCATACTATACAACCGTTGAGCCGGACATAACTACTTTGTCTGGAACTCGAAGTCAAGCCTCGCCTTTCCGCCGGCGTCGATCGTGGCCGTCCGTGTGCCCAGCGACTCGTGCCACGCCTCGACCACGTACCGGCCGGGCGGAAGCGGCTTGAGCTCGAACGAGCCGTCCGCTCCCGTCACCGCGAAGCACGGGTGGGGAAGGACGCCGATCCACGCCCGCATCCACGAGTGGATGTCGCACGTGACGCGGATCATCACCTCCGGGTTCGCGAGGCGGTACTCCTTCTCGAAGCCCGAGCCCGGGAAGCCGTCGTTCGCCTCCGGGTTCAGCGTGCCGCGCAGGTGCACGTTGTGGATCGTGTCGTCGCTGCTGCGCACGACGAGCGGCCGGCCCGCCTGCACGCCCAGCACCCGCGGCGCGTAGCGGCACTCGACCTGGTCGAGCGTGACGGCGGTCTCCGGCACGGGATAGCGGCGCCCCTCGACCCCGGACTTGACGTAGACGAAGACGTTGCGGAGCGTGCCGTCCGGATTGACGACGAGCTCCTCGTCCGCCAGCCTCCCCTTGTGGCGCGCGTTGCACCACGCGTTGCCGCTCACGTCGTGGAAGCGGGGCTTCGGGGCCGGGCCGGCGTACCGGACGCGCCCTTCGATGACGGCCGTGAACGCGGGGTCAGGCGGTGCGGGAGCCGTCTGCGGCCCCACCGGGGGCTGGACCGGCGGGGCGGGGCGGTCGCAGGCCGCCATCGCGAGGGCGAGGAGCAGGAGCTGCCGCACGGGATGATGATACAATCCCCGCGATGACTGAGGGTCGGCGATCGCTGCGGCCTCTGCTGCTGGGGGCGGCCCTGCTCACGCTGGGAGCGGCGGTGGTCATGCTCGGGTTCCGTCCCGACGCGGGGTTCCGCTACAGCGCGGAAGAGGCGCTGGCGGTGCTCAACGACCGCGAGCGTCCGTGGTTCAAGCGTCCCCCGCTCCCGACGGAGACGCCCCAGGCTGCCAACGGGGCGCCGCTGATCGACGAGGAGCGTCCGCCCGCGAACGCGTGGCAGATGCCCGCCGTCGCCGTGAAGTACATGCTCGTCGACCGCCGGCCCGTCGGGCCCGACCATCCGTTCTGCGGGCGCCACTTCGAGATCGTCGACCTGCGTTCGGACGACGAGTACGCGGTCGGGCACGTGCGCTACGCGGTCAGCGTGCCCTGGGCGCAGTTCGACGCGTCCGCAGCCGCGGGCGAGCTGTCCCGGCTCGAGAAGGAGTGCATCCTCATCCTCTACGGCGCGCGCCATCCGCATGGGAAGGTCGTGGAGCGGTTCCGAGCCGCGGGGTGGACCCGTCTCTACGTGCTCCAGGGGGGGCTGCGCGAGTGGAAAGTGCGCGGCTTCGAGGTGGCGAAGACGGCGGCGCAGATCGTCAAGGAGAGCGAGATCGCGTACGTGGACGAGAAGATGCGCGACGCGCGGAAGCGCGCGGGCCGTCACCCGGCCGGCGGCGACCTCAAGCTGCGCATGATCTCGTACGAGGGGGTTCCGCTCATCACGCCCGAGAAACTGAAGCAGAAGATCGACGGCGGCGAGCCGTTCGAGTTCGTCTACGTGAGCGACAAGTCGCTCTTCGAGCGCAAGCGCATCGCCGGCTCGCGGTGGGTGCCGCTCTCGAAGATCGCGGAGGAGTTCAAGTCGATGCCTCGCGAGCGCGAGGTGGTCTTCTACTGCGGCTGCTGCGAGGGGAAGAGCCTGGGGATGAGCGGCTGGGCGGTCGACGCGCTCCTGCAAATGGGCTTCCAGAAGGTCTCGCACCTCGAGGGGCACACGAAGGCGTGGGAAGTCGCGGGCTATCCCGTCGAGGGGAAGCCGTGAGCTGGAAGACGCGGCACTGGGAGCGCGACGAGCGGTCGGGCTACGACATGGGATGCGGGCCGCGCGCGACGTGGACGTCGCCCGGCGCGTGCGAGCTGTGGCGGCAGGCGCCGCTGCGCGACCGCGTCAGCGCTTCAGCAGGTCGAGAAGCCTCGCCTTCGCCTCGCCGTCCGTCGTCTTTACGGCGGCGTCGCGGATCATAGGGAAGGCGAGCGGGCCGAGCGCCCGGAGCTTCCCGGTCGCGGCGGCGCGCTCCTCGAGCGAGGTTCTGCCAGACGAGCGCGCCGTTCTCGGGCTTCATCGACTCGAGCGACGGGGGCGGCTCCACCGCTCCGAAGCCCTTGCCCCACTTGAGGTCGGGCTGCGGCGCGTACTGGGCGGCGGGCCACCAGGCCTCGGGGCGGCCGTGCGGCATCGAGACCTTCATCGTCACGCGCGTCGCCTTCTTCGCGTGGAAGTAGACGACCGGCTTGCGCACGGGGCGGTTGCGCCAGGACTCGATCGACTGGTCGAAAGCCTGACGGTAGGTGGTGACGAACGGCGGCAGCTGCTCGCCGATCTCCCTGCCGCCTTCGAAGCGCGCGCCCTCGCTGCGCGCTACGCCGAACTCGCTGCCGTAGGCGATCGTGACGACGCCCCACTCGTGAACGACGAGGCCGGGGTCGTCCTGCGCGAGGGCGGGGAGGGCTAGCAGGCTGTTGAAAAGGGGCAGCCTGCTGGTCGCACGTTCCACGTATCATGCTTCCTGTCGTCGCCCGTTCTCCGTCGTCTGTCGTCGCCCCGTCTCACGTGCGCTTGCGGCTCGCGGGACGGTAGACGGCCGACGATCGGCGACATGAAACGTGCGACTTGATCCGTGAAACTGCCATTCTCCCCCCTAGGGCGCCGGCGCTCGCGGCGAGGAAGCCGCGCCGGGTGAGGTCGGTCATGCCCGTTTGGACGTCGGGGGCGCGGCCGCGTTCTGTAGAATCCGGCGCACAGACAGGGGAGGATGCGATGCTCGAACGACTGGTCGAATCGGCGGCGTTCCGGCGCACCGTGATCGCGCTGATCCTCATCAACGCCGTCATGATCGGCATGGAGACGTACCCGGGCGTGACCGAGCGCTACGGGGGCGCGCTGCACCTGGCCGACCGCGTGATCCTGGTGCTCTTCACGATCGAGATCCTGCTGCGCTTCGCGGCGGCGCGGTCGAAGGAGGCGTTCTTCCGCGATGGGTGGCACTGGTTCGACATGCTGGTCGTGGCGGCGGGCTGGGTGCCGGGCTCGCAGTTCCTGTCGGTCGTGCGCATCTTCCGTGTGCTGCGCGTGCTGCGCGCGATCACGGTGCTGCCGAACCTCCAGCGCCTGGTCGGGGCGCTGCTGAGGAGCCTGCCGTCGCTCGGCAACATCGTGCTGCTGCTGGGGCTGCTGCTGTACGTCTACGCGGCGGCCGGCACGTTCCTGTACGGCCGGATCGCGCCGGAGCACTTCGGAACGCTGCACGACAGCGTGCTCACGCTGTTCGCGGTGATCACGCTGGAGGGATGGGTGGACGTGATGCGCGCGGTGCGGCCGCAGGCGCCGATGTGCTGGGCGTACTTCGTGAGCTTCATCCTGTTCGGGACTTTCGTGGCGCTGAATTTCTTCGTCGGCGTGATCGTGGGAAACATGCAGCGCATCGATGCGGAGGACAAGGTCGACGAGATGGCGGAGGTCCGGGCAGCGCTGGCGAGGATCGAGGCGAAGCTGACTGCTTCATGAGCTCGAACGAGTCGAGCATCTTCTGGACCTGCTTCTCGTGGTCGCCGTACGGGGCGGCGTCGACGATCGAGAAGATCAGGTAGTTGCCGTCGTGCTTGACTCAGAGGCTCATCAGACTGCCCGCGATGATCGCCGCGCCCCACATCTTGAGGATGGACGCGACGGCCGACGTCAGGATCGCCGCGCCGAGGTCGAACTCGTAGACCTTCATGATCGCCAGCAGCACGAGCGCGAACTCCCAGACGCCGAAGGGGATCGTCAGGAGCCACGCGGACTCCCCGGCGAGGTACGGGCCGGCCGCCAGCAGCCCCAGCTGCCCGATGTTGACGATCGACTGCACGAACGCGAGCACGACCATGAGGAAGAGGAAGTCGCCCCCCTCGCCGAACACCTTGCTCGCGAGGTTGATCGCGAGCGCGTTGAGCGCGATGGCGATGAGCGACGCGAGGACCGCGAACATGATGCGCGTTGTGCCGGTGATCACGCGGACGACCGGCTTCTCCGCCTCGGGCTCTCTCGTCTTCTCCCGGACCCAGACGCCGAAGGAGAAGGGCTGCCCCTCCATCGGCGGGTCGGACTGGATCGTGAAGAGGCACGTGCCGGGCTCCTTCGGCGTGAACGTGCAGGCCGACGCGCCGATCTTCTCGTCGCGCTCGAACTGGATCGGTTGCCCGGCGGGCTTGGGTGGCGCCTTCGCGGGGTCCTCCTCCTCGTCGAACTCCCAGTCGCGCCCCTTGACCACGGCCAGAGTGCCGGTGACCTTCACGGGCTGCGGCTTGCCGTTCTCGAAGACGAAGACGCGCAGCCGGACCGTGTCTCCCGCCTCCGGGTACGCGGGCGTCATCCGCGCCTCGACGCCCCTCCGGTTGGGGAGGACCTTGATGAAGGCGCGCTTCTCGTCGTCGCCCCGCGGGTCGGCGGCGGGGTCGGGCTCGGCGGGCTTCCGGACCGAGGGCCCGAGGTAGCCGGCGGCGGCGACAGTGCTGATCGCGGCCAGGCTGCCGACGTAGAGGACGACGATCTGGAGGAGGATCGCCGGGCGCGACGCCCATCCGCGGAAGTACTCGAGCACGTAGTGGGGCCGATAGAACATGCCCAGGACCATGAGCGGGAAGGCGGGCGGGTTGAACTCCTTCTCGGCGCGGCCCGGCCTCGCGGGCGGCGGCGCTTCGGCGGGCGCGGGCGCGGCGGGCTTCGGGTCGTCGGGCATCAGGTCGAGCGCCGGCTCCGGCACTTCGAGTGTCGCCTGGCAGCCCGGGCACTTGATCTTCTTTCCGGCGGCCTCGTCGCGGACCTTGAGCGACTTTCCGCAGGCACACTTCACCTGGATGGACATGCTCGTTCGAAGTATTATATGAGATAATTCCTACATCGAGTCCACCAGCGGCGCGTCCTTCACCACCCGCTCGACCGCCGCGAGCACGTCCTTCGGGAGCGCCGCGGCCAGCGCGTTCTGCTCGATCTGCTCGACGCTCGTGGCGCCGACGATCACGCTCGTCACCTCCGGGCGGCGCAGGCACCAGCCGAGCGCGAGCTGAGCCGGGCGCACGCCCGCCTTCTGCGCGATCGCCGCGAGCTTCTTCACGACTGCCGACGCGTCGGCCGTGAGGTACTTGTCGATGAACTTGTTCACCTTCGCGTTGGACGCGCGCGCGTCGCCCGGCCGGCCCGCGAGATACTTGCCGGTGAGCACGCCCTGCGCCAGCGGGCTCCACACCACGACGCCGAGGCCCTCCTTCGAGCATGTTCCCAGAACGTCACGCTCGATGTGGCGGTCGAACACGTTGTAGGGCGGCTGGTCGACGGCGGGCGGGTGGCGGCGCGCGAGCTTCACAGCGGCGCGGATCTGCGCGGCGGTCCAGCACGACACGCCCCAGTAGAGGATCCTCCCCTGCGCGCAGAGGTCCTCCATCGCGCCGACCGTCTCCTCGAGCGGCACGTCGGGGTCGTAGCGGTGGCAGTAGTAGATGTCGAGATAGTCGGTGCGGAGGCGCGCGAGCGACGCGGCGCACGATTCCATGATGTGCTTGCGCGACAGGCCGCGGTCGTTCGGGCCCGGGCCGGTGGGCCAGAAGACCTTCGACCCGAGCACGCAGCTCGACCGCCGCACGCCGAAGAGCGCCTCGCCGAGAGCCTCCTCGCACTTGCCGAGCGCGTAGACGTCGGCGGTGTCGACGTGGTTGATCCCGAGATCGAGCGCGCGGTGGACGATCTTCTTGGTGGTCGGGATGTCGACGGTGTTTCCGAACGTGAGCCAGCCGCCGAGCGAGACGGCGCTGACTTTCACGCCGGTGCGGCCGAGAGTCCGGTAGTCCATCAGGGTTGGTATCCTACTAGCCATTAGCCATTGGCCGTTAGCCGTTCGTCACTCACGGCTAAGCGCTAATGGCTAACGGCTCACCGGCCGACCTCCCCCGCCGGATCGGCTTCTGGGGCGGCGCCGCGATCATGGTCGGCATCATCATCGGCAGCGGCATCTTCCGCACGCCGACCGACATTGCGAAGCACCTCGGCAGCCCGGCGATCGTGCTGGCGCTGTGGGTCTTCGGCGGCCTCCTCTCGCTCGCGGGCGGGCTCGCCTACGCGGAGCTCGGCGCGATGTTCCCCCGGTCGGGCGGCATCTACGTCTACCTCCACCGCGGGCTCGGGCCGATGGTCGCGTTCGTCTTCGGCTGGACGTACATGCTGCTCACGAAGCCGTTCGGCGCGGCGGGCATCGCGGCGGTCTTCGCGGAGCAGGTGAATGCGCTCCTCGGCGTGAAGTGGGACGTGCGCTTCGCGACGTGCGCGCTCCTCGTCGGCCTGACGGCCGTCAACACGATCGGCGTGCGCCTGGGCGCGGGGGTGGCGGCGGTCCTGACGTCGCTCAAGATCGGGGCGCTCGTCTTGATCGTGTCGCTGGCGCTCATCTTCATGCGCGGGAGCGGCGCGAACTTCGCGGCGACGGCCGCCCCGGCGACACTCATCGCGGCGCTCGCGCCGGTCATGGCGGGCATCCTCTGGACGTACGACGGGTGGAGCGACGTGGTGTCGATCGCGGGCGAGGTGAAGGAGCCGCAGCGGACGCTCCCGCGGATCCTGATCGCCGGCACCGTCACGGTGATCGCGATCTACGTCGCCGTCAACGCGGTGTACATCTGGATGGTGCCGCTCGCGACGATGCGGGGCATCGAGGGCGGCACGGTCGCGCCGACCGTGATGGAGATGCTGCTCGGGAAGGGCGGAGGCGTCGTCGTGGTGCTCATGATCCTCGTCTCGACGGCGGGCGCGACGCACGGGTCGATCATCACGGGGGCGCGCGTCACGTTTGCGCAGGCGCAGGACGGCCTGCTCTTCCGCGGGCTCGGCGCGGTGCATCCGAAGCTGGAGACGCCGCACGTCTCGCTGTGGGTGCAGGGCGCGCTCTCGTGCGCCGCGGTGATCTTCCTCGGGGGCTTCCAGGCGCTGGCGGAGGGGTTCGTCTTCACGATGTGGATCTTCTACGCGCTGGCGGGCGTCGCGATGATCGTGCTGCGCGTGCGAGAGCCGGGCCTCGAGCGGCCCTACCGCTGCCCCGGTTATCCGGTCGTGCCGGTCCTCTTCATCGCGTCGGCGGCCTTCATCACGGGGCTCACGATCTGGCAGGACGTGGGCGGCAAGGACCGCGGCATGAACACGCTGCCCTGGCTCGGCGTGCTGGCCGCGGGCGTGCCGATCTACTACGTCTGGCGCCGCGTCACTGCTTCCGCCAGTCCCTCATGAGCCGCTCCAGCTCGCGCTTGACCGGGTACGCGTTGAAGGCGTCGCTGTCCGGCGCATCGATCGCCGCGATCGCCTTCCGGAGCTCCGCGAGCGCGTCGTTGATCTGCCCGCCCTCGTAGAGCAGCCGCGCCTTCGCGCGGTGCGGGATGCAGCGGATGCGGCCGATGTACTGCGCGGACTGGCGCTCCATGTCGGTGGCGATCTGCCACGCCTGCTGCGGGTTCTCGGGCTCCGTCAGGAGCACGATGTCGATGAGGGTCCACCACGCCACGACCGCGCTGCGCGGCGTGCGCAGGGCCGCGGTCTGATCCTGCAGCGGCACTCCGTGCGCCGCCCGCCGCCAGCAGCGGCGGAAGAGCGCCTGCTCGTCCTCGGGCATCGCGGTGGCGTTGCGCTTGAAGAGGCGCGCGGCGGGCGCGAGCCCCTTCTCGAAGAGCTTCATCATCTCGTCGTCCGCCTGCGCCCGGCGCCCGAGCCGCAGGAGCGACGGCCCGGACGAGCGCGATCTCGTCTCGCGGATCGTCGCGCCACTCGTGGTTGTAATGCTCGCGGCCGGTGTACAGGCCGGCGTCCATCGCCTGGAGGACCTTCGCGTAGTCCGCCAGCGCCCCCTCGAAGTCCCCGTTCACGAAGCGGCCGCCGGCGGCGAGGAAAAGCTCGTGCGGCGTCTGCGGCTTGAATTCCCGCAGCTTCTGCTCCCCGGCGCTGAGCACGGAGACAGCGTCGATATCCACCTCCACCGCGTAGTCGTCCGACACGAACGCCTGGCTGCCGGCCGTGACGACGAGGAACGCGGGGCCGCCGGGATGGCGCGCGGAGACGGGGCTCTCGCACTCGCCGAGCGGCGCGCCGTCCGGCCCGTCGCGCCGGAAGCGCGCACGCACGACGTCCGCGCCGCGGACGGTGTCGAGGCGCAGCCGCATCCACTCGTCGGACGGCCCGACGTCGATGTTCGTCACGCGCGCGCCGGCGTCGCCCGCGAGCCAGCCCGAGGCGGTCGGCACGTCCCCCGCCCCCGCGGCGGAGGCGGCGATCGCGCGGTGCCAGCCGTGCGCCACGTGGCAGCCCCCCTCGTAGCTGTGCAGCCGGGAGACGCCGTCGCTCATGCCGATCGAGAAGCCGGTCACGTAGTCGAGCCGGTTGACGCGCAAGCGCGCCTCGATCGCGTGCGACCGCTCGTCGGAGACGCAGGGGACGGCGAGGAAGCCGGGCGCCTGGGAGTTCCCGTGCGCGGTGAGGATGCCGCGCGTGCGGTCGAGCCGGAACCGCAGCGGCGCGCTCACGAGGAGCGGGAGGGGCTCGCGGAACTCGACGGACGCCTGCGTCCGGAACGCGAGCACCTCGCGCGCGCGCGCGAGCCACGCGTCGATCTCCGCCGCGTCGGACGTGCCGAGGTAGAACTTCGACTTGAGCTCCTGGAGCGTGCGGGCGACCGACTCCCAGTCGTGCGCGCTCTGGTGCGTGCGCGCGACGGCGACCAGGATGTCCTTTTCGAACTCGGGGAAGACCTGCAGGAGGTCGCGCAGGTAGAGGACGGCGCTGTCGAACTGGCGGGCGTTCTGGTACGTGGAGAGCGCGAACATCGCGTCCTGGTAGCTGAGCGCGCGGTCGCTCGCGGGCCGTTCGGGCGCCGCCGCGGCGGAGGGGGCGGCGGCCCGGCGGGCGGCCCGGAGTCCGCGCAGGTACACGACGTCCTTGTCGAACGAGACCAGCTCGTGGTCTCCGTCGCCGTCGAGGTCGCAGGCGAGGGCCTTCCAGAAGTCGTGGCGCGCGCCGGTGGTCTGCTCTCCCTGGAGCGAGAGGTAGTGGCGGCCGGGGGAGTCGAGCGAGATCACGCGCGCCTCCCCTTCGCGCGCGAGGTTGGCGACGATGTAGGGGCGTCCCTTCGCGCGCACGGGCACGGAGCCCGTGTGGTAGTCTCCGAAGCGGTCGACCTCCTGCCCCCACACGATGTCCGGCTCCGAGAACTCTCCGGCGGCGAAGCGGACGCGCAGGAGCCCGAGCCGGGGGCGGGATCTTGAGCTGCCGGTAGCGGGCCTCGATGGTGCGGCCGACGCCGCCGTCCGACCACGTCGTGAAGTAGAAGGTCGTCGCGCCGGGCTCGGGCACGGCGATGTGGCCCGACACGAGCCCGACGGCGCGGGTGGCGGACCTCACGAGCCTGCCGCCGCGCATCTGCCAGGTCGAGAGGCGGAAGCCCTCGAGGCCCCACGTGGTCGTGATGACGAGGATCTCGGGCGTGCCGTCGCCGTCGAAGTCGCGGACCTCGAGATGGCCGACGTCGGTCGCCTGGTGGTGGTGCTCGAAGAAGCGGACGTACCGGCGCCCGTCGAGGCGGAACGCGGTGAGCCACTGGCTGCCTCCGCCGAACAGCTCGGGCACCTTGTCGCCGTCGAGGTCGCCCGCGACGAGGAAGCGGGTGTTCGGCTGCTCGTCGCCGTCGTACATCTGCTCGAGGCGGTCGCCGGCGATGCGGAAGACCCCCATGCCCCGCTCGATCGGGATGATGAGCTCGGGCTTCCCGTCGCCGTCGAAGTCGTAGGGGACGGGCCACGCGAGCTTCGCGATCGGGCTGGCGATGCTGCGCAGGAGCTCGACCGAGGCGCCCTTCGCGCCGTAGACGTCGAGCCGGTCGCCGCGGACGGCGAGGAGTTCGTCGCGGCCGTCGGCGTCGAGGTCGGCGACGCCCACGTGGCTGGTGCGCGGCATCTTCACCTCGGTGCGGAAGGCGTACGTCGAGCAGAGGTCGAGGGCCTCCTGGAGGATCTCGCGCGACGGGGGCAGCTCGTACATTGGCGTGAGCGTGTCGGACGGCCGCATCTCGTGGAAGGACGGGAGCGCGGCGGGGAGGGGGGTCTTGAGCGCCGCTTCGAACGCGGCGACGGCGGCGTCGAAGTCGGAGGCGCCGGCGTGGGCGAAGCCGATGCAGTAGCGCGCGCGGTCGTCGCGGCCGAGGAGCTTGGTGAAGAAGTAGATCGCGTGGTTGAACTCGTTGCGGCGCAGATAGAAGTGGGCGAGCTCGAAGAGCGCCTCGGCGGAGTCGGGCGCGGAGAAGTGCGCGCGCAGATGGAATCGCGCGGCGTCGGGCGCGCGGCCCTGGCGCTCGTAGGCGTGCGCCGCGAGGAGGGAGGCGTCGACGACGGGGATGCGGTAGCCGGGGCGGCGGGCGTGCTGGCCGTGCGCGGCGAGGAGCTTCTCGGCGACCGCGACGGCGCTCGTGAAGTCCTTCTTCTCGTAGCGGTCGCGCGCCTGGTCGAGGAGGGTGTGCGCCGCCCCCTCGATGCGCGCGCGCTCGGCTTCGAGCTGCGCGCGGGCGGCCCGCTCGCGCATGGCGGGCTGCGCGAAGCCGAACCAGCCGGCCGCGGCGGCGGCGACGAGCACCGCCGATCCCGCGGACGCGCACGCGGCGAGGTTGCGGCGCACGAACCGGCGCATCTTCACGGTGAAGGAGGGCGGGCGCGCGGAGATGGGGTCGCCCTTCAGGAAGTTCTCGCAGTCCTCCGCGAAGGCGAGCGCGCTCTTGTAGCGGTGGTTCGGGTCCTTGTCCATCGCCTTGTGAACGATCGTGCAGAGGTCGTCCGGGAGGTGCGGCGCGGCGCGCTTGAGGGGGGCCGGATCATGGGTGACGATGTTGGCGAGGATCTCGGGCATCGAGCCGCCGCCGAAGGGCAGCTTTCCGGAGAGCATGAAGTAGAGGGTGACGCCGAGCGAGTAGACGTCCGACCGCGGACCGACCGCAGCGCTCTCGCCCATCGCCTGCTCGGGCGGCATGTAGTGCGGCGTGCCCATGACCTCGCCGGTCACGGAGAGCTTCGCGCTGGCGGCCCGGTCCTTCGCGAGGCCGAAGTCGGTCAGGACGACGCGGTACTCCGTGAGCACGCCCTTCGACGTCGTGAACGAGGATTTCGCGTCGTCGGGCTTCTTCGCGGAGGAGGTCTCGCTGCGCGGCTGCACGATGATGTTGTGCGGCTTCACGTCGCGGTGGGTGATGCCGTTGATGTGCGCGTGGTGGAGCGCGAGGGCGACGTCGCGCGTGATGCGGGCGGCGGCCCGCAGGGGGAGGTAGCGGTTGACCTCCATGAGCTTGTGGAGCGTGTCGCCGGCGACGAACTCCATCGTGTAGAACGGCGTGCCCTCGTGCACGCCGAAGTCGAAGATCTTGATGATGTTCTCGTGGTTGAGCCGCGCGATGACGTGCGCCTCGCGCTGGAAGCGCTGGAGGACGCCGGCGTCGGTGACCTCGGCGTTCGTGAGCTTGAGCGC
>Ga0187892_10007649_pt1 | contig 15266 bp, 17 predicted proteins | sample MA1701073metaG_FD_139345 | JGI IMG/M metagenome (GOLD analysis project Ga0187892, IMG submission 139345) | Bio-ooze microbial communities from a basaltic lava cave in the Kipuka Kanohina Cave System on the Island of Hawaii, USA - MA170107-3 metaG ... | reverse complement strand
ATCGCTCAAGTCGTAAGCAATCACGCCGTTCACTGACTGCATAGGCAATGATCACTGACCGGAGCTATACTTGCTTCGCTCCCTGCTTCTCTCTTAGTCGCTTGGCTTTTGTTGGCTGCCGCATGTGACGGCGGCCCGGCTCTTTGAAAACTAAAACCACGCGGGCGCGCAACAAAGAGGTGCGCTGCGTCTTCTAATCTGGCGTTCGGGGAGGAACTCTTCGCCGGCACCGGTGGAAGGACCACAGCCCAAGGGTACGTCGGCGATAATGTTCGTCAAAAATTCACCTCAAAAGAACGGGACAGCGAGACCGGCCTCGATTACTTCCTGGCCAGATACTACTCATCCACGCAAGGCAGGTTCACCTCTCCTGATGAGTTCACTGGTGGACCCGACGAGTTGTACAGCTTCGCGGATGATGCTTCAGATAATCCGACTTTCTACGCCGAACTCGACAACCCCCAGTCGCTGAACAAGTATCAGTACACTTACAACAACCCGCTGAGTCATGTTGATCCTGATGGGCACGGAGTATGGGCTGTTGTAGCAGCGGCTGTCGAGGTAGTTGGAACAGTTGTTGACGTGGTTAACACTGTCCAAACGATACGGGATCCTAAGGCTTCGGCTGCGGAAAAGGTCGCGACGGTAGTCGGAACTGCAGCCGGCCTAGCCCTCCCGGCAGGTGGATATAGCTTTGGTGCCAAAATAGTTAAGCAGGCAGTTAAACGAGAAGCGAAGGTAGCAAAAAGAGCTAACGATGCCATCGAGGTCGGCGCGGATGTTAAAAGCGTACATGGAAATTCGGCATCGTCTACAAAACCCCAGCATGGCTATGAAATCGTTGATCAAACTGGTGATGTCAAAAAGGTTGGGGTTAGCGGCCAAAAGCTAAACCAAAATGGAACATCACCTAGGGCCAACCCTCAGGTTAATCAAGCAAATAAAACTAGAACGGGAACTAACCAAGTAAAGCCTGTAATTAGGCAGACAAATGTAAACAGTAGAAAGCAAATACTTGAGTGGGAGAAGAAACAAGCTGCAAAGAGGAGACAAGAAGGCAATTCTATGGATATGCAGAAGCGACCTTAACAATCTGGACAATCAGACTAATAGCGGTGTCAAAGGTCTTTAGGAGATGGCATGAATTTCGAGTCATTGACGTGGGCTGGAGTGGAGGCAGATTGCAATAGTCACCCTTTACTCATAAGGTTTCGAGAGTTTCCGAAAAGATTTCCGAAATCCAAATACCCGCAGCGTATAAACATTTTCTGGAAAATGTCTGAAGCCGATGAGAATGGTTTACCTACTGAAGAAGAGTTCAACAAATTATCAACTTTTGAGAATCGTCTAGTGAATGCAGTTGAGCGTGATGAACACTCTATTTTGGTTGCCGCACTTACTTGTAATGAAGAAAAGGAGTTTATTTTTTATACTGCTGATGTTCCAGGGTTTATGGAGCGGCTGACAAAGATGCCGCAAGAGAAAGGGCGATATCCGGTTACAATTCAAAGTGAAGATGATCCGAGTTGGCGCTATTTTAAAGCAGTGACTCCCAAGCTCGTTGACAAATCACGTTCGTCTACCGGCAAACGAACTAGCACTAAGCGTTCTTAAGCTCACTTTCTGAATTTGACCGGCTTAAATCAGTATTGTTCCCGTTGCAGTTGTCGACCGCAGAAGACTGGACTAGCGGGCCAAAACACCGAAATGACCAGTCTTCCGATTAGGTTATGAAACGATCGCAAAGAAAGATGCATTTCTCAGTGAGAAGTATTCAGTCAACAACCTAACTTAGTCGACGCCCAATTAAAGACCTGTTCCACCCAGCCGTATGGCGACTTGAAAATCCTTAAGGCCTAAAGCTAAATCCGTCGGCTTGTGAACGTCTACTTTGACAACATGCTCTCGCGCGGGTACGGCCGCCGTTTTAACTACCCGTTCTTAACCTCCAAAGAACGGGACAATGAGACCGGGCTGGATTACTTCCTTGCCAGATACTATTCGTCAGCTGAGGGGAGGTTCACGTCCCCGGATGAATTCACCGGTGGTCCAGATGAGTTGTACTACTTCGTGGACGACGCATCAGCGAACCCGACCTTCTACGCCGATCTGAGAAACCCACAATCACTCAATAAGTATCAATACACTTACAACAACCCAGTCAATCTTACAGATGATGATGGCCATTGCCCAGCTTGCGTCGTTGTCGTCGTCGTGGTGACAATTGAGATTTTGGCAGCTCCGGATACAGTTAATGCGCCGACCGGGCTTCCGGGTGAAGTAATCGATCCTGCTGGAGACAGAATTACCAAGCTGTTCACTAACGTTGCTATTGGCGCGGGCGTTGGCGGGATGATCCAAAAAGCGGCCGGACCGATCGTTTCTAAGGCAGCCGCCAAGGAGGCAAAGGAAGTTGTTGAAGGAGCCGCACAGCAATCAGTACAAAGAGGGTCCAGGAATCCAAATGTTGCAAAGACAGCGGCAGAAGGGAGGGCGAGGCATGCCGAGCTCGCCAAGCAGGCGAAGCCAAGCCAGGCCGCAAATCCGAACCATCTTTGACGGATCCTAAAACTGGGAAGACGGTTAGACCAGATGTTGTAACAAGAAGCGGCAGACCTGTGGAACTAAAACCTAACACCCCCAGCGGCCGGGCGGCTGGAAAACGGCAGCTGCCGAAATACGAGCGCGCAACAGGAAGGAGAGGTCGCGTGATTTTCTATGAGCCAAAGAAGAACTAGCCAAACAGCCCAAGCCTTCGTATCGAGAGCCGGCTGGTATTCGCTTACTCATCCCATGGAATGGACGGTGGAAGAGGATGACACCTGTGTCGAGCTATGTGATCCTGAGCGAGGCGTTGGTGCTTTGCATATTTCAGCTTACCAGACACCTAACGCCGTGGACCCGAGGGAGGAGTTGTTAGACGCTCTATCTGATTATAAGCCGCCACCCAAGGTGGAAGACGTCACTGTGACCGTGGAGGGAACGAAGAGGATTGCTACTTTTGAATCAGTTAGCGATGACTCTTTTCAGAAAACATGGTACATCAGCGACAAAAATTACTTGGTGTTGATTACTTACGACTGCGGTATTCAGAATGAGAATGAGGAACTGGAGAAAGTTGAAAAAATTGTGAGATCAATCGAAGTTGAGCCAAAGGTTTCGAGAAACTAGAGCAACCCATTTATTTAGACTTCGCATAAAGGAGCGTGTGCCAAGTTCTAGCGCACGCGAGTGGAGATTTAGAGCAGTTTGACAAGGTCAAAAGAAGAATCTGCTCCAATGAAGAATTGGGTTGGGGCAATCCACAAGCGATACAAATGGCTCCCGGTACATAGCCAGCGGCTCGGAGTCCTCAGCGCTCGCCGCGACAGCGATAAGCTCAGAGCGAGCATTTCTCGTTGCCTGCTCTCTCGTTGCATGCTCTGTAGTTAGCCTGCTCTTGACTTGCCTTCGAAGTGGCAATATAACTCGCGCCAACAACCCTAGCGTTATTTGCACGTTTACAACCTGAAAAACCTTTGGAGCCCCCTGGAGGTGGGGTATCGATGAAAGAGTCTCTCCTTTTAGCTACTGCTTTTCTGTTTATTGCCGGATCCTATTCAGTTTCAGCGCAAACCTCGCCCTCACGTGAGGGACCACCCGCAGTGTTGTTGATCGTTCGTGAGGACATAAAACCGGGCATGATGGCACGACACAACCGACATTCGGCGACCTATGCTGGGATGTTTGGCAAACTCGGGGCGACAAACCATCGCATCGCAATGATTCCTGTTGCCGGCAGTGAGAATGAAGTGCTGTATATAACGGCGGCTGGGTCGTTTGCTGAGCTTGAGAAGATGTCAGCCGATACTGACAAGAGGATGTCGACCGCTAGTGCCAGCTTGACAGCCGAACTTGATCGGCTCGACAAGGAAGCTCCCGAACTTCACGCCGGCATGCGCGACCTGTTGGCCGTTTTCCGACCGGAGTTGAGCTACAAACCGGGCGGCGTCGCTATTGCTCAGATGCGATACTTCGCAGTTACGACAGTACGTATTCGGCCAGGCCAGGAAGACCTCTATGCAGATCTTGTCGGGAACGTTACGAATGTCGCTCGTGACAAGGTCAAGCCGAACTACACGTAGCGGCCTTTCAGGTGATCGCCGGGATGCCTGGAACGACTTACATGTTCTTTCGTCCCATGAAATCTCTCGGGGAATACGATCTCAGAATTGGGCCCCGCGTACGGGAGGCAATGAGTGATGATCAAAAAAAGAAGAGCGACAAGCTAGCCGCGGACAGCGTTATGTCAAGCGAAACGATTGTCTATGCTTTTAATCCGCGTATGAGTTTCATGCCCAAGGAATTCGTCGCCGGCGATCCAACCTTTTGGAATCCGCCAACCGAGGTGGTTGCGAGACCCAAACCAAAAAAACGAATTCCAAAACCCGCCGCGAGCGGGGCCACTCAATAGTCTGTAGCCAAAGGGCGCAGCGCCTTCGGTTAACCAGACTCAACTCGTTGCTGTTGCCCGAATGAGCGAACCCCCCGAGGAGCGGAATGTTGCTTGATGCAACGGTCCGCTCCTTTTCTGTTAACTACAACGTAAGAAGGGAGAATTACGGCCGACCATCCGTCAACTAATCATGTCTGAGCGCTTTGACGGGATCGATCCGAGCGGCCCTGGCCGCCGGGTAGAGGGCAGCAACGATGGAAATGGCCAGCGCGAAAACGATCGCGCCGATGGTCAGGTAAGGCGGGAGGGAAAAGAAATCGACGTACGACGCGCCTTGGGGTTTGAGGATAAAACGATATGCCAGCCGGTTGGCTATACCGTCAAGGGCCCAGGCGAGTAACGTCCCGATGACGCCCCCGGCGACACCTATCACAGCCGCTTCAACAAAGAAGATTAGCTTTATCTCGCGGTCCTCAGCGCCGATTGCCTTCATGATCCCAATCTCTCGAGTGCGCTCAAGGATCGACATGATCATCGTGTTCGCAATGCCGAAAGATGCGACCAACAGTGAGATGCCGCCGAGCAGCGCAAGCACGGAATCAAGTATCAGAAACACAGTGCGCATCTGCTCGAGTTCATCCACGATGGAAAAACTGCCAAAGCCAAGCTCGGTTAAGCGCTTGCGCACCGCCGTCAGCGCTACCGGATCCGACACTCTTACGACGGCCGAGTCGTAGCCTTCAGTGTCGGTGTCGCCGAGCGCTCCGCTGCCACGCGCAAGTTCCAACGCGACCTGGCCTATCGGACTGCGATGTTCCAGGGTCCAGGCACGCGCAGTTTTGAGTGGAACGTAGATGTCCGAGCTCGGTAAAAGCCCTCTCAACCCACCTTGTCCCGCGCCTTCCCTCACTTCGGTCTTGAGCACACCGGCAATGCGGAAACTTCGAGACACTACCTCTTCAGAGTCAGTCTCATCGGGCACGGAGTCATCAATCGGGATTCCAAAGAAGTTTGCGGGTTCTTCGGGCTCCGGCGCCGGCTTGTCTTTGTCTCCGTTCTTGCGCTCGTTCGGAGGTGCCAGCAACTCAACGGTCTGGCCAACGGCATCGGCGAAGTTCTCATAGCCGAAATCTCGCGCGAACCGCTCGCTCACCACCAGCTCGTCCGCCTCAGGCGCGCTGATCATTTTTCCCGCCGCAAACTCCTGGAACCGCGAAGAAGAATTAGGGACAGCCACGCCACTCGCAAACTGCGTAGACACCCGACCGTTCGAGCGCACATAAACAACAAAGCTGATGTGTGGTTCGACGTAATCAACTCCCTCTATCTTTGCTATCTCGGCAACCGCTGCGTCGTCGAGAATTCGGGAGGGCGCCTTATCTAGTCGGAGTCGACCCTGACGCCGCTCGGTTTGTTCGTTGCTCCTACCGGCTCCTCGATCGTTCGCCGACGCTGCCATGCTGCTCAGGCTTCTGCCAAACACGCGAATCTCACTGAACAAATCGAGGGCTTTGAATCGTGCGAGCATGTTTCCCTGAAGTCCCAAGCCAAACGAAACCATCGTGACAATTACGGCAACTCCCACGATGACGCCCATGGTCGTTAAGATGGCGCGCAGTTTGGCCTGGCGCAGGTTACGCAACGCGAGATGAAGAATGTCGAGAAAACTCATAAGAAGAATTTCGGATTTCGAATTTCGAATTGCGGATCGGAATTTCGAATTGCGGATTTCGAATTTCGAATTTCGCTCTTCGAAAGTTGCAACTCTCTTCGGAAGCAATTGGTTGGATTAGAGACGTGCAATAGTTTCAAGAACATTCCGTGGCTGAACGAAATCCGCAATTCGAAATTCGAAATCCGCAATTTTCAAAACACTAGCCGCACCGCATCCACTGTCCAATCAGCAAGACTATACGCCACGACGTCAGCGCCTGCTGCACGCAAGGCTGCTTCGGGAACTGTATTGGTTACACCCATCGTTCGCATGCCTGCTGCCCGGCCTGCTTCGATGCCTGGCGGCGAATCTTCGATGGCCAGACATTCTTTCGCCAGCAACGGCAAGAGCCGCGCCAGCCTTCTCTTGTCGTTCAACTTTTCCAGCCCGCGGCTATAACAATCGGGCGCAGGCTTGCACCTGTTTACATCCTCGGCGCTGACGATGATTGAAAATAAGCGTTCCAATCGGGCGCGGCTGAGAACGTAACCAACCTCCTCCACCGTCGCCATGCTGACAATTCCGAGCGAGAAGTGACGTGACGTAGCCTTCAGAAAAGTCACAACTCCAGGAAACAAAGGCAGCTCATCTCCTAACAACCTTCGGTGACTGTCTGTTTTGGCCCTGCCTATGCTGATAAACAACTCCTTAGTCAATTGCTTGCCAGCCCGCTCAAACATGGCCCTTACAAAAGCACTGTCATCCATTCCCAGCGCACCGTAATAAAGTTCTTCCGTGACGACGACGCCGTACGGCGCCAGGACTTCCTGGTAAGCTTTCATTTGAAGTGGTTCGTCATCAATGATGACGCCGTTGAAGTCAAAGAAAATAGCTTGAATCATAAGAATCGTTTTAGCGGTCGGCTAGCTTGCACTGGACTACCCAGCGATGAATCGCTGGGCTATTTTTCACGTCCGCTATCGCGCGGACTGGCACCACAGTTTGTCCCAGACTCTTTGAACCCGATCGTCACCCGCTCGGCAGTTGCGACCTCTGACTCCCACCCTCGCGTATCAGTGAATTCTGTTCCTCAAACAGTCGTGGCAGACGCTCACTGTCAAGTACATCGAGACGCCGCAGCACTTCAGTGAGCGAAAGCTCGTTCTTTAGATTGACCTGGAAGTCGAGATCGGCTCTTAGACGATCCTTCTCACTCTGGCGGTTCTGCGACATCATGATTATGGGCGCCTGGACTCCCGCAATGACGGCCAATACCAGACCCAACAGCTGATACGGCACCGGATCAAATCCCGTCAGCAAGATGTAAGAATTCAGAAGGATCCAAACGATAATCATCACACTTGATAAGGCAATGAACGTCCAGCTACCACCAAATGCAGCAATCCGGTCCGCGGCGCGATCTGCCACTGTCGAACGAGCCCGGTCTTCTTCGTTCGCGTTGCGAGAAACGCGCCCGCGCAATAACTCATCAGTTCGGCGCAACCTGTCGGTCAGGGCCGCAAGCATTTTCAGAGCAATATCAGGACTGGAGTGCACAAACGACAAGAAGTCGTCCCGGGAGAGCACAGAGAATCTCGCATCTTCAAATACGTGAGCATCTGCCGATCTCTTGCGACCATCGATTAACGCCATCTCGCCAAAAAAATCACCTTGTGCAAGCTCCGCCAGAGTGACTTCATGTCCATCTTCATCCTTGATGATAATGCGCACTCGTCCACTTTCGATCAGGTATAGAGCGTCACCGGAGTCGCCCTTCCTGAACAAACGGGTGCCGGCCCGCGTTTGACTGGTCGTCAGCAGGCGACGCAGCTCGGTGGCCGCCTGGTCGTCAAGCGAAGAAAATAGAGGCACCGATCGAATTGCCTCGAGGGTCATTTCACTGGATTGATCTGCCATATCAGTAACCTCGCAGAAAGCACAGACCTGATTGTCTGTGCCATAGATGTGTGGGGGGTTCACAGACACAAGTCTGCGCCGGTCTAGTTCACAACCTTTCCGTCCTTCATCATGATAATTCGGTCACCGAAGCTGGTGGCGAGCTCATGATCATGAGTAACCATCAAGATCGTCAAAGAGTCGTGGTCCACCATTTCGCGCAACAGCGCAAGGATCTCATGAGCGCGGGTTGAGTCGAGGTTTCCTGTCGGCTCATCGGCGAGCAAAACCTTGGGACGATTCGCCAGGGCTCTGGCAATAGCGACTCGCTGCTGCTCGCCGCCTGAGAGTTCTGACGGACGGTGTGACAAGCGATCAGACAGTCCTACGCGGTCGAGCAACTCAACGGCGCGCTTGCGTCGCTGGCTTCCTCGCCAGCCTCCAAAGGCAAGCGCCAACCCAACATTTTCTTCGGCACTCATGCTAGGGATTAGATTGAAGGTCTGAAAGATCATCCCGACAGAAAACCTGCGGTATCGCGCCATCTGTTTCTTGGTGAGCGGTCCGAGAGGCTTCGAGCTAAATAAGATTTCCCCGGAGGTTGGATGATCGAGTCCACCCAGCATGTTCAGCAGGGTCGATTTTCCGGACCCGGACGTTCCCTGGATCGCGACGAATTCCCCTTCCTGCAATTGCATCGACACTTCGTTAAGTGCCGCAACCTTTGCGCTTCCCATGTGGTAGATCTTTGAAACTTCGCGAGCTTCCAGGAGTAACGACATGATTTGATAATAACAGGAGCGCGACTACATGCTCTCAGCGGTGCTCATCGGCAGTTAGCGTCGCCGGCTTGCCAACTCGCCACAACTTAAATCTTTCCTCGTCAAATCCTTTCAACTCAATCTCGAAAGGGACCGCTTGAAGTTCGCTGCCTGATGAAGTCAAAAACTGTTTGACTTCCGGATCCTCGAATACCTCGCGTGAAATAATGATATCGGTACCGGTTGACAAACCTTCGAGTCTCGCTGCCATGTTGACTATGGAGCCAAAGTAATCCAGCCGATCGTTTAAGGTAACCGCAATGCACGGGCCGGTATGGATGCCGGCTTTCAGAGTTAGCGGCGCAATTCCCTCCGGCGGCGACGCCAGGGCTTGTTGAGCGCGCAACATCGCTTTCAATGCTGAAGTTGAATTGCGGAATACGGCCATCACCGCGTCACCAATCGTTTTGACCAGAGCGCCGTTTTCTTCTGCAATCGACTTCTTCAGTACGTCGAAATGATTCATCACCCGTCCAAACGCGGTCGCATCTCCAATCTCTCGATAGAGTTGGGTCGAATTCCGCAAATCCGTAAAAAGGACAGTCAGAGTCCCCACCGAAACCTGATCGCCCGGACGAAGCGCTTCACTGGAAAACAGGTCGCGAAAGATCTGGAGCGCAGTCACCTCGGCCGCCGTTGCCGCCTGATCACTCCATTCCGTCCGCTCGAGAATAAACAACTGCTCCGCATCGGTGGCGTTTTCCAACTCCAAAGATGTTTGGGTTGATAGCCTCAACTCCTCGCCTGACACATTTCGCTCCACTCGTACCGCAGCGCTTTTCGCCCCGTCAACCGCGACTTTGACTAATTGCTCTCCGGGCAGCTCCAAAGTTCGCAATCGATAGCTTCCTTCTTCGAGGGGAAGGCTGAGCTTGCGGCTCGAATGCGGAGCCAATAACTGCTGCGCCACTACGTGGGGCGTCCTTTGGGGACTCCCGATGCAGAAATCTTTGACTTCAGCCTGACGAATCGCGGCATTAGGCCGAAAGGTAACCTCGACGAAACGATCGAAGTTGGCCGTGAAGTCGATCTGGCACGTCTCGCAGTGGACTCGCGTGCTGATCTCGCTCAGCGATAGTTCACTCTCTTGAGGACCACGACACAGCGGACATAACAGATCCCACTGTAGATCGAGTAAGCCCGCACGCGTACCGCGCAAGCAGGTTTCCAGTACCGTTCGGCGCGGTTCGCGCCACTCATCGGCGAGTGCGTAAGGTCTGATACGCGCAACCGAAAAGTCGTCAGCCCGCGCAACAAAGCCGATCAGCTTATCGACCACTTCAGGATCAGCGGCATCAGCGATGAGCTTTTCCCTGACTGTATCCAGTCGGCCAACGACTGTTTCGGGCAGTTCAGGTCCGGTCTGTTCCCGTGGTGCAGGCGTTTCAGCCAACGCCAATCGATCGTAGTCCGCAAACGCCCGCGCAAATCTACGAGAGGTCACATAACCAATTTGGAGAGGAATGCTCACGTAACCCACAAGCGACTTTGGCCTGGCCCAAACCTCGTAATTTAGCTTCGTCCCTCCATCATCCGTCGCAGAGAGTTCCGCAAGCACTCTCAACTCCGCAATAGGACCACGGCTGTATTTTCGGCTGACCCCGAAACGAAACGGCTTGATCCACTCAAACGGTTGTTCCTCCCACTCGACTGGCAGCCCCAGAAAAGAAAGCCGTAGACGGCGACGAGCGTTGCGCAGCCTCTGGCGCTTACCAGACTCCGGTTGAAGTGCGGGCACTCCAGCGTCGCGATTGAAGCGATTGGTGTCGGCAACAATAGGCCAAAGCTTTTCCGGCGTGGCTTTCAGTTTGTATTGCCAGCTGTAATGGAATTCGCGATACACGTTTAGATGGGGCGCAGACTTCTGCCAGTGATCGAGCGGTCTGAAACTAGTTGGCGGCGGGAGTTCTGCTGAAACCCCACCGCCGGATTAGATTTTGAATACCGCCCTGTTGCAATGAACGAACAAAACAGAAGTCTGAGCTACGTCAAACTTCTTTGTATTCCGAGTCGACGTCTTCATGCGAAGAGGCAACGCGGTAATTCGATGACTGAACCTGCTTAGTGATTAGCAAGTCGTTCTTAGTCTTCAACAAATCAGCACGGTTATAGACTGACAACTCAAAGTTGTATCCGTGTGTGATTGCATCCTTGGGACAGGCTTCAACGCAGTAGCCACAAAAGATGCAACGCCCGTAATCGATATTGTAGACCTCCGCGTATCGCTCATCGACTCCGATGCGCTCGTCCGGCGGTCGCGGATCGTCTTTCGCGACGATGTAGATGCAGTCAGATGGGCAAGCGGCCGCACACAAAAAACAAGCCACACACTTCTCTCTTCCCAACTCGTCGACGTGGAGCAGATGTTGACCTCGGTAACGAGGCTGCACGGTTACTGGTTCCTCCGGATACTGCACCGTCCATTTTCGTTTGGGAATGTAGGACAGCGTGACCCCCATGCCCTGAATGATTGCCTTCGTCGATTCAATTGCGTCGGTAATGATTGACATTAGAAGTCCTGTTCCTGGTCTTTGGTTCTTGTCTTCCCTCTTTAGTCTTTAGTCTTGGTTCGTCTTTCGGCGCTTTCTCGCGCCTGCTCCTGCCTCCCGCCTCCTGCTCCTGCCTCCTGCCCCTGCTCCCCCTGCCTCAACTATTCCAACCTTGAAACCTCTGAACCTACGGCCTGCCATCGGCCGTCGCGCCAAACAAATTTGTCGACAAATCGGAAAGCAGCTTCCCTATCCTTCAACTCCAGTCGGATCACACCAGTCAGCGTGGCGCGGTCGCCTTGAAGAGCGACCCTTAGATCTTCGAAGTCCCATTTCTGTATCGATGTATCGCGCTTTATCGTGCGAAGGTACTCCGCCTTTCCCTGACTTTGACCATCGCTCGAGGTACCCACGTAGTCGTCGGCGAGAATCCGGTCGAGCTTTTTCGTGTCCGCATTTATATTGGCCGCCGTCCACTCGTGTTCTATCGCCGTTAGGTCGGCGAGGACCTGGTAGGAATCAGTAGGCGCCGGCGTTGTCTCTTCTTCATTTGTCCCCCTGTTGCTCTGATCGCCATCATCGGTATTTGAATTCGAGTCTATGCTGTTTGTGTTCAGATTCGAATCGTAGTCTTCGCTCCGACTTACATTGGCGTTGGCGCGATTTTCATTCCTTCTGGAGCTGATGATCGCCGGGGCAATAATAGCTGCGGCGATAGCCAACGCCGCCATGCCGCCGGCAACCACTACCAAAATGCCAACCACCCAAAGCCAGGTTTTCCTCTTCGCTGTTTGTGGCTCAGGTTGAAAGCCTGGTGGCCGGTAATCCGAGGGTTGCCAGTCGCGGGGCTGGTAGACCTCGGTTATCGGAGGCTCATCAGATGGTTGGCGCGAAGATGCCGACACGACCGTGGTTTCGTCAATCGCATCAGCCTGGACGAGCGGTGTACCATCGTCAGTACAAAAACTAAGATTCGGATCGGTAAAAGTGCGATTGCAAGTCTGACAACGTTTCACGGTAAATCTCTCAACCTAATTACAGATCACTTTGCGGTTCGCCGCAACTAGCTCAAGCCACCCACGAGAAAAGCCAACCCATACAACAGGATTATCAGAACCAGGATCACAAAGTAGAGTGCGCCTGAAACAATGCCGACGATTGCCATGGGTTTTCCAGAGTATTGTTCCGGGTTCTTCTTGATTTGCGACAAGGCGACAAACCCGAGAACCATCGCCACCGGGGCTGTTAAGACACCGACGTAGCAGCACAAACCGATCGTTACGCTGACAAGGCCCAAAATCATGGACGCTATGGCCATGCCCGATTGTGGTTTTGACTCCCGGATCGTTGGAGGTGGTGGGGGCGTCCAAACCTGCCCCGATTCGCGAGACCAACCGTAAGGTGCTGGCGGCCACGCTTTATCTTGAGGTGGTTGGGGCGCGTACTCGGTCGGGCGCGGAGGCATCTGGGCGGTGGGAGGCGGCGCATTGAAAATTGCGGTCGCTTGCGAATCGGCACTGTCGTCCGGCACCAGCGGCGTACCGTCTTCGATACAAAAGCCGAGGGTAGGATCGGTAAAGGTCCTTTTACAGGTGGGACAATACTTCATCGTCGTTAGTTTTCGGGAACCTCAACCTGCACGGTGCAGAAAAAGCGGTTAACCATTGAGTTCCGAAACAGAAGGCCAGGTAAGGAACTCAGCGAAGCTCTTCAGCTGATTTCAAGTTGACTAAAGAAATAGGAGATCTCGATGCCTGCATTCTCGTCAGAGTCGGATCCATGGGTAGCATTTTCCCCTACTGACGAACCAAACTCCTTGCGGATGGTGCCTTCATCGGCTTTGGCTGGATCGGTTGCTCCCATTAAATCCCGCCACGCTTTCACTGCGCCAGTCTTCTCGAGGACCATCACTACGCAGGGCCCGCTTGACATGAAATCCGTTAACCCCGCGAAAAAAGGCTTGCCGCGATGGACGGCATAAAAACCTTCCGCCTCTTTCTGCGTCATATGTTTCATCTTCAACGCACGGATGGCAAATCCCCCATCGATAATACGTTGAATGATCTGTCCAGTTTTTCCTGTTCCTACAGCGTCGGGTTTTATGATTGCGAACGTGAGATTACCTGGTTGATCTCCCATCGAGCTCCTCTTCTCCGAGTATTAAGCGTTGACGATCGGACTTGAACTCAATCAGCCAGTAAGCGAGTCGGGAAGCAACCGCGACGATCAGAAGGGTGATTCCGAACTTGGCATACAGACTTGAACGCAGGAACCAAGGCTGGTTGGCTGCCGGATTGGCCAGGTTCGTTCCATCCCAACGGGCAAGGTAAATCCAATAAACAACTGGAACCAAAGTCATAAACAGGAATGCCCAATTCGACAAAGGTCTTAGCATTCGCAAAATGGATTTGTTGCCTTCCATAATTCGCGGTTCTAGCGCGCTGCCGCCGCTCCCAGAGCGTCCTTCATTCCTGCACCGATATCAGCCGGCGATTTCACTACGCGAATCCCGGCATCTTCCAGGGCCTTCATCTTTTCAGCGGCCGTTCCCTTGCCCCCGGCAATAATTGCGCCCGCGTGGCCCATGCGTCGTCCGGGAGGGGCGGTTTGTCCGGCGATGAAAGCCACAACCGGTTTCGTCACGTTCTTTTTCGCGAAGGCTGCTGCTTCTTCTTCGGCCGTGCCGCCGATCTCACCGATCATTACAATGCCATCTGTTTCCTCATCCGCTTGAAACAACGCGAGCGCGTCTACATGCGATGTTCCGACGATCGGATCGCCGCCGATACCGATGGCAGTGGATTGGCCCATACCGAGTGCAGTAAGTTGTCCCACGGCTTCGTAGGTCAGGGTTCCAGAACGTGAAACGACTCCGATGCGTCCTTCACGATGAATATGTCCCGGCATGATTCCGATTTTGCATTTGCCAGGGCTGATTATTCCCGGACAGTTTGGTCCAATCAGGCGTGTCGGCTTGTCGCTGAGGTATTCCTTGACCTTAACCATGTCCAACGTTGGGATCCCTTCGGTGATGCAAACAACGAGAGCTACACCGGCATCCGCGGCTTCCATGATGGCATCAGCGGCGTAAGCCGGTGGTACGTAGATCACTGAAGCATTCGCACCGGCCTCGCCTACCGCCTGTGCGACTGTGTTGAATACTGGAATGCCTTCGTGTGTGGTGCCGCCTTTGCCCGGCGTCACTCCACCGACAATAGTCGTCCCGTACTCAACCATTTGAGCGGTGTGAAACGAGCCTTCTTTGCCGGTTATTCCCTGTACTACAAGTCGCGTCGATTTGTTTACGAGCACACTCAAGACGATTGCTCCTCAGGTCAAAATGGAGTAGGAAAGAACTCGCAGTATAACAAGGATCTCAACCAGACCAAGAACCACCAATGTGATGATCACAAGAGTGATAAGGCGACGACTCTTGTCAGTGCTTTGCTGATGCGGCTTTTTCTTCAGCGCCAAAGGCGCGAAATGTAATAGCCTGGGCCAGCGGCCCAGGATGCTGTATCCTCCACTCACAAAGCGCTGAAAGCGCGAAATAACCTGAAAGCGAGACTAAAGACATGCCTCAATCCTTGTCTTCGATCCTCATCCACCTCATCTTCAGCACCAAACACCGCGAACCGTTCATTACGCCGGAGATTGAAGTGGAACTCCATCCGTACATGGCCAAGATCTTCCGCGCTCTCAAGTCGCCAGCTCTGGCAATTGATGGCACCCGAGATCACATCCATTCACTTTTTGCTTTGAGCCGAGTGGTTACGATTGCCGACTTGGTGGAAGAAGTGAAAACCGAAAGCTCCAAGTGGATCAAAACGAAAGGCCCGGAATTCAAGAACTTTCACTGGCAAAGTGGCTATGGCGCTTTTTCGATAGGCCAGTCACAGGTGGTGAATGTGAAGCGTTACATTCAATCTCAAAAACAGCACCACCGACGAGTCACATTCCAAGACGAGTTT
>Ga0187892_10007648_pt1 | contig 15268 bp, 15 predicted proteins | sample MA1701073metaG_FD_139345 | JGI IMG/M metagenome (GOLD analysis project Ga0187892, IMG submission 139345) | Bio-ooze microbial communities from a basaltic lava cave in the Kipuka Kanohina Cave System on the Island of Hawaii, USA - MA170107-3 metaG ... | reverse complement strand
CTGGAGCAGGGCGCGCTCGGGGCGCGCGTAGAGGGTATGGCTCGCCCCGTCCCAGACGAGCTGGCCGAGCCCGATCGGCGAGGGCATCGGCTCGGGCGCGAGCGGGAGGATGAAGGCGCTGGCTTTCGTGACGCTGTCGAGCGCGACGGGGCCGGAGAAGCGGACGGCCACGCGCGGGTTGACGCTCCAGCCATCCAGCTCGTTGACGAGGCGGACCTCGTCACAACCCGCGGCATCGACGGCGCAATCGGGTAATGCGAGCGCCACGCGCCGCCCGGTGGCCTGGCGCGGATCGGGCACCGTCTGCCGGTCCGATGGGAAGAGCGCCTGTACCTCGGCGGCGACCGCTCCCTCCGGCGGGAGACCGATCGCGAGCAAGAGCCCGAGGCAGCCGGCGAGGCGTCCGACGAAGCCCACCGCCCTCAGCGAGGAGGCTGGGGCGACGGCTGACGCGGGCCGGGCGCGGGTACTAGGCGGCGCGGGACGCGTGGCGCGGCCTGGTAGGCCCCCACCGTCACCGCGACCTCGGTCTCCTTGCCTTCCCGCATGAGCGAGATCTTCACGCTCTTGCCCACCGGCGTGCTCGAGATGATCCGCTGCAGGTCGCGCGGGCCCTCGACCGGCGCCCCGTCCACGGAGACCACCACGTCATTGGCCTTGATCCCGCCCTGGTCGGCCGGCTGGCCGGCCACCACCTGGCGGATCAGCACGCCCTTGGCCTCCTTGAGCCCGAACTTCGCGGCCTCCTCGTCCGGCACCTCGGCGATGCTGACGCCGAGCCATCCCCACTCCACCTTGCCCTTCTCGGCGAGCTGGGGCAGCAGCGCTTTCACCAGGTTCACCGGGATCGCGAAGCCGATGGTGCCGTTCACGGCGGCCATGCTGTTGACGCCCACGACCTCGCCCGCCATGTTGACGAGCGGACCGCCCGAGTTGCCCGGGTTCACCGCCGCGTCCGTCTGGATGAACTCGAAGCCGGGCGCGGCGACCTGGATCGGGGCGCCCTTGCGGCTCACGATGCCGAAGGACACCGTCTGCTCCAGGCCGAAGGGATGGCCGAGCGCCAGCACGAACTCGCCGACGCGGGTGCGGTTGGAGTCCCCGAGCGCGGCCACCGGCAGCCCCTTGGCGTCGATCTTGACCAGGGCCAGGTCCACCCGCTCGTCGAGGCCGACCACCTTTCCCTCGAACCGCCGGCCGTCGATCAGCCGGACCTGGATGCGCTCGGCGTCCCCCACCACGTGCGCGTTCGTGACCAGGTAGCCGTCCTCGCGGATGATGAACCCGGAGCCCTGGCTCCGCCGCTCGTCGGGCGCGTTGGGCTGCTGCTCCTGCCCCTCCGCCTGCGGCTCGGCCACCCGGCGCACCCGGATCTGGACCAGCGGCGGCTTGAGGCGCTCGGTCAGGTTGTGCATGAAGTCGTTCAGCCGCAGGATGTCGGCCGGCGCCGCGGCCCCCTGGCTCTCCTTCCACAGCGGCTCCGCGGGCCGGGTCTGGGCGGAGACCACCGGCGGCACCACGAGCGATAGCGCGAGCGCGAGGGAGAGGGCTGGACGACGCATCGGCAAGCCTCCTGGAGTGTGTGGTGCTCGGGCACCGAATTCGATTATACCGCCATCCTGATTCTGCGATCCGTCTACCGCCGCACCTCGCGCAGGACGTGGCCGAGCTCGGGAAGGATCAGCTTCTCGAGCGCGAGCCGGCAGGCATTGGGGGAGCCGGGCAGCGAGAAGAGCGCGCGGCCCCGCACGACCCCGCCCTGGGCGCGCGACAGCATGGCGGCGGCGCCGACCTCCTGATAGGAGAGCATGCGGAAGAGCTCGCCGAAGCCGGTGAGGCGCTTGTCGAGCAGGGCTTCGACCGCCTCGAACGTGGAGTCGCGCGAGGTGACCCCGGTGCCGCCGGTGAGAATGAAGGCCTCGACGGCGGGATCGTCGCAGCCGGTCCGGATCACCGTGGTGACCTGCGTCGGCTCGTCGCGGACGATGGCGTGGCCGACCACGGTGTGGCCGGCCTCGGTGAGCCGCTCGCGGATCAGGGCGCCACTCGTGTCGGTGTCCGGCGTCTTCGAGTCCGAGATGGTGAGGACGAAGCAGCCGATCGAGCGCGGCGCATTCGCCTTGTGCTCGGTCGGGACGGCGTCGGGCCGGCTCACTCGGCGTCCTCCAGGTAGATGACGCCGTCCTCGACGGTGGCGGAGTAGCGCGGGACGCTCTCGCCCGGCACGGTCATGCAGGCGCCCGTGCGCATGTCGAACTCCCAGCCGTGGAGCGGGCAGATCACGATCTCCCCTTCGACCCAGCCGTCGCAGAGGCTGCCGCCCTGATGCGGGCAGTCGTCGCCGATGGCCAGGACCTCCTCGCCGCGCCGATAGATGCCCACGTTGTGGCCGTTCACGCTGACGAGCACGCCCTTCTTGGGCGGCAGCTCCGACAGCGCCAGGACCTTCACCCGAGCCACGCCTACTTGCCCCGGTACGCCTGATCGAGCAGCTCGACGATGTGGAGCACCTGGACCGGCGAGCCCTTCGCGCGCAGCCCCTGCACGATCTGGATGATGCAGCCCGGGTTGGCGGTCACCACCGCGTCGGCGCCGGTGGCCCGCACGTGGGCGATCTTCCGCTCTTGCAGGCGCGTGGCCATCTCCGGCTGGGTCAGGTTGTAGGTGCCGGCAGATCCGCAGCACCAGTCGGACTCCTTGAGCTCGACCACGCGGAGTCCCGGGATCTGCGCCAGCAGGGCCCGCGGCTCGTTCCGGATCTTCTGGCCGTGCACCACGTGGCAGGGATCGTGGTACGTGACGGTCCGCCGCACGTCCTGCAGCGGCCCGCGCAGCGGCGCGGCGGCCAGGAACTCGGAAACGTCGCGCACGCTCGCCGCGAAGCGCGCGGCGCGGCCGCGCCAGGCCGGATCATCCGCGAGCAGCGTGCCGTAGGCCTTCATGTGGGCGCCGCAGCCCGACGTGTTCACGATCACGTGCTCCACGCCGGCCGCCTCGAAGACCTCGATGGCGCGTCGGGCCAGGTCGAGCGCGGTGGCGTGCTCGCCCGCGTGGGCGTGGAGCGCGCCGCAGCAGGCCTGCGTGCGCGGGGCGATCACCTCGGCCCCGTTCCGGGCCAGCACGCGGGCCGTCGCGCGATTGTGGGGGCCGAAGGCCACCTGCTGGATGCAGCCGGTAAGCAGTCCCACCCGGAGGCGCCGCGCGCCCAGCGCCGGCGTCACCTCGGGCAGGGGCGCGCGGTCGGCGCCGGCCGGCAAGTCCGGCAGGAGCGGCTCCCAGTGACGCAGCGGCTCGGGCAGGAGCCGGAGCAGCCCGGAGGCGCGAGCCAGTCGCCGCAGGCCGCTCGCCTGGTAGACGCGAAGGCCGGCTGCGGCCAGACGCAGGAGCGACGGATTGGGCAGCAGCAGCGAGAAGTTGACCCAGCGGAACAGCCGGCGCAGCAGCCCGCCCGGCCGCTGCCGCTCGATCTCGGCCCGCGCGGCCTCGATGAGCTGGCCGTACGGGACGCCGGACGGGCAGACCGTCTCGCAGGCGCGGCAGCCCAGGCAGAGATCGAGATGGGCGACCGTGGAGTCGGTCAGCTTGATGCGGCCCTCGGCGAGCGACTTGATCAGCACGATGCGACCGCGAGGAGAGTCCATCTCGGTGCCGAGCTCGGAGAAGGTGGGGCAGTAGGCGAGGCAGAGCCCGCAGTGCACGCAGCGGTCCACGCCCTCGACGCTGAGCCCGTGCAGGGTGAGCGGCGGCGAGGGCTTCGTCTCGGTGACGGGGGCGTGTGCCATCGGCTCAGATGCCTCCCACGAAGCGGCCCGGGTTCAGGATGCCGTGCGGATCGAGGCGCTCCTTGATGCCCTTCATCAAGCGCAGCGTGGGGCCCGGCGTGTCCCACACCGCCACCCGCTCCTTCACCGCGAGCGGGGCCCACTCGACCATCGCGTGCCCGCCCACCCGGTTGGCGAGCGCGCGCCACTCGGTGAGCGTCGCCACCACCGCGTTCGGATTGGTGCCGCCGGCCAGGACCGCGGTGACGATGCCGACCCCGGCGTGCGCGGTCAGCGCGCCCACCAGGCCGTTGCGGTGCGCGACCGTCGCGCCCGCCTCCATCAGCTCGGCGAGCTGGCTGGGCAGCACCGCCCACTTCATCACCGCCGCGACCCGCTCCTGACCGGGGCGCCCGAGCCCGGCCAGCCCGCGCCAGGCGTCATCCCGCGCGGGCCCGTCGAGCACGGTGGTCTCCGCGAGGCCGAGCGGGCCGAGCAGGCGCCGGAGCTCGGCCACCTCCCAGTCCACCTGCTCGGCGATCCCGTCGAGGCCGACCAGGAGCGCGCCGCCGCCGCCCAGGCCCAGGCGCCGCAGCGCCTCGCCGTCCGCCAGCTCGAGCGCCGAGGGCACGAGGTCCGAGCCCAGCACCGCGCGCGCCGCCGCGCCCGCGCCCTTGAGGCGATCGAATCGCGCGACCACCAGCCGGTCGACGTCCACGCGCGGCCGGAGCTTCAGCGTCGCCTCCACCAGCACGCCGAGCGTGCCGAAGGAGCCGATGAAAAGCTTCGGAAGGTCGTAGCCGGCCACGTTCTTGACCACCTTCCCGCCGCCTCGCACGAGGCTGCCGTCGGCCATGACCGCGGTGAGACCGATCACCAGGTCGCGCGCGGTGCCGTAGAGATGCCGGCGGGGCCCCGAGGCGTCGCTGGCCAGCACGCCCCCCACGGTGGCCCGCTCTGCCGCGCCCGCGTCCAGCGAGAGCCACTGCCCGCGCTTGCCCAGCTCAGCCTGCAGGGCATCGAGGGGCAGGCCGGCCTCGACGGTGACCGTGAGATCGCCCGGCTCATGCTCGAGGATGCGGTTGAGGCGCTTGAGCCCCAGCACCAGGCCGAGGCGGTTGGGCGGCGAGCCGATCGCCATCTTGGTGCCGCCGCCCCACGGCGTGACCGGCAGGCCCGTCTCGCCGGCGGCCACCAGCACCGCCGCGACCTCCTCCCTCGAGCCCGGGAAGGCCACCGCCTCCGGGGTGCGGCCCTCCACCACGTACGGCGAGCAGTCCACGCCGGTGAGCACATGGGGGGCGCCGACGAGGCTGCGTAGCTTGTCCGGCAGGGCTGGCGGCACGGGCTGCGTCCCGGTTCCCGCGCTAGAAGCGCTGAGCGAGGCCCTTCTCTTCGATCGGATGCGGGCGATAGGCCGGGCCGACCTCGACGCAGGCCTTGTTGCTCGGGAAGATCTTGCCCGGATTGCAGAGACCGGTCGGATTGAACGCGTCCTTCACCCGCCGCATGCACGCGAGATCGGCCTCCGAGAAGATGAACGGCATGTAGTCCGCCTTCTCGAGCCCGATGCCGTGCTCGCCCGAGATGGAGCCGCCCACCTCGGCGCAGACCTTCAGGATCTCGGCGCCCGCCGCCACCACCCGCGCCTCCTCGCCCGGCCGCCGCGGGTCGTACAGGATGTTGGGATGAAGGTTGCCGTCGCCCGCGTGGAACACGTTGCCGACACGCAGGCCGTGGGCCGCCACGATCGCGTTCACGCGGCCGAGCACGTAGGGCAGCTTGGTGCGCGGGATCACGCCGTCCATCACCATGTAGGCGGGCGAGATGCGACCGTAGGCGCCGAAGGCGGACTTGCGGCCCTTCCAGAGCAGCTGCCGCTCCGCCTCGTCGCGCGCGGCGCGCACGTCGCGCGCCCCGCAGTCGCGGCACGCCTGGACCACGCGCTCGGCCTGGGCCTCCATGCCGGCCGCGAGGCCGTCCAGTTCGATCAGGAGCGCGGCCGCCGCGTCGCGCGGGTAGCCGCAGCCAAACGCATCCTCCACCGCCTCGATGGTGAGCTGGTCGATCATCTCCATCGCGGCGGGCACGAGGCCGCGCGCGATGACGGTGGACACCGCCTCCGAGGCCTGGTCCACCTGGTCGAACACCGCCAATACCGTCTTCACCGCCTGCGGCTTCTTGAGGATGCGCACGACGATCTTGGTCGCGATGCCGAACGTGCCCTCGGAGCCGACGAAGAGGCCGACCAGGTCGTAGCCCTGCGCGTCGCGCGTCTTGCCGCCGATCCACGTCAGCTCGCCGTCCGGCAGCACGACCTCGAGGCCCAGCACGTGATTGGTCGTCACCCCGTACTTGAGGGTGTGCGGGCCGCCCGAGTTGTTCGCGATATTGCCGCCGATCGTGCAGGCCTGCTGGCTCGAGGGGTCGGGCGCGTAGTAGAAGCCCTGCGGGCCCACCGCCCACGAGAGGTGGAGATTCACCAGCCCCGGCTCGACCACCGCGATCTGATTCTCGTAGTCCACCTCGAGCACGCGGTTCATCCGCATCAGCGAGATGACGAGACCGCCCTCGGACGGCAAGCAGCCGCCGGACAGCCCGGTGCCGGCCCCGCGGGCCACGAAGGGAATGCCGTCCCGGCTGGCGAGCTTGACCAGGGCCGCCACCTGCTCGGCGCTCCGCGGGAACACCACGAAGTCGGCGAGGGCGCGGAAGAGCGTGAGGCCGTCAGATTCGTAGACCAGCAGCTCTTCCGGATCGGAGAGGACGCCGCCCGGCCCGAGCAGGGCCTCCATCTCGCGACGGAGGAGGGTCTTCCGGGCCGGGCTCAGGGGGGTCACGGGGCCGATTATAGCATCGGGCGCGCGCCCGGTCGGCCGCCGGTCAGTAGTCGTAGACGCGCTCGAGCACGGCGCCGCGGCGGGCGAATCCGGTCAGGACCGTGTGGAGCGAGCGGACCGGCACCGCCACCGCGATCCGCCGGGTCTCCGGTGCGGTCAGAATCGCCTCGGCCAGCACGACCCAGCCTCCTTCGACCTCGATGTCGCCCCGCATCCGCGCGGTCACGAGGATCTCGTCATTACCCGCGATCTCCCGGAACCGCGCCCCGTGCCGGGCCAGCGCGGCCACGATCTCGGTGAAGGCCGGGCCGCGTGGGACCCGGAGGATGAACGCGCCACGCGCGACCTCCTGGACCCTCTCGATCCGGGGATCGGCGAAGGCCCGGGGCGGGACGAGCTCGGCCCAGAGGTGGATGTGCGAGTCGTCCCCGCCCGCGCCGGCCCGCGCCGCCCAGCCCGCGAGCCATCCGTAGACCGCCTTCACCCCATACTCGGCGCTGAGGACGAGGCGCCGCTCCCACTTTCGCAGCGGCCGCGGGCCCCACAGGGGCGTCTCCGTCCAGAGCGCCTCGAGCCGCTCCGCGAACGGGAACCCGTACCAGGGCGCGCCGCGGAGGAACTGGCCATACTCGCGCGCGACGCGCCGCGCGAAGGCGTCCTCCGCGCTGTCGTGGCCGCCGAGCCACTCGCTGAGGCGGCCCACCGTCGCCTCGTAGGCGCCTTTCGCCACGTGCTCGGCCGAGAACCCGACGCCCGCGACGCCCAGCGTGAAGTGCACGTCGGCGTCGAACGGGTAGCGGTTGCGGGTCGTCGCGCACACCCCGCGGTAGTGCCGCCAGTATTGCCGGAGGGCACCCAGATGGGGGAATCCGCTCGGCGCGCCCCCGTCGAGGAAGGCCGCGTACTCCTCGGCGCTCTCGACGACGTACCACCGCGGCAGCGCGAGATAGGTCGCCGCGCCGGGGCGGAGGTAGCCCGGCACGCTCGCGGCCGCGGCGGGAATCTCCTGGGCGCGGCCGGTCCCGCCGGTGCCCACGCACTGCGAGCCGATGAACAGCAGGGTGGCGAGGGCGACCACGAGCACCGACAGGCCGGCGAGGGCCGCGGCCGGCCGAAGCGCACGCCAGGGTCGAGCGCGGGGGACCTTAGCCGTGAGGGGTGGCTCCCCGAGCAGGACTCGAACCTGCAACCCTCCGGTTAACAGCCGGATGCTCTACCATTGAGCTATCGGGGAATCAGGGAGGGAACCGTCGGGTCAGTTTTATCACACGCCCCCGACCGTCGCCAAGCTCGCTACCCCATCTCGCGCCGCCCCTCCATGGCCTTGGACAGCGTCACCTCGTCGGCGTACTCGAGGTCGCCGCCCACCGGCAGCCCGCGGGCGATGCGGGTGATCCGCATGCCGAAGGGCTTGAGCAGCTTGGCGAGGTAGATGGCGGTGGCCTCGCCCTCCACGCTCGGATTGGTGGCCAGGATCACTTCCTCGACCCGGTCGCGCTCCAGCCGCGCCAGCAGCTCGCGCACCCGCAGATCCTCGGGCCCGATGCCGTCGAGCGGCGACAGCGCGCCCAGCAATACGTGATAGCGGCCGCGGAACTCGCCGGTGCGCTCGAGCGCGAGCAGGTCGTTGGGCTCCTCCACCACGCAGAGCGTCCGCTGGTCGCGCTGGGGATCCTCGCAGATGCGGCAGGGATCCAGCTCGGTGACGTTGAAGCACACCGTGCAGTGGACGATGAGCTGCTTGAGCTGGGTCAGCGCCTCCCCGAGCGCGGCGACCTCGGGGGCGGGGCGCTTGAGGAGGAAGAAGGTGAGCCGCTGGGCCGTCTTGGGCCCGATGCCGGGGAGGCGCTGGAGCGCGTCGATGAGCCGCGCCACCGGCTCCGGGTAGTAGGCCATTACGCCATTACATCCCGAGGCCGGGGATCTTGAGCCCGGCCGTGATCTTGCTCATCTCGCCCTGCACCATCTCCTTCGACTTGCGCAGCGCCTCGTTGCTGGCCGCCAGCACGAGGTCCTCGAGCATCTGCGCGTCCTCGGGGTTGATCACCTCGCGATCGATCTTGATGGACACGATCTCCTGCTTGCCGTTCGCCACCACCGTGACCATGCCCCCGCCCGCGGTGGCCTCCACCGTCTTCTTGGCCGCCTCCGCCTGGAGCTGCTCCATCTGGGCCTGGAGCTTCTGCGCCTCCTTCATGATGTTGCCGAAGCCTTTCACCGTGATTCTCCTTCCTCCGGGCTCCGCGGCCGCACCGCGACCACCTCGCCCTGGAATGCGCTCAGCGCGGCCTGCACCGCCGGGTGGTTCCGGGCTCCCCCGCCGCCGCCCGCCGCGCCGCCATTGACGTCGAGCTCGAACCGCCGCGCCGACGCCACATGGCGCTGCACGGCCTCGTTGATCAGCTCCTTGTTGCCGCGATCGTTCAGCATCTCCCGGTGGAAGCCGCTGGCCTGGAGCGCCAAGATGAGCAGGCCGTCCTCCACCCGCAGGGGCGTCGCGTGCTGGAGCACCGAGCCCAGCACCGCCTTGCGCTTCATGACGTCGGTGACGACCCGCTCCCACGCGATCTCGAGCCCGGCGGGGGCTGGCCGCCCGGCCGGCGCGGGCAGGGCGGGCTCGGTGGCCTCCATGTCCGCGGCGGCGGCCTCGATCAGAGGCTCGGCCTCGGCCGGCCGGCCGCTGCTGCTCGACACTGGAGGACCGGGCGGCGCCTCGACCGGCACGCGTGCCCGCGACGCGGGCGCCGGAGGCGGGGGCATACGAGGAGGTGCGGTGGACGCCGGGCGCGCGTCGAGCAGCGTCTCCTGCACGACCACCGGGCGGCCCGTCACGCTCGACGCGGCGGGCGGCATCTGGCGCAGCCGCGTCTCCGCCTCCTCGAGCTTGCCGATCAGCGTCTCGATGGCCTGCGGCTGCGGGCGCCGTGTGGCGCGCACCGCCGCGATCTCGAGCTCCACGCGCGGGTGCGGCGAGCGGCGCATCTCGGCGTCCGCGTCGAGGAACGCGCGCAGCACGTAGACCAGCTCGTCGGCCGACACCGGCGCCGCGACCGCCTTCAGCTCGGCCGCCTCGGCGGGCGTCAGATCGACGAAGGGCGCGTTCGGGGCGACCTTCGTCACCAGAAGGCGGCGCGTCATCTCGACCGCCTCGCGGCAGAGCGAGCCCAGGTCCTCGCCCGCCGTCGCGGCGCGATCCACCGCCTCCAGCGCCGCCCCGCCGTCACCCGCGAGCAGGGCGGCCACGAAGCCGCGCACGTGCACCGGGGAGGACGAGCCGAGCAGCCGGGCCACACCCGCCTCGTCGAGCTTGCCCTCGCCGTAAGCGATCGCGGTGTCGAGCAGCGAGAGCGCATCGCGCAGGCTACCCTCGGCGGCGCGGACGAGGAGGGGGAGCGCCCCCGGCTCGAAGGAAACCCGCTCCTCCTCGAGGATGCGGGTGAGGCTCGCGGTCAGCAGCTCGGGCGCGATCGGGCGGAAGTCGAAGCGCTGGCAGCGCGAGAGCACGGTGGCCGGGATCTTCTTGGGATCGGTGGTGGCGAGGATGAAGACCACGTGCGCGGGCGGCTCCTCCAGCGTCTTCAGGAAGGCGTTGAAGGCCGCGCCGGAGAGCATGTGGACCTCGTCCACGATGTAGACCTTGAAGCGCCCGCGCGCGGGCGAATACTTGACGTTCTCCCGGAGCGTCCGGATGTCGTCCACGCTCGTGTTGGACGCCGCGTCGATCTCCATCACGTCGACGGGCGCACCCGAGGCGAAGTCCAGGCAGGAGGGGCAGGCGCCGCAGGCCTCGGTCTCGGTGCGCGCGGTGCACGCGAGCGCCTTGGCCAGGAGCCGCGCGGTGGTGGTCTTGCCGACACCGCGCGGGCCGGTGAACAGATAGGCGTGGGCCACGCGGCCCGAGGCCAGCGCATTGCGCAGGGTGCGGGTGACCGGATCCTGCCCGACGACCGCGTCGAAGACCTGCGGGCGCCACTTCCGCGCCAGGACCTGATAAGTCAAAGACCGTGCACCCTCAATCGAACCGCCCATACCGCGATCGCCGCACGAAACCTGCTCCAGTCAGGTACTCCCACGGCACACGAGAGGGGCGCCTTACCGTTGCTCCCTTCCGGGCCTGGCGGGGTTCGACGCATCCCGTTGCGTGGGGCCCAACCTTCAACGCCGTCCCGTACGGCTCATTCGACACGACCGGCCCTCGAGAGGGAATTCAACCCCGCTATAGCGGATTGCGGGTTACAGGGCACCGCTACCTCCCCGTCTAGCACGGCCAAGCGGTGAAATTTGGCGGAGGGGGTGGGATTCGAACCCACGGTACAGTTGCCCGTACACGGCATTTCCAGTGCCGCACCTTCGGCCACTCGGCCACCCCTCCGCGCCACTGTCCGGCACTTCGTGAAGGTGCGCTGAATTGGCGGAGGGGAGAGGATTTGAACCCCCGAGGGACTTGCGCCCCTATCCGATTTCGAGTCGGACGCCTTCAACCGGGCTCGGCCACCCCTCCGCGATGATTGCTCCATCACGGTACCACTTTGCGCGACGGGCGGCGAGGCGGGCCGATCCACGGCCCGGGCCTCGTCGAAGTTCCGTCGAAGTTCCACCGCGCCGTCGCCAGGCGAGGATATCACCAAACGCTCGATCGCGCGGGCCATGTGCTCGGGCGCCAGGTGCGCGTAGCGCTGCACCATCGCCGGCGTCCGCCAGCCCCCGAGCGCCTGCACCGTCACGAGGTCCACGCCAGCCATGACGAGGCGACTGGCGAAGGTGTGGCGGTTCCCATGCCACGTGTAGCCTTCGAGCCGGCTGGCGTCCGTCTCGGCGTCCCTGAGCGCCGCCTGGGCCCGTCCCACGGCCGCGACGAAGGCCCGGGAAACGGTCCGGTAGGCGGCGTCCCCGAAGACGGGCTCCTCGGCGTCGCTGCGCGGCGTCCGGGCGGCGCCGCGATCCACCAGCAGGGCAGCCACCACCGAGTTGATCGGGACGCGCCGGGTTTGGCCGTTCTTGGTGGCGCGCACCGTCAGCAGCCCGGCGAGGAGATCGACGTCCGCCCAGCGGAGCGCGGCCTGCTCTGACCACCGGAGCCCGGTGTGCAGGCTGAAGGCGAAGAGCGGCCGGAGGGCCGGGGCGAGCTGGTCCCGGATCGCCGTCTCGTCGCCGGCGGTCAGGTACACGACGCGGCCCCCGGCTTCCTTCGCCTTGCGGATCCCGTGCACCGGGTTCCGCTCCACCAGCCCGAGGCGCGCCGCTCGCGTGAACATCCCCGAGAGTCGGTCGCGGTAGCGGTTCATGGTGGCGCCGGTCACGGGCCGATCGCCCGTGCGGAGCCCGGCCAGGTACCGCTCAACGTCGGCGTGCGTGACGCTCGCGAGTGAGCGGTTGCCGAAGTGGGCGGCCAGGCGCCGGACCTCGGAGGCCGTGTTGCGGAAGGACCGATGCGCGCCCTTCGCCCAGGTCGCGTAGTCGGCCGCGTAGGCGCGGAACGTGATCGCTTGATCGGCCCGCAACCGGGCCGCGGCCCGTTCCTGCGCGGGACACCAGCCGAGCTCGTCGAGGGCGCGCGCGCGGCGCGTGTGGTAGAGCGCGATCGCCTCCCCCTTGATCGAGCCGACCCGCTCCTGGTGAAGGTGCCCGCTCCCGCACGTGTAGCGAATCGCCCACACGCCGGAGGGATGGCGGAACACGCCGCGGGGGGCCTGGTCCTTCTTCTTCCGACTCCATGTAGCGCGCTCGGTCATTCCCGCTCCTTTGCGAGCAGCTCGCGGTGCAACGCCAGCGCCTGGTCGCGCGTCATTGGCTAGAGCTCTCGGTGCTTCCAGTCGTCGGGGTCGGGCTTGCCCGCCTTGAGCCTGGCCTGCCGTTGCTCGTCGGCCTCCAACCCGTCGCGGAGGACATGGAGCAGCGTCACGCTCCCGGTCATCGGCGCGATGACCTGGTCGAAGGCAGCCTCCGGCCTCGAGAAGAACATGTTCACGTGATTGAGAACGGCCGCGACCGCCCGCAGGGCCTCCTCGACCTGGTCTCGGCCGGCTCGGGCCAGTGGGGTGACCTTTCCCCCAAGCGAGGCGGCAAGGTCGCGGTGTGCGATGTGCCTATTCCGCCAATCTCGCGCGAACGCCGTCTGTAACTGCAGGTCCTCCAGCATTTCCTCGAGCTCGCCCCGAAGGTCTGCGTCATCGACGAGCCCGGGCAGGGCCCGGACCGTCAGGTTTTCCTTTCCGACTGACCGCGGAGGATCCGTAAGCCTGGCGAGATGCAGCAACGTATCTTCCCAGATGACGTCCTGAACAATTCGAAAGAAGAGTGCTGCCGCCCGGTTCAGGATTTCAACCCGCGATGCCTTCTCGCCATAGAGTGCCTGGTACTCCTTCCACTTCACATGAAGCCAGGCCACGTCAGTCCAAAGGGCATGGTAGACGGGCCCGAGGCGCGGGCCCATCGTGGCGATCATGGCTCAAGCCCACTCGCTGGATCGCCGAGCTTCGTCTCTCTCGTACAGAAGCCCATCGAGTCCGTAGCGCGCCATCTCGAGCGCCTTTGCCACCCTGGTCATTGCTCGATCGAGGCCGCGAGTCTCCACAAGGTCTAGACCCGGCGCCGCGCGCTTCCCCCCTTTCAGCCTCGGGTATCGAAATGCCTGGGAGTCGGGATCGAATTCAGAGAATGACTTGACGGCGCGCGCGATCGCCGTCATCTCCTCGGCGTCAAGCACAAGTTCCTCCAGCCCTCTCCTCGCCAGGCCCCACAGATGTACCAAGTTGTGAGTCGACTCTATCGGCGGGCACGCCACGTCTTCGTAGTCCGCGATGTTAGCGATGATGATCTTCAGCGAGATCTCGAGGTGGTGCCGCCACAGGAATAGGATCGGGATGACTCCGGCGTCGCGCCTCGTCCCGCCCCACCTCCCACGTCGAAGCGAACGCGTCAGTGTCTTTGCCCCGTGATAGTAGGCTTCCGCGTAGACGGACTGCGACCACCCTGACTGATCGTCAAGGAGGAACTTCAGATAGGAGCTGTCCCAGTACCCTCGAGTCTGGTCCAGGGGGTCCGCCACGCTGACTCGCCCCTTCCGAGGCCGGCTCATCCCGCCGCCCCTTCGTCCTCGCATCGCCCCCGCCACGACGCCCCCAGCGTCACCCGGTCGCGGGCCGTGAAGGCGATGTAGAGATTGTCCGAGAGCCTGGCGACCTTGACGGCCTCCATCAGCTGGGCCTCTGTGACGCCGATCGCGAGCCGCAGCTCCGCGAGGCTCATGTCCGCCCCGACGCCTTGCGCTTGCTGCTGATCGCAGAGCCGCCGGAAGATCGCCTCCATGACGTCGTCGACCGTCATGGCGGTCCCGCCAGCCCCACCGGGCGATTCCCCCATTTCAGTGGCCCGCCATGCAGCGCTGGTACTCGGCCAGCCAGGCCTCACGCCACGACCCGGCGCCGCGGACGTTATCGGCGCGCTGGCGACAGAGCAGCATCGAGGCGGGGGGATTGGTTGGCTCAGCACGCGACGGCTCGGAGGTCGCACCACCGCTAGGCGCTCGGATGATCACCGCCCCGGATCCTGGGACAACCCGCCCGAACTGCACGTCATCGGCCATGTGACGCAGGAGCGTGCGGAGGCCGTCCTTGAGGCTGTCCTGCGCCGCCTCGGTGCCGGAGCTGTAGCCGAGGAGGTTCCACTCCTGCGAGGTGTCGACGACCCGCCAGCTGGCGATCGTCTCGCCGCCGCTCGTCGCGAGGAGCGCCCGGAGCTCGGTGGTGCCCGTCCACCAGGGGCTCCCGCCGCCGGTGAAGGCCGCCTCGTGGCGCACCACGGTGACCGTGAGCCGGAAGGCCGGCGTATCCGCGGGCGATCCGACGGACGTCGCCCGGCGCATCGTGGACTCGATGGCGGTCACGAGCGGCTCGTGGGCCACGTGGGCGTTCCGGCGGTCGTCGACGATCGTCAGCGCCACCATGGGCCAGGAGAGCGTCGGGATCTCCGTGGTCACCGGGCGTGGCTTCAGGAGATGATCGGGCAGACTCCCGGCGCAGCCGGTGAACAGGAGGGCGATCGCGACCAGCGTCGTGGGGCCTCCTCTCCGGATCCGCTGGACGGCCATCAGCTCACCACGCCACGTCGCCACATTTCGATGACGTGCCACAAGAGATATAGCAGCGCGCCGGCGAGCAGGAATCGGAACTGCATGTGCCCCAGACGGTTTGCCCGTTCCGAGTTATCGTTGATCGCTAGCCGGATCCCCTCGCTCGCGGCTTGCATGAGTTGCGGATGCCCGCCGACCTGGGGATGCTGGCCATCCTCGACCTTCAGGAGCTCATGATTGGCATATAAGGTCGAGCTGACATAGGCGAGATGACGACACCCGAAGTAGAAACTGAAGCCCCAGCACACTACTGCACCTGCCAAGGCGATCTGCGACCTCGACAACGCCGCCTCGTGGGTCTGATTGACCGCGAGGCCGATCGCGGCGCCGGCGGCGGCAAGCAAGAAGTAGACGTACTTGTCTTGTGCTAGCCGGAGCAGCCGAAAGACCTCGCGCGAATCTTCGGAAGCCATCTAATGAGCCGCGCAGAATATGTTAGTAGGGTTCAAAGGTACGATGCCATGTTGAGACATGGCCACCACGTCGCGGCGCGATTTTGCAGCGTTGGAAGGGCGGCGGCTGCGAGCCGCACGCCT
>Ga0187892_10007645_pt1 | contig 15271 bp, 23 predicted proteins | sample MA1701073metaG_FD_139345 | JGI IMG/M metagenome (GOLD analysis project Ga0187892, IMG submission 139345) | Bio-ooze microbial communities from a basaltic lava cave in the Kipuka Kanohina Cave System on the Island of Hawaii, USA - MA170107-3 metaG ... | reverse complement strand
GCTCACGAAGGCGGGTCTCCGCCGCCGCATCATGTACCAGACCCGACACACCTTCGCCTCGAACGCCCTCGCCGCGGGGGAGGCGCCCTCTTGGGTCGCGGCGATGCTGGGGCACACGTCGCCTGAGATGCTGTTCAGCGTCTATGCCCGCTTCATCCCGAACCGCACCCGCCGCGACGGCAGGGCGCTGCTGAGTCGGATGACCGAGCGGGCGAACGCGGAGACGGCCGAGCCGGCGGGCGCTGCTGTACTCCCGAAATACTCCCGCTGACGAGGATTGCTTCCGGTTAGACTCGGCTGGTCGATGCTTTACAGATCACTGGTGCCGAAGGGGCGGCACCACACCGAGTGCACCCAGCCGTACGCCTTCCGGGTAGTCGGCCAGCTCGCGGCCTAAGGATCGGAGCCCGGCCCCGGGGCCATCTGCCACCCATTAACGCTGCTGCTGGGCTCCAGGTGCCCCGGTGCGGTCCTGGCCGGGGCATCGGTGGGCAAGGTCGAGAGCACCGATCCGACGCGGCGCGCAAGAATCGAACGAGCTGAACCGAGCATCATAGGAAAGCGTCAAGAGCGCGTGGCCCCAGCGGTCACGCCGCCAACCCGAAGCCGTCTGCCGGGTGGCCCGGTCCCATCGAGGACCAGACGCGGAGCCGAGGAGGGCTCAAGCGATGGCGAAGATGACGAAGCAGTCCCGCCCATGGCATCACATCCCCACCGGCTTGCCCGACGACGCGCAGTTCATGGACGACGAGAAGCCCTGGCCGGACGACCGGCCGCTGAACCGCGACGAGCTGGAGCGCGCCCTGGAGCGCGTCTCTGACCGCCACCCGTACGACGACGACATCGCCAACGTGATCCTGCACCTGCTGAAGCGTGGGACGGGGGACCGCGTCTTCGAGACCTGGGAGAAGTTCCTGGGTTGGGTGCGCGTCAGCGCGAAGCACCGTCGTCGTCGGCGTAGGTCGCGTCGCTGGCGGTCCGACCGCGTGAATCCACCGACCGAAGACGTTGCCCTGCCCGAGGGCCACGAGCTGCCACTCGTCTTCGTCGGCGCGACGCCCGACGAGATGCAGACACTCGATCCGCGCGCACGGAAGTACGTCCGGCTGTCCGATGGTGAAGACGAGAACAGCGAAGCAGGCTACCTTGCGCCCATCGTGCAGGCCTTCTCGGACCGCGACGCCGATTTCATGATCCGTCCAGAGCGGATCGAGTTCCTGGTGGAGATCCTCGGACACCTGCGCGCCAAGCACGAGGCGCTGTTCGATGAGATGGTGGCCGCACTGAAGCCACTCCCGGCACCTGTCCCTCGTCGTCTCTACGGGCGCGACGTTGTCGCCAAGCGTAAAGACGAGGCGCGTGATCGCGCCGCTGTCGCCGCCGGGCTCAAACCGGTCGAGCGCGTCTTTTACCCGTCGCAGAAGGACCGGCAGGGCGCAGCTCGCTTCTTCGAGGTGGTTCGGCAGCACCAGGAGGTCCGGCTTCAGATCGAACGCACCATCGAGCTGTTGGCTGAAGAGGGAATTTCGCTCAACATTCCAAAGGCTTCTACAGCACCACTCGCTGACGACCCTTTGAACTGGGGAGGAGTTACCCCATGACGCCCAGCCCACGAGCTGGGCATTCTTCAGCCCAACGGAGAGACAGAACGATGACCAGCTCGGAGGTGAGCAAGCTGACGGGCGTGCCGCGCGGGACCATCGCGCGCTACGTGGCCGAAGGTCTGCTCCGCCCACGCGGCGGGCGCAGCCACGGCATCGGCGACCCGCTCTACTTCGACGAGGCGGACGTGCAGCGCCTCCGCGCCATCGTCGCCATCCGTCGCTGGTTTGGTGACGGCAAGCTCGCGACCAAGGCCATCGAGCTGGCGCTGCCGCAGGTGAACACGCGGACGCGTTCACTCGTGCTCACCAACGTCGAGCTGCCGCTGGAAGACAGCTAAAAAAATTTCCCCATGAAGACACAGAAGCTGACTCGCGCAGTCGTAGTGCCCACCGTCGTCAGAACCTAGCCCCACTCGGGGCTACGCGTTCGCTGCACCGCGTTCGCTCGAAGGGAGGACCGCGCGTGTGGGCAAGACAACGCCAGTACCACGTCGCGCAGCTCGACGCCGTCCGCTCGCGCTCCAGCCGACGCCCGGCGAGCTGAGGTGGGGATGCCCAGGAGAGTGCTGCCGGGATCTTCTCGTGCGCGAGCTGGCGCAGCTCACCGACGACCCGGCCACGAGTACATCAACTTCGAGCCCCGATCCCGACGCTGAGAAGAGCGAAGCGTGGCGAGCGATCTGAACCTCCACATAACACCCAACCAATAGGAGCTGACCATGGCAACGAATACGAGGTGGCTGAACTGCTTGAAGTGCGGCATGGGGTACGCGGGCGGCGAAGGCAACCGGCAGAGCGGCGAGACGTGTAAGGACCGCAGCTCCGGCATCGAGGGCGGCTGCACTGGACGCCTCATCGACTTTCACATCTACCGGCAGCTTCTGCGCGAGCTGGGCGTGCAGTATCCCGACTCGCAGCAGATCATGATCTCGGTGCTCGCATTCGGGGACACCGCGACGAGGAAGTACGGCGTCATGCTCCAGCCGAAGTACCGCGAGATGCAGCGCCGCCGCGAGCTGGCCGCGCAGCAGGTGAGCCAGTGATGGACAAGAACATCGAGCTGCGCGACTTCCTCGTCGCACTTTACGGCGACAAGCCGCTCCCGGCGGGCGTCACGTTGATGTGTCGCGCGATCCATCCCTTGGGCGCGATGCCGAGCCTGACCGAGTTCTACAGCTCCATCGACGCGCTGCTGGCTGACCGCGAGCAGCTCGACCGGTGGAACGCAGCCGACGGCGGGCGCTCCATGTTCTTTGGCGTCGCGCCCCGCAACGGACGCCAGGGCGACAAGGCGCATTGCTACGGGCTCACCGCTCTCTGGGCCGACCTGGACGCGAAGGACTTCATCCCCCACGAGGGAGACGAGTCCGCGATCCGCGTCGGCCAGGGCGTGATCGACAAGATGATCGAGTCCTTCCCGATCCCGCCGACGGTGATCGTGGACAGCGGCGCGGGCAAGCAGCTTTACTGGCGGTTCGCTTTCCCGTACGAACGGCTTGATAGGAAGAAGGACACCGACTGGAGCAGGTTCGTCGCGCGTATCGAGGGGCTGCTCAAGGGCATGCAAGTGCAGCTCCTCAGCGATCCCTCGCGCACCAACTTCGACAGCTTGCTGCGTCTGCCTACCTTCTTCAACCCGAAGTACGCGCACAAGCCGGTGGCGACGGTGATCCGCTCGGAGCCCACGCCGGTCGCGCTGGCATGGTTCAAGAACTTCGAGCCCGCAGCGGCTCCGCCGTTGGAGACGGTCGCGTCGAAGGACGGCGAGTGGCCGGTGCTCGCGGCCTTCAAGGATCGCGACCTGTACATCGACGAGCACGACGACGGCGAGCACCGCGTCCATTGCCCGTGGAAGTCGAGTCACACGAGCGAGAGCGGCGACCGGGAGACGATGCTCTACGAGCCCAGCGAGTCCAACACCTGGGCGGGCGGCTTCAAGTGCATGCACTCGCACTGCGCGGCGCGGCGCATCCGCGACGTGTACCAGTTCCTGGGCATCGCCTCGGTGTCGGTCGTCGAGCTGGAAGAGCTGGCCGAGGATCTGGACGCGTTCCCCGACGCGCTGATCCTGCCGGACTCCGCCTACCTCGGGCTGGGCCGGGAGTTCGCCGAGCTGTACGCCGAGAACTTCGAGGCCCCCCGCGTCTTCTGGTACCACTCCTTCCTCTCGCATTTCGGGGCGTGGATCTCGAAGAACGCGATGATGGCGGGCTCGCTCGACACCTCGCCGAAGTTGAACAGCATCCTCATCGGCACGAGCGGGTGGACCCGGAAGAGCACCGCGCTCAAGCAGACGGGGCGGTTCTTCGACGCGTACTACCGGGACTTCTACACCTCGCAGTTCCCGGCGGAAGATGCACGCCGTCATGCCGGGACACTCCTCGTCGAGCTGGGCTCCGGCTCGGCGGAGGCGCTCGCGCGGAAGTGGGCCGGGCGTTACGTGGACCGGCCGATCCTCATGCGGCTCGACGAGCTGTCGTCTCTCATGGCGAAGGCGCGTGGCGAGGGGCAGCAGCTCCTGCAGTTCATCGCGTCGGTGCTGGAGCACGGGGAGTTCTCGAACAGCACGCTGAACTACGCGGTCGAGGTGAAGGACATCGAGCTGTCGCTGCTCGCGGCCTGCACGACGGGGACGTTTCAGACGGTCTTCAACTCACGCGAGCTGGCGATTGGGATGCTCAACCGCATGTGGTTGGTCCCAGGCCAGAGCGACCGCAACCGCATCGTCGAGGTGCCCAACCTCGGAGACATCTCTCCGCTCGTGCAGCGCGTCGGCGCGCGCATCCAGTCCATCAGGGACACCGCCGCGTCTGAGCCCGGTGGGCGGCTGCGCTTCGAGCTGACGCGTGAGGCGCGCGCGCTCTGGACCGACTGGTACCGCACTTTCCGGCGCTCGGCGGGAGAGTCCGATCTGCTCGCGCGGGTGGACTCGCACGCCATGGGGCTCGCGGTGCTCCTGGCCGCGACGATGCCGGAGGGCGCGCCGGTCGTCCGCTCGATGTCGACGCCGATCAGCGTGCAGGTGATGGAGGCGGTGCTCCAGATGGTCGAGTGGCAGGCGGCGGCGCGCACGGCGTTCCAGCCGACCGCGTCCGAGAGCGGGAGCGCGGCGTTGGAGGGACGCGTGCGGGCGGTGCTGGGCCGTCGGCCGGGCGAGTGGATGGTCCACTCCATGGTCTACAAGCTGTCGCACGCCGGGCGCGGAGGCGGCGGCACGGGCGCGTTCCTGCGCGTCGTCGAGGCGCTCGCCAAGGCGAACGAGATCGAGAAGAAGGACGACATCGTCGGGCCGAAGCGGAAGCGGACCACGGCCTACCGGGTGGTGGCGTGATGCCGTTCGAGACGGAGGTGCGGCCGGACGGGGCGCGGTACGCCCGCTACATCAGCAAGCGGCAGCGCATGGGCTCGGAGGAGGCGGCGCAGCTCGTCCTCGGCATCGTCGGCCCTGGCATGTGGGTCCAGGCGTCTCGGCTGCGCGAGCGGCTGCAAGAGGTACCCCGGGCCACCTACGACGCCGCCCCCTGGCCGGGCTCCTCGCCGACCGGCGGCTGGAGGGCTTCAAGGCGGTGCCAGCGGGCGGCGCGCGCGCTCGGCGCTACTACCGGCGCGGAGCTGGAGCTGGCTCGGCGATCAACGGCGTATGCGTAGCCGCGCAAGCTGCGGCTTCTGCTTTGTCACAAACAGAAGAATAAAACTAATACTTTAGGGCCAACTGCCTCTCCCACTCAGGTGGCTACGCATATCAAAAGTGGCTACGCAGATCACCCCCGCGTTCGCTCTGCCCCCGCGTCAGTGGCCCAGGCGGGGCTCAGCTCGCAGCTCGTGGGCGGAGCAGCCCCAGGCAGGGGAGTGCCGCAGCTCCTCGACGCTGCGCCCCTGCGCCCCACTGAAGCAGCATGCCACTACGGCTCGTGGTGCCCGGCCTCGCTGCCCCACAGCCAGTGGGGTCTATTCATGACGAGTAGTCGCTGGCCGACCGCCCATCCCGGTGGGCAGGATGCCAGCAGCATCAGGCACATAGCCCTGGTCCCTTGTCGCCTCAGCCGTGAGCATGAGGTGTGGTGCCGGGCAGGTGGCACGCCCATCGTGCAGCGCAAGCCCTCGATCTTCCTGGCAATGCGGCCTGCGCGACGGGCTCATGGCCCAAGGCGGGGCCAGCTCATCGTGGCCGAGCCCGAGCCCAGCTCGGCAGGGGCTCAAGTGCCAGTCGCGCCAGGGGAAAAGTGCTGCCATGCCATGCCCAAGAAACGAGGCCGGGTGCCCGCTGGAGGGAAGGCGCACTGGCCCTACGCAAGGGTCTGGAGGGGTATGAACCCCACTGGCCAGAACGTTCACCAACATTCACTACGAGCTGAAGGCTGCTGAAGCCCAGCTCCACCCAAGGAGATCCACACAGTGACCGAAGAGAAGAACGAGAGCCCGCTGGATCGCATGGGGCCGGACGTGCCCCGTTGCGGCAGGCCGACCAAGGCGGGCGGCGTCTGCCCCCGGGTCTGCCAGCCGGACAGCGACCGCTGCTTCACCCATGGCCTGACCCCCGAGCAGCGTGCCGAGCAGGGCCGGAGCGCCAACCGGAAGCCCGCCAGGAACCCGGTGGCGGTGGGGCAGCAGCTCACGTCGGAGGAGGTGGCGAACATTGCGGCCATCGCCACCCGCCTCGGGACGGCCACCGAGCCCACCCACGTCAGGGACGCCCTGGCCCAGTGCGCCGCGCTCGTACTGGCCGGGTCGGTTCCGCCCCGGATCGCGGTGTCGGTGAACGCCCTGGCGAACACCGTGTTGAGGAGCATCAGCGACAACCTCACCGCCGAGCTGGCGGAGCTGAAGGCCGCGCTGAAGAACCACGCTTCGACCCAGGTGCAGAGCTGGGCGAGGCGCAGCCACCACCGGCAGTGAACATAGCATCCACCCCCATCGAGGAGACGACCCATGGCTGAAGGCTGGACGACATGCTATCGCCCGCTGACGCACGCGGAGCGGTGGAAGCTGGAGCAGGACGCGAAGAGCGCGGAGCAGATTCTCCAGGACGTGGAGAACGCGCTGGCCCTGCTGCCCGCCGAGGACAAGGAGCAGAAGCAGAAGGAGACGCAAGCGCCATGACCACGCCGCGCAATCGCCAGGATCTCCAGGCCGCGCGCGAGGCCGCGCACGCCGAGCAGGACTGGGTCGTGGAAGTCGAGCGGTCCTGGCTGGAGTTCACGCCGGAGGAGGCGGCGAAGTACCCGGGGGGCGTCTCGTTCCACACTCGCCCGCCCGGCGGCGGCTACTCGACCGTGGTGAAGCTGCCCGACGGGCGCGCGTGGCCGGTGTCCGTGCTGAACGATCCACCCGAGGACTACATCCGTGAGGAGGCGCTCCGGCAGGCGAATGCGCGCGTGCCGGACCCGCAGGCGCGCCTCAACAACATCGTCTTCCGCATCGAGCAGGGCCTCCCCATCACGAACGAAGAGCGGCAGCTCGCGCTCGATGCGCTCCGCGAGGAGCTGGAACTGAACCCCCAGCCCACCGACTCTGGTGGCGACGCACCAAAGGAGACGTGAGATGTCCCCCATCATTCGCGATGGACGCAGTCAGCCCCCGACCAAGCCACGGAGTCACGACGACGCCGCGAACTTCAGCGAGACGCAGGAGCTGGCCCGCGCGCACGACGCCGAGCGCGCCAAGGTCGGACTGCCGCCCGAGGAGGACGAAACGCTGACCCCGGAGGAGATCGAGCAGCGTCAGAGGGAAAAGGACGCCGAGATGGCGGCGGACATCGAAGTGAAGCGCCTGATCGCCATCCAGAAGGAGAAGCGCCGTCTGCCGACCATCGAGATCACCGTGGCGAAGAAGCAGCCGGTGATCCCGGTCGTCACCGCCGCCGAGCTGGCCGACGCGGAGGCGGCGCTGAACGCGGCCACGGCCGAGGAGGCGCGCCTCACGAAGCTGATCGAGGGCTCGAAGGCGGATCTCGACGCGGCAAGCCTCCGTCTCACGCAGGCGCGCGGGCTGTTCGAGGAACGTCAGATCCAGGCGGCGCAGTCGATGAACGCGGAGTCACTCGCGCCCAAGCTGGCGGCGCTCGCGGCGCATCACGCCATGGTGCTGACCATCCACCGCAAGCACGGCTCCGCGCTCAAGCAGATGGCCCAGAGCAGTGCGGGCGGGTTCGACCGCCTCGACCGTGAGCGGCGGCAGGCCCTCTACAAGCAGGCGGACCGGCTGCGGACCCAGCTCGGGGTCGCGTTCAAGGCGAGCGAGAAGGCGCAGGCGGCAGCCGACCGGGCCGCAGGCAGCGCGCAGCCCTGGCTCGTCGAGAACGTCGTGCAGCAGATCGAGGCAGCGCTCGCGTTCGACATTCGCGCCATCGGTGCGGAGGCGGAGCGGATCATCGCCGAGAGCGGGATCAAGCCGGACACCGGCTCGTCGGACCCGTACGGCTGGCGCAAGCCGCCGGAGCGGTCGGCGGGCGTTCAGACCGGGTGGAACCCCCATAAGTAGTTCACCTCACAACCAGGAGAGAACAACGTGACTGAGCAGAACGGCAACGCCGAAGAGCAGCAGCCGCAGCCGAAGCCTCCGGACGACGGCATCACGAAGCACGACGCCAGCGTCGTGGACGCGCGGACGGCCAAAGAGGGTGCGCTCTACGATCCGCTCGTCGAGTCAAAGGACGAGGACGCGTTCGTGGACCCGAGCAAGATCGCGGAGCATCTCGACCGCGAGAACGAGGCGGCGCATGCGGCGGCAGACACCGTCGCGCCATACGAGCTGCTGAGCAATCCGTCCCTCCAGAAACTCGCGGGCGAGTACCACCAGGACGTGCAGGCGATGGTGCGGGACGGCGGCGTGGAGGCGGTCGCCGCCGAGGCCATCTTCCACTACGTCGCGGGCGAGCACGCGGAGGCAGCCGAGTTCGACCGCGTCCATACCGTCCTTGCGACGGGTGAGATCCCTGGCGTCAAGCTGAACAACCCGGCGACGACCATCGCGTACCTCAAGCGCACGTACGGCTCGATGGCCGACACCATCGTGGAGAACGCACAGAAGGCGTTCCGCTCGCTGCCTGCCGATATTCAAGCCTACCTCGATCACGACAACGGCGACGGTCAGCTTCTGACCAACTCGCCGCACCTGCTCGTCGCGCTCGCGCTCCACCAGAGCGGCTACACGAAGCTGACGCCCGAGCAGGCGGAGAAGGAGATCGCGCATCTTCAGAAGGGGAAGATGGACGCGCTGGGGCTGGCGAAGCTGAAGATCGCCCGGCACGTCGCCAGTCGCGGGAAGAACCGCGAGCACCAGGGGTTGACGCAGGCGCTGAAGGACAAGAAGAACCCGCCGAAGACGGTGGCGGTATCGAAGATCGACGCACGCATCAAGCAGATTCGGCTGGACCCGCACTACCACGACCGCAGCAGCAACCCGTCGCTCCACAAGGCGCTCGTGAGCGAGATGGCGGAGTTGTACGCGCAGAAGTCAGGAGGCCGGTGATGGCGCGCGACTCGAAGGGCCAGTTCAAGAAGGCGACTCCCCTCGAAGGTCACGCGCAATTCCTAAGTTCTTCGCTTCGATGCTGCCCGAGTGAAGAGTGCTTCATCTTGACAGGAAGAGCTGTCTTGCGTGATATAACAGCCCCGACGCGGGGCGAGTACAGGAGGGTAAAATGGATTGGCAAGTAATTCAGGACAGGCAATATCCAGATCACTGGCGGGTCGAAGCCATCAACTACGATGGCGACGGAGAGGCGTACGTGGCGGTTTTCTCTGGCCCCGACGCTAGACAACGGGCCGAGGAATATGCAGCCTGGAAGGCCGAGATGGCGCAGGCCGCCTAGGGCACCTCAACGTCGACATCGTCCACGCACGACTGGGGACGTGAATGGTTGGGTGCGGTGTGCCAGGGACCCGGCTGAAGCTGGACATCCGTTAGTTCCGAGATCTTGATACACCGCCAGTTTTCTGGAGAACCATCCGGGCGAAGTCCGGTCTTACTCTCTCCCCCAAACTGATAGCACAAGGCATGCTCTTCGTCTGGCGTGGCCGGCTTCCCCGGTTTGCCGGCACGACCCTTGGTTGCCGGCCGACCGTGCTTGATCCCGATCACGTGCGGGCACAGTTCGCGATAGCAGCCGTGGTACATCGCCGTGATTGGACTGCGTTGTAGGATTGCCTGCTTCACGAGCCCATAGCTCATTGCTTCGCCACCTCCGCCTGACTACCAGCGTAGGTGGGTCTAGAATTTTCAGTCAAGGCCACTCTGTTCGGAGTGGAGACAGGAGTTCTAAGAGTAAGGGCAGCCTTCGCCGATGGGAGAGAGATTTTCTTTGGCCCCTGACGGGCCCCTATGATAGCTTCGCCGCGACTGATGCTAGAAACCAAGGATATCGCCTTGGCGGTCTTTGGTGGGTCGGTTGGACTCGCATCGGTCCTCGTTGTTTTCATCGGCTTCCTTGTCGCGCACGCTGAAGCGCTGCCAGCTACCGTCCCGGACAGGATTCAACAACGATACATGGGAGCCGCTAAGTGGGGGCTCGTCCCCACAGTAGTGGCAATCCTGGAAGCACTGGTTTGCTATGGGTGGTTCTTCTGCCAGCACCCTGTTCTCTTTTACCTGTGGAGTGTGGGTTTCGTCGTCCTCGCGTTAGGCTTCGTCCTCTATGCAGTCGTCGCCGTGACGATGATCTAGGAGATGGGACTTACCGAGGTTGCTAGGCTTCGGCTGGAGAGTAAGGGCTTTGCGAAGCTCTTCACGGATCATGAGTCTGAGTGGACGAAGATGGCAGAGAGAGCCAAGAAGCTCATCGGTGATCAACTCGATCATGGCGAGCCCACAGTGGACGACATTAAGAAGACTCTCTTGCCCTTGGTCGAGATTCACCCTAAGCTACGAGGGCATCTCGACGGAAAGCACCTGACGCAGAAGTACTGGACTAGTGACTTCACGGATTACGTTCTGCACAAAGTCTACGAACCGAAACTCAAGCAGAAGGGGAAATAGAGATGACTACGGGGAGCGCGAGCAAAGAGGGTCTACGCGAGCTGTCGCGGAAGTACGTGCTTGAGCAGATCAAGGATTTTGGGACTACCTCCTCAATCAAAAGCAAGGACGTACAGAAGGCCGTCACCAAGGTCAGCAGGGTGCTGGACGAGATTAGGTCTGCTCATCTTGCATTGAAGAAGTGACCACATACCGTTAGGCCCGCCCGCCCGAAGGGGATGAGCCGCCCTTTCGTGGCTGTCCCTTCGGGCTCTCGTCTCTGCTAGACTCCCGGAACCGTGCCCGAGCTACTCGGCCGCCCTCGACGCCTTCATGCAAGCGTTGGGCGCGCTGGCCGCCTCGACGCAGTGCCGTCACGCTCGCTGACAAGCCACGTCAGACCATGCCGCACCATTCACCTGCGAAGTGCCCGACATTCCACGCCTCCCCCTGTGGCGCAAGCCTTGCACTCGGCAGTGGTCCAAGGGGGAACCCATGCGAACACCTCTCTGGCTGGTTGCCGTCGCTCTCCTGCTGCTGGGCTGTGGCACGACGTGGAATCACACCGCGAAGGACGAAACCGAGTTCTACGCTGACGACTCCGAGTGCGTCTCCCGCGCCGAGGGCGTGCCGTACAACCCGTACGGCGGCACGAGCGGCGCGCTGATGCGGCGGGCGCAGGTGACCAACATCTACGAGCGCTGCATGATGGGCCGGGGCTGGACCAAGGCGCGGTGAAAATGACCAAGGTCATCATCATCGTGGTAGCAGCCTTCGCCTTCGCTGATGTGGCCACGCCCGGTCTTGCGCAGGCCCAGAGCAGCAGCTCGGAACTCAGGATGATGGAGATGAGCTGTTCCGCCGTGCCGATCCTCGGCTACAAGGTCGACTGGCCCCGATGCATCCAGGCCATCAAGGACGCGGTGGCGAAGCAGGGCGAGGCGTACGAGCACCGCATCCAGCTTCTGGAAATGCAGGTGCAGACGCTGCGGATTCAGATTCGGAGTCTGCAGGCGGAGAAGTAAGTAGTTAAAGACGCAGACCCCATGCGGGTCATCCACGCCATCTTCGAGCGGACATCGGAGGCTCCGGTGGGAGATCTCTTCGGCGCAACTGGAGTCTACGTCCTGTGGACACCGCGTGCACGGGTGAGACCAAGCTACATCGGTGAGGGGTACCTTCTTCACCGACTCTCGGATCACTGCCGCACATTCGGTGATGGGTTCGACGGGACGCTCGCCATCCTTGGCCATGACGACACGTGGCGGCTCAAGGAAGAAGCCCAGATCGTCGAGCACCTCCTCCTCGCGGTGGCCGACGACGTGGACCGTGCACCCGCAGTGAACAAGTCGGCTGGCATCCGCGCTGGCGTAAGGAAGGTCTTCCGATCGCATGGAGTGCTCCGCATCAACATCTCGGGTCTCGACCCCCTACGAGATCCGCTCGACCCGAACGTCCGCCTACGTGCGGCGAAGCGCATCGTTCTCCGCTCAGGAGGGGGTGACGGCGAACCCGTGGTCGAGCATGAGTGGAACCTACGTCCGATCAGCCCGTCCACTCCCTGGCGGCGCGTCATCCGGTAGCCCTTTTATATCAGTGTGTTACACGACACCGGCAGTTCGACGCGTCGAAGGTGACTTCAAGGAGTGGGCCGACGGGGGTGGTTGACCGGGAAATTGCCAGTAGGCTACTATAACCACACATAGCATCAAGAGCAGGCGGCGAGCAGCCGCCTCACCAACCCGAGCCGTACCGGGTGGTAACCGGGGTCCAGGGTAGCGGATCACCGGGGATGCGGCCCAAGAGGGCAAGAACGGCGCGAGGCCAGCGCTAGCTGGCCATTCGCATTTCTAGCCCTTCCCGCCGCATCAGAGGCCGTGCCCGCAGCCAAGACCAAGGGGGACATGGCCATGTTGGACGCCTTCAAGACGTGTGGGAGCAGCCCTCCGAAGCAGACAGGCCGACTGCAGAAGTTCGAGTGCATCTTCACCCACCGCGCGGGCTTCATTCGGCATATCTCTGTCTACGCTATCGACGACGCGACCGCCGAGCGCATCGCGTGGTACGCCCTCGTCGGCGCGCGCGGCTGGCGTCATACGTGGACCGTCAAGTCGGTGGCGGCGGAGGCACGGTGATGGCCTTCCCTAAGCGCCTTACTGGCATCGGGCATCGTGGTCGCGTCGAGCAGGCGCGCGGCCGGGATGTCCTCGACCTGATCCCGCCCACCGATGACATCCGTCACCTGGGGCGCGTCTGGCAGCTCACGGCGGAGTCTTCGCCCGTGGTTCGGCTACTGATGTGGCGTCCGACCGACGAGGGCGACCGCGCGATCCGCGCGTACCTGCTCGCCTTCGCCCACCGCGTGATCCTGGAGGACCGGAAGGTCCGGCATCCCTTCTCCGGCAGGAGCAAGTGATGGCAACCAACCGAGCTGACTTCCTGCTGGCGGACCACGGGTCAATCTTCCTGCTGGAGCCTATCACCGACGCCGCTCGCGCGTGGGTCGAGGAGCATCTCCCGCTCGAAGAGGTGACGAGGTGGGGGCCAAGCATCGTCGTCGAGCACCGCTACATCCGTGATCTGGTTTTCGTGATCGTGGCCGACGGGCTGGAGGTGCGGTGATGGTGCGCTACGCGGTCACCTGCTCCTGTGGCTACGCCAAGATCACACTGTCAGACGTGCTCGCGGTAAACATCCGCGATGCCCATGTCCTACAGGGCCACACGGCTCGCCTCATCGGGCGGGCTCCCCGTCGTCCCGAGCTGGTCAACCTCAAGGAGGCCAAGTGATGCGCGCCGCGATCTACTGCCGGAAGAGCACCGAGCAAGAGGGCACCGCCGTCGAGGAGAAGTCGGTCGCCACGCAGGAGCGCGCCTGCCGCGAGTACATCGCCGGGCAGGGGTGGACCGTGGCCGACGGGCACGTCTACGTGGACGACGCCGCGAGCGGGGCGCTGTTCACCCAGGATGGTCGGCCCGGGTTCTTCACCCTGGTCGATGCGGCCAAGAGCAAGGCACATCCCTTCGACGTGATCGTGGTCACCCACGAGGATCGGATCGGCCGTGACGCTGTCCGCGTCGCGTACGTGCTCAAGCAGCTCCACGAGCACGACGTGCGGATCTTCTCGGTGGCCGGAGGCGAGCGTCGGCTCGACACCCCGACCGACATGCTACTCCTGAACATCACCGCCTTCGCCGGGGAGTTCGAGCGCGAGCAGGCCACCACCCGCGTGCGCGCGAAGTTCGCCGACAAGGTGCAGCGGGCTCAGCACGTCGGCGGCAAGGTGTACGGCTACCGCATCGTGCAGAAGGACGGTCACGCCGACCTGGAGATCGACGAGGCGCAGGCCGAGGTGGTCCGCCGGATCTTCGAGCTGCACGTCAAGGGCTGGGGCACCAAGCGCATCTCGTCCTTGCTGAACGACGAGGGCGTGCCTGCTCCTGGCAGCAAGCGCACCACGGTGGACGCCGCTGGGCAGAGGAACACCCGCACCTCCGACAAGTGGAGCGCCACCGGGATTCGTGACCTTCTCCGCAACGAGCGGTATGCTGGCCGGGTGATCTACGGCCGGACGCGGCGGGCGATGAAGCGCGGCGGGAAGGTGCGCCTCAACGTGGGCGACAGCTCGAAGTGGCTGACAGTCGAGCGCGAGGATCTGCGCGTCGTCCCCGAGGGGCTCTGGCAGGCGAACGCCAAGCGCGTGGCCGCGACCGCAGCTCAGTACCTGCGGAAGGCGGACGGCACCGTCGGGGGTCGCCCGGCGCAGCTCGGTGCGGCCACCGGCAAGTACCTCCTCAGCGGCCTGCTGGCCTGCGGCGAGTGCGGCGGCAACCTGATCGCTGTCAAGCGGCGCTCGAAGAGCCGCAAGGTCCACGTCTACTACGTCTGCGCCACGTACCGGGTGCGCGGCCCCAAGGCGTGCTCGAACAAGCGGGGGCTCCGCGCCGCCGACATCGAGTCCATGGTCACCACCGGGTTCAAGCGGTTCGTCCTCACGCCCGACGCGGTCGAGACGGTGCTGAAGGACGCCGCGAAGGACCGCGCCGAGGGTCCGCAGCTTGCCGCTCAGCGCGCCACGTTCGAGGCGCAGCTCACGAAGATCGAGGGCGAGCTGGGCAACCTGATCGCCGCCCTGGCCGGGGGCGCTGGCCTGGAGTCGGTCAAGGCCGGGATCACCCAGCGGGAGGGCGAGCGCGCTGCCATCCTGGCCCGCCTGGAGCACGTTGACGGGCAGCTCAAGGCAGCGGCGGCGTGGGAGGCGGGCTCGCTGGCGGGCTCCCTCAAGGCGGCGCTGGCCGACTGGTCCGGCCTGCTGGAGCAGAGCCCCGAGGCCGCGCGCTCGATCATCAAGTGGCTGCTGGCGACCCCGTTCTACGTGTTCCCCCAGGACGACGGCAAGGGATGGGCGTTCAGCGCGACCCTCACCTACGGGCGGGCCATCAGCGGGCTCGTGGCGGGCCGTGGTGAAGAGGGTGAGCTGGTGACCGTCTCGCCTGCTGGCCCTGGCGCTCCTGCCCGCCCCGCCCACGAGGTGCGCGAGGAACTGCGTCAGCTCGCGCGGGAGGCTCTCCAGCCAGGGTCACTGAGGTTGGTGCCGAAGGGGGGACTCGAACCCCCACACCCTTGCGGGCACATGACCCTGAATCATGCGCGTCTGCCAATTCCGCCACTTCGGCTCGGGCAAGGCCTCCATCTTACGGACCGCGAGTATG
>Ga0187892_10007644_pt1 | contig 15274 bp, 17 predicted proteins | sample MA1701073metaG_FD_139345 | JGI IMG/M metagenome (GOLD analysis project Ga0187892, IMG submission 139345) | Bio-ooze microbial communities from a basaltic lava cave in the Kipuka Kanohina Cave System on the Island of Hawaii, USA - MA170107-3 metaG ... | reverse complement strand
GGGATTGGGGTACGCACTCATCACAGCCTACGGAGTGGCCAACGCCCCAACAGGCACGGAACGTATGAGGGAAATTGCTGCCGCCATCCGTAAAGGTGCTCTTGCCTTCTTAAAAAGAGAGTACCAGATACTCTTCTTGTTTGTCCTGGTCGTAGTCACTCTCCTTTCCGTGTTTTTGGACCTCCGCTTAGCAGTCAGCTTTGCTGTCGGGGCCGTTCTTTCCGTTGTGGCGGGTAATTTGGGTATGCGCATAGCAACCCTAGCCAACATTCGGACAGCCTGGGCAGTCAAAAAGAGTATCAACGAAGGGCTCTCAATTGCCTTCCGGTCCGGGGCGGTAATGGGCTTTACGGTTGTCTCCCTCGGCCTCCTGGGTGTGCTAATCCTCTACCGGATTTTTGCTGATCCCAACCTTATTTTTGGATTTTCTTTCGGCGCCTCGTCGGTGGCCCTGTTCGCCCGAGTCGGTGGGGGAATCTATACGAAGGCGGCAGATGTCGGCGCCGATCTTGTTGGAAAGGTTGAGGTAGGGATTCCGGAAGACGACCCCCGAAACCCGGCGGTGATTGCCGACAATGTCGGTGACAACGTGGGGGACGTGGCCGGCATGGGTGCCGACCTCTTTGAAAGCTACGTGGGATCGCTCATTGCCGCCGTCGCCCTCGGGGCAGCCACCGGCAGCGGGCCGGAAGTCGGTACTCCATTCGCTTTGGCGGCGCTCGGCATCGTCGGGAGCCTGATGGGGACGTTTCTCGTCCAGGTTCAGGGTAGGGAATCACCGCATGCGGCGTTGAATCGAGGTATTGTAGGAGCGACCATTCTGACTGCCCTCCTCTCTGGTGGGTTTCTGTACTCTTTTTCCGGGACATTGACCCTCTTTTGGGCTTTCCTTGCGGGGCTCGTCGCCGGCATCGTGATCGGGTACGCGACGGAGTTCTACACGTCTGCCGATCAGGCCCCGACGCGTCGTGTGGCCGAAGCAGCTAAAACCGGCTCGGCCACCAATATTATCGAAGGATTAGCCTTGGGGATGCAGAGCACCGTCGTGCCAATCATTGCCGTCGGGGCGGCTATCCTGCTTGCGCACCACTTTGGCGGGCTGTACGGCATTGCTATTGCCGCTGTCGGTATGCTGTCAACCCTCGGTATCACCCTCGCCTCAGACACCTATGGGCCAGTGGCCGATAACGCCGCCGGTATTGCCGAGATGGCCGGGCTCGGGGCTAAGGTGCGTAAGCGTGCCGAAACGCTTGATGCGGTCGGTAACACCACGGCCGCCATTGGGAAAGGGTTCGCCATCGGGAGCGCCGCCTTGACTGCCCTGGTCCTCATGGTTTCCTTTGCCGCGATTGCTGGGTTGACGACCGTTGACCTGCTCACTCCAACAGCCCTCCTCGGTCTGTTTATCGGCGGGACGATGCCGTTTTTGTTTGCTTCCCTTGCCATGTCGGCCGTCGGCCGTGCAGCCAGGCAAATGGTCGAAGAAGTGCGCCGGCAGTTTCGCGAAATTCCCGGCCTTCTCAAAGGAACGGGAAAGCCAGATTATGAACGGGCAGTGGCGATTTCGACCACCGCAGCGATTAGAGAAATGATTCTGCCAGGATTACTTGCCATTGCTGTGCCGGTAGCAACTGGATTCTTGCTGGGGGAAACAGCGCTTGCTGGCGTACTGGCTGGCTCGATCGTCACCGGATTTCTGGTCGCCGTCACGATGGCGAATTCTGGCGGTGCCTGGGACAACGCGAAAAAGTACATCGAGGAAGGGCACATGGGAGGCAAGGGCTCTGATGCCCATAAAGCGGCCGTCGTTGGTGATACGGTGGGAGATCCATTTAAAGATACTGCTGGCCCCTCGCTCAACATCTTGCTCAAACTCATGGCCATCGTTGCCATCATTATTGCCCCCCTGCTCTAATGGCGCGCGATCATACTCCGCTGACTATTACAATCGATCGTTTTGAAGGGCACCATGCGGTGCTCCTTTTTCCAGGGAATCAAGTGGTCAGCCTTCCCCGGCGGTTCATCCCCAAGGATGCCAAAGAGGGCGATGCGCTGACCGTGGATTTTTTAACGAACGACCAAGCAACCAAAAGACAACAGAACTTAGCCCGGGCTGTTTTGGAAGAGATTTTGCGCGGGGAATAGCGTTTCGCTCCCCAAGAAGGCACGGGGTATAATACTCTCAACATGGCCAGGAAGGGACACCAACAAGCGGTCGAGACGATAGTTTCTGCCGACAAGCCGTCGGTCGCCCTGGCGCAGTATTGGCAAGGAACCTTCCGTCGGCGTCGTCGCTTTTTTGTTGCCGCCGGCGGTGCCATTTTGACCATTTTCCTCCTGCTCGGCGCGTTCAACATTGCCTATGCAGAAAAAATCTTCCCGGGTGTCACCGTCGGCTCGATTGCTGCTGGCGGCATGAGCAAGGAACAACTCTCCAACGAGCTACACAAGGCAGTGGAGGCAGTGAGTGGCCAGGCCCTGGTCGTCACCATCGACAGCAAGGAATTCACGGTTACCCCGACCACGGATTGGAGGCTTTCCTATGACATCGACCGGACGGTTGCGGCGGCATTCGCTGTCGGTCGTCCAGGCGACCTCGCCCGCTCGCTGGGAGACCAGCTCGCTGCCCTCTTTGGTGGTTTGACCGTGCCGGGCGACTACACGCTGGACCCTGATCGATACCACGCCTGGGTCGGGGAGGTTACCGCTGCGGTGGAGGAACCGGAACAGGATGCTCGCTTGGTGCTACACGGGGAGGAGATCGTTGTGGAAGAAGAGAAGGCAGGTAGGCGGATTGCCGGTGATGGGCTCGACGTCGCCCTGCGACGGGCGCTTACAACGATCGACCTTGATGTCATCACCCTCTCTTCGACCGAAGTCCATCCTGCTGTCACGGCTGCTATGGCGAGGACAGTCAAGCCAGTCATCGCCAAGATGATCACGACCGATCTTATCCTTACCTTTGGCGATCGCACCTTCAAACTGGCCACACCGGATCTGGTCGGCTTTTTTGAGTTGGCCGCCGACAGGCGCGCCCCGGAGGCAGTGGCTATCCTAGTGAACGAGTCAAAAATCCTGCAGACCATTGAACGTCTGGCCCAAGAGATCGACCAAGAGGCGGTCGATGCCCGCCTTTCGCTTGCCGATGGTCGGGCAACTGTCTTTACGCCATCCCAAGACGGGTACCGGGTCAAACGGGAGGAAGCAGCGAAGGCGATTGCTGACGCCTTGGAGCAGCGGAGAAACGATATTTCGGTGACCAAGCTGGAGTTGGCGGTGGAAATTACCAAGCCAGCCGTGCGCACCGAAACGATCAACGACTTAGGGATCAAAGAGTTGGTTGGTAAGGCGACGACAAGCTTTGCCGGCAGTCCGCCCAACCGTGTTCATAACATTACCATCGGTGCCAAGTCGTTCCATGGGCTTCTCATCAAACCCGGCGAAACGTTTTCGACCGTGACGGCTTTAGGCAACATCGATGCCTCTACCGGGTACCGGGCAGAATTGGTCATTAAAGAAGATCGGTTGATTCCGGAAACCGGTGGAGGTTTGTGCCAGGTATCAACGACACTCTTTCGCACTGTCCTGAATGCCGGACTCCCGATCGTCGAGCGTACCAATCACTCCTTCCGGGTCCGCTACTATGAACCGCCGGTCGGTATGGATGCGACGATCTACGACCCGGCTCCTGATTTCAAATTCACCAACGACACCCCGGGCTACCTTTTAATCCAGTCAAGCGTGGAAGGAACCAAGATCACCTTCGAGTTCTACGGGACCAAAGATGGCCGGGTGGCGACAACAACCACGCCGGTCGTTTACAACGTCACCCAACCAGGGGATCCGGTCTACATTGAGGATGCGAGTCTCGCCCCGGGAGAGCAGAAGCAAATCGAGAAGCCGGTACCGGGGGCAGATGCTCGTTTTACCTATACGGTTAAACGAGGGGGAGAAACCATTTTCCAGCGCACCTACACCAGCCACTACGTGGCCTGGAGGGCAAAATATTTGGTCGGGCCAGCAGCGCCTCCTGCCGAGGAACCAGGAACAGCCGGGGAAAGCACCGCTGCTCCGCCGGAACCGGCCCCGTCTCCTCCTGCCGTACCTACACCACCACCTGTATAGATTCCCAAGCACAAGTAAACGGACTAACAGATTCATTTTTCTAATCAGCGTCGGGTCGAGGCATAGACTTTTAAGCAGGACTTGAGCCTCGCGGAATTGACAAGATTTTGAAATTTTATGAGCGTGGGAGAGGGCGGCCTTTGGACTTAAAAATCTCGGAAGGAGGAGAAGCCGTGACCCGCGTTAGCGTTTCGACCGCGGTCTATTCTGCGTTATTCACCGCTCGCCGGATAGATCGCGGCGACCGGTGGCGGCGAGTCCGACTGGTGCTTTGGGAGGAAGGCCCTTTACATCTGGAGAAGGACCGTTGGCGTTTCCGGATGGTGGGACGCTTAGCCGATCAGGCTCTAATCCTCCTTGATGTAACGGTTCCCCTCGTCCATCTCAAGCGCATGACAAATTGCTCCGGTCATTTCTGGGAGATCCGGGCTTATCACCTTACACCGTCTTTGATTTGTCTCATCTCCCGCGAGCAGGGTTGGGAGGTAATAAAGAGGAAGCTTTGTATCGCAGGCTCCCTTCTCGGCGAGCGGGGCAATGGCCCAATCTCGCTCGAAAAGGAGGACCGCATCCTAGAAGACTGTCACCGGGCCCCCTCTCTGCTCCCTCTGATCATGAGATGGATCGCCAGAATCCAGCAAGGGGAAGATTCACTCTCCGAGCTTCACATGGGCGCGTCGTATGATTGAGTCGGCGCGCCCAGTACGTTTAAATACTCGACAAAATTCTATTCTTTCGGTAGCATACCCCCATCCTGACCAGGGGGTGAGGTTGATGGGAGCCGTCTCACTTAAGTTCAAGTCAGCATCTTTCCACCGGCGGCTTCCTATTGAGGGAATCCCCGGATTTAAGGGTGGAGTGGAATTTGTTATCACTTCTGGCGACGGACGGCGGGGTATAGTGACCGTCTTCGTCTATCAGGACGAGCCCTATGTGCGCTCAAAGGCACAAACAGAGCAATATGCTCGAGACGAAGGAGTCAAGGGCATCTTGCTAACCCAGGAGGAGGTTCAGCTCCTTGCCGAAAGCGAGGAAGCCCAAGGCGCCATCCGGTTGCTGCTGGCCAACTATAAGATCTACACCTAGGCGCGGTAAGACGCGATATACGCGACACTGCCGCGCTGCACTACTCTTACAGAGTAAAATTAGGTAGAGTTAAACGGATGATTGATCCGTCCATTTTCCGTCCCTACAACATCCGGGGGATTTATCCGGATCAGTTAAACGAAGAAACTGCGCGGAGAATCGCCCAGGGTTTTATTCACGTCCTCAAACCTCGAAAACTGGTCTTGGGTCGAGACGTCCGACTATCCTCACCTGCTCTTCACCAAGTTTTTCTAGAGACAATCCTTGATGCCGGCGTGGACGTTACTGATATAGGTATTGTGAGCACAGATATGCTCTATTTCGCTACAGGTAAATACGATTTCGATGCAGGCTTTATTATCTCCGCATCTCACAACGCCGCACAGTGGAATGGGTTTAAGGCCGTTAAAAAGGGAGTCGTTCCCGCCTCACTGGATGAGATGGCAAAGTTGAGGGAATGGGTGCTATCTGGTCAAACCCCTCCGAGCGGGAAGAGAAAAGGGAAGTTAATAAGCAAGGATATACTCGACCAATACCTTGCTCATTCGTTTTCTTTCGTCGACACCAGCACTCTCAAGCCGATCAGGATGGTGGCAAATGGTAACTTCGGGACTGTTGGTCGTGCCCTTAAAGAATTGGCGAATAGACTGCCTGTCGAGCTTATACAATTGAATTTAGAACCAGACGGAAATTTCCCTAAAGGCCAGCCGGATCCATTGTTGCCTCAAATGCGCGTTGAAGTCACCGAAACTGCTAAGAAAGAAAAGGTGGACATTGCTGCAGCCTGGGATTCAGACGCCGATCGATGCTATATCCACGATGAGAAGGGCGACTTTGTTCGCGGTTCGTTCATGACCGCATTTCTGGCGAAGCATTATCTTGCACAAGAGCATCATGGGAAAGTTGTTTCGGAACGTCGCGTGATTTGGCCCGTGAAGGAGACTGTTGAAGCTGCTGGTGGGCAGTACATTTTGAGTCCGACAGGATACCCGTTCATTCGAGCGAAAATGATAGAGGTAGATGCCGTCTTTGGGGGAGAGAATTCAGCCCATTACTTTACTCGAGCAAACTGGTCTGCTGAGAACGGACTCCTTCCATTTCTTATAGTTTGGGAAACACTGTCCAAAACTGGCAAGAAAGTTTCAGAACTTTTTGCGCCATGGCGAGAGAGATATTTTGTCTCAGAAGAATATAACTCTACGCTTCCAACTATTGCGCAAAGCAAAGAAGTTCTTGATAAGGCAGAAAAAAAGTTTGGTTCAGGGGCAACTATTGAACACGTGGACGGCTTATCGGTTGAATTTCCTGATTGGCGATTTAATCTCAGGGTGTCCAATAACGAGCCACTTATTCGTTTGAATGTGGAAGCCCGCAGCCAAAAACTCCTCGACGAAAAAACTGCCGAACTGACCGAGTTCGTCAAAAAGCTTTCTTAGATCAATCCTGCCTCGTTTAGACGAGGCCCATTTTTTCTTTCACTTCTCGCAAGGTTTTTTGCGCAATTGGCCGGGCGGCGTCGGCACCGGCAGCTAAGGTCGCCCTGAGTCGATGTGGATCTTCCATCAGTTCTGCGTGCCGTTTACGGATTGGCGAAAGCACCTGGATCAAATCTTCGGCTAGCCGAGCTTTGAGATCGGAATATTGCAACTCACCGCTGGAGTAGCGGTTCATAAAGTCGGTGTAGATACGTTCGGTTGAGAAGAGCTTCAGTAAAACAAAGAGGTTTTTGACCCCCGGACTCATCTGCCCTCCTCCACCAGTTTTCTGTCCTCCGACATCCGTGACAGCGCTCATCACCTTTCGTCGAATTTCGTCATCGGAATCAGTGAGCGCTACAAAGCTGTTGGGGATACTCTTACTCATCTTTTTGGTCGGGTCGTTCAGTGCCATAATCCGGGCGCCTTCTGATATCTGCACGTTGGGGAGGGGGAATGTTTCACCAAAGGTCCGATTAAACTTTTCTGCCAAATCCCTTGTCAACTCCACATGCTGAACCTGATCTTCGCCGACTGGCACCAAGACTGCTTTGTATAACAAGATATCTGCCGCCATCAAGACTGGGTAGTTGAGCAGGCCGGCATTGATCGCATCCCGATGTAGCTGGGTCTTTTCTTTGAACTGCGTCATCCGCTCCAACTGCCCCATCGGTGCAATGGTATTCAATAGCCACATGAGTTCTGTGTGTTCTGGCAGGTGCGACTGCTGGAAGATAATGGCTTTGTTAGGGTTTAATCCACAGGCAAGATATATGGCGGCGACGTTTTGAATCGCTCGCTGATATTCTTTTGGGTCGTACGGGACGGTGATGGCATGCAAATCCACAATGCAGAACATCGATTCATATTCGTCCTGCAGCGGAATCCACTGCCGAATCGCCCCGATGTAGTTGCCAATATGGAGAGTGCCGGTTGGTTGGATGCCAGAAAAAAGTCGGGCCATATTATGATTAGTATAAGATAAATCAGTATGAACGACTATGAAGTCCTGTTGTGGAGAAAAGCTAACCGAGCGGCGACTCTGTTGCAACTGGCCCCGTTCGTCCGTTTTGCCGCCGTGACCGGCTCCCTGGGGCGCGGGGAGGCCAAACCGGATTCCGATGCTGATCTTTTCATTGTTACCGAGCCAGGCCGGTTATTTACCGCTCGCGCGTTTGCCCTCCTTTTTCTCCAGTACAGTGGCCAACGGGTCAATATCGAGGCCAATCGCATCGGCGGTGCCGTTGATCCCAACTATTGGCTGACGAGCAATAATCTCGATATCAAGCCGCACAACGCCTACGTCGCCCGCGATTATACCTTCCTGGTGCCGCTCTGGGATTCCTCGGATACCTACACTCGCTTGACGCACACGAACCCCTGGGTAGCCGAGTACAAAAGAAAGTTTCGTGACATCAGGCCAACGAAGCAGTCGATCCTCCTTCGCCCTATCCAGTTCTTGCTCGAGGCAATGTGTCGCCTCATTGGGAGCTGGTTCGAACGATGGGCGCGGTCTGTCCAGGAGAAAAGAGTCCGCGAATTCGCCACTCGCCAAGGGAAAGCTGAACGCGTTATTGCGACCGATTCTGAGTTGCGACTTCACATATAGGTTCGCGTTATTGACGAGATCCCCCTCATCAGATAGAATGCTGCCTGGAGCGTTGGGCATTTGAGCACATCCCCCTGGCTCAGCATGCACGGCGCTCCACTGACAACATCACTCTCAAGGAAGGGCATGGGTCGCACGCTTCGGGAGTGATTTTTAGGTCGCAAGTTATTACACATTATATGGAGGAAAGAGCATATGGCCAAACAGATTCAACCCATGGGCGATAAGGTACTGGTGCGCCCGCTCTCCCAAGAGGAGACAACCAAATCCGGTATCGTGCTCCCCGACGTGGCCAAAGAAAAACCACAAGAGGGAGAGGTCGTGGCAGTCGGTCCCGGGAAGTACGTGGACGGCAAACTTGTGCCGCTCGAGGTCAAAAAGGGTGACAAAATTTTGTTTACCAAGTATGGTCCGACGGAGATTGAGTTCGAAGGACAGGATCTTTTGATCGTCTCCGAGTCAGACATTCTCGGCGTCATTAAATAAGGAGTTAGTATGGCAGCAAAAATGATCAAATTCTCTGACGAAGCGCGCGAAAAGTTGCGCGCCGGAGTCAACAAGTTGGCCGATACGGTCAAAGTGACCCTCGGCCCCAAAGGCCGGAACGTGGTCCTGGAAAAATCCTTTGGCAGCCCCACCATCACCAACGACGGGGTGACCATTGCCGAAGAGATCAACTTAGAAGACAAATACGAAAACGTCGGCGCCCAGATCGTGAAGGAAGTGGCTAAAAAGACAAATGATGTGGCCGGGGACGGCACCACGACCGCAACCCTGTTGGCCCAGGTCATGATCAACGAAGGCATCAAGATGGTCGCCTCCGGGGCCAACCCCCAAGCGATCCGTCGGGGGATTGAGAAAGCAGTCGACGTTCTGGTGGATGCGCTCAAAAGAAGTGCCAAAAAAATCGCCGGTAAAGACGATATTGCCCATGTCGCATCAATTTCTGCTAACGATCCGGAGATCGGCGCCTTAATTGCCGAAGTCATGGAAACCGTTGGCCGCGACGGGGTGATTACCGTCGAAGAAGGCCAGACATTGGGCCTCGAAAAAGAGGTCGTGGAGGGTATGCAGTTTGACCAAGGCTACATCTCCGGCTACATGGTGACCGATACCGGGAGGATGGAAGCGGTCATGGAGGATCCGTACCTCCTTTTGACTGACAAAAAGATCTCTGCCATTGCCGACATTCTGCCCCTCTTGGAAGAGTTGGCCGCCGCGGGGAGAAAGAACCTGGTCATCCTTGCCGAAGAAGTGGAAGGGGAAGCCCTGGCCACCCTGGTCGTCAATAAGCTCCGAGGTGTCTTTAATGCCATCGCCATCAAGGCACCGGGCTTCGGGGATCGCCGGAAAGAGATGTTGCAGGACATTGGCGTCTTAACCGGCGGCACCGTCGTTTCCGAAGATTTGGGTATCGAATTCAAGAATGTAAAGATGGACATGCTCGGGAAAGCCCGCAAGGTGATTGCCGATAAGGAGAAAACGACCATTATCGAAGGAGCCGGCAAGTCAGAAGAAGTCAAAGCGCGGGTGAAGCAGATCGAGACCCAGATTGCCAAAACAACCTCGGACTACGATAAGGAAAAGCTCCAGGAACGGAAGGCCAAGCTGGCCGGTGGGGTGGGCGTTATCAAGGTGGGTGCCGCGACCGAAGTCGAGCAAAAAGAGAAGCAGCATCGGGTAGAAGATGCGGTCCAGGCGACCAAGGCCGCCGTCGAAGAAGGTATTGTCCCTGGCGGTGGCGTGGCTTTTGTCGACGTCATGAAAGAGCTGGATGAACTCAAGGTTTCCGAGGAAGAAAAAGTCGGGGTCAACATCGTTAAGAAGTCTCTCGAAGAGCCGATCAAGCAGATTGTCGAGAACGCGGGCTTTGACGGGGGAGTTGTCCTGGAACAGGCGCGGACCAAAGAGAAGGGTATCGGGTACGATGCGGCCAAAGGCGAGTTTGTGAACATGTTCGAGGCCGGGATCATCGATCCCTTGAAAGTGACCCGCTCGGCGCTCCAGAACGCTGCCTCGGCAGCCGCGATGCTCCTCACCACCGAAGCGATTATCGTCGAGAAACCAGAACCAAAGGCTCCTGCTGCGCCGGCGATGCCCGGTGGCGGCATGGACGAGTACTAGAAACAAGCAAAAGTGGCCCAAAAGGCCACTTTTGCTATAGTATGGCTGTCATGCGTGACCTGATTTTTAGTTTGATGTTGCTCGGTGTCGTCGTCGGTGCCGGGTGCGGTGTGGCCCAGGCGTCAGCCAAGTCTGACTTGGCGCAATATCGTGCGGAAAGTCCTAACTACTCATTGGAGTATTTTGGTGAGGACGCCGCCCCGAGCGGATCGAATGTGCAAGGGGAGGAGGATGTCCAATTTCAGCCAGCGACTTCCCAGCCTGGCCCTCTTGCCGCCGAGCTCCCTGCTACCAACCCGCCGTACCTCCTCATCACCGCCGTGGTGACCGCCCTTTTGATCGCTGTGATCGCGTATTTGGCTATCAAAGACTAATTTTTGATACCTGTTTTGTTCGTTTACTCGTACCGAAAGACAAATTGAGAGCTTACTAGAATCCTCGCAACGTCCTGTATTGCTCGACCGCCGGCAGGATGCGGTCGATAAGGACGTTGAGGCCGGGAACAAGGTCAAGTTCGCGTAGGACGTAGACTCCCACCGTCAAAACAAAAATGACACCGATCGTGGAGGTAACCGCTCCGACCAGCGAGCGGGCAATCAGCCATAGCCAGCTGTGGTGTTTTTCGAGCTCCCGAGTAAGGCGATCAATTTTCTCTTCGAGATGACCAGACATAGATCGCGCTTACGGACTACAGCTAACAGACTTCTGCCGAAGCAGCCCTGGCGTGGCCGTGGTCAGTAAACAGTAAGCGGTAAGCAACCATCACACCGGCATTGTTTCGCCGATCATGCCCCGGCCGAGAACGACATCATCTTTGACCACGATTTGGTCACGGGTCACCTTGATAACCTTATCCATGGGGACAATCCGTTCTTCTAAAAGGTGCGAGACGTAGAGCTTGGTCACCATGCCGGCATCCATATCAAGAACCAAATCGGCAACCTTCCCGAGCCGGGTCCCGCCTTCCGTCACCACCCTTTGGCCCGATAGGTGCCGCTTTTCCTTGAGGGCTTGCTTGATGGGCGTGACCTCGTCGGCTGGCAAGACCACTTCCGGCGTTTTGACCAGGATCCCCGCGTGGTCCACTGCTGTCACGTCCTGGAAAGAGAGGACCTTTTCGCCGCCCAAGAAACCGGATTTGACGACAAAGCCGACTAGTTTCCCCGAATCGGGGTCGGCCACAATCCGCGCCACGGTCCCGACCCGCTCCTGGGTATCGGAGGCACCGATCGGGAGACCAACTATTTGACTCGCTTGCAGAAGCATCTTGTCTGCATTGTAGACCAAAATTACCCTTTTCGTCGAAAGGATACCCTGCTAGAATAACTGGTTCGTTCACCTTGACAATAGGGAGCCATGAGGTGCCATGATGAATAGGTATATGACAAAGGGAATGTCTAAGAAAGCCGTTCTATTGGCTAGAAGGAAAGCGCTCAAACCGCTCCGCGTCCTCTATGGCGATTACGTTATCCTCTGCGAGGATAAGTCAGGGAGGAAAGTCGTCCTCAAGACCGACAACGTGCAACGCGAGAACGAGATCTACGATGTCCTCGTCAAGCATTTTGATCCCAAGCGCTGGCCGTCTCTGGACATAGTTCATTTCCTCGACTACGCGGACGGTTACATCGTCATGGAGTACGTCGAAGGAATTGATCCGAACCAGGAGATTCTTGACGGGGAGCAGGACGTCATGCGATTCCGAGAGTTCCCACTCATAGTCCGCGCCTTCTGGGAACTCAAAGACTTCTTGGCCGCTACCGCCGGCCCAGTCGCAGCGATCGACGTGGAGACGACCAAGCCCGGTGAGCCCACGGTCTACGAGTGGTTGCGGCTCAAGCCCGAACGGTGGTCGGAGATGGCTGCCAAGAAATTTGGAGCTGACTATCTACTCCGCCCAGCAACAAGAAGAGCCGTCGAGGACGCCCTCGCCACTCAAGTAAAGAATCCGGTACTACAACGCCCGCTCGTCCCGCAGTTCGGCGTTTACGGTCCACATCAGATGATCATCCGCGACGGACGGGTTGTTCTGTTCGACTTTGGGGGTCATCTCAAGTGGCGGCCCGAGCTCTATGATGCCGTCTGGCCTCTTTGGTGGCAGTTGCTCCACTTTAAGGAAGACTGGCTTGCGCCTGATCGCCGAAGAAACCTCCACCGCTACATCAAAATGTACTCCGATGCCTTCTGGTGGCAAGCACCGGACGAGTACAAAAAAGAACTAGGCCGCGGGGGTTACGACACGCTCTTCACCGCGGTCCTGGTCGAACGGCTCGTCGGCTGCCACATCGACATTCTCCGGCGACCGGACAACCACTTGCGCGAGCAACCAGATTCTTATGTCGGCAAGCTCTCGGACATGGTGAACGATCTACTATTGTACTACGCAGGGGAATTCAAGCACATGTGACTTGAAGCGGGCCCCTTCACCGGCGCCCGTGCATTTTTTACACTCGCTCGACGTACTCCCCGGTTTCCGTATTAATCCGAATCGAGTCGCTGGCTTTCACGAAGAGGGGAACCTGGATAACCGCGCCGGTCTCCAGAGTCGCTTTCTTGTTTGGGCTCTGGGCCGAATCTCCCCGTATCCCAGGCTCGGCTTCGGTCACTTTCAATACCACTTTTGGCGGTAGCTTTACCGTCTGTGGTTTCCCATCGATCAGCATCAAATCGTATGTTTGGCCTTCTTTGATAAACTTTGCTGCTCCACCCATCTGTTCACCCGGAATCTCGGTTTGTTCAAACGTCGTACTATCCATAAAAACGAAGTTATTTCCCCGCTTATACAGAAACTGCGCCTTCCCGAACTCAATGTCAGCATCTTCCAACACTTCTTTTCCCTTGAAGGTCCGGTCAACCGCTGCGCCGGTCTTGAGATTCTTAATCCTTAACCGGATCGTCGCTGATCCACGGCCATACTTCTGATGCTCATATTCAACGACAATGTAGGGCTGACCGTCGATCATAACGGCCTGTCCAGGTCGCAGGTCGCCTGGATAGCTCATGGAGGCTTTAGCGAACGCGTGCCTGGGTGGAGAGCATTCCCAGCATCCGTGCCCGTTTGATGGCCCGAGTGACCATCCGCTGATGCTTGGAGCACAAACCGCTTTCTTGGCGGGACTTGATTTTGCCCCACGGGGATAGAAAGCGGGAAAGGAGGGCCGCGTCGTGGTGGTCAATCGACTGGATGTTCTTCTGGTCAAAAAAACATTTCTTGGGCATTTGATGCTCCTGTTATTAGTGAACTGATTCGGTGGAAGGGGAGGAGTGAGCGTACGCTTCAGCGCGGGCTTTGCCCGGCGAGCGGTTGGGACAGGGAAAACGACGTTTTCCCTCCCAGGTCAAAACGGTATATCATCCAGGTTAATTTCGTCGACTGCTTCTTTTTCGTCACCCGGCTTTTTGCCGCCTTTTTCTTGTTTGTCTTTTGCTTTAGATGGCTTCTCCGCCGGTCCCTCGGGCATGGATGAAATATCGGGAAGAGCCTCGGTACTGGCCTTCGGCGTTAAGGGCACAAAATTCTCCATCACGATTTCCGTGCGGTTTCGTTTCCCGCCGTCCGGGGCATCCCACGTTCTGGTCTGCAAGCGTCCTTCCACGTAGACCCGGTTCCCTTTATGCAGAATCTGCTGGATGATTTCCGCCAACTTGCCCCAGGCGACGACCTCATGGAACTCAACTTTCTCCTGTTGATTCCCTTGCTGGTCTTTCCAGCGGCGATTGGTGGCGACCGCAAACGAAGCCACACTTTGGCCGTTGGGGGTTACGCGTAATTCCGGGTCTCTGGTGACGTTCCCGATCACTTGGGCACGATTTAAACTCCAGGCCATATCTACCTTTCTGGGAGGGAAAACGGCGTTTCCGAAGTTAAGAGGACGACACCGGCGGTTTCTTCCTCTTTGCTCCATCTTCCGCTGCAGCGGAGTGGGGAGTTAGAGGGGAGAACCGAGGGGGGTCTTTCCTCTAAATTTGTCGCTCCTCCCTTTCCTCGATGACGGTATAGCTTCATGCTCTATTCTTCGCTAAGAATTTTCTCCAGCTCGGCTTCGATTTTCTTCTGTCGATCTTTGGCGACTTGTGCTTCCTGCTTGAGCTCTTCTCTGGTCTTTTTGGCTGCTTTGGCAGGCTTTACTTCTTCGGCGGGCTCCTTTTTCACCTCTTCAACAGTCTCGGCGGTTTTGGCAGCATGGGGTTTGCCGAGGACGGCGGCGGCTGGCATCTTGGCTCGTGCAGTCGTAATCATGTGCCGCAGGATTTGACCGGAAAGGAGGAGTTCCTTGTTCAAAGTGAGCACTTGTTCTGGGTCCATGCGGAACCGCAGAAGGGTCACAGAGGCGATCCGTTCCTTCTTGATTGGGTAGGCGAGGGATTTTTGTCCCAACGGCCGTTCGGCGGTGACCTCACCGCCGACTTTACTAATCAAATCCTTGGCCGCCTCTTTGTCGTCTTCGGCCTTTGACAGAAGTGTGATTTCGTAGTCTGCCATAACAGCGGTAGTCTAACAGGTTGGCTTGTTGAAGACAAGCCTTACGTTCCTACTCGAAAGTAGATAACATCACCATCGCTGACGACGTACTCTTTGCCTTCGATGCGCATTTTCCCGGCCTGTTTGGCGCCTTGTTCGCCGCCCTGGGCAACGTAGTCGGTAAACGAGATGACCTCTGCCCGGATAAAATGCGTTTGGAAGTCAGAATGGATTTTCCCGGCTGCCTCCGGTGCCGTCGACCCCTTGGGGACGGTCCAGGCCCGGACTTCCTTGGGGCCGGCGGTGAAGAACGTCACCAGCCCCAAGACGCGGTAGGCCTCCCGAATAACTCTGTTCAGCCCAGGTTCAGCAATACCAAGATGGTCGAGATATTCG
>Ga0187892_10007643_pt1 | contig 15276 bp, 13 predicted proteins | sample MA1701073metaG_FD_139345 | JGI IMG/M metagenome (GOLD analysis project Ga0187892, IMG submission 139345) | Bio-ooze microbial communities from a basaltic lava cave in the Kipuka Kanohina Cave System on the Island of Hawaii, USA - MA170107-3 metaG ... | reverse complement strand
TCGATCACGGTCCAGTGCGCGTTGCCGTAGTCGAACGAGTAGTTGGCCATCTGCGGGTAGCGCCCGCGCATGGCCGTGAGCAGCGGACGGATCAGCGCGGAATCGCCCCGCATGGTGGGCGTGTTGGTAGCACGCACGGCACGGAACGGACCATTGAGCGGGAGCGACCAGTAGGCGAAGAAGGCGAAATTGTCGGGCGAGCGGTCAATGCGGTCATAGTAGCCGGCGTCGTGATTGCCGAACGCGCCGACGAACGGGACGGCGCGCGTGAGCGGAGCGCCCACGAGCGAGTCCGGCCGGTCCGCATTGTAGATGGGGAAGAAGTTTGTGCGGTACTCCGACATGCGGCCAAGGCCATAGACGATGTCACCGGCGATGGCGACCAGGTCGGGCGCCAGCGCGTGCGTCCGGTACGCGATGGCCTTCTGCGCGGCACTGTTCACGCCGACATCTCCGAACACCACGAAGCGGTAGGGTTGCGCGCGTCCCTTGCGCGCGCGTGCTTCCGCCTGAAAGACCGGTGTGTCGTTCCGGAACACCCGGTACTCGAAAGCGAGACCGGGGCGCAGACTGCCGAGCGTGCCCTCGAAGACCAGGTGCGGTTCGACACCCTTCACCGCGGCGGTGCCGGGCACATTGATGAGCCGGCCGGAGAACGTGGGCTGTTCGACCCAGGGTCCCGCGGCCTGGCGGACTTCCACGCGCCAGCGTGCACGCACGGTGTCCGTGTGCCAGAACAGGGAAAACGTCTCCGTGGCGCCCAGGGACGGCGAGTTGCCCAGCTGGAGGTATGGCTTCACGAGGAACGGCGCGCCGGGGCCCGTTTGCGCGGCCGCCCGCAGGCCGGCCGGGAGCATCAGTCCGAGCGAGAGCGCGAGCGAGCGCGCGCCTGCGAAGCACATCAACCTGAGAACCATGGGGGCGGAATATCGGTCGGATCCCGGCGGGCGGCCAGCGGCCGGCGGCAGCCTGCGGGCGGCCACGACGGTGCGGGGTGAAACCAGACGCGACGGCCGGAAGCCGGGCCTTGCCGCCGGCCAGACGCCACGCAATGATCACGCAGTGATGGACGCTCCCACGCGAACCCCCGCAGAACCCCTATGAGAAGCCCGGCACTCATGGCCCTGGCGGCCTTGCTCCTTACCGCGGTTCCCGTGCTTGCGCAGCAGAAGACGGTGACGGGCCGCGTCGTCGATGAACTGGGCGGTCCCATGGCCGGCGCGCAGGTCACGGTGAAGGGAACGACGCGCGGCACGTTGACGGACGCGGAGGGCCGATTCTCCATCGCGGTCAACGTCGGCCAGATCCTGAACTTCAGCTTCATCGGCACGACGCCGATCGAGCGCACGGTGGGCGCGGAGAACGTGATCAACATCGCGCTGCTGGCGGCGGCGATCAGCCTGGATGCGCTGGAAGTGACGGCGCTCGGCGAGACATCGGCCCGGCGTGCGCTGGGCACGGCGCAGCAGACCGTGCAGGGCGTGGCGATTGCACAGACGCAACGCGAAAACTTCGTGAACGCGCTGCAGGGCCGGGTGGCGGGTGTGGATGTGGTGAGCACGTCGGGCGTGCCCGGCTCATCGACGTCGATCGTGATCCGGGGCGTCAGCTCGATCAGCAGCAGCAACCAGCCACTCATGATCATCGACGGCCTGCCCGTCGACAACAAGACCGTGAACACCGGCGTGCTCGCTTCCGATGCGCCGGGCTCCGCCGTGGCGTTCAACAATCGCGGTATCGATTTCACGAACCGGGCGGCCGACTTCAACCCGGAGGACATCGAGACGCTGACGGTGCTGAAGGGTCCGGAAGCGGCGGCGCTCTACGGCATTGACGCGGCGAACGGCGCGATCGTGATCACGACGCGGCGCGGCAAGGCGGGACTGAACAGTCTGGAGTACAGCAACAGTCTGCGTGTGGAGTCGACGGGCGCGCGGCCGGAGATCCAGCACACGTACGGGCCCAGCTCGGTCGGCAGCACGACGTTCCTCTATTTCGGCACACCCTATCCCTCGGGCACGCGCTTCTACGACAACGTCACGGGCTTCTTCCAGACGGCGGTCACGCAGAAGCACAACCTGTCGTTCAGCGGAGGCACGAGCGATGCCCGGCTGACCTATCGCATAGCGGGCAGCACGACGAATCAGACGGGCGTGATCCGCAACACGAAATACGATCGCATCAATGTCACGGGCTCCTCGCGCGCACAGGTGACGGACTGGCTGTTGGCGGACGTCATCATGCAGTACAGCCACAACGTGAACGATCAGCCGTACAAGGGGACGGCGGGCCCGCTCCTCGGCCTGCTGGTCTGGCCGGACACGATCAACGCCAAGGACTATCTGACGGCCGCCGGCACGCGTCGCCGGCTCACGGCGCTCTCGACCGCGTCCGAAGTGGACAATCCGTATTTCAGCGTGGAGAAGAACGGGCGAAGCGATCGGACGAACCGGATCAACGTCAATTTCGGCGTGACCGTGATGCCGTTCACGTGGGGCTCGGTCAAGACGAACATCGGCGTGGACAACTACACGACGCAGATGCGGTCGTTCCGGCACCCGGAAAGCGCACTCGGCTCCTCGTTCAACGGCGTCCTGGATGAGACCGACGACATCACACGCAACATCAATGCGCAGACGCTCATCAATTTCAACCCGTATCCGCTGACGCCGGATCTGTCGATCAGCGGACTGATCGGCAACCAGATCACGGACAACAAGTCGACGTACAACGGGTTGCTCGGGCGGGACATGCTGGATCCGAACTTCATCTCGATCAACAATGCGTTGCAGAAGTCGAGCCGGACAACGCTGCAGCAGCGGCGTCTGATCGGGCTGTACGGCAAGGCCGTCATCGACTACAGGCGGTGGCTGTACGTGACGCTGACGGGCCGGAACGACTGGACCTCGACGATTCCGAAGGATCGCAACTCGTTCTTCTACCCATCGGTGTCCGCGAGCTTCGTCTACTCGGATGCGTTCCCGGGTCTGCAGGGCGTGGTCACGGGCCGGCTGCGGGCCGCGTATGCGGAAGTGGGCAAGGACGCGAGGCCCTACGCGTACCGGCCGGCGCTGGAGAGCAAGCCCACGTCGTATGGCGGGTACGGCTACGGTTTCTGGGGTCCGAACCTGAACCTGAAGCCGGAGTTTGCGCGGTCCTACGAGTTTGGCGGCGAGTTCAACTTCCTGAACGACCGGCTGGGTGTCGATGCGACCGTGTTCCGCAAGCAGACCAAGGATCAGATCGTCAACGACATCCGCGGCAGCTATGGCACGGGATTCATCCTGTTCAACCTGAACGGCGCAGAAACGCGCAACGAGGGCCTCGAGCTGACGGTGCGCGGCACGCCCGTGGTCCGCCGGGACTTCGCCTGGGACATGCTCGCGAACATCACAAGGGTCCGCGGCAAAGTGCTGAGCCTGCCGAATGCGCTGCCGGAATCCTACGTGTCCGACACCTGGCTCTACGGCAACGTGCGGAACGGCGTGCAGCCGGGTCTTTCGACGATGGCGCTCACGGGCACGTTCTACCTGCGGGTGGCAACGGACAGCGCGAACCAGAGGGGCGCAATTCTGATCGACCCGACCTCCGGCCTGCCGATCCGCTCGACCAACTTCATTGATGGCGGCTACGACCGCCAGCCGGACTTCACGGTGGGGATCACGAACAACCTGCGCTACAAGCGGTTCTCGCTGAACTTCCTGGCCGAGATCCGCAAGGGCGGGGATGTCTTCAACGCAACGCAGCATTTTCTCACGATCCGCGGGCTCACGCCGCGTACGCTGGACCGCGAGATGCCGCGCGTCATCAAGGGCGTGATCCGGGACGGCAAGGAGAACGGTCCGAACCCGACCGTCAACAACATTGTCGTGGTTCCGGCCGTGAACACCAACTACTACCTCAACATGAGCGAAGAGCTGTTCATCGAGAAGGATATCAACTGGCTGCGGCTGCGCGACGTCACACTGAGCTACAACCTGCCGGCCGGCCTGCTGCTCGGCGCGCGCAACACGAACGTGTACGTCACGGCAACGGACCTGTTCCTGGTGACGAACTATTCGGGGCTGGATCCGATCGTGAACGGCAACAGCGCGGCGGTCGGCGGGTCGGGCGGCATTGGCATTGACTACGGCAATTTCCCGATGCCGCGCAGCATCAACGTCGGCTTCAAAGTGGGGTTCTGATCATGCGTACGCCGCGAAAGAACAGGGCAACGGCCCTGCTGCTCGCCGCGACGGCGGCCGTGTCTGCGGGTTGTCAGGATTTCCTGGATGTGAACACGAACCCGAACGGGCCCGAATTCGTCTCGCCGAATCTGTACCTGCCGCCCATGATCCACTGGATGGTGACGGCGCCGCAGTTCGACGGCCGGTTCGTCGGCCGCTATACCCAGCAATGGACGCTGCCGGGCACAGCGCTCAGCACGTGGGACCGCATGGGCTACGATCCCGGCAGCGACAACGGAGCCCAGCAGTGGCGCGACGTATACTGGTCGCTGGGCCAGAACCTGGTCGACATGATGAACAAGGCCGAAACCGAGCAGCGGTGGGACCTGCTGGGCGTCGGCTATGTGCTCAAGGCGTGGGGCTGGCAGGTGCTGACGGACCTGCACGGCGAAATCATCATCAAGCAGGCATTCGACCAGACGCGCTTCGCCTTCGACTACGACACGCAGGAATTCGCGTACGAGGAGATTCAACGCCTGCTGAACGCGGCCATCACGAATCTGCAGCGCACGGATGGCGCGGTGGACCCCGCCTATCTCGCGCGAGGCGACAGGCTGTACAACGGCGACGCGGTGAGGTGGCTCAAGCTGGCCTACGGCATGCTCGCACTGAACCTCAACCACTACTCGAACCGGCCGGCGCTCTACAAGCCCGCGGATGTGATTGCCGCCGCCGACAAATCGTTCGCGAGCAATGCCGATGACGCCATCCTCACGTACTCCGGCGTCGCGCCCGGCCTCGAGGACCTCAACTTCTGGGGCCGCAGCCGCAACAACATCACGAACTACCGCCAGACCCGCTTCATCCTGAATCTGCTGAACGGCACGGAGTTCGGCGGCGTTGTGGATCCGCGCCTGAGCCGGATGCTGTCGCCCGCACCCGATGGGCAGTTCCGCGGCCTCGATGTCAACGTCATCGGATTCGGCGGTCTGCCCGCCAACCAGCAGCCGAACAACTTCTTCGGCTTTGCCGGCACCGGCGGAACGGGTGTAACCGGCCGGTACATCTTCGATGACCGCGCAAAGATCCCGGTCATGACCTACTCGCAGGTGCAGTTCATCAAGGCAGAAGCCGCGTACCGGATGGGCAATGCGTCCACGGCGCTCACGGCGTACCGCAACGCGGTCTCCGCACACATCGATTTCGTGAATTCGCGCAACATCGAGATCGGTTCGCAGTCCGCAACGCAGATCACAGCGGCGGAGAAGTCGGCGTTCCTCGCCTCAACGGCAATCGTACCCGCAACCCTCACGCTGACGCACATCATGTCGCAGAAGTACATCGCGCAGTGGGGCTGGGGTCACAACGAGATCTGGATGGACATGCGCCGTTACAACTACACGAATACCGATCCCGCGAGCGGCAAACCGGTGTTCCCCGGCTTCGCGGCACCCACGAACCTGCATCCGGACAACAGCGGCAAGATCGTGCAGCGCATCCGCCCGCGGTACAACTCCGAATACATCTGGAACGTCCCCGCGCTGACGGCGATCGGTGGCACCGCGCTGGATTATCACACGAAGCCTCTGTGGATCATTCAACCGTAAAGCCGACCATGAGAATCGCTCGATTTGTTCTGCTGCTCTGCGCTGTGCTGCCGGCCTGCGGCAAGGACGCCGTGCAGGAAGATGAGATCACCGCGCCGGTCACCCGTGCCGCCCAGGTGAAGTTCTTCCACTTCGGCGTAGGCGGGCCCGGCGTGAACTTCTACGCCAACGAACGGAAGATGACGGCGATCAGCTCCGCGACCGGCGCCGAGTCGACGACCGGCACGGTGTACGGCGGCGTTGGCGCTGGCGGCCTGTACACGGTCATCGAGCCCGGCCAGTACACGTTCTCGGCCGCGATCGCCGCCGCCGTCGACAAGGGCCTCGCCATTGCCACGCTGCCCGCTACGCTCACTGCGGACAAGCGCTACTCGTTCTACCTGAGCGGCGCCTACAACACCGCGACCAAGACGCAGGAGGCGTTCCTGGTCGAGGACGCAATGCCTCCCACCGACTATGCCATGGCGTGCGTCCGATTCGTGAATGCCGTCTTCAATGCAAGCGCCATGACGCTGTACGCCACGAACCCGACGACCAGCGCCGAAACGAAGATCGGTGATGCCGTCGCCTACAAGGCAGGCGGCGCCTTCACATGCCTGGCGCCCGGCAGCTACAACCTGGCGACCCGCGTCACCGGATCCACGACGAACGCCGTCACCCGCACCGGTGTCGCCTTTGCCAGCGGCCGGATCTACACGATCGCGGCTCGCGGCAACATGACCGTCACTACGGGTACGAACGCGCCGTTCCTGGATAACACGCCCAACCGTTGAACGGCGGCGCGACCGACTGCAGGTCACGGCACACGTGCGGGCGGGGACCGCACGGCAATACGGCTGGTCCACATCTGGAGCGCGCCGGACGCGGGGGCACCGGCACCGATCCAGAGGGCCTGGAACGATCCGTCCGCCATGGCAACCAGGCCCTGGGTATCGCCACCGTTCAGCCACCGGCCGGCGGATGGGCATACCGGCACGCTCGAAAGCGACTGCGACGGAAGGAACGTGCGACCGCCGTCCCGTGAAACCGTGGCGTAGGGTCGAAAGCAGAGATCTCCGCGATCGTCGCGACGGTCGTTCCAGAGGATCGCAACTTCGCCGGAAGCATTCACGGCCACCGCTGGATTGCTGTGATTCGAATGGTGGCCGCCGTCGTTGACGCGCACGGCTTCATTCCACGTCCGGCCGCCGTCCGATGATGATGCCAGCAGCACCTGAAGGAAGCCGTCGATTTCGTGGGTCCACGTCAAGTAGAGGCGGCCACTTCGCGCGGGTGCAGCCGCGAGGCGGCCGCCGCCAAGACCCTTGATCATCATCGATCGCTCCGCGCCATTGCCGTAGACCCGAAGCGGGCCTGCGGTAAACGGGCCTTCCCAGGACTGCCCATCACGCGACAGCAGCGTTTGCATTTCCCCCGCAATGATGCCGGACTGGCCACGTTGCCCCCAGCGAAAGAACTGGTACGTCGCGACCAGTCCGCCGGTCGGAAGAACGATCATGTGGCTGAGCACATTGAGCCCGCCTTCAGCGGGATTCGGCATCACGAGATGGGCTTGCCGAAACACCTTGCCCTGGTCATCCGACCACGAGAAGGCAGCCACGTCCTGTGCGGGCGACCCAAGCACCCGGATCGGCACTTTGCCCGCCGTATGCATGCGGCCATGGTTGCTGCCGCCGGACGCATCGAAGCCGAGCCACTGCCGGTCATACGTGCCGCCCGGCACGATCCCGCGGCGACGCCACGTGGATCCGCCATCCTCTCCTCGCCAGACGGTAAACCCGTCCGCCAGCGTGGAGAAAAAGGGAGTGCCATCGGGCGCGAACTCAACGACGGGATCCAGATCCGGCAGGACGAGAGCACCCGTGCCCGCTTCGGCGGCCCGCCGCCACGCTCGCCCGCCATCACGCGAGACGTAGACCACCGAGCCGCCCTCTTCCGGCACCATGGCCGTGGCGACCAGATGAAGCGGATCCCGAGGATTCACGGCGAGCCACGTTTCGACATGCATCGCGCTGGAGCCGTCCTTCGAGACCCGTTCCGACCACTCGACGTGCACGCGCAGCGGCGCCTGGACATCCGAAGCGTCCGATGCGCCCGGACCGTGGCGAACCAGCACAGGCGCCTGCATGAGCAACGCAAGAACCGCGGGTATCCGTCTCATGTCGTCGCCGACGGCTGCCCGCCGGGTCGCGTTGTCGCTGACGGCTGCGCCGCCACCGAAGTGCCCCAGCCGCTCACGCTTCGCAGCTCAGGCGGGCGAGCGCGCGCGTCCACTCTTCCGGATCCCGCGGTTTGCGGGCGCGAAAACTGATGCCAACCGTGCCGAACTTTGCCGCACTCGAGGCCTGCGGGGCACCGGCGAAGACGTCCGCGCGCCACGTGATTTCGAAATCCACAAACCCTGCAGCCACGACCGTGGCGTGAAGCTCTGCCTCCAGCAGAGCCCCGGCGATTCAGCCCTTCCACAAGTCGATGTTCCGTCGCGCGCCATCGCCCACGGGCCTTGCTACCAGAATGTCCCCGATCTGAAGCCGACCCGCAGGCCCCAGCACCCGCGCCATTTCGCTCAATCCCGCCAACTTGTCCGGAAACAGATTCAGCACACCGTTGGAGATCACGACATCCGCCCAGCCGTCCGCCACGGGCAGCGACTCGGCAACACCACGGCAGAACGTCACACGGCTCGCCTTCATCGCGTTCGCGCTCGTATGCGCCCGATCCAGCATCGCCGCCGTCATGTCCACGCCGATCACCCGGCCTCCCGGGCCCACCATGCGTGACGCGATCAGACTGTCGATGCCCGCGCCGCAACCCACGTCCACCACGTGCTCTCCTTCGGCCAGGAGCCCAAGGCTGAACGGGTTCCCCGTGCCCGCAAACGACGCCACTGTGGTATCCGGGATGCCCGCAAGCCATGCATCCGGATAGCCCAGTATCCGCGCCAGCGGCCGCCCCGTGTGAAAGTGAAAACCCTGCTCCGGATGCGTCGCAACGGCCGAATACTCGTCCCGGATCGCTTCTCGCAGCCGATCCACATCCAGTCCTGCGATCGCCTTCGCTACACCCGGAACGGCTGGCGTGTCCAGGTCCATGGGGATCCTCTCTTTCCCGCGAGGCTCGGCCTCCGGGCATAGTCCGGCCGGCGGCCACTCGGAGCGGCTGCTTGACCCGGAGGCGTCTCTCCAATATTCTAACGATCATGCGAATATCAGGCAAGAAATCCAGGGAACAGCGCGCGTTCAAGGATGCGCTCTACGCGCAGTTCGCGCGCATGGGCGGGGCGCTGGCCAGTGCGAAGCGGATCGAGCTGCTGGACCTGCTGGCGCAGGGGGAGAAGACGGTGGAGCAGCTGGCGGCGTACTCGGCGACGGCGGTCAAGAACACGAGTGCGCACCTGCGTGCGCTGCGGCACGCGCGACTCGTGGAGACGCGGCGGGATGGCACATACATCTACTACCGTCTGGCGGGCCCGGGCGTAAGCGGGCTGGTTCGCGGACTGCAGGAACTGGGACGAGAGCGGTTGGCGGAAGTGGAGCAGGTCGCCGCTCAGTATCTGGAGGATCGCGACGAGTTCGACGCGGTGACGCTGGTTGAGTTGAGCCGGCTGCTGCGGTCGGATGAGGTAACGGTGATCGATGTCCGGCCGTTCGAGGAGTACGAGGCCGGCCACATTCCGGGAGCGATTTCGCTGCCTGTCTCCGAGTTGAAGCGGCGCATGGACGAGCTGCCGAGGCGGAAGGAGGTGGTCGCGTACTGTCGCGGTCCGTTCTGCGTGTACTCGCTCGAGGCGGTGACGCTGCTGAGGAAGCGGGGTTACCGGGCGCGGCGTGCGAGGGAAGGGGTTCCGGAATGGCGAGCGCGGGGGCTGCCGGTGGCCACGCGCGGTCGGGTGGTTCGGCGCCGGCGGCGTTGAGCTGAGCGCACCGCGTCTCGGGCTTGGAGCGAACTGGCGCCAGTTCTGGCTGCTGGTGCTCGTGAACGCGTTTGTTGGCGCGATGGTGGGCCTGGAGCGAACCGTGCTGCCGCTTCTCGCAGAGGTCGAATTCGGTCTCGCCTCGCGCGGCGCCGTCCTCTCGTTCCTCGTGGCATTCGGCGCGGTGAAGGCTGCGACGAACTTCTTTGCCGGGCGGCTCGGTGACGCGTACGGCCGGAAACGCATTCTCGTGGCGGGCTGGCTTTTCGCCGTGCCGGTGCCGTTCCTGGTGATGTGGGCGCCGTCCTGGTCGTGGGTGGTATTCGCCAATGTGCTGCTGGGGATGCATCAGGGGCTGGCGTGGTCGACGACAGTGATCATGAAGATCGACCTTGTCGGCCCCGGTCGGCGCGGGCTGGCGATGGGTTTGAACGAGTTTGCCGGTTACGTTGCGGTGGCGCTCTCGACGCTGGCGACGGGGGTTCTGGCGGAAGCGTTCGGCCTCCGTCCCGAACCGTTCTATCTCGGCATTGCGCTGGTTGCGGCGGGCCTTGCCCTGTCTCTCCTGTTCGTGCGTGAGACGCACCACCACGTTCTGCTCGAGTCGGACACGCCTGCCAGTGCTGTCCGCGGCGCGGTAGCGAAGACGGGTGGAACGCGCGAGCTGCTTGCGCGCGCGGCGTGGCGCGACCCTGCGCTGGCGAGCGCCTGTCAGGCGGGCTTCATCAACAACCTCAACGATGGTCTGGCGTGGGGGCTCTTTCCGCTGTTCTTCGCGGCGAGCGGGCTCGCAGTGAGCGAGATCGGCGTGCTTGGGTTCATCTACCCGGCCGTATGGGGGATTCTGCAACTCTGGACTGGCGCTTTGTCGGATCGGCTCGGTCGCAAGGGCCTGATTGTCAGCGGCATGCTGCTCCAGGGCGTGGCTCTCGCGGCGATCGCGGGCGCACACGGATTTCGGGCATGGGCACTTGCCATGACTGCGCTCGGGGCCGGCACCGCCATGGTGTATCCCACGCTGCTCGCGAGCATCAGCGACGTGGCGCATCCGCGCTGGCGTGGCACGGCCGTTGGCGTTTACCGGCTGTGGCGGGACAGCGGATATGCGGCCGGTGCGCTCCTCGCCGGCTGGCTTGCCGACCTGTTCAGCATCGCCGCTGCGATCCGCGTCATCGCGCTGCTCACGGCGCTCTCGGGACTGATTGTCGCGTTGCGCATGCCCGAGACTCTGCAACGTGCAAACGTACCGGATCCAAACGCCACGGTCTGAAGGCGCAGCCCGACCCTACCGCGCGACCCGCGTGACATCCATCGTCCACCAGTCCCGGATCCACGTCCTGCCGCCATCCTCGCTTCGATCCGCGCGCCACAGAAAATGGTCCGCTTCTATCGCGAAGTACCGGAATCGGACGATCGCACTGCCGTAGCGCTGAATCAGATACCGGCTCGTGCCGTCCGCCCACATCAGGCCCGGCGCCCACGCGCCTCCCGTCGTGTTCACCCCCATCATCTCCCACAGCCTGCGCTGCGGATTGTATGTGCGATACGTCCACGTTCCCGTGTCGTACGTCTGACCCGGGGAATCCGGACGCCAGTGATCCTCGATCATCGCGCCGCTCGCGTTCTTCTTCGCGAACACCCAGTGACCCGTGAACGGCGCATTGAACCCGCCGTCCGCGCGCCGCTGCTGGAACGTGAAATGCCAGACGCCCACCAGAAAATCGAAGTCTTCCGGCCTGCTCGTCGCCGTGGCCGAATCCGCGATCGCGAAGTTCGCGCCCAGCGTGTCCGGCAAGGCCACCGCCCGCATCCCGGCCGGCAACCCACCCTGCGCCGCTACGGATCGCGCGCCCGCCAGCAGCAGAACCACCGTCATGACTCCGAGCCTCGTTCGCATGGTTTCCTCCATGGCTGCGCTTTCGTGGTGCGACTATATCCAATGTGGTAATAGTGGCGCGACGGGGGCACAGGCGTGGGACGAGCGGGTTCGGCAGCGGGATGTGCCGACGGGCGGGAGCAGTGAGCCGCTGGGCAGGCGCGGCGCGGGAAACCGATTGCGGCCGTGGGGTCGATGCGCGAAGGGAGTTCGCGGCGACGGGTGGAGTGGCGGGTCAAATCGAGGAGGGGCCGGAGGATATGGCGAGGCGGGGCGCGCGGGTCGAGTTGGAGGCGGGGGAGGTCTGAACGGGGATCGCGGTCGTCCGGGAAGAAGGAAGGATCCGCGGCGGTCGTTTCAACGTATCTTAGTGGAGCGCACGAACGAGAGTGCGCCACAAGGCAAAGGGCTGACCATGAGACGAACGAAAGCGGTCCGTTGGGCGATTGCGCTGTCCGTGGTGCTGATCGCTGGAGCTTGCGCGTCGAAGCGTGCGCGGGCAAACGACGAGGACCGCGGCGTGACAATAGCGGTTCAGAACAACAACTGGAACACGATCGTGGTCTACGCGGTTTCGCGGGGACTGTCGTTGCGTCTGGGTGAGGTGACCACGGGGAACACGGTCAACATGAGGGCGCCGCGCGGGATGGATCTGAGTACGAGCGATTTTCGGATCCGGATCGACCCGGTGGGCAGCCGGAACACGTACACGACGCCGTCGATCACGCTGGGTCTTGGGCAGACGGTGCGAGTGCGAGTGGAGAATCAGCTGAACCAGACGTCGTTCTCGGTGAGCTGATTCGAACAGCCGGCAGTGGAAGGCGGCCGCGTGGGTTGCAAGCCTGCGCGGCCGTCGTATTTCACGGATATTTCACACAATGTGCCCAATCGGGTCACCCGGCGGGCGCTGCGGGGTTCCATATTCCGGGCGGGGGTCGAGCCCGGCATTTCCGGGCGTGGACAGGGGAACCTTCGCGGAGCGATTCCATGCGTGGTCTAATGAGCCTGACCCTGGCCGGGGTCCTGGTTGGCGCGGCTGATTCCGCGGCCAGCGCACAGGGTGCGCGCGACCGTCTGCTGATCACGGTGGACCAGCTGGCCAGGCAATTGGAGAGTCCCGGTCTGGTGCTGCTTCATGTGGGAGCGCAGGGGGAGTACGCGGCGGAACACATTCCGGGCGCGAAGCCGATCTCGCTGGACGACGTGTCGTTGCCGCATCCCGAGACGCACGACACGGGTCTGATGCTGGAGCTGGCACCCGCGGCCGAGGTTCGCCGGAAGCTGGAGTCGCTCGGGATCTCGGACGATTCGCGGATTGTCGTCTATTACGGCAATGACTGGGTCTCGCCGGCGACGCGGATTCTGTATGTGCTGGACTGGATCGGGCTGGGGGATCGTTCCGCGTTGCTGGACGGCGGGATGCGAGCTTGGAAGGCGGCGAACCATCCGGTGACGAAGGATGTGCCGGCGGCCCGGGCGGGCCGCTTGAGTGAGCGGCCGGTACGCTCGCAGATCGTGGTGACGGCGGACTGGGTGAAGTCGAAGTTGAATCAGAGCGGCGTAGCGATCATCGACGCGCGCGCGCCCGCCTTTTACGAAGGACGGGACGCCTCGATGGGGGCGCGGCCGGGGCACATTCCCGGGGCGCGCAATCTGCCGTTCAACAGCGTGACGGATGACGCGCTCCGCATCAAGGCGAACGACGCGCTGGCGGCGATGTTCCAGCGGGCGGGTGTCAGGCCTACGGACACGATCATCGCGTACTGCCACATTGGGCAGCAGGCGACGGCCGTAGTGTTCGCGGGACGGCTGCTCGGCTACAACGTCGTGCTGTACGACGGGTCGTTCACGGAGTGGGGCGCCAAGCCGGACCTGCCGGTTGCGACGGGGCGATGAGGCTGGCCCGACCCTACCTGAATCCGTACCTCGCGGGCGTCGGCATCGGGCTCGCGATGCTGGGCGCCTTCGTTGTGATGGGCCGGGGACTGGGCGCGTCGGGTGCGTTCTCGACGGCGGTGAGCGTGACGGTAGCGGCTGCCGCTCCGGCACATGCGATGGATAACGCGTTCTATTCGGGTTACGCCGGCCATGGTGTGCGGAGCGCATTGTCGGACTGGCTGGTGTTCGAGATTCTGGGCGTCACGCTGGGCGCTGTAGTGTCCGGCTGGCTGGCGGGCCGGATGCGGCTGACCTCGGAGCGCGGGCCGCGGATGGGCGGGACGCAGCGACTCCTGCTCGCGTTTGCGGGCGGCACGGTGATGGGTTTTGGTGCGAAGCTGGCGCGCGGCTGCACGAGCGGGCTCGCGCTCACGGGCGGTGCGCTGCTGGCGCCGGGCGCCTGGCTCTTCGTGGCTGCAGCGTTCGCGTCGGCGTACGCGGTTGCACCGCTCGTACGCCGGCAGTGGCGGTGAACATGCCACTCTACGAGAACGGCGCATTCGGCCCGGGCGTGGCGCTGGTCGTGGCGCTCGGCATCGGCTTCGTGTTCGGCTTCTTCCTCGAGCGTGGCGGGCTGGGCAGCGCACGCAAGCTCGCGGCCCAGTTCTATCTGACGGACCTCACGGTGCTCAAGGTGATGTTCACGGCGATCGTGACGGCGATGCTCGGCTCGTTCTGGCTGTCGCGGATCGGCGTGCTGGATCTTTCGCAGGTCTACGTTCCGGCGACCTACGTTCTGCCACAGGCGGTAGGCGGGCTGGTTTTCGGGATCGGCTTCGTGACCGGCGGCCTGTGTCCGGGCACTTCATGCGTGGCGGCGGCCACGGGCCGCACCGACGGCGCCGGCGTGCTGCTGGGAATGTGCGCCGGCATCTTCGTGTTCGGCGAGTTCTACACGCAATTGCAGGGATTCTACAACGCGACGCCACTGGGAGAGGTCACGCTGCCGGAGCTGCTCGGCGTATCGCGCGGCGCCGTCGTGTTCGCGATCACGTTCATGGCGCTGGGCGCGTTCCATGTGGCCGGCCGCCTCGAGCGGCGCGCGAGCGCCGGCGAAGCATGAGCACAGGCGTCCGCAGCCTTCGAAGACTGGGTGAGCCGCGCACGCTCGCCGGGCTTGCAGCCGTTCTGGCTGTGGCCGCGCTGCTCGCGGACGCCGGCCGCGCCGGCCCGACCGGCGCGACGCTCCGCGCTCTGGCACGCGCCGAAGATGCCGTCCATCCGCTCGAGCTGGCGCAGTGGATCCGTGAGGACCGGCCGGGTCTGCGCGTAATCGATGTGCGCGATTCGGCGTCGTTCGAGGCGTACGGTGTGCTCACGGCGTCGAATCTGCCTCTCGAGAAACTCAACGAGCTTCCGCTGCGTGCGCGAGAGACGCTGGTCTTCTACAGCGATGGCGATACGCCGGCGGCGCAGGCTGCGACGCTGCTTCGCGCGCGCGGTCATCGCACAGCGTACTACCTGAACGGCGGGCTGGAGGCTTGGGTCACGCAGGTGATGCAGCCGGAGCTGCGCGCGGAAGCGACGGCGGAAGAGCAGGCAGCATTCCGCGAGATTGCCGAGCTGAGCCGCTGGTTCGGCGGCGTGCCGCGCACGGGCGTGCCGGGCGCAGCGCCGATCACCGCGCTGTCTGCGCGCACGGCGCCCGCGCGGCTGGTCGTACCGCTGCGCCGGGGCTGCGCGCCGAGGCTGCCGTGAAGCTCGGCCGTGTCGTGCCGGGCCGGCGCGACCGGATTCGGCCGAACCTGGCGCTGATCCTGCTCCTCGCCAGCGCCG
>Ga0187892_10007642_pt1 | contig 15276 bp, 14 predicted proteins | sample MA1701073metaG_FD_139345 | JGI IMG/M metagenome (GOLD analysis project Ga0187892, IMG submission 139345) | Bio-ooze microbial communities from a basaltic lava cave in the Kipuka Kanohina Cave System on the Island of Hawaii, USA - MA170107-3 metaG ... | reverse complement strand
GGCTTCCCGGCACCAGGCGAGTGCCGCCGTTCTCCTCGGTGAAATCGGTGAGCGCCCACATGCTTGCCGTCACCAGATTCGGACGCGGCATCGGAATGAAGCGAAACGGGTCCTCCTCGCGATGCAGCACCTGGGCGCGGCTCGAAGCGGAGCTCGGTCCCCACCTCGAGGAGGCGCACCCCGAGGCCGGGCTCACCGCCGCCGCCGTCAAGCAGGCGACGTGTCCGATCGCGAGGACGTGGCCCAGTTCGCCTTCGATGCAGTGAAGGGCATGGCGGACGCCACCGGCGGCGTCGACGGCAAGGGCATCCCCAAGCCCGACCCGGGGTTCATGCTGGTGCTCGAGCGCTGCGGCATCAGCCTCGACGATTTCATCCAGGGTTTGATGGAGGCCGGCGGCGCCGGTTTCGCCGCGCATCTGCCGCCCGGCCACATCCATGCCTTCCGCGATCTGATGATGCCGGCGCTGGTGCGCGTCGGCGCCGTCACAGAGCGCAGCCGCACGCTCTACGCCGCGGAGGCATCCCGGTGTGGGAGGACGTCCGCCCGCTCGAGTCGATGGAAGACAACGCCACCGGCGACATCGCGATTCTAGCCGACCACCGCTGATCGCACATGGGCCGCCCTCGAGCGGCATCTTGCAGGCCGTGGAAAAGGGGACAGGCTACCTTTCGCTCCGCAAGTGCTCGATTCATCTTGCGGCAAAGCGTCGAAAACCGGCCTGTCCCCTTTTTTGTCCCCTTCTTCGTCACCCGGTGAAAGTGTCTGCATGAGAGGCCCCCCTTCCTTGCTCCGCCGCCGCGTCTCAGCAAGGCTCGCGCGGTGAACACTTTCGAGGGCCAGCGCCGGCAGGCGCCCGTGGAGCCGCAGCGGACACTGCGCCTGCGAGTCACGGCCCGCCTCGAGGAACGCGGCTCGTATCCGACCTGGGTCCTGGTGGCGACGCTCACCGGCGTCTTCGCCACGAGCTTTCCCATCACCATCCTCACTATCTCGCTCAGCTCGATGGCGGCGGAGTTCGGCGCCCGCGAGACGACGATGGCCTGGGTCGTCACGGGGCCGGTGCTGCTCTCTGCCGTGGCTTTGCCGCTGCTCGGCAAGCTCGGCGATCTCTACGGTCATCGGCGCGTCTTCTTGACTGGCTTTGCCGCCGCCGCGGCGACGGCGGTGGCGATCGCCTGCGCGTGGAGCACCGCATCCTTGATCACCCTGCGCATTCTCGCCGCCGTGGTCGGTGCGGCGACACAGCCGACGTCGATGGCGTTGCTGTTCAGCGTCTATCCGCCCGAGCATCGATCGCGCGCCGTAGGTTGGTGGGCGATGATGGGAGCTGCAGCACCCGCGGCGGGGCTGGTGGCCGGCGGCCCGCTGGTGCAGCTCTTCGGGTGGCGCATCGTCTTCGTCCTGCAGGCGTGCTTCTCGTTTGCCGCCCTGGCGCTGGCGCGCCTGGTGCTGCGCGAGACGCCGACGCACGGCGCCCGCTTCGACGTGGCGGGATCGCTCTCCCTCGCCGTCGGCGTCGCCGGTCTGATGTTCGCGCTCGGCGAGAGCCGCACGGTTGGATTGGAGTCGCCGCTCATCTGGGGGTCTCTGGTCGCGGGGCTGCTCGGCATCGCCCTCTTCGTCTGGGTCGAGCGACGCGTGCGCTCGCCGCTGTTGCCGCTGCAGTACTTTCGCCGGCCTAACTTCAGCGCCCCGCTGCTGGCCGGTTCGTTCATGGGCGCCGCCTACATGGGCGCCTTCGTCATCGCACCGATCTTCCTGATCCAGATGTTTCACTATTCGATTGCCGCGACCGCAGGGATCATGCTCTTGCGAACCCTGACCTTGACGGCGGCGTCGCCGCTGGGCGGCTATTTGGGTGCGCGCATCGGCGAGCGCGGCGCTTCGATGATCGGCTCGGCCGTCGTCGCCGTGTCTTTAATGGTGGTGGCGACGGGCGCGACGCACGCGTCGCTCCTCATCGTCTGCGTCGGCCTCGTGTTGCAGGGCCTCGGCAACGGCGTCGGCGGTCCCCCGATGACGACGGCGGTTGCCGCGTCCGTCGCCCACGAGCATCTCGGCGTCGCTGCCGCCGCTAGCCGGTTGACCTCGCAGGTCGGCGTCGCCTTCGGCATCACCACGCTGACGATGGTCTACGGCGGCATCAACACCGGCGCCGCCTTCGGGCGCGCCTTTCTGGTCGGCGCCGTCCTCGCCGGCTGCGCCTTTCTGACCTCGCTGCGCATCGGTCCGCGACGCGCGATCGACACCGGCGAAGTGGTCTTCCCGCGGGTCGAGGCATAGCAACGCCCCCAGGCGGGCGATGCAGTTCACACTAACTCGTGTGATCAGGTTGTTAGGTTGCTAGCTGTTAGGTTGTTAGGTCGGAGGCCGGATTCCTGCCTAACAACTAACAGCGTAACACCCTAACAACCTTGCGAAGCGGAGGCGCGGCGGGCTTAAGTGTGCAGCCGCTCCGGCGGCATCTTGCATCAGGCCGGCAAAGGTTGAAGAGAGAGTCATGAGCCACGACTTCTCGAACCTGGGCGACGAGCGCATCTTCGTCGAGCCCGAAGCGTATGCGGACCAGAAGGCATGGCATGCCGCGGCCGAGCGGCTGCGGCGCAACGATCCTCTCGTGCTGGTGGAGGCGAAGGGCTTCACCCCGTTCCGCGCCGTGACCAAGCATGCGCATGTCGATGAGGTCGAGCGCCAGCACGAGATCTTCCACAACACCATGGACTCGGTCCTCTTCTCCATCGCCGAGCTCGAGAAGCGGCAGCAGATGCCGGTGATCAAGACGCTGATCCACATGGACGGCCGCGAGCACCGCGAGCACCGCAAGATCACCAACGACTGGTTCAAGCCGGCCAACCTTCGCAAGAACGTCGAGGCGGCGCTCCCGGTGCTGGCGCGGCACTACGTCGACCGCATGATGGACATGGGCGGCACCTGCGACTTCGCGCGCGACGTCGCCCTCTACTATCCGCTGCGCGTGATCATGACGATCCTCGGCGTGCCGGAGGAGGACGAGCCGCGCATGCTGCAGCTGACGCAGCTGATCTTCGGCTCCGAGGACAAGGACATCGGTGACCCGGATGCCCGCGAAAAGCTGGTCACGCAGGCGCTGATCGATATGGGGATGTACTTCCACGCAATCACCGAGGACCGCCGCGCGAGTCCGCGCGAGTACGTAGCCTCGACCATCGCCAACGGTCGCATCGACGGAGACTATCTCGGCGATCTGCAGACGGCGGGGTACTACGCCATCGTCGCCACCGCGGGCCACGATACGACGTCGAGCTCGCTCGCCGGCGGCCTCGAGGCGCTGATCCGCAACCCCGGTCAGATGCGCGCTCTGCGCGAGGATCCCTCGCTCATCCCGAATGCCGTGCAGGAGATGATCCGCTGGGTCAGCCCGGTGCGTCACTTTATGCGGCAGGCCCAGCAGGCATACGTCCTCGACGGCACCCGTATCGCGGCGGGCGACTGGCTCCTGCTCTCTTATCTCTCCGCCAACCGCGACGCCGACGTCTTCGAGGATCCGTTTCGCTTCGATGTCCGCCGCCGCAACGCCGACCAGCACCTCGCCTTCGGCATCGGCGTGCACTTCTGCCTCGGCGCCCACCTGGCGAGACTGGAGCTTGAGGCGTTCCTGAGGGAGCTCCTGCCGCGCCTCGCGCACGCCGAGCTCGCTGCGGAGCCCGAGTATATGTCGACGACGTTCGTTGGTGGTCCCAAGCGGATGCCGATTCGCTACCAGCTCCGTCGTGGTTCCTGAGGACAGGTTGTTAGGCTGCTACGCTGTTAGGCTGTTAGTCTCATACGGCGATGGTCTTGCGCATCAGAGCAAAGAAATGGAGAACCGGAAACAGGCAACCGGAAACATGAAACCGGTGAACCTTTGTCGGTTTTGCGTTTCCGGTTTTCGGTTTCCTGTTTTTCATTCCCGGCGGGCGTTGCACTCATAGTCGGCCAACCTGCCACTCGTCATACCCGCGAAAGCGGGAATCCACAGGGCAGCGCATCTACCCGCCACCTGGATACCCGCTTTCGCGGGTATGACGGCTTGCGCTGACGTGTCCACTCTCAATCCAGACTTTAGGTGCAATGCCGGTTTGGTTCTGGCGGTCGTGCCTAACAGCGTAACAGCCTAACAGCGTAACAACCTAAGCGCCGCTGAGGCGCATCACTGCGATGCGTGCCAGCCGTCGATCAGCCAGCGGGCGATCGAGTCGCGCGGCGGCAGCATCCAATTGCCGGGCTCGGGCGGCTCGAAGCGGGAGAAGTTGATCTCCTTGAAACGGACGATCTCGTCGCGCGCGAACCATTGGGCGTGCTCGAGCTCTTCGCCGTCGAGGTGGATCTTCGTCGATGCGGCGGTCGCGCGAAAGCCCAGCATGATGGAGCAGGGGAACGGCCAAGGCTGCGAGCCCATGTAGCGCACGTCGCGGACGACGACGCCGGACTCCTCGCGCACCTCGCGCGTCACCGCTTCCTCCAGGCTCTCGCCCGGCTCGACGAAGCCGGCGAGCGTCGACACCATCCCCGGCGGCCAGCGCGACTGGCGCCCCAGCAGACAGCGGTCGCCGTCCTCGACCAGCATGATCACCGCCGGGTCGGTGCGCGGGAAGTGCTCGAGGTTGCAGGCGGTGCAACGCCGCACGTGTCCGGCGTTCTCGCTGCGCGTCGGCTGGCCGCAGGCGCCGCAGAAGCGGTGCTGCTGGTGCCAGTGCAGGATGGCGCGCGCGTAGGCGAGCATGCCGGCGTCCTCGGGCGGCAGTAGCGAGCCGAAGAAGCGCAGGTCGCGGAGGTCGCCGCCGGTGTGCTGCCGCACCTCGTCCTCCTCGAGCGCCGAGAGGTCGATGGCGAAGTGTGCGGTGCCGTCGCGCTGGCCGAGGAAGACGACATCGCCGGCCCGGGCCAGCAGGCCGCGATCGTCTGCCGCCGGCAGCGACAGCGCCCGCGGCGGCGATTCGGGCAGGATCACGTGCTGACTGCGCCAGAGCAGGAGGTAGCGCGCATGGGGTGCGCGCGTGTTGGTTTCCAACCAGGCCGCGTCGCGGCGCAGGAGCGCCGCGCGATCGAGGCCCGAACCGGCATAGAAAAGAAACGACGCCATGTCTCTACGTTCCACGTCGGCGCCGTGCAGGCAATCCGACTCAAGGCGGTTCGACGGCTTTACCCGGAAATGAGAGAGTCGTGCTCAGCGCAGCGGTGCTGGTGCTCGTAATCGTACTCGAATCAGTTGAAAGTACGGCTCGATTACGATTACGAGCACGAGCACGAATACGAGCATTGCCGGGCTGAGCTCTGTTGCCCGTGAACCTCGAGTTGCGAAGAGCGAGTAGTCGCTCATATAGTGCGACCTCAGGGCAGCGAGATTAAACTCGGCATCCGGCAGCGCGACGTCGCCAGCGAGCGGACTTCAGCCGCATCATGGATTTGGAGGAGGAGTATCGTGAAGCTGTTACCATTTGCGGCAGAGCCTCTCGTCGTGCCGACCGACCGCGATATGCGCCCGTCCGAGCGGCGCGAGTTCGTGCGCACGCATCGAACCTGCGTCTTCGGTTATGCGCGCCGCGCAGACGGTCCCTCGATGTCGATCGTCTACTACGTTCCGACGGACGACGACGAGCTGCTGATCTCGACGATGCGCGGCCGTGCAAAAGCGAAGGCGGTTACGCGCGCGGGCAAGGCGAGTCTCTGCGTTCTCGACGAGCGCTGGCCGTTCGCCTACCTCCAGGTCTATTGCCACGCCCGGCTCGATGACGAACCGGACCTGGTGGTCGACGTCATGATGGCGATCGCCGAACGGATGTCGGGGCAGCCGCTTCCTCCAGAAGCGCGGCCCGCTGTCCAGGCGATGGCGAAGGAGGAGGATCGGGTCGTCATTCGCTGCCGTCCGTATTCGACGTTCGCGCAGCCGCCGCGGCATCTCAACCGCAATGACCAGGCAGACAGAATCACCCACTGGATCTCGGCCGCCATGCCGTGGGACGCGCGCGATCCGGACGCAAACCCTCGATGAAACGCGCGGAGATGACCTCGATGACGACGACGCAACCGGCCGCCTCTTCTCGCTGTTCGATCGATGAACCGCAGGTAAGGGGCGTCCTCGACCGCCTCTACGCCGACCAGAAGAAGCAGGTTCCCGCCCTGCTGCGCCTGTCCCTCAAGGAGCTGCGCGATAAGATCGTGGGCCGCAAGGTCTCCGTCGAGGAGGAGGTCGACAGGATCAAGAGCCTCTACGTCTCGCTGAGCCCCAAGCAGGGCCGGCTCGCATACATGATCGCGCGCTCGATCGAGGCGCGCAGCATCGTCGAGTTCGGCACCTCGTTCGGGATCTCGACGATCCACCTGGCAGCCGCGATCCGCGACAATGGCGGCGGGCGGGTCATTGGCACCGAGATGGTCCCGAGCAAGCACGCGCGCGCATGCGCCAACCTCGAGGCCGCCGGCCTGACGGACCTGGTGGAGATACGCCAGGGGGACGCGCGAGTGACCCTGCGCGAGACCCCGGAGCAGATCGACATGGTCCTGCTCGACGGTGCCAAGGATCTCTACCTGACGATGCTGCGACTCCTCGAGCCGCGGCTGCGGCGCGGCAGCGTGATTTTCGCCGACAACATCTTCCTCTTCCGCCGCGCCCTGGGCCCCTACGTCTCCTACGTCCAGGACCCGGGCAACGGCTTCAGCTCCGTCACGCTCTTCCTCGGCAGCGGCACGGAGTACTCTCTCCGCCTCTGAGCCTCGGTTGGTGATACTGTGCTGCAATTGCCTCCCGTGCGGTACCTGCTGGAACCCGAGTGGCCCTTCTCCTCTTGTGTCCGTTCCGCCATGATTGAGGCGAGTAAACCGCACACCGGCCGCGCCGAGGAGGATCAGATGACTCGCATGCGTTGGGGAATCTTGATACCGATCCTGTTGGTTCTCGAAGCTTGCACGGCCCGTCAACCCGCGGCACCGCCGGCCGCGGCGACGAAACCCGCTGCGCCGGCGGCAACGAACAAGGCTGCGCCAGCGGCTGCGGGTGCGACGGCGGAGTTGTGTCTTACTCTCGCGAATGGACACAACCGGGCGGCTGGTGCGCAGGTCGACATTGCGTGGGACGCGTCGTGCATGGAGCCGGTGTCACGGAAAAGCAGCGCGCCCGATTGCACAGCCAACCCGGCCACCGGCAAAGACGCAAACGCGCACGTGAGCGGCGCATCGATGCGGGTGCTGTTCTTCTCGATGAGCGACAGCCAACCGATTCCGGATGGCCGTCTGTTCTGTTGCCGCTTCCGCATGATCGGGTCCACCCGCTCGTGCTGCTCGCTGGCGCTCAGCAAACTAATCGTCTCCGACCCCAAGGGTAAGCGGTTCTCCGACACGTCCGTGTCGTACCAAGCGACCCTCAACGGCACGCAGTGCGCGACGTTGCATCCGTAGGGGCAGGGAAATCCCTTGACGGGGTCGGACCGGGCCAACCAGCTGAATAGAAACGGCAACGACTCGAAATCAGCCCCTCATTATGGTCTTAGCGGCTCCCTTTTGGCGCCGAAATTGACGCTCCAACAAACGAACAAACCTGCCGCACAGCTTGCGGCCCACATTTCGGCTTCGGAACTGGCCGGATAAGGGCGAATGTGGAGCTTGTTGGACAGGTAGAGTTGTGTTCTTGCAGCAACTTACCGCGGTCCGACCCGGACGACGGGGTCTTACCGGTGAGAGTTGTCGCTGCGATTGAGGTACGTTCCGCACCCCAAATGGGTCGTGCGCCGCGCAGGCGGTATTGAGTGGTCAGCCCGGTCCGAGATAGCGCATTGCCAGCACGGTGATGTCGTCGCTTTGCGCAGTCCCTTCGCTGTGCCGCTCCACGTCGCGGATTAGAGCGTGAACGAGCTGCTCGGAGGTGTTGTAGCAACCGCCGGCCAGCACGGCGGCAACACGCCTCTCGCCGTACGGGAGATCGGCGGAATCCGCCGCTTCGGTCACCCCGTCGGTGTACAGCAGCAGCGTGTCGCCGACATGCAATTGCAGGCGGTGCTCGGAGAACCGCGGGGCGTCGAGCACGCCTAGCAGCGCTCCGCCGCTTGGAACCGTTTCGATGTCGGCTCCGGCGCGAACCACGAAGGGCGGATTGTGCCCGCCGTTGCTGTAGGTCAATTCGCCAGAGCGCAGGTCGACGATCACATAGAACAGCGTGACGAACATGTCCGACGTATTGTCGGTGAGCAGGAGTGTATTGACGCGCTGCAGACACGCCGCCGGGCGCAGCCCCGACAGCGCGATGGCTTTCACGAGCGTGCGGCTGACGGCCATGAACAACGCGGCCGGCATGCCTTTGCCCGACACGTCACCGATCACGAGGCCGAGGCGCTGTGCGTCCACGGCGAAAAAGTCGTAGAAGTCGCCGCCGACGTCGCGCGCCGGCAGCATCGTCGCGAACAGGTCGACCTGGCCGCGCTCGGGAAACTGCCGCGGCAGAATCGACTGCTGGATCTCGCGGGCGATATCGAGCTCGCGTCGCAACGCCTCGAGGGCTACGTGCTCTTCGGTGGCTCGCTGCAGGGCCTCCAACTGTGCCCGGGTTTCCGCCAACAAGCGGGCATTTTCAACGGCCACGGCAACGCTGCCTGCCAGTGCCTCCAGAAACGCCAGGTCGTCGTCGCTGAACGACCCGCCGATCCGGTTGACCACTTGCAACACCCCGATCGTGCCGCGCTCGGAGGCAAGCGGAGCGGCGAGAACACTGTGTGTCATCACCCCCGACGCCTGATCGATGCCGCCATAGAAGCGCACGTCGGCGGTCGTATCGTCGACGCGGACGGCTTTGCCGTGCGCCAGCGTATGGCCGGCGATCCCTTGATCGGCGGGGAACCGCAAGCGCCGCAGCCGAGCCGCCGCTTCCGCATCGGCATTGGCCACGTACGGAAAGTAGAGTTCGTTGGTCTCGGGGTCGAGCAGCAGAATGCTCGCGCCTTCGGCTCGGAGGACGCCGGCGCATTCGCGGGTGACGACGCCGCAGAGCTCATCAAGATCCGTCCGTGCCGCGAAGGCCCGGCCCAGCTCGTGCAAAAGCCGGAAGCGAGCGCTGTCGTCGAACATCATCCCGACCTTGCCATATCTGCGGGGGGAAATCTTGCATGCGGTCGACCAACGGCCGAGGCTGGTATAGTAGGCGCGCACGAGTGATGATGGCGGAAGGACTGCGACGGCTCTGGTTGGGGGTGCTGCTGATCGTCGGCGTGTCCCTGGCGCTCTTGCTGTTCGACCGCGGCGGTCGCCGCCATGGGAGCGCGGCAGACAGGAAGCACGTGAGCATGCTGGCGTTCATCAGTGCCGCGGATAGCGACGAGTGTCAGCGCGGCATGCGAGACGGCCTGGCAGCGGAGCTGCGGGAGGGCATCGACTACGAACTGATCGTGCGCAACGCACAGGGGGACATGCCGACGCTGACCAACCTGGTCGACGCCGCGCTCGGCGACGGCTCCGATCTCATCCTCACGTTGTCGACACCGACCTTGCAAGCGGCGGTGCAACGGGTGAAGTCGACCCCGATCGTCTTCTCGTTCTCGTCCAACCCGCTCGGGGCGGGCGCGGGAACGACGTACGAGGAGCATCTTCCCAACGTGACCGGCATCCCGACCATCGCGGCCTATGAGCAGGTTCTGCAGCTCATACGCGAAATCGTGCCGGGCGCGCGCCGATTGGGAACGTTGGTCGTGCCGTCGGAGGTCAATTCGGTCTCCAACGTGGAGCGGCTGCGCCGGGTGGCGGAGCAGCGCGGGCTCGAGCTGGTCAGCGTCGCGGTGAACTCGAGCTCGGAGGTGTCCGATGCGGCGTTGGCGCTGCTGGCGCAGCCGATCGACGTGGTCTGCCAGGTGCCGAGCAACGTGACGATCACCGGGTTCGCCAGCCTGGCACTGCCGGCTCAGCGGGCGCGTATCCCCGTGTTCGGCTTCCTGTCCGCTGACGCGGAAAATGGCGCCATCGCCGTCGCGGCGAACGATTTCTACGAATCGTGCACCGAAGCCGGGAAGCTTGCAGCACGGGTTCTCCGCGGTGAGAATCCTGCCACCATTCCGTTCTACGAGGTCGGGAGTGCCAGGCTGCTGGTCAACCCGAAGGCGGCCCGAGCAACCGGGATCGCCCTGCCTGCAGACCTAGTGGCGCGCGCATCGCGGGTGGTGGAGTAGGCGTGGAGATCACCAGACGCGAAGCGGCGGGCGCTGTCGAGCTCGAGGTGTCCGGGCGGCTCGACGCCTACTGGGCCGACCACCTAGCGGCGGCGATCGAAGAAAGCCTGCAAGTGGGTGGCCATCGCCTGCGCCTCGATATGGCTCGCGTTGCTTACATGAGCTCCGCGGGCATCCGCGTCTTGCTGCGCACTCGCAAGCAGCTGCAGGCCTTGGAGGGATCATTCGCCGTCGTCAATCCGTCGGCGGCGGTGCGCAGCGTGCTCGAAATGGTGGGGCTGCAGATGCTGTTCGGGGAGCCCGAGGCGCCGCCCACTGCTGTGTCGGCCGCGTCGAAGTTCGTGTCGGGTGGTGTGGAGCTCGAAGTGGTGGCAACCAACCGCGGAACGAGGCGGGAGTGCCAGCTGGTAGGGGATCCTGCGTATCTGACAGGAGATTGCGCGAGCGCGCCGCTGGTGCGGCTGGCCGTCCAACCGACGATGCTCGCCCTCGGCATCGGCGCGATCGCGGACGATGCGAGCGACGCTCGGCCCCGCTGCGGGGAGTGTCTTGCCGCCGGCGGAGCTGCCGCCTACCTTCCCGGGGACGCCAATGGAGTGCCGGACTACGTCGTGTCGGAGGGCACGCTGCAACCGAGTTTGCACGTCGTCTTCGCCTTGGCCTGCGACATGAGTGGTGCGGCGCTGGTGCGCTTCGACGCGGGCGCCGGTAGCTCATTCGGGCTCAACGCCATCGTGCGCGCGTGCCTGGAGCTGAGCGGCGCAGCGACCGTGGGCATCGTGGCGGTCGCGGAGTCCGCCGGTCTGATCGGGGCGGCGCTACGGCGCTCCCCGTTCGCCGAGGCGGCACCGTCGGGGGTGGCGCTGGAGTTTCCGACGGTACGTGAGTGGATCTCGTTCACCCCGGAGCGTTCGCATCTGCAGAGCGTGACCCTCGTCGGCGGGATCGTGTCGCGGCCGGTGGAGGGACCGCTGCGCCGGTTCCTGCGGCCGTTGGAGACGGGCGACGCGCTGGTCGGGCATCTGCATGCCGCCGTGTTTCGCTATCGCCCGCTGCGTAAGGGCGCGCTCGATCTGGAGCCCACCGTGGCCGGATTGTTCGAGGAAGGGGTGCCCCTCACCATTCTGCACCTGCTCAACGATGACCGGCCGATCGTCGGCGGCGGCGAGAGCTTGTTGGTACGCGGGGCCTGCTGGATCGCGCCGATCGAATCGATCGTGCGTTGAAAGGATCGCGGCGATGACGTTGATGCTCGGCGCCTGGACCGTTGGCATAATCCTATCGCTACTCGCGCTGGGCGTGTTCATCAGCTTTCGCGTCTTCAAGTTCCCGGACATCACTACCGAGGGCTCGATCACGCTCGGCGCCGCCATACTCGCGGTGTGCCTGCTGCGCGGCTACTCCCCCGTGGTGGCGACGGCGGCGGCATTTCTCGCCGGCGGCTGCGCCGGGGCCGCTACGGGTGTGCTGCACACGCGTTTCGGGATCAATGGGTTGTTATCCGGGATCATCGTAATGACCGCGTTGTACTCGGTGAACCTTCGGGTGATGGGGCAGAGCAACATTCCGTTGCTGAACAGCCATACGATCGTCAGCGATGCGCAAGCGATCGGCAGCTGGCTGACCGGAGGCGCGGACGGTGTCGGCGTCTTTGGCTGGACGATCGGGGTGCGGGAGCTCTTCACCCTCGCGCTGGTCGTGCTCTTCGTCGTGTTCGTGGCGACGGCTTTGTACGTGTTCCTGCGGACTAACCTCGGCTCCGCGATGCGCGCGACAGGGGACAACGATCAGATGATCACCGCGCTCGCCGTGGACACGCGCAACATGATCACCCTGGGCTTGGCGTTGGCGAACGGGCTGATCGCGCTCTCGGGAGCGCTGCTGGCGCAGTACCAGGGGTTTGTCGACGTGCAGATGGGCATCGGTATGGTCGTGTGGGGCCTGGCCAGCGTGATCATCGGCGAGGCGCTGGTCGGCACACGTCAGCTGGGCTTCATCGTGATCGGCACCGTGATGGGCTCGGTGCTCTTCCGCCTGTTGGTTGCGGTGGCCCTGCGCGCCGGCCTCAATCCCAACGATCTCAAGCTGGTGACGGCGCTGTTCGTGTTCGTCGCGCTGATCGTCCCGGGGTTGACGGCGCGGCTACAGTGCGGCGGAAAGACGGCGGCACATGCTTGAGCTGCACGGGATCACCAAGACCTTCTTCCCGCATACGCCCAACGAGGTGCGCGCCTTGCAAGGCGTCGATGTGACGATCGACGACGGCTCGTTCGTTATCGTGATCGGCACCAATGGGTCGGGAAAGTCCACCTTGCTGAACGCGGTGGCCGGGACCTTCTTCCCCGACCGCGGCCGTATCGTGCTGGGGGGCCGTGATATCACCAGGCTGCGTGAGCATGCGCGGGCGGCGTTCATCGGACGCGTGTTTCAGAACCCGTTCAGCGGCACGGCACCGGAGATGAGCATTGCGGAGAACCTCGCTCTGGCCGCGCGGCGCGGGCAGCGCCGCGGCCTCGGCTGGGCGCTCTCGCGAAGCTTTCGGGAGAGCCTGCGCGAGCGTGTCGGCGGTCTCGGCATGGGACTGGAAGACCGCATCGACAATGCGATTGGCAGCCTCTCCGGAGGTCAACGCCAGGCCCTGACGCTCTTGATGGCCTCGTGGCTGCGGCCGCAGCTGTTGTTGCTCGACGAGCACACCGCGGCGCTCGACCCGAAGAGTGCCGAGCAGGTAATCCGCCTCAGCGAGACCACCGTGCAACGCGATCGCCTGACCACGCTCATGGTGACGCACTCGATGCAACAAGCCTGCGCGCTCGGAGATCGCCTCATCATGATGTACAGAGGTCGGCTGTTGCACGACCTGCGCGGCGCTGAAAAACAACGCCTGCGACCCGAGGACCTGCTGGCGCGATTCGACGACGTGCGGCGCACCGAGCAGCTGGACGAATCGGCGTCCGCCTTCCTGCGCCGGGCCTACCTATAAAGAAAGATCCCACACCAAGGACGCTTCACTTGATCTTCAGCCGAGAAGGCGACGATGAAATCCGTTCAACGGGGTGAAATCCGTTCACCGGGGTCGGACCGGGCCAACCAGCTGAATAGAAACGGCAACGACTCGAAATGAGCCCTTCTTTCGAATCGTAGGACGCCTGTACCCCGAGGCGGCATCCATGTCACAATCCGAAGCCCTATCCCGTCTCACTCTTGGAGACAGGACGAGCGACATGATCAGATGGGCACTGCGGAGAGCGATTGACACGTTCGAGCGGGACCGGAACTACGACGTCAGCTACATGCGCGACATGATCGACGCGAATCCGCGCGCCGCGTGGCTGTTTTCCTGCGTCACTGCCCCCGGACAGTTCCGGCGTGACCTCCGCATCGAGGCATGGTGCGCCGCCGGCATTACTACGGTCCCGGCGTGAGCTCCGCGATCGCGATGTCGAATCCCGCCGCGAGCTTCGAGCCCTATCGTCGGCGCCTGCTCGGTCTGGCTTACCGCATGCTTGGGTCGATGGCTGACGCCGAGGACGCGGTGCAGGAGACGTACTTGCGCTGGCATGGGGCCGACCGCGACAACGTGTCGGACCCGAGAGCGTTTCTCATGACCACGACGACGCGGATTTGTCTCGATATGCTGACGTCGGCGCGCGCGCGCCGCGAGGAGTACGTCGGTCCATGGCTGCCGGAGCCCGTTGTCGACACGGCCGCGCTCGCGCCCGACAGCCGCACGGAGCTGGCCGAGGATCTGTCCATTGCGCTCCTCTTGACGCTCGACCGGCTGTCGCCGCTCGAGCGGGCCGCCTTCCTGCTGCACGACGTGTTCGATTTCTCGTTCAGCGAAGCGGCCACGGCACTGGAGCGGAGCGCGGCTGCGTGCCGGCAGCTTGCCGCCCGCGCCCGCGCGCACGTGCGCGCAGCGCGACCACGCGGCGCGCACGTGCCGCCGGCGCGTTCGGGCGAGATCGATGCGAAACATGCGCAGCTCATGTCCGCATTCGTGGCGGCAACCCAGTCGGGCGATGTCAATGCACTGACGCAGCTGCTCGCGAGCGACGTGCGCGTCGTGACGGACGGCGGCGGCAAGGTGAGGGCGGCGCTGGACGTGGTCGACGGCGCCGACCGCGCGGCGCGGTTCCTGGTTGGCGCCACGCGCCAACGCGCCGGTGCGTGGTGGCGCGATGAGTTCACGCTGCGCTTTGCGACCATCAACGGTCTGCCCGGTGTCATCGTGGACGGACCCGAGGGAGCGGTGCAGACCGCGGCGTTCGAGATCGAGGGCGACGTGATTCGGGCGCTGTACGTGGTGCGCAACGTGGACAAGTTGCGGCATCTGGCGGCGGCCCCGCGGCCACACGAGAGCGGTCGAGAATGAGCAAGCAGGTCTTGCTTCGAGTTGCGGCAATCCGCCGCGCGAGCTTCGGGTGAGCGTCGACACCGTAGCGATTTGGCGCGCGACATAGCATCCGCGCAACGCCTGCACTGTCTTGATGCCCTTGCTCGTCTCGCCGAAACCGTCAGTGGTTCTCGAGTAGTCGAAGTAATGACGTTCGCCGCCGACGCCCCACGAGCGCGACGGGAACATCACGTAGACCTCGCCCTCAGCGCACTTCCACGGGGCTGAAGCCGACGAGCTTCGCTCCCGCCAGGGCGACTGTCCTCACGCCCGCTCTCGGCCTCGCACGAGGTACGCACTCTACAGGAAGCGCAACACGTCGAAGCTGAACCAGGCGGGCGGTCGAGTCATGTCACATTCCGAAGCCCTCTCCCGTCTCACCGTTGAAGACAGGAGGAGCGACATGTTCAGATGGGCACTGCGGAAAGGGGCCGTCACCGACCTGCTTGCCGCCGCCGTGGTCGAGGGCTTCGGGCTTGCCGCATCGGCGGCCGCACGCGCCTCGGTCCAGCCGGCCGCCGCCAGTGTCTACACCATGAGCCCGGGGCGAATCGCGGCCAGCATGGCCACCGTGGTAGGGCTGAGCGGCGCGGTCATCGGTGGGCTGGCTCTGGCCCGCTCCGCCGGTCGTATCGGCACCGGCAATGGGCGCAACGGGGCCATCATGGCCCTGGTGTTGGGGCTGACGGCACGGTCCTCGCTGCGCTGCATCTG
>Ga0187892_10007641_pt1 | contig 15278 bp, 12 predicted proteins | sample MA1701073metaG_FD_139345 | JGI IMG/M metagenome (GOLD analysis project Ga0187892, IMG submission 139345) | Bio-ooze microbial communities from a basaltic lava cave in the Kipuka Kanohina Cave System on the Island of Hawaii, USA - MA170107-3 metaG ... | reverse complement strand
GGTGGACAAACGCATTCCTTTTCGATTGCGGCTGCTAAAAAAGCTACTACCGGCGTCCGAGTTACCAATTATTCCACCTCAAATTTTTTCAAAAACCGGTATTTCCGGACAGACACTAGCTAATTATACGGTTAGCGTTAAATTTCCGGCTGTGAGTGGATTTGAAATTCTCGAGATGCTGCAGGCACGCAGCCATTTGGCGCAAATCGAAAATAACTTGAGCACTGCTGAACGCCTTGAAATTGAATCGGCAGACGCCACTTTTCTCGCGCATGCTAATGAATTTTATGCAAGCCTTTCAGAAATTGCAAATCTGGGTGAATTGCGCGCAAAAATGAATACGTTGCCTTCTCATTGGTGGTGGCATCTTGATAAACTGGCACAGCAAAAACGAGAAGCTGTTGCCGTGTAAAGATATGAATCTCTCTCAATCTCTCCAAGATAAGCTCGACAACCTGCCCGCCAAGCCCGGCGTGTATCAGCTCAAAGACAAGACGGGGAAAATCATCTACGTCGGCAAGGCGAAGGTTTTGCGCAATCGGGTGCGTTCGTATTTTCAGGAAGCGCGGCCGCTCGATCCGAAAACGCTGCGGCTGGTCTCCCGCGTCGCCGATCTCGAAGTCATCGTCACCGACTCGGAGATGGAAGCGCTCATTCTTGAAATGAATTTGATCAAAGAATACAAACCGCGCTACAATGTCAATCTTAAAGACGACAAAAGTTTTCCTTATATTCGCGTCACCAACGAGCTGTTTCCGCGCATTTTCCCGACGCGCCGCGTCGTCAAAGACGGCTCGCAGTATTTCGGCCCGTATACCGACGTCGGGCAGATGCGCGCGCTGCTGAAAACCGTGAAGCGCATTTTCCCGATTCGAAGCTGCAATTATCATTTCACGCCGGAAATCATTACCCGCAAAAAATACAAGCTCTGCCTTGATTATTACATCAAGAAATGCGACGGCCCGTGCGAGGGCTTGGTGCTGGCGGATGAATACGGCAAAGTCGTGCGGCAGGTGGTGAATTTCATCAATGGCCGCGACCGTCTCGTCGTGAATGAAATGAAAGAAAAGATGCAGTCGCTCGCGGAAAAACGGCTTTACGAACAGGCGGCGAAGCTGCGCGACCGCATTCGTTTCATTGAAGAGTTTCAATACAAGCAAAAGGTCGTGACCGATGATTTGACCGACCGCGATATTGTGGCCGTGGCGATGGAAGATGAAGACGCCGCCGGCGCGGTGTTCAAAGTGCGCGACGGCAAAATCGTCGGCCGGCAGCATTATTATCTCAACGGCGTCTTTGGCGAGAAATACGAAAGCGTCGTCGCGTCGTTTGCCAAGCAGTTTTATTTAAAAGCGGATTTCATTCCGGATGAAATTTTTCTTCCTGCCGAAATTCCGGAGAGTGAGGAAATCCAGCACTGGCTGGAAACGCGGCGGCAGGCGGCGGTCAAGCTGGTGACGCCGAAGCTCGGCGAGAAAGCCAAGCTCGTCGAAATGTGCGCGAAAAATGCCCGCCTGCTTTTGCAGGAATTGCAATTGCAAAAAATGCAGGCCAAGATGAAAATTCCGCACAGCGTCGCCGCGTTGCAGCGCGATTTGCGCCTGGAAAAACCGCCGCGCCGCATCGAGTGTTTCGATATTTCCAACATTCAAGGCACCGATCCGGTCGCGGCGATGGTGACTTTTGAAGAGGGTCGCCCGAAAAAATCCGATTACCGCAAATTCAAAATTCGCGTGAAGCAAACGCCGGATGATTTTGCCATGATGGCGGAAGCGGTGGAGCGCCGCTATGCCGGCTCGCTCGCGCAAAAAATGCCGCTACCTGATTTGATTCTCGTCGACGGCGGCAAAGGCCAGCTCAACACCGCGCTCGGTGTTTTGCAAAAGTTGAATCTGCAAATTCCACTCGCGGCGTTAGCCAAGCGTTTAGATGAGGTATTCGTGCCCGGCTCGCCTGATCCGCAAAATATTCCAAAAACGTCGTCCGGAATAAAATTGCTTCAACAACTGCGCGACGAGGCGCATCGCTTCGGCGTAACGTTTCATCGCTCGCTGCGGACGAAACGCACGACGGTTTCGGAGTTGGATAGCATACCCGGCATCGGTTCGGCGAAACGCAACGCCTTGATCAAATTCTTCGGCTCGGTTGAAGGCGTGCGCAACGCCTCGGTCGACGAGCTGATCCTCGTTCAAGGCATTCCAGAAAATTTGGCGCAAAAGATTTGGGAGCATTTTCATACGGTAAAAGATGAAGCAACGGTGAAAAAAATAGCGGCGAAACAGCAGGCTGAAAAAGAATTGAACACGAATTGCTCGGATGTGACAGATTCACACGGATTGGATATCTTATGAGAGACGTTTACACCGCGAAACTCCGAAAAATAAAAAATTCATTATGAAAAAAGGAAAAATCAAATCCGTTAAAATTCGTTTAATCCGCGCCATCCGTGTTCAAAATCGCTTTTTGTCGCTTTCGTTTCTTTTTCCTTTTTTGTTTTTCCTCATTGCGCCCGACGGCAAGTACGATCCGACCACACTCGTTTTCCCCACCTTCTTGCACACCTACGGCGTGCGCAAAGCCACCGCGAAACACCTTTTCCTTTATATGCAGAATCGCGTCAAAGTGCGCGATCCGCAGGGCATTGCCGCCACGCGCCTCGACGTTTGGGATGATCCTAAAGAGACCAAAGATGATGATGAGATCACGGTGTACGGCGTCAACTCCGGGCAGGATGTCGTCATTTACAACACTTCGATGACGGGGATTGCGGTTTATGGACTTTATGAAAGAGGCGAACGCCGGTTGAATCGCCCACGCGGCATCGCAGCGCATCGCGCGGGCGACGTTTATCTCGCCGATACCGGCAATAACCGCGTCGTGCATTTTTTCAACCCGAGTCGCGAGCTGAAATGGGTGAGGGCATTAGAAAACATGTCGGCGCCGCAGGATGTGGCGATTTCACCGGATCGCAACGTGTTCGTGGCCGACACCGGCAACAATCGCGTGCTGGTTTTTCGGGATGACAAGCTGATTCAGGCCTGGGAGGCGGCGGGAAAATTTTCATCGCCAACCGGAATTGCGGCGACGGACAGCACGGAACAATGGTCGTATTACAAAGACAACTTCGTCGTTGTGGCTGATCGCAACGGCCAACGGCTGCAAAAATTCACGCGCGAGGGGCATCTACTCAAAACTTTGACCGCCGCAGAAATCGGCAAACCCAACGCGAAATTCATGTACCTCGCCATCGATTATTACAGCAACATTTTCGTCACCGATTTCAACAATCATTGCCTTCACAAATTCGACCGCGATTTGAATTATTTGGCTTCGTTCGGCCGGCAGGGCAAAGGCGACAAGGAATTTTTCGAGCCGCGCGGCATTGCGATTTACAAGCGCTTCGGCCAAGTGCTGGTTGATGACCGCGAGTCGGCGCAATATTATTGGATCGGCGCCGACGTCTTCAATCTGCGCGCGGCAAAATTTCCCAATCCGGCGTTGCTGCAGGTTGATTATTTTCTTACCGAGACGAGCTACGTCACGCTTGAGATTCTCGACACAAATGGCAACGTGATCGCCAAGCCGATGGATAATACGCTGAGATTCTCCGGCGCCCAGCAGGAATTATTTGGCGGAAAATGGGAGCCGGCTGCCGCTCAGTGGATTGATAATCAACGCCGTTATGATTCAAAAACATTGCAACAGATGCCGCCGGTGGCTGCAGGAAAATATGTTTTGCGATTGACGATCTCGGCGACTTACTCCAGCTACAAGTATTTTGCCAAGACTGTCGAACTGCCGTTTTCAATTTCGTAGTGTATTTTGAAAAATTTCCATTAAAAAATTTTATTTGCATAATCGATGATAATGATAAAATCGCCTTGCGGGTAAAAATGCCTTTCCAAGTTTAAAAGAAAATTTATTTTTCATCTCACCACCAGCTTAAACCCTCTCCCGTGTACGTTCATAATCTCGACCTTCTTATCCTCTTGCAGATACTTTCGCAGCTTTGAGATGAAAACATCCATGCTGCGGCCGTTGAAATAACTGTCCTCACCCCAAACCAATTTCAAGGCCAGCTCGCGTTCCAAAACCTCGTTGAGATGCAGACAAAGCAGTTTCAGCAACTCGGTTTCTTTCGACGTTAGCTTCTGGGGCTTGCCGCTGAGTTGCAAATTTTGCTGCTCGTAATCAAATGTATATTTCCCAATCGCAAAAATGTTCTTACCTTTATGATCGGCTGCCGGCTTGGTTCTTTTGAGCACGGCTTGCAAGCGCAATACCAGTTCTTCCATGCTGAACGGCTTGATCACGTAATCATCCCCACCGATTTTGAAACCCTCGATACGATCTTCCTTTAAAGACTTCGCCGTCAAAAAAATGATCGGAACTTCCTGATTGGCCTTGCGAATCTCGCGCGCCAGCGTAAAGCCGTCTTTCTTCGGCAGCATCACGTCGATGAGACACAGGTCGAATTGGTCGCGATGATACACGGCCAATACTTCCTCGCCATCGCCGCACAGCTTCACCTCGAAACCTTGCAACTCGAGGTTCTCGTGCAGGATAAAGCCCAAATTCGGATCGTCTTCGATCAAGAGGATTTTGTGGCGTTGCATTTGCAAAAAGTTGTTTTAAAATTTTTTGAACACGGATGGCGAGGATTTTTTATCTTTATAGCGTTTTTCAGATGGGTGAATATGTCATTCCGAGGAGCGGGGCGACGAGGCTACGCCCGCAGGGAATCTGCCTGCAAAAAGGTTCCTCGCTAGCGCTCGAATGACAACCTATTCACGCAATAGAAAAACACCATAATCCGCGTAAATCCGTCAAATCCGCGTCATCCGCGTTCAAAATTTTTTTGCCTTAACGGCAAGAAAATATCAAACTCGCTACCCTTTTTCAATTCGCTCTTCAACGTGATCGCCCCGCCGTGAGCTTCGACCATCAGCTTGACATAGCTCAAACCGAGGCCGAATCCCTTAACATCATGCACATTGCCGGTGGACACGCGATAGTATTTTTCAAACACGCGTTTCTGATCTTCCGGACGCAGGCCGATCCCGTTATCCCGAATACGAATACACAGGTCGCCGTTTAAATTCATTGTGGCAATTTCGATTCGCGGCGTTTCCGGCGAATACTTGTTCGCGTTGTCGAGCAGATTGTGAATGAGGTTGATCAAATGCACTTCATCCGCTTCGATGATATGCTCCGAGGCTTCGAGCCGGCAATTAATTTTGCCTCCCCTTTTTTCAATTTGCAAGGCAATGTTTTGTACTGCCTCATTGATGACTTTGTGAACATCGACGGGCGCCATGTTCAGCTCGTAATCGCCTTCCTCCAGCGCCGCCATTTCAAGAATTTTTTCCACTTGATTGCGCATGCGCGTGTTCTCATCGCGAATGATACGGCTGTAGCGCGACAAGCGGCTTTCATCCTTGGCGATTTCCGGATTGGTCAACGCCTCACTCGCCAGCGCCACTGTGGAAATCGGCGTCTTGAACTCGTGCGTCATGTTGTTGATAAATTCCACCAGCAGACTGGCAAATTGCCGTTGCTTGAAAATCGTCCGCACTGCATAAACAAAGCCAAACACGACGACAGTGAGCAGCACAAACGATGACGACAGCAGTCCCACCATCTGTTTGAGCAGATAAATATTTTGCTGCGGAAAAAAAAGCACCAGATCGTTTTCCGCCGCGAAAATATCATTGGGAAACAAGCGGCTGCGAAATTCCGAGCGCTTCAGCTCGCTGGTGAATTTAGCCGGCTTGGCGAGCCGCAACGAGTCACGAGGAACGGAGACGACGCCATAGGCATAAGTTGTGGCAATGCCTTTCGCGTTCAAAGTCGAGTTGACCAACGAATCTAAAATCGCGGGCTCGACGCGTGTTTCAAACGGCACGCCGTGTGGTCGCGTTATGTCATCCAAAACCTTGCGAACGATAAACTGTCTTTTCTCGTGTGAAATCGCTTCAGGAATGACGCCGCCGATTTTTTGATCATCCATTCTCGCAACAAACGAAGAACTATCCGTCGTGAAGCTGGCAAAGACGCCGCCCTTCCTGAAAGGCAATGATTTCAACCTCACTTCGTGCGCGCCGGCGGGCTTGAATTCATCGATGACGTGAATCGCTTTGTGACCGAGTGAATCGAATAGAATGAGACGAACGTGTTGCGGCGTCGCCAGATTGTACCGAACTTTATTGCCGTCAATTTTGATTTGCGGCTCTTTGGGCACGACCCTGCCGGCGACGACCAAACTGTCGATCCAATTCAAGCTATCGGTGTTCGATTCGACCTTCATCCCGATGATGGCAACACGCTTTTGCTGTGGAACTTTCGCCGTCACGTCGAGCACCTTTCCGACCAATTCTCCGGTCTCGAGCGTCTGCACGATGCTGCTGAGTGCGGCGTTGACGTTTTGCCGAAACGCCTGCTTCTTCAGCTCCAACGCGTGATCGAGCAGATAAAGCTGGATGGCGATCAAGCCGAGCAGCGCGAAGCTCATCACGCCGATGATCGCGCCGATGGTTTTTCGGGATAACTTCATGCAGATAATTTACGCGATTTGCGGCAAAAATGCTCGCGATTTAACATTTTTTAACACTCCCTAACACTCTTTAACTATCCGAAATCAAACCGGCGACGTATATTGAATCGTCGTAATTAAAAAGCGTTCGTAGTTGCCCCCTGCGGGCGTAGCCTTCAGGGGCTGAACGTTACTACAAAATAAAATCCATTTTTACAAGGAGATTTTATGCGTCGTGCTTTGGTTATTAAAGTTGCATTCGCCACTATTGCCATATTTGCGATGACGGCAAATGCCCAGGTTTTTATCAGCCGGTCTGATTCATCCGCGGATCAAATCGTCGGACAGCCTTTTAATCTCGGCGAGCTTGGTGCGGTGATCGTCGATAACGGCAAGGAAATAAAATTTCTGCACGTGATGCCGACGGACAATCGTCCCAAAGCTTACAAAGACGTCGACGTTCAAACCGGAGACGTGATTTTGATGTGCAACGGCAAGCGTCTCAAAACGCTGAAGGATTTGGAAGAGGCCTATAAAGCCACTGCCGTCGGCGCCGATTTTAAAATGGGCGTGCGGCGCAATGAAGATCGGTTCATCGTTTCTTTGCCAAAGGCCGATCCCAAAGATTTGCCGCAGATGAAGATGACGATACGGACGGACGGCGGCCCCGATGCCGGCGCTGAAGGCGGCATAACACGGCGTTTCGTGTTCGGCGCCGGTGGACAAGGCTCGGGCGATGTTGCGCCGTTGATGGGACTCGGCATCATCGTCGGCAAGAAAGACGACGTTTTCAAAGTCGTCGGCGTCATGCCGGACGCGGAAAAATCGTGGGGCGGCGCGGATATCAAACAGGACGATGTCGTTGAAAGCTTCAACGGCGAAAAAATCAAATCCACCCAGCAGCTTGCCGAAATGTACGAGAAACTTGCCGTCGGCGCGAAAATCGAATTGCAATACAAACGCGGCGACAAAACCATGCAAGCGGCTCTCACCAAGCCCGAGGCGCGGGGCCGGATGATGATGCGAACCAATCAATAAACATGACAAAAACTTTTTTCAAGATTGTCTTGCTGCTGTGCCTGTTTGGCAGCGTGTTGCCGATGCGCGAGGCGGTGGCGCAAGTCAACTACAACCAGCGCGACGATCAATATCGGCTGCTCGGCCTCAAGCGGGCGAAAGAAGCTTACGAATACGCCCGCGCCGAACACGAGCAGAAGCAAAAGCTCTTCGAGAAAAATCTCATCTCCAAGCTGGAGCTGGATCGCAGCCGCAATGTTTTTGCGGATGCCGAAGTCAATTACCAGCAATCGTTGTTGGCGGTGCTGTTTGAAAAGCAGTACGTCGCCGTCGCCAAAGCGGTGAAGTATCAAAACAAAGACGGGCGCAAGCACGTGCGCCTGCGCCTCGAAAATACTTCCGGCGGCGGCGCGGATTTCAAAAAGCTCATCAACATCGACGACGAGTTGTTTCGCTCGCTGCAGCCGGACGTCATCAACGACGTTTACGTCTCGCTGTTGAATGATGCCAACGCCATCATCAGCTCGCCCTACGAAGCGAAAATCGAGGAGCTGCGTTTTGGCAAGCCGGTGGAGCTGGATTTTGCGCTGCTGCAAGATCTCGATGCGGTGATGGTCAACATCGTTTACGGCAACGGCAGCCAGCGCAGCCCTAAAATTTATTTGCAAAAGGACGCCAGCGTCGACAAAGTCCTCGTGCAGTCGGAGCAATTTTCACAGGAGGCCGAGCTGGGCGGCTCGGCGACGTTCGACTTGACGCTCGAGCTGTTCAGCGGCACGACGAACACGTTCAAGCTCGAAGTCGTCAATCTGCCGCCGCAAATCAACCGCTATTTCAGCGATCCCGCCACCAGAGCGCGTTTGAACCAGTTCAAATTCACCGAGAGCACCAACACGCGCCGCGCGGCGCTGCAAGTTTTTCTGCCCGATCGCCCGACGCCGGAAGTCGTCATCGACAAACCGATTCCATTTTATGTGATGATCATTCCTCGCGAGCAGGTGGAAGAGCTTGGCGAGGTGAGATCAAAACCATGGACGCCCGAAGCGATCGCGGCGCTGAATGCCGGCTACGTCAAGCTGGAGCTTTTGCCGCGCGGCGCCGGCAAGCTGCTCGTGCGCGCGCCGCAGCTTTTTTATTCCATCAAACCGAGCGAAGCCGTGGCGGCCAATATCGAGATCGTCAACGAGGGCACGCGCCGCATGGACAACGTCGCCATCGAAGTCGATCCGCCGCTGAATTGGAGCAAGCAAGTCGAGCCGCCGGTGATTCAAACGCTCGACATCGCCGAAGAGAAAAGAGTCGAGCTTAAATTCACGCCGCCCAACGACGTCGCCGCCGGCCGCTACGAATTTCGCATCCGCACCACCGCGCTGTCCGAAGACAAGCCCATTACCGGCGAAGACAAAACCGTCACCGTCGAAGTGCAATCCGAAGCCAACATCTGGGGCATGGCGTTTATCATTGCGTCGATTTTGGCGGTGGTGGTCGGCATCGTCATCTTCGGCATCCGGCTATCAAGAAGATAACAGAAATTTTTTGGTATTCGGATTTTGCGAATCGTCCGGATTTCTTTTTCGTTGCGGTTCTCTTTTCGTTGCGGTTCTCTTTTCGTTGCAGTTCTCTTTTCGTTGCAAGCATTTTTAAACAAACCTTTTTCGTTGCGGTTCCCTTTTCGTTGCCATTATTTTTGATGAGGAATTTATGGAAATTTTAACTTCTGATGGCCGTCCGTTGCTCGAGGCCGAGAATTTAACCAAGCGCTACGAAGACGGCGTGCTGGCGCTGGATCACGTTTCGTTTGCGGTTTATCCGAAACAAATTTACGCCATGCTCGGCGCCAACGGCGCGGGCAAAACCACGGCGGTCAATCTTTTTCTCAATTTCATCGACCCCACCGAGGGCGAGGCGCGCATCGACGGCATCGTGACGCACAAGGAGCCGCTGCAGGCCAAGCAAAAAGTCGCGTTCGTCTCCGAGAACGTGATGCTTTATCCGAATTTTACGGCGATGCAAAATCTCGATTTTTTCGCGCGGCTCGGCGGCAAAACGAATTACACCAAAGACGACTATCGCCGCGTGCTCCTGCGCGTCGGTTTGCAGGAAGAAGCGCACAACAAACGCTTGAAAGGTTTCTCCAAAGGTATGCGCCAAAAATGCGGCATCGCCATCGCCATTCTCAAAGACGCGCCGGCGATTTTGCTCGACGAACCGACCTCGGGCCTCGATCCCAAAGCCGGATTCGAGTTCATTCACCTGCTGGAAGAATTGCGCGACGAAGGCAAGGCGATCCTGATGTCCACCCACGACATCTTTCGCGCCAAAGAAATTGCCGACGTCGTCGGCATCATGCGGCAAGGCCAATTGGTGGTGCAGCGCACGCGCGAAGAGATCGCCGGCGAAAATCTTGAAGATTTGTACATGCACTATATGGCCGGACATGTCGAAGCAGCGGCGTAGGTAGTCCTCGCCCCTTGTGGGCGACTATTTTTGTCACGAGTTGCTGTTTTGCACTAATTATTTTTGATTGTCATTATGTTCAAACTGATTGTCGAAAAAGAACTCCGCGACATCATCGGCTCAACCAAGTTCGCCTTGACCTTCGGCGTCTGCGCCGTGCTGATTCTGCTCACGTTCTACGTCGGCGGCCGCCATTACCAAGTCAGCCAGCGCCAATACGAAGCCGCCAAAGCAGAAAATCTGCGGCAAATGGAAGGCGTGACCGATTGGATCATGGTCAGAAATCATCGCATCTTTTTGCCGCCGCAACCGCTTGCGGCGCTGGTCACCGGCGTTGCGAACGACATCGGACGCAACGTCGAAGTGCGCGGCCGCGGCGAGGTCGGCGCCGAAGACAGCCGCTACGGTGACGATCCGATTTTCGCCGTCTTTCGTTTTCTCGATTTGGATTTTGTTTTTCAAATCGTGCTTTCGCTGTTCGCCATACTCTTTGCCTACGACGCCATCAGCGGCGAGAAAGAGCGCGGCACGCTGCGCCTGTCGTTCGCCAACGCGATTCCGCGCGACAAATACATTCTCGGCAAAATCACCGGCACGTTTTTGGCGCTGGCGATTCCGCTGCTCATCCCGATTTTGCTCGGCAATCTCATGCTGCCCATCCTCGGCGTGCCCATGGCGGGCGACGACTGGATGCGGCTGGCGTTCGTCGTCTGCGCCGGAATGCTTTACTTCGGCGTTTTTCTCACGCTGTCGGTTTTTGTCTCCGCGTTGACCCAGCGTTCCTCCAGCTCGTTTTTGCTGCTGTTGGTGATTTGGATTTCCGCCGTGTTGATCGTGCCGCGCGCCTCGGTGCTCATCGCCGGACGCGCCGTGCAAGTGCCGTCGCTCGACGAGCACGCTTCCCAGCGCGCGCGTTTATCCGCACAACTTTGGAATGAAGACCGCAAGCAAATGGGCAATTTCAAGCCCGAGGATACCGGCAATGCCGAGCAGATGTTGAGCCAGTTCAACAAGTTCATGCAAAAGCTCGCCGACAGCCGCGACCAAAAGATGCGCGAGCTGAGCGATCGTTTGAACGAGGAACGCCGCAACCGCGAAGCCGCACAACAACGAGTGGCCTTCGGCATGTCGCGTCTCTCGCCCGCCGCCGCGTTTTCCCTGGCGTCAACCAATTTGGTCGGAACTTCGCTGCAGTTAAAACGGCACTACCTGAATACCGCGACGGATTATCAGCAAGCTTACGCCAAATTCATGAGCGAGAAAACCGGCGGCATGTTGACCGGCGGCCGCGTCATGATGTTCCGCAGCCGCGACGGCGAAGAAGCCAAGAAAGACCCCATCGACCCGCGCCAAATTCCGCCGTTCGTCTATCACCCAATTCCGCTGCGCGAAGTCTTCGGCGCCGCCTTGTTGGATCTGGGAATTTTGCTGTTGTTCAATCTCGTCTTTTTTGCGGGCGCGTACGTGGCGTTTTTGAAATACGATGTTCGGTAAAAGTTTGTAGTGTTGCCTTCAGGCATAAAAATTTTTGATTCGAGAAAACTGTTGCTTTTTCTGAGGCGTTTCTTGCAATCATTGATTGGACGCCTGCAGGCGTAACTACGAGCGACTACGAACGCCATTTCGTTGCAGTTCTCATTTCGTTGCGATAATCAAAAGGAACTTTTATGTTGCCAACCTTGATCCAAAAAGAGCTCAAAGCCATCCTGCTCAGCCCGAAATTCGTTGCAACGTTTGCAACCTGCACCGTCTTGATTCTGCTGAGCGTTTTCGTCGGCATTCAGGAATATCGCGCCGCGGTGAAGCAGCACGATGCCGCCCTGCAATTGGTCGAGCAGGATATGCGGCAGGCGTCGTCTTTGATGTCTCTCAACTCTCGTGTCTTTCGGCAGCCCGACCCGATGCAGATTTTCGTCTCCGGCGTCAACAACGACGTCGGGCGCCTCTCCTCGATCAACTCGTTTGACACGATCAAATTGCGCAACAGCATTTATTCCGAAGACACGATATTTGCCGTTTTTCGTTTTATTGATTTTGTCTTCATCGTGCAGGTGGTGCTGTCGCTGTTTGCCATTCTGTTCACTTACGACGCCGTCAACGGCGAGCGCGAGGGCGGCACGCTGCAATTGACTTTCTCCAACGCGATTCCGCGGCCGCAGTACATTCTCGGCAAATTCATCGGCTCGTGGCTGGGTCTGGTCGTTCCGTTGTTGATTCCGATTTTGTTCGGCGTGTTGCTGGTCATGCTCTATCGCGTTCCCATGGCCGGCGCGCATTGGCTGAAGCTGGCGACGCTGCTCGGCGTCTCGACGTTATTCTTCACCTTTTTTGTCGCGTTCGGCATCCTCGTTTCGACGCTAACCCGCAACTCTGCCGTCTCGTTTCTGCTCTCGCTGGTCGCCTGGGTTGCCTTGGTGTTGATCGTGCCGCGCGCCGGCGTGATGGCCGCCGGCCAGCTCGTGCCGATTCCGACGGTTGCCGAGATCGAAGGCCAGCAAGACGGCTTTGAAAAGAACCGCTGGGAAAAGCATCGCCAGGATTTGCAGGAACGCTGGCACCGGCGCGAGATGGCGATGTCCGGCATGAATGAAAAAGAGCGCGAAGATTATCGCGACGAGCACGAGTGGGAATGGCTGGAGGAGGACGACAAAGACCGCAAGCAGATCCGGAAAGACCTCAGCGCCTTCGCGCAGCAGCTCAACGAAAATTTGCGCAACCGCAAAGCCGAGCAAGAGCGCCTCGGGTTCTCGCTCTCGCGCTTTTCACCGGCCTCGGCCTATCAGCTCGCCGCGTTGAATCTCGCCGGCACCGGCGTGAATTTGAAATCCCGCTACGAAGACGCGATGCAAAACTACCGCACCACGTTCACCGAATATGTCGAGAAGAAGCAGAAAGAATCCGGCGGCGGCATGGGCGGCATCCGCATTGAATTCAACAGCAACACCGGCCTCAAAATCGGCGGCGACCGCGACCGAGGCACGCTCGATTTATCCGATATGCCGAAATTCACCCCGCCGGAACACACCTACGCCGCGGCTATAGCCCCAACGTTGATCGATCTTGGACTGTTGGGATTATACACCCTCGCCGCGTTCGCCGGGGCGTTTGTGAGGTTTTTGAGGTATGATGTGAGGTGAGAGTTGGGGCGAAGTTCGACTGGGCACACTGTTTTTAAATTTGAAAAAACGTCTTGCCCAGTCGAACTTCACTCTTCACATAATGCTTGTTTTTTAACGAACGAATCGTTAATTTTCCTGTGCGCTAATTGAATCTAAAGTAAAATAATCAGGAGCAAAATATGACAAATTCACTTTTAGACCGCATCGAAATCAATCCGCAAGTCATGCTGGGCAAGCCCGTCATCAAGGGCACGCGGATTACAGTTGAGATCATTTTAAAAAAATTATCCCAAAACATTTCATTCGATGAAATTCTGTCTGATTATCCCAGATTAAAGCGCGAGGATATCCAAGCCGCTATTGCTTACGCCGCCACTGCCTTGAGCACAGATGAAGTGTTGCCACTGGAGGCCGTGGCCGCATGAATTTTTTGGCTGATGAAGATGTTGAAAAGCCCGTCGTTGAAATGTTGCGGCATGAAGGCCACGATGTGCTTTATATGTGTGAGATAACGGCTCACACGGTAGATGAAAAACTTCTGGAACAAGCCAATTCAGAATCACGCATTTTGCTCACCAACGACAAAGATTATGGGGAACTCGTATTTCTGCAGAAAAAAGTCTCGGCCGGCATCATTTTAATGCGTTTTGTTTCGGAAAAGAGTTCAATTAAAGCCCGCTTTATGCAATCCCTTCTAAAGACTTATGGCAATAACTTGCAAGGCTATTTTACCGTTGTGCGGGAGGGCAAAGTTCGGCGCCGGCCGTTGTGATAACTGATAATCCCCATGACTTTCGATACTGATTACTCACGACAACACCACCAACCGCCCCGCACCCTGCTCGCCGGATAAAATGGCGTGGAGCATCCGACGCTTGCAATCCCATTAGGGATGAAATGTTTATAGCAAAGAGAGAGCCCTGCCGCAAAAAACTCCGAAGGAGTGAAATTTGAAAACTCAATGGTCAATTGAGCGTTTTCACATTTATGGCGACCGAAAACATGGCACTCCTTCGAAGTTCTCAAAACAAAAAAGGACATTCAGCTATAAACATGGCACGCCTAACGGCGTTTGAAAAGGCCAATTTATTTCCGAAAATAGACCCACAGATTTAAGGAGCGGGGCTACGATTATTTTGACAACGCCGCCATATTCTCCCGAATCTTGCTCGCCAGCTCCGGCGGCAGGGCGGAGAGATCGGGATTGCGCTCGCCGGACAAAATAGCGGCGAGGACGCGGCCGAGGGCGCGCATTTCCGGCGGCGCTTGGGGTGATTGCAGGCTTTGCGCAAGGGCGTGCATTTGTGCGACAATCTGCGGCGGCGCGTTCGGTTGGCAGGCACGTTGCCACGTAGCCCTCGCCCCTTGTGGGCGAATGAAACGAGCACAATGTTCGGTGATGCGCCAAAGTTAAATCGTGCATGCAACATCGGCCCACAAGGCTACGCCCGTAGGGGGCCGGGGCTACGATCTTTGACGCGAAACTACAAACCCACCGGCCATGGCTCCATCATACCGCTCAATGGCCACTCTTCCGGTGTATCGCATAAATGCTTGCGAACCGGATTCTCCAAAATGTATTCTGCAATCTCACGGAAATCGTCTTCTTTGCGCAGGCCGTGATCATACGAGCCGGGTTGCCACAAAGCCCCTTTCCAACCGAGCGGCCAACTTTGATTGGTGGTTTTACCTTTGAACCGTTCCGTAAATGTCAAAACGGAAGCACCGGGTTCGCGGGGACTCGTGAGCAGGTGCAGATGATCCGGCATCAAACAATAAACAAAAACATTGCAGCGATAGGTTTCACGGGTTTCGCGCAGTGTATCGATCACCATACGGTTGAGATCGTCGCGCACAAACGGTGTTTGAAACAGATAAGCGCGAATCGTGAAAAACCAAACGATATTGGGTTGTTCGTATGTTTCGCGTGGCAACCGTTTGTTGCGCGGTTTCAGCGGAAACCATTTGGGACGTTCACGCATATTGCCCTCCGATCGTTTTGTTATTTGAATATCGCACCACAAGATATTACGTAGCCCTCGCCCCTTGTGGGCGAATGAAACGAGCACGAGGTTCGTTACGCCCAAATTCAAATTGTGCATGCAACATCGGCCCACAAGGCTACGCCCGTAGGGGGCCGGGATTACACGTAG
>Ga0187892_10007640_pt1 | contig 15278 bp, 11 predicted proteins | sample MA1701073metaG_FD_139345 | JGI IMG/M metagenome (GOLD analysis project Ga0187892, IMG submission 139345) | Bio-ooze microbial communities from a basaltic lava cave in the Kipuka Kanohina Cave System on the Island of Hawaii, USA - MA170107-3 metaG ... | reverse complement strand
GACTGACGCTGCGTGATCGCCGCCGTCAGCGTCGTCTTCCCGTGGTCCACGTGCCCGATCGTCCCCACGTTCACGTGCGGCTTCGTCCGCTCGAACTTCCCCTTGGCCATGACCTCTCCCTGACAATCACCGAGCCCGCGGCGGCGGGCCGGGAATCAGTAACTCACGATCCTTTCCACGACGTCCGCCGGTACTTCCGCGTAGTGAACGAACTGCATCGTGTACGTCGCGCGTCCCTGCGTCATCGAGCGCAGGCTGTTCACGTATCCGAACATCGTCGCCAGCGGCACCTCGGCTCGCACGACCTGGAGCTTGCCGCGGGTCTCGATCCCGGTGATATCGCCCCGGCGGCTGCTCAGGTCGCCCTGGACCGCACCCACGTGATCGTCGGGGGTCACGACCTCCACCGCCATGATCGGCTCCAGGAGGACCGGTTCGCCCTGGCGCAGCGCCTCCTTCATCCCGAGAGAGGCGGCGATCTTGAAGGAGCGCTCCGACGAGTCGACGTCGTGGGTCTTCCCGTCGACCAGGCGGACCTTGAGGTCGACCACCGGGTAACCGCCCAGGGCACCGCTCTGGCAGGCCTCCTCGCAGCCCTGGCGCACGGACGGGACGAACTCCTTCGGTACCACGCCGCCCTTGCTGGCATTCTCGAAGGCGAATCCGGAGCCGGGCGGACCGGGCTGCACCTCGAGGACGACGACGCCGTAGTCGCCGGTGCCCCCCGTCTGCTTGATGTAGCGCCCCTCCACGCGAACCGCGTTCCGGATGGTCTCCTTGTAGGCCACCTGCGGCCGACCGACGTTGGCACCCACCTTGAACTCGCGCACGAGCCGGTCGGTGATGATCTCGAGGTGAAGCTCGCCCATCCCCGAGAGGATGGTCTGGCCGGTTTCCGCGTCCTGGGACACGCGGAACGAGGGGTCTTCCTGGGCCAGGCGCTGCAGCGACTGGGACAGCCGATCCATGTCGGCCTGCGTGCGCGGCTCGATGGCGATCGAGATCACGGGCGGCGGCGCCTCCAGGGGCTCGAGCAGGATCGGCTTGTGCGGGTCGCACAGCGTCTCGCCGGTCGCGATGTTCTTGAGCCCGACCACCGCCGCGATGTCGCCGGTGAAGATCTCCTCGATCTCCTGGCGCTTGTTGGCGTGCATCTGGAGCAGTCGACCGATGCGCTCCTTCCTGCCCCGGGTGGCGTTCAGCACGGCCTGCCCCGACTTCGCGCGGCCCGAGTAGACGCGGATGTAGGTCAGGTGACCCACGTGCTGGTCGCTCATGATCTTGAAGGCCAGCGCGGCGAAGGGCTCGTTGTCGTCGGCCTTGCGCTGCACCGCCTGGTCCTTTCCCGGAACGGCCCCCTCCACCGGCGGAACGTCCAAGGGGGACGGCAGGTAGTGGACGATGGCGTCGAGGAGCGACTGCACACCCTTGTTCCGGAAGGCCGACCCACACAGCACCGGGACGATCTTCAGCTGCAGCGTCGCATCGCGAAGCGACTTGCGAAGCTGATCCGCTGCGATCGGAGCATCCTCGAGGTAGAGGCCTGCGATCACGTCATCGAACTCGGCGACGGCCTCGCACAGCGCCTCGCGCGCCGCCTCCACCTTGCCCTCCAGCTCCGCAGGCACGTCGCGTTCCTCGAAGCGGGCGCCCAGGCTCTCGTCGTCCCAGTAGATGGCGCGGCGGGTGAGAAGGTCCACCACTCCATCGAAGGCGACCTCGCTCCCGATCGGAACCTGGAGGGGCACCGGGTTGGCGCCGAGTCGGTTCCGGATCATTCCCACGGCGCGATCGAAATCGGCCCCCACCCGGTCCATCTTGTTGACGAAGGCGATGCGGGGCACGCGGTACTTGTCCGCCTGGCGCCACACGGTCTCGGATTGGGGTTCGACGCCCGCCACCCCGCAGAAGATCCCGATCGCCCCGTCGAGCACCCGGAGCGAGCGCTCCACCTCGATCGTGAAGTCCACGTGTCCCGGGGTGTCGATGATGTTGATGCGATGGTCCTTCCAGAAGCAGGTCGTCGCGGCCGAGGTGATCGTGATGCCGCGCTCCTGCTCCTGCTCCATCCAATCCATGGTGGCGGCGCCGTCGTGGACCTCGCCCATCTTGTAGTTCACGCCGGTGTAGAAGAGGATCCGCTCGGTCGTCGTCGTCTTGCCGGCATCGATGTGGGCCATGATGCCGATGTTGCGGGTTCTCTCGAGCGGTGCCGTTCGGGGCATGATGCGGTCTCGTCGGGGCCTCGGCTCCGGTGCTGCGGCGATCACCACCGGTAGTGCGAGAAGGCCTTGTTGGCCTCCGCCATCCGGTGGGTGTCCTCGCGCTTCTTCACGCTCTCGCCGCGTTCGTTGGCGGCGTCGATGATCTCGTCGGCGAGCTTCTCCCGCATGCTCTTGCCGCCCCGCAGTCGGGCATACTGGGCCAGCCAGCGCATCGCCAGCGAGGTCGCGCGCTCGGGGCGCACCTCGACCGGCACCTGGTAGGTCGCGCCGCCGACGCGGCGCGACTTCACCTCGACCCGGGGCCGGATGTTCTCGAGGGCGCGGCGGAACATCGCCAGCGGATCGTTGCGCGTCTTGCTCTCGATGATGGAGAAGGCGCCGTACACGATCCGCTCGGCCAGGCTCTTCTTGCCGTCGTGCATGATGATGTTGGTGAAGCGGCCGACCATCCGGTCCTTGAACTTCGCGTCCGGCTGTGTCGGGCGCTTCGGAATCTCTCTTCGTCGCGGCATCTCGCTCCCGAACGCGCGCGAGCGGCCGTGGGTCCGTCCTGCGACGACCCGGGCCGCCCGCGGCTTGCCCTACTTGGGGCGCTTGGCCCCGTATTTCGAGCGACCCCGGTGCCGGTCCGCCACCCCCGTCGTGTCGAGCGTGCCGCGCACGATGTGGTAGCGGACCCCGGGCAGGTCCTTGACGCGACCTCCGCGCACCAGCACCACCGAGTGCTCTTGGAGGTTGTGGCCCTCGCCCGGGATGTAGGCGTTCACCTCGCGGCTGTTGGTGAGACGCACGCGCGCCACCTTGCGCAGCGCCGAGTTGGGCTTCTTCGGCGTCATGGTGAAGACGCGCAGGCAGACGCCCCGGCGCTGCGGGCAACCGGCGAGGTCCGGGGACTTGGAGCGGGTGGGCTTGTCGCCACGACCGGCGCGAACGAGCTGCTGGATGGTGGGCATCGAAACTCCACGGATCGCTAGCCCGGGCGCACGCGGCATCGCCGCAGCGGGCGCCACGGAGACACGCCCCCCTAGGTCACCCCCGCGGCGGCGAAGGGACCGGAGGAACGGGCCCTCGGGCGCTCTCTTCGACTGGCCGGGGGCGGACCGCAGGAAGGCGGGCCAAGATCCCGAAAACCGCCGCATTCTAGCCAGCTTCGGGGACCTGTCAACGAGCCCGCGGGAGGCGGGGCCCGAGCGGCCTCGGACCCGGAGCCGCCGGGGTCGGACGAGGGCGGTGAGGGCTGGAGCCCTCGCCCCGCGCCCGCTACCCCTCGAGCGGATCGAGGGCCATGTCTCCACCCGCGAGGAGCGCTTCCGCGGCCGGATTCCCGAGCGCGGGGTCCAGGGCCGGCTCGTCGCCGGTCACCTCCTCCTCCGGCCCTTCCAGGAGCTCCGGCGGAGCGTCGATCTGGACCCCGATCCGGTGATAGCGGGCCATGCCCGTCCCCGCCGGGATCAGGCGCCCCATGATCACGTTCTCCTTCAGACCCCGCAGGTGGTCCACCTTGCCCCACATGGAGGCCTCGGTCAGCACCTTGGTCGTCTCCTGGAAGGACGCCGCCGAGATGAAGGAGTCGGTGGAGAGCGAGGCCTTGGTGATGCCGAGCAGCAGGGGCTCCGCCACCGCCAGCTGCTTGCCCTCCGCCAGCATCCGCTCGTTGACCCTCTCGAAGTGGACCTTCTCGACCTGCTCCCCCACCAGGAAGTCCGTGTCCCCCACCTCCTTGACGCGCACCCGGCGCAGCATCTGGCGGACGATCACCTCGATGTGCTTGTCGTTGATCTTGACGCCCTGGAGCCGGTAGACCTCCTGGACCTCGTCCACCAGGTACTTGGCGAGCTCCTTCTCCCCCTTGATCTTCAGGATGTCGTGGGGGTTCGAGGAGCCGTCCATGAGGGCCTCGCCGGCCCGCACGCGGTCCCCCTCGTGCACGCTGATGTGCTTGCCCTTGGGGATCAGGTACTCCTTCGGATCCGCCTCCTCGTGGTCCGGGGTGATGATCACGCGTCGCTTCCCGCGCGAATCGGGCCCGAAGGAGACGCCGCCGTCGATCTCCGTCACGATGGCGAAGTCCTTGGGCTTGCGCGCCTCGAAGAGCTCCGCCACGCGCGGGAGGCCACCGGTGATGTCCTTGGTCTTGGTGGTCTCCCGGGGCATCTTCGCCAGCACGTCGCCGGCCGCCACCTGTTGGCCCTCGGTCACGGCCAGGTTCGCGCCCACCGGCAGCAGCGCCCGGCCCAGGGTGCTTCCCGAGGCGTCCTTGATGGAGATGCGGGGCCGCAGCTCCGGGTCCTTGGACTCGATCACCACCCGCGAGGAGAGACCCGTGTACTCGTCGACCTGCTCCCGCATCGTCGAGCCCTCGAGGATGTCGCCGAACTTCACGACTCCGGCGACGTCGGCGAGGATCGGGTTCGCAAAGGGATCCCATTCGAGCAGCATCTCGCCCGCCTTCACGGGCTGGTTGTCGCGGACCCGGACGTGGGCCCCGTACACCACGGGGTAGCGCTCCCGCTCGCGACCGCTCGCATCGAACAGGCCGATCTCCGCGTTGCGACTCATCGCGATCGCGCGGCCCTCGCGATCCTGCACGGTCCGCAGATTCGTGAAGCGGATCTCGCCGTCGCTGGCCGCCTCGGCGTGGGATTGCTCGACGCGCCGCGTCGCTGCACCACCGATGTGGAACGTGCGCATGGTGAGCTGGGTCCCCGGCTCTCCGATCGACTGCGCCGCGATCACGCCCACCGCCTCGCCCAGGTTCACGAGCTCTCCGCGCGAGAGGTCGCGTCCGTAGCAGAGGCTGCACACGCCGAAGTCCGTCTCGCAGGTCAGCACCGAGCGGATCAGCACCTTCTCGATGCCCGCGTCCTCGATGATGCGGACCTTCTCCTCGTCGATCTCCTCGCTGGAGCGAACGAGGATCTCTTCGGTGAGGGGGTCCCTCACGTCGTCGAGGGCGACGCGGCCCAGGATCCGCTCTCCGATCGGCTCGATGATCTCGCCGCCCTCCACCAGCGGGCCGATCTCGATCCCGTCCCCGGTGCCGCAGTCCTGCTTTCTCACGATCATGTCCTGGGACACGTCGACCAGGCGCCGGGTCAGATAACCCGAGTTCGCGGTCTTGAGCGCCGTGTCGGCGAGGCCCTTGCGAGCGCCGTGGGTGCTGATGAAGTACTGGAGCACCGAGAGCCCCTCTCGGAAGTTCGAGGTAATGGGCGTCTCGATGATCTCGCCCGAGGGCTTCGCCATCAGGCCGCGCATTCCGGCCAGCTGCCGCATCTGCTGGGCGGAGCCACGGGCCCCTGAGTCGGCCATCATGTAGATCGAGTTGAAGCTCGGAACGTGCCGCTCCTCGCCGTTCTCGTCGACGACGACGTCGGTCCCCAGCCGGTCGAGCATCTGGGAGGAGATCTGCTCGGTTGCGTTCGCCCAGATGTCGATCACCTTGTTGTAGCGCTCGCCATCGGTGATGAGGCCCTCCTGGTACTGTTGCTCGATCTGCTGTACCTCCTGGTTGGCCGCCTCGATGAACGCCGCCTTGTCGCTCGGGATCTTCATGTCGTCGATGCAGATCGAGACGCCCGACCGGGTCGCGAACTGGTAGCCCAGGCTGCGCAGCCGGTCGGCCAGGATCACCGTCGCCTTGTTGCCCAACCGCCGGTAGGCCTGGTCGATCAGCTCGCCCAGCGCCTTCTTGTCCATCACCTGGTTGATGAACTCGAAGGGAATCTCCGCGGGGATGATCTCCTGGAGCAGGACCCTCCCCGTGGTCGTCTCCACGAGCTGGCCGTTCATGCGAACCTTGATCGCCGCGTGGAGATCCAGCTCGCCCGCGTCGTAGGCGAGCCTCACCTCGGCGGAGCTCGAGAACCGCATGCCCTCGCCCAGGCTGCGGGCGCGCTCGCGGGTCATGTAGTAGCAGCCGAGCACGATATCCTGGCTCGGCCCGATGATCGGTCGGCCCGTGGCGGGGCTCAGGATGTTGTTCGTCGACATCATGAGCACCCGGGCCTCGATCTGTGCCTCGACCGAGAGCGGCACGTGGACCGCCATCTGGTCCCCGTCGAAGTCCGCGTTGAAGGCCGCGCACACCAGCGGGTGCAGCTGGATGGCCTTGCCATCGATCAGCATGGGCTCGAAGGCCTGCACGCCCAGCCGGTGCAGGGTGGGCGCCCGGTTGAGCATGACGGGGTGCTCCTGGATCACCTCGGCGAGGATGTCCCAGACCTCCGGGTGCTCCTTCTCCACCATCTTCTTGGCGGCCTTGATCGTGGTGACGTAGCCCCGCTGCTCGAGCTTGGAGTAGATGAACGGCTTGAAGAGCTCGATGGCCATGCGGCTCGGGATCCCACACTGGTGCAGTCGCAGCTCCGGCCCGATCACGATCACCGAGCGCCCGGAGTAGTCGACCCGCTTCCCGAGCAGGTTCTGCCGGAACCGGCCCGTCTTGCCCTTCAGCATGTCGGAGAGCGACTTGAGCGGCCGCTTGCTCGGCCCCGTGATGACGCGGCCGCGGCGGCCGTTGTCGAAGAGCGCATCCACGGCCTCCTGCAGCATGCGCTTCTCGTTTCGGATGATCACCTCGGGCGCGTTCAGCTCCTGCAGGCGCTTGAGCCGGTTGTTGCGGTTGATCACGCGCCGATACAGATCGTTGAGGTCGCTGGTCGCGAAGCGCCCGCCGTCGAGGGGAACCAGCGGTCGGAGATCCGGCGGGATCACCGGGATCACCTCGAGGATCATGTGCTCGGGCCGGTTCCCGGACTCGCGGAATGCGTCGAGGACCTTGAGCCGCTTCGAGACCTTCTTGCGCTTGGCCTCGCTCGTGGCGTCGCGCATCTCCTCGCGGAGCTGCTTGCACTCCTCCTCGACGTCGATCGTCGACAGCATCTGGCGGACGGCTTCGGCGCCGATCCCCACCTGGAAGGCATCGCGGCCGTAGCGCTCGCGGGCCTCGGAGAGCTGCTCCTCGTTGAGCAGCTCTCCCCACTTGAGGTCGGTCTCGCCGCCATCGACCACGATGTGGCACTCGAAGTAGAGGACCTTCTCGAGGTCTCGGAGGGTCAGCTCGAGGATGTTGCCGATCCGAGAAGGCAGGGACTTCAGGAACCAGATGTGGGCGACGGGGCTCGCCAGGGTGATATGCCCCATTCGCTCGCGGCGCACCTTGGACTGGATCACTTCGACGCCGCACTTCTCGCACACGACGCCGCGGTGCTTCATCCGCTTGTACTTGCCGCAGTTGCACTCGTAGTCCTTGACGGGGCCGAAGATCTTGGCGCAGAAGAGCCCATCCCGCTCCGGCTTGAAGGTGCGGTAGTTGATGGTCTCCGGCTTCTTCACCTCGCCGTAGGACCACTCCCGGATCTTCTCCGGCGAAGCGATCGAGATGCGCAGCGCGTTGAACGCGAGCGGGTCCTTGGGCTTCTCGAAGAGATTGTAGAGATCGCGCAAGCTGGGTCCCCCTGGCAGTCTCAGGCCTTGTCCTCGATGAGTTCCACGTCGAGGCCGAGGGCCTGCAGCTCCTTGACCAGCACGTTGAAGCTCTCCGGCAGTCCGGGCTCGAGGACGCAATCGCCCTTTACGATCGACTCGTAGATCCGCGTCCGACCGAGCACGTCGTCGGACTTGACGGTGAGGAACTCCTGCAGCGCGAAGGCCGCGCCGTAGGCCTCGAGGGCCCAGACCTCCATCTCGCCCAGCCGCTGGCCGCCGAACTGGGCCTTTCCACCCAGGGGCTGCTGGGTGACGAGGCTGTAGGGCCCGATGCTCCGGGCATGGATCTTGTCGTCGGCGAGGTGGTGGAGCTTCATCATGTAGAGCACGCCGACCGTGACCTCGGAATCGAAGGGCTCGCCGGTGCGGCCGTCGAAGAGGATGGCCTGGCCGCTGAGGGGAAGTCCGGCGCGCTCGAGCTCGCGGCGGATCTCCTGCTCCTTGGCCCCGTCGAAGACCGCCGTGGCCACGTGGATGCCCTGCTGGACGTTCTCCGCCAGCGAGAGCACGCTCTCCGCCGAGAGCGCGTCGATCTGCTTCGAGACGCGCTCGTCCGCATAGACATCCTTCAGGCGGGTGCGGATCTCGCTCACCCGGCTCGCGCGCTGCTCGCCCAGCTGGGCCAGGATCTCGCCCACCTGCCGGCCGAGCCCGTGAACCGCCCAGCCCAGGTGCGTCTCGAGGATCTGTCCCACGTTCATGCGGGAGGGCACGCCGAGGGGATTCAGCACGATGTCGACCGGGGTCCCGTCCGCGAGGTAGGGCATGTCCTCCTCGGGCAGGATCCGGGAGATCACTCCCTTGTTGCCGTGGCGCCCCGCCATCTTGTCTCCCACGGAGAGCTTCCGCTTGATGGCGAGGTACACCTTCACCATCTTGAAGACGCCGGGCGGGAGCTCGTCGCCCTTGCGCAGGCGGGCGATCTTCTCGTCGAAGACAGCCTTGATCAGGCTGGCCTGCTCCTCCACCCGTTCGAGCGTGCGGTCGACCTGCTCCTGCACCCGCGCTTCGGCGATCTGGATGTCTCGCCAGCGCCGCTGGGGGATCGCCGCCAGGGCCTCGTCCGTGATCGTGTCCTTGGGCTCGAGCCAGACGACGCCCTTGCGCTCGTCGGCCAGCCGGTTCGCCGCCTTCTTGCCGGCGATCAGCTCGCGCACGCGCCGCATGGCGCTGTCGCGGATGATGCGGGTCTCGTCCTCCTGATCCTTGCGCAGGCGCTCGATCTCCGCCTCCTCGATGGCCTGGGCGCGCTCGTCCTTCTCCACGCCCCGCCGCGAGAAGACCTGGGCCCCGATCACGGTGCCCGTCACACCCGGCGGCACGCGCAGCGAGGTGTCGCGCACGTCCCCGGCCTTCTCGCCGAAGATGGCGCGCAGCAGGCGCTCCTCCGGGGAGAGCTGGGTCTCGCCCTTCGGGGTGATCTTTCCGACCAGCACGTCGTCGGGCTTCACCTCGGCGCCGATGCGGACGATTCCGGACTCGTCGAGGTCGCGGAGCGCCTCCTCCCCCACGTTCGGGATGTCGCGGGTGATGTCCTCCTTCCCGAGCTTCGTGTCCCGCGCGACGCACTCGAACTCCTCGATGTGGATCGAGGTGTAGGAGTCGTCCTTCACCACCCGCTCGGAGATCAGGATCGAGTCCTCGAAGTTGTACCCACCCCAGGGCATGAACGCGACCACGACGTTGCACCCCAGGGCCAGCTCACCGCGCTCGGTGGCAGGGCCGTCGGCGATGACCTGCCCCTTTCGCACCCGGTGGCCCTTCTTCACGATGGGCCTCTGGTTGATGCACGTGTTCTGGTTCGAGCGCTGGTACTTGATCAGGTTGATGATGTCGACGTTGGAGCCCGTTCCGTCGTCGTCATCGGGCTTCATCACGATGCGGGAGGCATCGACGGACTCCACCGTCCCGTCGCGCTTCGCCACCACCGTCACGCCGGAATCCCGCGCCACCACGGCTTCGATCCCGGTGCCCACCAGCGGCGCCTGGGTTCGCATCAGGGGAACGGCCTGGCGCTGCATGTTGGAGCCCATGAGAGCCCGGTTCGCGTCGTCGTTCTCGAGGAATGGGATGAGCGATGCCGCCACCGAGACGAGCTGGTTGGGCGACACGTCCATCATGTCCACCTCGGAGGGCGGTACCACGACGAACTCGCCAGCGCGGCGGGACTGCACGGTCTCGCGCACGTAGCGGCTGTTCTCGTCGACGGGTGCATTGGCCTGGGCGATCGAGAGCTTCTCCTCGTCCAGGGCCGAGAGGTACTTCACCTCCCGAGAGACGACGCCATCGCTGACCATGCGGTAGGGCGTCTCGATGAATCCCAGCTCGTTCACCCGCGCGAAGGTCGAGAGCGACGCGATGAGGCCGATGTTCGGCCCCTCGGGCGTCTCGATCGGGCAGATGCGGCCGTAGTGCGTGGGGTGTACGTCGCGCACCTCGAACCCCGCGCGCTCGCGCGTGAGTCCGCCGGGCCCGAGGGCCGAGAGGCGCCGCTTGTGGGTCACCGCCGACAGCGGATTCGTCTGGTCCATGAACTGGGAGAGCTGGCTCGACCCGAAGAACTCCTTCACCACCGCCGAGACCGGCTTCGAGTTGATCAGGTCGTGGGGCATGAGCGTCTCGATCTCCTGCAGCGACATGCGCTCCTTGATCGCACGCTCCATGCGCACCAGCCCGATCCGGTACTGGTTCTCCAGCAGCTCGCCCACCACGCGCACGCGTCGGTTTCCGAGGTGGTCGATGTCGTCGATGCGGCGATCCGGGTCCGCCCCGTTCTTCAGGTCGACGAGGTACTTCACCGCCGCCAGGATGTCCTCGCGGCGCAGCACCGGCAGCTCGCCGAGCTCGATCTCCTGGGCAGCGCCGCCCCCGCCCAGAGGCGAGAAGGACACCCGCTCGGTCGGGTCCGCCCCGAGCTTGTGGTTCACCTTGAGGCGGCCGACCCGCGACAGGTCGTATCGCTCCGGGTTGAAGAAGAGATTGTTGAAGAGATTGGTGGCCGTCTCGATGGTCGGCGGGTCCCCGGGCCGCAGGCGGCGGTAGATCTCGATGATCGCCTCGTCCCGGCTCAGGATCTTGTCCGCTCGCAGCGTGTCGCGCAGGGCCGTTCCCGTGGTCAGCGGATCCAGATAGAGCAGCGGGAATTCATCGATCCCGCGGTTGCGGAGCTCGTCGAGGCTGGCCTGGGTCAGCTCCTCGTTGCACTCGATCAGGACCTCGCCGGTTGCCTCGTCGACGATGTCCATCGGCGCGACGCGCTTGACCGAGTCCTCGCGGATCAGGTCCTCGAAGCCCACTCCGATCCACTCGATGCCCGCCTCCTGGAGCTTGCGCACGGCGGAGCTGGTGAACTTCCGGTCCTTGCGAACCAGCACGTTGCCCGCGTCGTCGCGCACCTCCTTCGTGCAGCGCTGCCCGACCAGGAGCTCCGGGACGACGCGCTTCTCGACCTTCTTGCCGTCGACGCGAATCGTCTCGGCCTGGTAGAAGCCGGCGAGGAGGTCCTCGGCCGTGTAACCGAGCGCCTTGAGCAGCACGGTGGCGTGGATCTTCCGGCGCCGGTCGATGCGGGCGTACAGAAGGTCCTTGTGATCGAACTCCAGGTCGAGCCAGGAGCCGCGATAGGGGATGATCCTGCACGAGTAGATCTTCTTGCCGGCGGCGCTGACGGTGGTGGAGGTGGCGGTGTCGAAGAAGATCCCCGGCGACCGGTGCAGCTGGGAGACGATGACGCGTTCGGTCCCATTGATGATGAAGGTACCGTTGTCGGTCATGATCGGGATCTCCCCGAAGTAGACCTCCTGCTCCTTCACGTCGCGGATCGCCTGCGAGCCATCCGCATCGTCCCACGCCACCAGGCGGATCGTGACCTTGAACGGGGCGGCGTAGGTCATGCCCCTCTGGAGGCACTCCTGCACGTCGTATTTCGGCTCTTCGAGGGTGTATCCCACGAACTCCAGGGAGGCCGAATCGTTGAAGTCCTTGATCGGGAACACCGAGTTGAAGACCGCCTGGAGGCCGACGTTCTCGCGCTTCTCGGCCTCGACGTCGATCTGCAGGAAGCGCTCGAAGGTCCGCTTCTGGATCTCGATCAGGTTGGGGATTTCGAGGATCGAGGGGATCTTGGCGAAATCCTTCCGAACGCGCGGCTGGTTCTCGGTGATCATGGTTTCGGTCACGGGCTCTTCTCAGCCTCCGTCTGGGGGGCATTCCCTGGGAGCGGCGGTCCTACCGCTCCCGCCGAAAAGCGGGCGGCGCGGCCTGCGGCTACTTGATGTCCACCTGGCCACCGGCGCCCTCGATCTGCTCCTTGATCTTCGCGGCCTCTTCCTTGGTGACGCCTTCCTTCACCGGCTTCGGCGCCCCCTCCACCAGGTCCTTGGCCTCCTTGAGGCCGAGGCCCGTGATCGCACGGACCTCCTTGATGACCTGGATCTTCTTGTCTCCGGCGGAGAGGAGGATCACGTTGAACTCCGTCTTCTCCTCCACGGCCGCGGCGGTGGCGCCGCCCGCCGCAGCGGCGACCATCACCGGGGCCGCCGCGGAGACGCCCCAGCGCTCCTCGAGCAGCTTCGCCAGCTGGGCGGCCTCCATCACCGTGAGACTCGAGAGTTGCTGTGCAATCGTGTCGAGGTCAGCCATGTTTGCGTCTCGTCCTCTGCTTCCCGTCGCCCGCGGGCGGCGGCGGGTGGGTTGGTTCGTCGCCCCGGCGGGTCCTCGCCGGAAGTTGCCTCGCCCTAGCCCGGGGCCTCCGTCTGGCGGCTGTGCGCATCGAGGAGCCGCGCCAGCTGCTCGCCGGGGGCCAGCAGCAGCCGGGTCAGCCGGGTCGCCGGAGCCTGGAGCAGTCCCACGAGCCTGCCGCGCAGCGCTTCCAGGGAGGGCAGCGTGGCGAGCTCCGCGATCTCCCGCGGAAGCAGCGCCCTCCCCTCCACGACACCGCCCTTGAGCTGGAACACCTCGTGGTCTCGGGCGAAATCCGAGAGGATCCGGGCCAGGCCCACCGGGTCCCCGTAGGACAGGGCGATGGCGGTGGGCCCTTCGAAGTGCGCGGCCACCTGTGCCACGCCCGAGTCCGCCGCGGCGCGCCGCAGCAGGGAGTTCTTGGTGACGCAGTACTCGAAGTCGCCCTGCCCTTCGCGGCGGATGCGCCGCCGCAGCTGATTCACGGACTCGACGTCCAGGCCGCGAAAGTCCGCCAGGTAGATCGAGCTCGCGCGGGCGAACCTCTCCTTCAGGTTCGCAACCTGCTCTTCTTTCTGCGCTCGGGTCAACACGCCTTGGCTCTCTCCCCTTCCGGCGTCACGCCGCCGCCGGAACCACGCTCCCCGGATCGATCCGGATGCCGGGCCCCATCGTGGTCGCGATCGCGATCTTCTGCAGGTAGGTGCCCTTGGCCGCCGCGGGCTTCGCCTTCAGCACGGCATTGATCAGGGCCGAGGCATTCTCCACCAGCTGGCCCGGCTCGAAGGAGCGCCGCCCGATGGCCGCGTGGATGATTCCGGCCTTGTCGACCCGGTATTCGACCTTGCCGGCCTTGTTCTCCCGAACGGCGTTCGCCACGTCCATGGTCACCGTTCCGAGCTTCGGATTCGGCATGAGCCCGCGGGGCCCCAGCACCTTCCCGAGCCGGCCCACGACGCTCATCATGTCCGGCGTGGCAATCACGCGATCGAACTCGAGCCAGTTCTCGTTCTGGATCTTCTGGGCCAGCTCCTCGCCCCCGACATGATCGGCCCCGGCCGCGCGCGCCTCCTTCTCCTTGTCCCCCTTCGCGAAGACCAGCAGGCGCGTCGAGCCGCCCGTTCCGTGGGGAAGCACGATGGCGCCGCGCACCATCTGATCGGCGTGCTTCGGATCCACGCCCAGGTTCATGGCGAGATCCACGCTCTCGTCGAACTTCGCCCCCTGGAGGCTCTTGAGGAGCGCCACCGCCTCCTCGAGCGGGTAGAGGCGGTTGCGATCGATGGTCGCGAGCGCCGCCGCGTAGCGCTTGCTCGGCATGCTCAGCCCTCCACCACGTCGAGGCCCATGGAGCGCGCGGTACCCGCGATGATGCGCGTGGCCTGCGCCACGTCGTGGGCGTTCAGATCCGGGGCCTTCAGCTCGGCGATCTCGCGAACCTGGCTGGCCGTGACCGTGCCCACCTTGTTGCGGTTCGGCTCACCGGAGCCCTTCGCGATCTTCGCGGCCCGCTTGAGCAGGACCGCCGCCGGCGGCGTCCTGAGCTCGAAGGTGAAGGTGCGATCCGAGTAGACCGTGATGACGGCCGGGATGATCAGCCCCGCCTGGTCCTGGGTTCTGGCATTGAACGCCTTGCAGAACTCCATGATGTTGACGCCGTGCTGGCCCAACGCCGGCCCCACCGGCGGCGAGGGGTTGGCCTGGCCCGCCGGGCACTGCAGCTTGATGATCGCCTGGACCTTCTTGGCCATGGCTCAGGCCTTCTCCACGTTGGTGTAGTCGAGCACCACCGGTGTCGCGCGGCCGAACACCTGGACCATCACCTTGAGCTTCTCCTTCTCGGGCATGACCTCGTCGATGTAGCCCGAGAAGTTGGCGAAGGGCCCGTTGACGACGCGAACGTTCTCGCCCTGCTCGAACAGGATCTTGGGCTTGGGCTTGGCGGCGCCCTCCTTGATCTGCTGCGTCATGCGCGCGACCTCCTCCTCGGAGATCGGCGCGGGGTGCTTGTCGTCGCCGACGAAGCCCGTGATCTTCGGCGTGCCCCGCACGATGTGCCAGGTCTCGTCCGTGAGCTCCATCCGCACCAGGATGTAGCCGGGGAAGTACTTCCGCTTGGAGGTGCGCTTCGAGCCCTTGACCATCTCCACGACGGTCTCCTCGGGGATCAGCACCTCGTCGAAGAGCTCCTCCCGTCCCATGGCCTTGGCGCGCTCGAGGAGCGACTGCATCGCCTTCTGCTCGTGGCCAGAGTAGGTGTGTACGACGTACCAGTGCTTTGCCATTCGGCCCTCAGACACTCCCTGCGACTCCTCGCGTCAAGGCAGGGCCACCTGGATCAGCTGCCCGAGCGCCAGGTCGACGAGGCTCAGCGCCGCCGTGATCACGGCGACGATCACCACCACGCCGATCGTCCCGGCCACCGCCTCCTTCTGCGTCGGCCACGTGACCTTCGAGAACTCGCCGCGCACCTCCGAGAGGAACTGCTTCGACTGACTGAACCAGAACGCCGGGCTCCACTGCATCTGGTCTTCCGCCGCCTCCGAAGCCCTTCTCGCCGCCGAGGGGGGACCCGGGTTTGCGCTGGCAGGCGCGGAGGGACTCGAACCCCCAACCCCCGGATTTGGAGTCCGGTGCACTACCAGTTGTGCTACGCGCCTGGGGGACCGACTCGACTTCACGACGCCCCGGCCCGGCGCCGCCCTCGCGGCGCGGGCGCGGGGGAGGTCGAGAAGTCCAGTCCGCCCCCGAATCCGGGATCGGCTACTCGATGATCTCGGCCACCACGCCGGCGCCGACGGTGCGGCCGCCTTCGCGGATCGCGAAGCGCAGCTCCTTGTCCATCGCGATCGGCGTGATCAGCTCCACCGTCATCTCGACGTT
>Ga0187892_10007638_pt1 | contig 15280 bp, 17 predicted proteins | sample MA1701073metaG_FD_139345 | JGI IMG/M metagenome (GOLD analysis project Ga0187892, IMG submission 139345) | Bio-ooze microbial communities from a basaltic lava cave in the Kipuka Kanohina Cave System on the Island of Hawaii, USA - MA170107-3 metaG ... | reverse complement strand
TCGCGCGGCAAGCGGCGAGCTGCGCAGGGTCGCGCGCGAAGCTCCGCTGATCGCCGGCTGGGCCGTGCCTTTGCCGGAGCCGGCGATCGACCGCCGGCTGGCCCAGGCGCTGGACGAATCGGGAGAAGTCCTGGACACCGCCAGCCCTGCGTTACAACGCGCTCGCAAGGAAGTTCAGGAATCGCGGGGCCGTCTGATCAAAAAACTCGAGGCGGTCTTGCGCGGCCTCGACGCCCGCGGCGATGCCTCGGTCACCATGCGCAATGGCCGCTACGTGATTCCGGTCCGCCGGGATGCACGCTCCCGGCCCGACGGGATCGTGCATGATGAGTCGGCCAGTGCCGAGACCCTGTTTCTCGAGCCGTCGGCAGCGATCGAGCTGGGCAACAGCCATCGCGCGGCCCTCGCCGAAGCCGAACGGGAAGTCGTCCGGGTCCTGCGGGACCTCACCCATGCGTTGCGACCATCCGTTTCACTCATTCGCGATGCCCACACCATGTGCGTCGCACTCGACGACCTCATTGCACGAGCCCGCTACGCACATACCGTGCGGGGCCAGGTGCCGGAGATCGTTGACGCGGGTTATGAGCTCGAGCTGCGCGAGGCCAGGCACCCGCTGTTGCTGGCCCGAGGGATCGCCGCAGTGCCGTTCGACCTGGTCCTCCTGCCAGGCGAGCGGACCGTCCTGATCAGCGGACCCAACGCAGGCGGCAAGACCGTGTTGCTCAAGACGGCCGGCCTGGCCGCGGCGCTGGTGCAATGCGGCATCGTACCTCCGATCGGGGCCGGCAGCCGCTTCCCGATCTTTGGCCGGATGGTCGCCGACATCGGCGACCATCAATCCATCGCGGCCGATCTCTCCACGTTCACCGCCCACGTCTCGGTGCTCCGGGACGTTCTCGATTGCGCGGGTCCGGGAACCCTCGTTCTCATGGATGAGATCGGGAGCGGTACGGATCCGGCGGAGGGAGCGGCCCTCGCAGGTGCGGCGCTCCGGGCTCTGACCAGGCTGGGTGCGGTGACCATCGCGACGACGCATCTCGGATCGCTCAAGGCCCTGGCAACCCAAGCCGGTGGGATCGTTAACGGCTCGCTTCAGTTCGACGCCGAGCGTTTGGCGCCGACGTTTCGCTTCGTGAAAGGGACGCCCGGGCGATCCTACGGGCTGGCGATCGCGAAAAGGCTGGGGATTCGCTCCGACGTCCTCACCGAGGCCGAAGGTCAGATCTCAACGGTTGAGCGTTCCCTGGATGCTTTGCTTCAGGTGGCCGAGGCTCGAGAGCGAGAGCTGGCCGCGGCTCAGGCCGATCTCGCGGCTCGACTCGGCGACGCTGAACGGGAGTCGGCCCGTCTGTCGGAGCAGGCCGAACGCCAGGCCGCCCGGGAAGGGACGCTCAAGGCTCGGGAGAAAGACGCGGAGCGGCGCGCAAGAACCGAAGCGCGGCGGGTCATGCTGGAGGCTCGAGAGCACGTCGAGGCCGCGCTCCGCGCCGCCCAGTCGGCTCGCGGCGATGAGGCCGGCACCAGGGCTCGGCGAGGGCTCGAGGAGGCGATCAAACGGGAAGGAGAGGTGATCGAAGCCCTGGAGCGTCCGGACCCAGCGCATCCTGCGGACGCAGGGGCGATTCAGGTGGGCCAGCGGGTTCGCCTGGGCTCGGGGAGCGTAGGCCGGGTAGTGGAAACCAGACCAGATGGCAACGCAGTGGTGGTGAGCGGAAGTGTGAAGGTCGTGGTCGCGACGGGCGAGCTCACCCTACTGACGGGGCGAGATGGCCGGGACCCGGGAGTCGAAAGGACGGGAGGACGGGAGAGGCGGGAGGGACGGGATGGAGGCGGACCTGCTCCGACCGAGGTGGATCTCCGCGGGCTCCGGGTGGACGAGGCTGAAGGGGCCACGCTCATCGCACTCGATGCCGCCATCCGGTCCGATCAGCCCTCTCTCCGGATCATCCACGGTATGGGCACGGGGGCCGTCCGGGAGGCCGTTCGGCGTCTCCTCGCTTCCGACAAGCGGGTTAGGAAATACGCGTTCGCGCCGCGGAATCAGGGCGGCACCGGCGTCACCGTGGCGGAGTTCGCCGAATGAGCATGATTCCCGACGAGCTGATCGAGCAGATCCGCGACGCCGCGGACCTGGTCGGCCTGATCGGGGAGGCGGTGCCGCTCAAGCGGACCGGATCGGACTGGCGGGGACCCTGTCCGTTCCACGGGGGCACCCATCGCAACTTCGCGGTGATTCCCCGGAAGGGGATGTACTACTGCTACGTCTGTCACGCGGCGGGCGACGTCTTCACCTACCTGATGAAGAAGCAGGGCCTCGATTATCCGAGCGCGGTTCGCGAAGTCGCCCGCAAGCTCGGGATCTCCGTTCCGGACCGGGGCACCCGGGATGGCGGCAGCCCCGATCCGCGGGAACCGCTGTTCACCGCCGTTGCGGCGGCCCAGGAGTGGTTCGCGGCCCGGCTTCGGGAGGATCCGGAAGGCGACGGTGCGCGGCGTTACTTGGAGGACCGCGACATCGCGCTCGAAATCGCCGGCGAGCACGGGCTCGGCTACAGCCCGCGCGAGGGGTTTCGCGAGGCGATGAAGCAGCTCGGCATTCCCGAGACTACGCTGCTCGAGGCGGGCCTGCTGCACAAACGGGAAGATGGCAGCGTGATGCCCCGGTTCCGTCAACGGCTGCTGTTCCCGATTCGGGATCTCCGGGGGCGGGTCGTCGGTTTCGGCGGCCGGCTGCTTGGCCCTGGGGAACCCAAATACCTGAACTCTCCGGAGAGCCCGGTCTTTCACAAGGGCTCGATGCTCTACAACCTCCACGAGGCCAAGCAAGCCGCCCGACGGGAAAATGTGATCCTGCTCGTCGAAGGCTATTTCGACGTCCTTCGGCTGGTCATCGCCGGCATCGATCATGTCGTCGCTCCGATGGGGACTGGTCTCACCCCGGACCAGGCAGCTCTCCTCAAGCGTTTCGCTCCAACGGTGATTCTGCTGTATGACAGCGATGCGTCCGGCCTACGCGCCACTTTCCGGGCCGCGGACGAGTGTTTGCGCCACAAGCTCCGGGTGAAGGTCGCGACTCTTCCCGACGGTGAGGATCCCGACAGCCTGGTGCGCGTGGGTGGGGCGGACGCGCTCAACCGAATCCTCAAGGACGCGATCGATGTCCTCGATCGAAAGATTCAGCTCCTCGAGCGAAAGGGCTGGTTCGAGAGTCTGGAGCATCGGCGCGAGGCACTCGATCGGTTGCTCCCGACTGTGCGCGCCGCGGCCGATCCGGTCGCACGGGACCTGTACCTCACCAGGGTGACGGAGAAGACCGGGGTGTCGCGGGGAGTGCTCGAGCAGGAGATCGCAGCGCGGCCGGACTTCCGCCCCCCCCCGGTCGTCGATCGGCCCAGGGCACCGGATCAGTCGGAGCGGCGTCCCAGAGCCGGCCGGGTCACCCCGGGCTCGAACCACGAGGCCCAGCTCCTTGCTCTCCTCCTGGGATCCGCCGACTGGCTCGACCGCGGCCGGCGTGAGCTTGTGGAGGGGGCGGCGCTCTTCCAGGTCCCTGCCTATCGGGAAGTCTTCGAGGCCCTGTTGCGCGAATCCACGGCCCCTCCCTCTGCCATCGCCGAGGTGCTCTCGACCCGCGGGAAGGAAACCTTGGAGCGGCTCCTGGAGCGAGCCGCTCGGGAGGAGGCCGACGGGCTCGACCGCGACCGGCTCTATGCCGACGCCCTCGAGGCCCTTCGAGCCCGGGCGCTCACCCAGTCGCTGCCGCCTGTCACGGACGTGGAGCACCGGCAGCGCGAACTCCAGAAGCTGAGCACCCAGGAACGTCAGCGGCATCTCATTCGTAAAGCGGGGAGGCGGGGGTCACCCGCGGCCCCTCCCGCTCAACCACCGGACCATTCCTAGCTCCCTGAGGCGACATGCACCCTGATCTCGAACGGCTTCTCGATTTGCAGGCGAAGGATCTCCTCCTTCTGGAGGCCGACCGGCGCCTGAAAGCGCTCCTGGACGACGTCGCGGCGCTCGACGCTGCCCTCGAACAGGCGCGGGTCGACACGGAAGCAGCTCGGGCCCGGGTCCTGGAGGGCATCAAGCGGCGGGAGGATGCCGAGCGAACCATCGAGGTGCAGCGCCAGGAGCAGGAGAGGCGGCGAGGCCGGATCGAACAGGTGCGAACGGCGCGTGAGGTCCAGGCACTGATGTCGGAGATGGAACAGGGACGAACGGTCGCCGCGCGCAACGAAAGTGACTGGCTCAAGTTCTCCGAGATGGTTCAGCAGCAGGAAACGGAGGTCAAAGAAGGGGAAGCGCGGCTCAAGGCGCTCGAGGAGGACCAGAGCGGGGATCGAGCCAAGCTGATGGAATCGGTCCAGGCAGCAGAGGCAGAGCGATCCGTTGCCCGCCAGGCGAGGGAGGAAGCCGCCGCCTCGATCGATCGTCCCTTGCGCGTGCGCTACGACCGCCTCTGGGGCGCGCGCACGACCGTCGTCGTGGTTCCGCTGCGGGGTGACGCCTGCGGCGCGTGTCACACCTCGGTGCCGAGGAACCGTCGGACCCAGATCCGGGCGGGACTGATCGTCGAAGGCTGCGAAGCCTGCGGCGTCATTCTGTATCCGCCGAATGGAGAAGTATGACCGTTGCCCCGCCACGGTGGGTCGTCGAGGCCTCCCCCGACCCTGGCCGCTCTCTCGCGCTGGCCAGCGCGCTGAGCGTGCCGGAGACCCTGGCCGGCCTCCTGATCCAACGCGGGCTGGGCGACGCGGCAGCGGCTCGCGCCTTTCTGCGGCCGTCCCTCGCTGACTTGATCGACCCCGGCCGGCTTCGGGACATCGGGGCGGCGGTCGATGCCATCACCGGCGCGATTACCCGTGGGGAGACGATCCTGGTCCACGGCGATTACGACGTGGATGGTCAGTGCGGGGTCGCGATCATAACCCGCGCCCTCCGGCTGGCGGGTGCCAACGCCGTCCCGTTCGTGCCGCACCGGCTCCGCGATGGGTACGATTTCGGCCCGGCCGGACTCCGTGAGGCCGCCAGAGTCGGGGCCCGGTTGATCATCACCTGCGATTGCGGGATCACGGCGGTCGAAACCGTCCGCGCAGCCGCTCTCGCGGGTATCCGCGTCGTCATCACCGATCACCATTTGCCGGGTCCCGAGCTTCCGCCGGCGGTCGCCATCGTCAACCCGCAGGTTTCTCCGGAGCCGACCGGTCTCGAGGTGCTGTGTGGCGCCGGCATCGCGTTCAAGCTGGTCCAGGCGCTGGTGCCGTCCCTCGGATTGCCGGCGACCTTCCCCCTCCACCTGCTCGATTACGTCGCACTGGCGACTGTGGCGGACGTCGTGCCGCTCATCGGCGAGAATCGCATCCTGGTCCGACATGGCTTGCGGCTGTTGCGCGAGACCCGCTGGGCCGGACTCCGAGCGCTCCTCGGCACGAGCGGCGTGGGAGGAGGGGATCTCAAGGCCGGGCAGGTGGGCTTCATCATCGCACCGCGGATCAACGCCGCCGGCCGGATTGGGGAGGCCGACGACGGGCTGCGGCTGCTGCTCACCGATGACGACGCCGAGGCGTGGCTCCTGGCCACCCGGCTCGACCGGCTCAATCAGGAGCGGCAGGCGCTCGATCAACGCATCCTCGACGAGGCCATTGAGCAGGTCGAGGCGGCGGGGAGTCTCGCCAGCCGGGCCGGCATTGTGCTGGGTGGGGACGCCTGGCACCCGGGGGTAGTGGGGATCGTGGCGTCCCGATTGGTCGAGCGATACGGCCGGCCGGCGTTTCTCGTGGGGTTCGATGGAGACATCGGGAAGGGAAGCGGGCGAAGCATTTCCCGATTCGACCTCCACGACGCGCTCACCGCATGCGGCCACCTGCTCGAACGGTACGGCGGACACCGGATGGCAGCCGGGTTAACCGTCAAGCGGGAACGGTTCGAAGAGTTTCGGGAGCACTTCGAGCGGATCGCGCTGGACCGGCTCAACCCCGCCGAGCTGGGGCCCGAGCAACGGGTGGACCTCGAGGTCACCCTGAGCGATCTCAATGAGGACCTGGAGCGACTGTGCCGGCATCTCGAGCCCTGCGGCATGGGGAATCCCGCGCCCGTGTTCGGTCTGCGCGGAGTGGGTTTTACCCGGCGCCAGCGGGTTGGGGAGAACCACCTTCGCGGCATGTTCGAACGAGGAGAAGGGGGACTCGCGGCCATCGCGTTTCAGCAGGCCGACCGGCTCTCCTGGCTGACCGACGATCCGATTGATGCCGCCCTGCGGCTCGAGCAGAACGACTACCGGGGCATGGTGAGCCTCCAGGCGCGGGTCCTCGCCGTCGGGCCGCATCGCGGGTGACCCGCATCATCGCGGGAGAATTCGGGGGCCGCCGACTCCTCCTCCCGGGGGATGCCCGGGTGCGCCCTACGGCGGACCGCGTGCGAGAGGCCTGGATGAGCATTCTGGGCCCGCTTCTCCCGGGGGCCACCGTGCTGGACCTCTTCGCCGGGTCGGGTGCACTGGGCCTCGAGGCGCTCTCCCGGGGGGCGGGGCACGTCACCTTTGTCGAGCTGAGTCCCAAAGGGGTTGCTGCGATCGTCTCGAACGCGGACGCCCTCGGCGCCTCGGAGCGGGTTACGGTGCGGCGCGGCGACGCGATCCGGTTCGTGCAGCGGCTACGGGCGGGGGCCTTCGACGTCGTCCTCGCCGATCCGCCCTACTCGGTTCCGTACGCCCAACGACTGGTGGCAGCCTTTCGGTCGACACCCTTTGCCCGGGTCCTGGGGGTCGAGCATCCGGCCAGGATCAGGATACCCGGCGACGACACGAGGCGATACGGCGAGGTCGCCCTTACCTTTTGTCACGCCCCATGACCGCCTCCTCCTCCCCCCGAACCGCGGTGTACGCCGGATCGTTCGACCCTCCCACCCGGGGGCACGAGGACCTGATCCGGCGCAGCCTGACCCTGGTGGATCGTGTGGTCGTTGCGGTCGCGGTGAATGCGGTCAAGGAGCCGCTGTTCACCGTGCCGGAACGGCTCGACATGTTGCGCCGTGCGGTGGGTGATGAGCCCGGGGTGACGCTCGATGCGTTCGAAGGCCTGGTGGCGGACTACGCCCGGCGCGTCGGTGCGACCCTGTTGGTCCGTGGGCTCCGCGCGGTGGGTGATTTCGAGTACGAATTCCAGATGGCGCTCATGAATCGCCAGCTGAATCCCGGATTGGAAACGGTCTTCCTGGTGCCCGGTCAGGGGCTGTCCTATATCAGCTCGAGCCTGGTGCGCGAGGTGGCTCGATACGGAGGCGATGTGAGCGAGCTGGTGCATCCGGCCGTCGCGACGGCCCTTCAGAAGAAGTCTCGAAAGGCATAGGAGCTCCATGGCATTCGAGAAGAGCGTCAATCCAGCGGGAGTGACCATCATCCGGATCGCCGGCCAGCTCACCGTCGGGAACCGGCAGGAGCTCAAGACGCTGATCACCGAAGGGCTCGATCGCGGTGAGCGGAGACTGCTCATTGACTGTACCGAAACCGGCTACATCGACTCCTCCGGACTGAGCGCGCTGGTCTCCGTCGCCAGGAAAGTGCGAGAGCTTGGCGGCGAGCTGCGCATCGCCGGGCTCAACGACGATCTCCGGTCGCTCTTCGAGCTCACCAAGCTCGACACCCTCTTCCCGATTTCGCCGACCCCCGCCGAGGCGCTGGCCGGCTTCTGACGCGGCCTCGCAAGAATCTCGCCCAGCACTTTCTCCACCATCGCTCCATCCTGGAGCGCATCGCAGGGGCGCTGGACCCGCCACCGGGCGCGCTGGTCCTCGAGATCGGCCCGGGGCGCGGGGGCCTGACCACGCTTCTCGCCGAGCGGCCGGTGCGGGTCACCGCGATCGAGAAGGATCGGGTGCTTGCGGCGGAGGTCCAGGAGGCCCTGCCGAACGTGCGGGTTACGGTGGGCGACGCCCTCACACTCGATTGGCGCGCTACCGCCGGCGCCGGGCCCGGCGAGCCGCTGTACGTCGCCGGCAATATTCCCTACAACATCACCAGTCCACTGATCGGCAAAGCGCTCACCCCGCCGCGGCCCGCGCGCATCGTTTTTCTGGTCCAGGCCGAGGTGGCCGATCGGTTGAGCGCGGAACCCTGGGGGCCCGACTACGGCGCACTGAGCATCGGAGTCCAGGCGGTGGCCCGGGTCCAGAAGCTGTTCCGGGTCCCGGCCGGCGCGTTCCATCCGAGGCCCAGGGTGGATTCCGCCGTCGTGCGGCTCATCCCGCTCGAACAACCGCTCGTTGCCGACGGGGACCTCGACTCGTTCCGCCGGATGGTGGTTGGGATCTTCGGCTACCGGCGGAAGCAGCTTGTACGCGGGCTCAGGGAGCTGACCGGCTGGCCCGCTGTGCGGGTTACAGGCGTGCTCGACAGCCTCGAAATGCCGGGTGCGAACCGGCCGGAGGCGGTACCTCCAGCCGGCTTCGTGCGGCTCCACCGCCGGCTCATTGACGAGGGATGGGAAGGCGGATAGCTTTTGTGAAATCTTTCACATATGCGCAAGATCGCCGAATCCACCGTCCGACGCCTCTCCCTCTATCTCCGATTCCTCGAAGAATTCGCTGAGCAGGGAGCGGGTACTGCCAGCTCCGAGGCGCTGGCCTCCCGGAGCGGTGGAGGAACGACCTCAGCACAGGTTCGCAAAGATCTTTCCTTTTTCGGCTCGTTCGGCAAACGGGGGCTCGGCTACCCGGTCCCGGCGCTTATTGCCAGCCTGCGGGAGATCCTGGGCCTCAACCGGCGCTATCGGGTCATCGTGATTGGAGCAGGGAAGATCGGCAGTGCCCTGGTCCAGTACCGGGGCTTCAAGGAACGCGGGTTCGACCTGGCGGCCCTCTACGACAACGATCCGAAGAAAGTGGGCCGGGAGTGGACCGGCCTCACCGTCCGTGACGTCGCGATGTTGGAAAAAGACCTTCGTCAGACTCCGGCCGACATCGCTGCGGTCGTCACCCCCGCCGATGCGGCTCAGGGGGTCACAGATCGCCTCGTGAAGAGCGGGGTCGCGGCGATTCTGAACTTCGCTCCGGTGCAGCTCACGGTGCCTGATGGTGTGACCGTCAAGACCGTGAATCTCGTCCTGGAGCTCGAAGCGCTGTCGTATGCGATAGGGCAAGGGAGCTAGGGAGTTAGGGAGCTAGGGAGTTAGGGAGCTAGGGACTTAGGGAGCTCGGGGAGCTGGGGGTGTACCCGTTTGAGTCCTGGTTGAAGGAGCTCTGGCTGCTTTCCCTAATGATCAGGAGTTATCGAGATCTGACTGTTTGGACAAAGGGCATGGATCTAGCCGAAGAGATCTATCGCCTTACCAAGTCATTCCCACCCTCTGAGCGGTTCGGACTAATCTCACAGCTTCGGCGATCAGCCTCAGCAATACCGGCGAACGTTGCTGAAGGGCATGAACGAGGGAGTCGGGGCGACTTTCGGCGGGCCGTGTCGTTTGCTCGCGGATCCCTCGCCGAAATGGAGTCCCACCTCGAGCTCGCCATCCGGACCGGGTGCGTCACCATTCAGGCGACCAGGCAGGCGCAAGCGCTTTCCACCGAAGTAGGCAAGATGCTGTCTGCCCTCCTTACGCGGCTCAAGCGCCCCACCTAGTTCCCCCCCAATTCCCTAGTTCCCTAGCTCCCCAGCTCCCCAACTACTTTCCCTCATGCCCGGCGTTCGTGTCACTTCCGAGATCGGCTCCCTCGACACCGTCCTCGTTCACACCCCCGGTAAAGAACTCGAAGCGGTGACCCCGGGAAATCGGGAGGACTTTCTCTACGACGACCTCATCGGCCTCGAGGTCTCGGCCCGCGAGCATGCCCGTCTCAAGCGCGTGCTGGCCCACTTCGCCACGGTGCTCGAGATCTCCGACCTGCTCGCCGAAGTGCTCGAGCAGAAGGAAGCCCGCGACTACCTGATCGGCCGGGCGCTGGCGGTGGTTCCCTCGGAGCCGCTGGCACAGCAACTCGGTGCGCTGCCGCCCCGCACGATCGTGCAGATGCTGATCGAAGGGACCGAGGAATCCCCCGGGCCCATTGCCCGGGCTCTCAACGAGACGGGTTTCGTGTTCCCGCCGCTCCCCAACCTGTTCTTCCCCCGTGACATCGGCATGGTGGTCGGCCGTCACGTGGCGGTGGGGTCGATGCGGTACCGGAGCCGCTGGACCGAAGAGCTGCTCATCAAGACCCTGTTCGCCTTCCACCCCGGGCTCGCCAACGCCGGCCTCATCTACGACGGCTCGGAAGAGCGCCGCGCCAACTACACGCTCGAGGGTGGCGATGTGCACGTGCTGCGTGAGGATCTGCTCCTGGTGGGATTCAGCGAGCGTTCCTCGCCCGGAGCCCTCGACCAGCTGACCGATTCCGCATTCGAGCGGGCGGGCGTCGAGGACGTCATCGTCGTGGTCATGCCGGCGAATCCGACCGCGATTCATCTCGACATGTTGTTCACGCAGCTTGATCGCGAGCTGTGCCTGGTGTATCCGCCGGCCTTCATCGGTCCGGAGCGGATGACGATTCTGCATCGCAAGAAGGGTCGAGCCGACGTGGAGGAGCGTCCCAATCTGTTTGCAGCGCTCGAGGAGTGCGGCTTGCCGCTCGAGCCGGTGCTTGCCGGAGGCCCGAAGCGATTGACCCAGGAGCGGGAGCAGTGGGCCTCCGGTTGTAACGGCCTCGCGTTGGCGCCGGGAACCATCGTGACCTACGCCCGGAATACCGAGACTCTGCGGCAGCTCGAATCCGCCGGCTTCCGGATCGTTCCGAGCACGGCGTTCCTCGCGTCGGAACCGAAGAAGACCGGGACCGGACGGGTGGCGATCACGATCGAAGGTGGCGAGCTGGTCCGCGGCGGGGGTGGGGCCCGCTGCATGACCCTTCCGATCCGACGTGCTACCCCGTGATCGTCACTCCCGCTACCACGCTGGTCGATCGGGCCCTGCTCGCGCTCGGCGAGCAGGCTCGTCCCGCACAGTGGCTCGCGACCAACATCCTGGGGCTGGCCAGTGCGCCGCGTCTGGTGGCGGAGCGGCTGGCCGCCGCCCTTCTGGGAGCGGATCCGCGGGTCCACCGCCTGGGAGATGGATCCTGGGCGATCGTTCCTGTCGCGAGTGGCGCACCGCTGCTGGAGGAATGCGCGTTTGCGGTGGTGGATGTGGAGACCACTGGAGCGGCGGGCCGGGCTGATCGGATCACCGAGATCGCGGTGGTGCTGGTGCAGGGGGAGCGGTGCGAGACGGTGTTCGAGACCCTGGTGAATCCTGGCCGACCGATTCCGAAGCTCGTGAGCACGATCACCGGGATTACGAATGAGATGGTGCAGGATGCGCCAAGCTTCGAGGACGTGGCGGAAGAGCTGCTCCATGTGCTCGCCGGCCGGGTGTTCGTGGCGCACAACGTCCGGTTCGACTGGCGGTTCTTGTCGGAGGAGCTGTCCCGGACGAGGGCGTTGCGGCTGGAAGGATCGCGGCTCTGCACGGTGCGGCTGGCTCGGCGGCTGGTGCCCGGAGCGGAATCGTGCAATCTGGACTGGCTCACCACCTGGTTCGGGCTGGAGAATCCGGCGCGGCACCGGGCCGGTGGCGATGCCCAGACCACGGCGCGCCTGTTACACCGCCTGATCCGGCTGGCGCGCGAGGCGGGAGCGCGAACCCTGTCCGATCTCGAGCTGATGCAGCGTCGGATGGCTAAGAAACGGAAACGCCCGCGGCGCGGTACGCCTCCAGCGCACCTGCACTGAAGCACGCAAAGATCACCCGCCCGATCGACGTCCCGGCCTGCAGCGACCGGCGGCAGGTTGGGGCGGGCGGTTGGGTGGACGATCGGTATCGGGCAAGTTTCGCTTCGTCATAGGGCGCTTCGAGACTTCGCTACTGGCTTCGAGAAACCGCCTCCTTGTACCCGGTTGGAAATCGGTAGCGTTCGAGGTACTGGAGACCATCCTCCTCGACTTTGAATAGGTAAATGGCCTCTTTGCCATGGGTCAGGAATCGCCGGCCAATTGGAAGAGCAAGATGACCAACGAGCATGCCCCTCCTGTCGATCACGTCAATCGAAGGAGATGCTGGTCTGAAGTAGTCCGCAGGATCCAGAGGCTGCCATCTGGGGCGAACGTCACCGCTCCTGGCAGGAACGGCGGTAAGAACTTTGACCAGACTGCCGGCTCGACGTCTCTTTTCCTGAGCGCAACCCACTGGGCACTTCGCAGACCTCCATCCACCCTGACCAGCGCGGGCACAGGTTGCGTCGCCTGCTCAAGCCAATCACGCCGATGTGCCTTGGTGACGCGTACCGCTCAGTAGGCAAAACGGGTCCGGTCACAACGGCGCCATTCTCGTGAAATGAAGCTCCCGGCTTTTCCGGAGACTTAGTTCCGTGAGTACACCGGCCGGTTCTTGAGCGGCTTTGGTGCGGTAAAACTGCTCTTCGTACTCCGCGGGTTGACGTTGCGGAGGTTCTGGAACATCTGAGCCGGTTAGCGCGATAGCCCAAGGGCCAGAGGTAGCTCCCCTCAACTTGGGAGGAGGCCCTCCCCGAGGGAAGCCACCTCGGGATCGACTAAGTGTTCTACTTGGGTTGCTCGGCGTTCCGCGGCGCAGTCCGAACAACAAACAGTTCCTTCAATACTCCAAGTAGCAGGCCCGCGGTAGCCAGTATCAGAATGGCTCTGCGTGAGAGAGGGGGTTCCAGCATCCCAATAGTCACTGCCAGCACGAAGAACCAGAGACCTGCGTCATTGACGATTCGAACCAGTCTCTCCATTAGGCCATGCCTCTCCGTATGCGGTTCTCGTTAGGACACTGCTACCGCGATGGAACCAATTGCTGCAGCAGCCGCAGTTGCAATTGCAAAGCCCGCGCCTCCGGAAATAAACAGCCGAGCCCCGAGCCTCAGCACCATCTTCAAGCTAAGGCCGTTCCCAACCCAGAGAAGGGCCGCCGCGCCAATGTCTCCTGCAATAATGGCTCTCGCGGATGCGTACGCAAGCGGTATATGAATAGGAACCCCTTGAGGACCAACAGTCTCCCATTCGCATGGAGCCCCTGGCATGCAATTCTCGGTCCAGGATCCCCCTGGTGATCCGCCCATGTATTCTTGCCAGTAGTACGAAGAGCTGGCTGCGATAGAAGAGGTCACCATCACCACCTCGCCATCCCATAGACCCTCAGCCTGGCTCTGAATCGAAGCGAGAAGGGCGTCATATCCTGAAAGTGTTGACGTTGAAAAGTGTTGACGTTGAATAGACGCCGTTGTTGATCTGATCTGCCAAAGCCAGAGCCTCCTGGCTCGGCTCATAGTCAACTGTGTCCTCTTGCACCTCTTCATGCGGCCTTCTCGGGAAGGCTGGAGCTACTGACAGGGTCTGAGGGGCTACGGCCCCAACCGCGTCCGAGGCTTTGCAACCGAGAACCTGCGTGACGCTCTCGAACATTGCTGGATCGAGCCGCCTGTTCTGGTAGTAGTGCCGGACAGCAGAATGCGCCTTCTGCGACCTTAGTTCCCGTAATACGAGGTCCGCTAGCCACTTGCACTTGTCACCTCGCGGACGAGATTTGATATCATCCAAGCGCATCGCCGCTGTAGCAACTGCCACGATTCTGTTGTGTTCGTCCCCAACCCAGCATAGGGGTTTTGCGACCGTGCTACACTGCGAGTAGCAATCCACGCCGCAGGTTCGATCACCTCGTTCTCCCTGGTTACATCATCTCCAGCACAGCCTAGGCCGAGGGCCAACGCTAGGGACAACGGTAAGGAGCGGTACAGCGTTTTCATCTGCCACCTCCTTGATTTGAGTGTGAACGGCAATGCTCCTGCACGGGGCCACGGTCCGTTCCCGCACCTCCGGGGAAAACGTCGTTCGTTTGTCCATGGCTCCAACCGCTCAACGATTGGAGCCTCCGGCAATCCCGGGGCGATTCAAACCTCCTGTTGCGATGTGTGGTCTGGTGCTGTTGGTGCCTTGGGCGCACACCACTCGAACCGTTTCTCCACCCCCTTCTCCGTATCCAATGACACGGTGTCTCGGTTCTATCGCTCCGGAGACAGTGCGGCTGTCCCTTCTTGACCTCCAAGCTTGCATTCGTTGAAAGGAACTCGCGGTGCTAACCCTACAAGTAGAGGGCCAATATCAGGAGACCCAGGCGCGCGTCAAGAATTTCGGGTGATCTTCGCTATCAGATCTTATAGCCCGCCCTGATTTGATGGACACCTCCTCACGCCCCAATATTGGAGAGGAGGTGCGAGTGAAACGCAGGCAGGGCCACTTAGCGTGAAGGCGCCCACTCGGAGCGAGATGTTCAGGCTGGTCAGGCAGTGCTCGATTCCGAAATGGGCCAGCGTGATGACCGGGATTCAACGACGAGATGGTGCGGGATGCCCTGGCCACGAAGCGGCTGCTTCACGGGTTCGTTGGGCTTGCGCTCGACACGGGGACCCGAACCCTGTCCGATCTCGAGCTGATGCAGCGCCGGATGGCTAAGAAACGGAAACGCCCGCGGCGCGGTACGCCTCCAGCGCACCTGCACTGAAGCACGCAAAGATCACCCGCCCGATCGACGTCCCGGCCTCGAGCGCCTCCCGGCACGTCGCGACCGCGATGCGGGTCGCCTCGGCGAGCGGATAGCCGTAGACCCCGGTGCTGATGGCCGGAAGGGCAATGCTTGTGAGCCGGTGGTCGTTGGCCAGGCCGAGCGCGGCGCGGTAGGCGCTCGCCAGCAGCTCGGGCTCTCCGGCGGCACCGCCCTCCCAGACCGGTCCCACCGCGTGGATCACGTAGCGCGCGGGGAGCCGGAATCCCGGGGTAATCCGGGCGCTTCCGGTGGGGCAGCCCCCGATCCTGGCACATGCGTGCGCCAGCTCGGGCCCGGCGGCGGCATGGATCGCACCATCGACCCCGCCGCCGCCTCGCAGGCCGCTGTTGGCCGCGTTGACGATCGCGTCCACGGCGAGCGTGGTGATGTCGCAGAGCCGGGCTTCGAGGGATGGGGAAGCCATGAGCCGGAATTCTAATCCGTTGAGCCGGGCGCTTCAGATTCCTATTTTTGACCCATGAGCAATCCCCTGTCGTCATCCGTGCTCTCCGCCATCGGTCGCACCCCCGTCGTCCGGCTCCGGTCCGTCGTACCAGCGGGCGCCGCCGATGTGCTGGTCAAACTGGAGTTCTTCAACCCGACGGGATCGTACAAGGACCGCATGGCGCTGGCGATGATCGAAGGCGCCGAGGCCAGCGGACGGCTGAAGCCGGGAATGCGGGTGGTCGAATTCACCGGCGGAAGCACGG
>Ga0187892_10007637_pt1 | contig 15280 bp, 13 predicted proteins | sample MA1701073metaG_FD_139345 | JGI IMG/M metagenome (GOLD analysis project Ga0187892, IMG submission 139345) | Bio-ooze microbial communities from a basaltic lava cave in the Kipuka Kanohina Cave System on the Island of Hawaii, USA - MA170107-3 metaG ... | reverse complement strand
GTGACACCACTGTCGCCGCGCTTGCAGCAGATTCTCCACTATCTGCGTTTACCACTGTCGCTGTATACCGTCACGCTCTATAATTCAACTTAGTTCATTCCCAATTCACGCGAAAGTACAGTCATTAATTTACTTAATACCCATTTCCTCCAACTCCGCCCGCGGATGCGCCTGCCGGTAAACCGCTTTCAGCCGGCCGGCGCTGACGTGGGTATAAATCTGCGTCGTCGACAGCGTCGAATGGCCCAACATCTCTTTGACCGCCATGAGATCGGCGCCGGCGTCCAGCAAATGCGTGGCAAAGCTGTGGCGCAACACATGCGGATGCGCTTTGTCGATCTCGGTGACTTGCTTGAGATACCGGCGAACGCCGTGATAAACCTGCGCCGCAGTCATGCGGCCGCCGCGATGATTGACAAAGAGCGCCGTTTCGTCATGGTCAAAACAAAACTCCTTTCGTTTTTCCAGCCACGATAAAATCTCGCGCATCGCCGCGCGGCCCAGCGGCACGATGCGTTCTTTCGACCGCTTGCCCAAAACGCGGATTTGCAGTTGGCGCAAATCAACGTCGTTGATATTCAAATTGATGAGTTCCTGACGCCGGAGGCCGCAATTATAAAAAAGCTCCAATATCGCGCGATCGCGAACGCCGTCCACCGTGCGCGGATCGGGCAATTGCAGGGCTTGGGACAACGCTTTTTCGGAAATAACCGAGGGCAACTTTTTCGGAGTTTTCAGAGCAACCAAGTTGACGGTGGGATTGTGCGCCATCACGCCCTCGCGCACGGCAAATTTGAAAAAAGTGCGCAGCGTCACCAGCCGGTGATTGACTGTGCGCGCCGACAGGCCGCCGTTCGAAAGCAACGCCAGGTATTTTCGCACATGCAATCGCTGCACGCCGCTGGGCGGGGCGGCTTTTTCTTCGCGCAAAAAGCCGCCGAAGTGCCGCAGATCGATGGCGCGCATCGCGATCGTGCGCGGCGAAAGTTGGCGCTCGGATTTCAGATAAAACAAATACCGCTCAAGCCAATCGTCGAAATTTTTACTCGAGAGCTGCTGGCTCATAGAGCGCATCCGCACCTTGCTCGAATTTTTCCTTGCATTGGGGGCAGCGCCAATGCGCGCCCTCGGCCTGGGTGTAACGCTCTTCCAAATAACTATTGCCGCAATTCGGACACGGTTTCTTAACCGGTTTATTCCAGCTCACAAAATCGCACGCCGGATAGCTGCTGCAGCCGTAAAACGTGCGGCCGCGCTTGGAGCGGCGTTCGATGATTTTGCCGGAACAGCCGGGCTTCGGGCACGCCACCCCGATCGGAAAGGGCCGCGAGCTTTTGCAATCCGGATAGCCGCTGCAGGCGAGAAAGCGGCCGAAGCGGCCGATCTTGAGCACCATGTCTTTGCCGCAATTTTCACAAACTTCGCCTTCGATTTTTTCCTGCGCTTCCAGCGGCTTGGTGTGCCGGCAGTCGGGATAGCCGCTGCAGGCCATGAACTTGCCGTTGCGTCCCCACCGGATCACCAAAGGCTTCCCGCATTTCGGGCACATTTCTTCGGTCGTTTCCTGCAGCGCATCTTTGATGGTTTCTTTCTTTTCTTCCGTCGCCACCACCGCTTGATTGAACGGCTCGTAAAATTCCTGCACGACCTGCAGAAAATTCTTTTCACCGGCCTCGACCTTGTCCAGCTCTTCTTCCATAAACGCGGTGAATTTCACGTTGAAGATTTGCGGAAAGTTTTGCACCAAGATCGTGTTGACGGTTTTGCCGAGATCGCTCGGAACCAACTGCCGGCCCTGCTTGTCGATGTACTTGCGCGCCAACAGCGTGCCGATGATCATTGCATACGTGCTGGGACGGCCGATCGCGAGCGCATCGAGCTCCTTCACCAAGCTCGACTCGGTGTAACGCGCCGGCGGCTTGGTAAAATGCTGCTTGGGATGAACGTCGAGCAGCGCCAACACTTCGCCGATTTGGAGATTTTGCGGCACGGCGTTTTGATTCTCGCCGTTTTCATCCTGCTCTTCTTCTTTGACGTCATCATAAACTTGCAAGAAACCGCGAAAAACGATGACCGAGCCGGAGGTGCGCAAGAGAAAACGTCCGCCTGCGATCTCGATGGAAGTTTGCTCGAGCACCGCCGCCTCCATCTGGCTGGCGACAAAGCGCTGCCAGATCAGCTCGTAAAGCTTGTATTGTTCCGGCGAAAGATATTTTTTGATATTCTTCGGCGAGCGCTTCATCGACGTCGGACGGATGGCCTCGTGGGCATCTTGAGCGGAAGATTTCAATTTATATTTGCGCGGCGCTTGCGGCAGATATTCCAAGCCATAATCCGTCGTGATGTAATCGCGCACTTCGGCAATCGCCTCGTCCGCCACGCGCGTCGAGTCGGTACGCATGTAGGTGATCAAGCCGGCGCTGCCTTCTTCGCCCAGCTCGATGCCTTCGTAAAGCTGCTGCGCAATCGCCATGATGCGCTTGGCGGTGTAGCCCAGACGATTCGCCGCCTCTTGCTGCATCGTGCTCGTCGTGAACGGCGGCGCGGGCTGGCGATTGATTTTCTTCTTCTTTATATCGGCAACCTTGAACGTCTGTTGCCGCAATTCACGATTGATGGCTTGCGCTTCGGCCTCGTTGTGAATCTCCGGCTTCTGCTCGCCGATTTTGACGAGATTCGATAAAAACGGATCGGTGCGCTTGCCCTTCAGCTCGACGGCGATGCTCCAATATTCTTGCGGAATAAAAGCGTCGATGAGCGTCTCGCGTTCGCAAATCAACCGCAGGGCGACGGACTGCACGCGGCCGGCGCTGAGGCCGCGATAAATCGTCCGCCACAAAATCGGGCTGACTTGATAGCCGACCAGACGGTCGACGACGCGGCGCGCCTTTTGCGCGACAACCAAATTTTCGTCAATCGTTGTGGTGTGATCCAGCGCCTGTTTGACGGCGCGCTCGGTGATTTCATTGAATCGCACCCGACGGATGTTGTCGTTGTGCGGCTGGATCACTTCCGCGAGATGCGCGGCAATCGCTTCGCCTTCGCGATCGGGGTCGGTGGCGATATAAACGCGTTCGACGTTCGCGGCGGTTTTGCGCAAATCGGTGAGCACCTTGCCCTTGCCGCGAATGGTGATGTATTCCGGCTCGAAACCGTCGTCGACATTCACGCCGAGGCGCTGCTTCGGCAAATCCTTGACGTGTCCGACGGAAGATTTAACGGTGAAATCCTTGCCGAGAAATTTGTTGATGGTTTTCGTTTTTGCTGCGGATTCAACGATCACTAAAGACTTCGACATGATTAAACAGTAATGCTCCTTTATAAATTATAGGATTTAGCCAGATTTAAAAACAACCGAGTGCGTGACAAAAGCAATTAAGAATTTTAATCATTTTGCCATCAAGTATTTTCCTTATGTTCGGTTCCAAGGCTCAATGAACAATCGCATTGTCCTCCAACACGAAAAACGAGCCGTCGTTGGCGCCGGCAAAATCAAGCAACGTCGAGGCGACCAGTGATTTGATCGCTTCTTCCGACAAACGCGTCGCGCCCAACGTCATCGCGCGCTCGATCACCAGCTCGACCTCGGCGTCATTCAAAATGCCGAGATGCTTGAGCTGCAATAAATAGCCGTAACCTTCCGGCGTGATCACAATGCGCTCAAAATCGTGCAAGAGGCGGAACGAGCCGGGCAGCGTCGCGCCCGTGTGACGCACCACCTCCTCGTTTTCGTTTTGATAGCGCTCGTAAAGCCACGAGAACGCCGAGCTGATCTCGTTCTCGGTGTATCCGCGTTGTTGCAGGTCGCGCGAAATGATTTCCAAATGATTCGGCGCCGCCTTCTCGCCGCGCATCTCGTTCATGATATAAACGAGAATTTCGACCACGCGCTCGTTCATGTCTTCTCCTCCGGATGAACCTCATTTTTTCCAAGTCGCCTGCAATGTACGAAAAAATTTTTTAAAATCAAGGGATTTTACAAACTTTTATCAATTGCGTGAAGGCGGTTTGCGTAAAATCAGCGAGTTGTGATAATGAGTTGTCTCTCTTCTCTCAGAAATGCAAGAACTTGTTCCTTCGTCACGGTCGGGAACCCATCCAAGAAACTATCGATAGACTCTCCACCTTCAATATAATCCAATAAAGCTTGAACGGGTACTCGTGTGCCGACGAAAACCGGAGTTCCTCCCATCACCTCAGGAGATGAGGTAATGATTTTGTTTTTCATAATAATACCGTTCAATTAATGACTCATACTCCTACTACCTACTCTTACTCGCTGTTAAAAATCTGACAAGTGAGTAAGAGTAAGAGTAAGAGTAAGAGTAGGAGTAGGAGTCAGAGTACGTGCTCAAGCCTCCGCCCCATGGCACTTCTTATACTTCTTCCCGCTGCCGCACCAGCACGGCTCATTGCGCCCGATTTTTTCTTTTTCATCAACGACTCGCGGCTGGCGTTTGCCCGCCGCCGGCGCTTGCTGCGGCTGGCCTTGAAATCCCATGCCGACCGAGGATTGATGCACGGTGGATATTTGCTGAGGCATACGACGGCGCTCCGGCGGCGGTTCCACCACTTGCGTCTTGAAAACGGTTTCGATAATCTGTTCGTCGACTTGTCCGAGCATTTCCTCGAACATGCGGAAGCCCTCACTCTTGTATTCGAGCAGCGGATCTTTCTGGCCGTAGGCGCGCAGATTGATGCCTTCTTTCAATTGATCCATTTCGTAAAGATGCTCGCGCCATTTTTCATCAATCGCCCGCAGCGTCGCCAGGCGCTCGATTTGGCGCATGATCTTCGGCGAGACGAATGTTTCCTTGCGCTCGTACGCGGCGCGCGCTTCTTCGACCAGCGCTTGCTGCAAATCATCCGCTTGCAATCCCGAACGCGCGCGCAAGCCTTCGGGCATGCCCGATAGAAAAATGCGCTGGAAGGAATTTTGCAAGCCTTCCCAATCCCACTCTTCCACATGCTGGCTGCCGCAATAAAGTCCGACTTTCTCTTGAATATACGCCTCGATCATCTGCAAAACTTCGTCGCGCAAATTCTCGCCGCGCAGCGCTTGCGCCCGCTGGCTGTAGATCACCGTGCGCTGCTTGTTCATCACGTCGTCGTATTCCAGCAGATGCTTGCGGATACTAAAATTGTGGCCTTCGACGCGTTTCTGCGCGCGTTCAATCGAGCGCGTCACCATGCCATGCGTGATGACTTCGCCATCTTCCGCGCCGAGGCGATCCATCACCGCGGCGATGCGCTCGGAGCCAAAGAGCCGCATCAAATCATCTTCCAGCGAGAGATAAAAACGCGACGAGCCTGGGTCGCCCTGCCGTCCGGAACGTCCCCGCAACTGCCGGTCGATGCGCCGCGCCTCGTGGCGCTCCGTGCCGATGATATGCAAACCGCACGGCACATTCTCCCGGCATTTGTATTCGTTGAGGTGCGGACAAAGCGGCTGCGAATCTTTTGGGCTGTAAATCAGAGCACATTGATGCTCCGTCGGCGCCAGCACGACGCCTTTGCCTAATTTGATATCCGTGCCGCGCCCCGCCATATTCGTCGCAATCGTCACTGCGCCGGGCTGTCCGGCCATCGAAACGATTTCCGCTTCCTGTTGATGATATTTCGCATTCAAAACTTTGTGCGGAATGCCCTTGCGCTTCAACATCCGGCTCAGCGTTTCCGATACTTCGACGCTGATGGTGCCGACGAGCACCGGGCGTTTTTTCTCGTGCATTGCCGCGACTTCATCAGCGACGGCGTTGTATTTTTCGCGGCGCGTGCGGTAAATTTGATCTTCGTAATCATTGCGGCGAATCGGCTCGTTAGTCGGGATGACGGCGACGTCGAGTTTGTAAATTTCCCAAAACTCGCCGGCCTCGGTTTCCGCCGTGCCGGTCATGCCCGCCAGCTTATGATACATGCGAAAATAATTTTGCAGCGTAATCGTCGCCAGCGTTTGCGTTTCGCCTTCGACGCGCACGCTCTCTTTCGCTTCGAGCGCCTGGTGCAAGCCGTCGGAATAGCGGCGCCCCGGCATCAAGCGGCCGGTGAATTCATCGACGATAAGAACCTTGCCTTCATTGACAACGTATTCAACGTCTTTCTCATAAAGCGAATAAGCGCGCAACAATTGCGCAATGCTGTGCACACGGTCGCTTTTCTCGGCATAATCTTTCGTCAATTCCGCTTTGAGTTTTTCTTTTTCTTCAACTGGCAGCGTGGTGTCGGTGTTGAGCTGATGCATGCGCTCGCCGAGATCGGGCAGCACGAACATTTCCGGTTCATTCGGCGAGAGAAATTCGCGGCCTTTTTCGGTGGTGTCGATCGTGTGCGCCTTCTCGTCAATCGCGAAATACAATTCTTCATCAAGCTCGTGCATGCGCTTGTCGCGCAAATAATCGCTCTCAACGCGGTGAATCAGCTTTTTGGTGCCGGCTTCTTGCAGCATTTTCATGAAACGCTTGTTCTTCGGCGCGCCGCGCTGCACTTGCAGCAGCTTGACGCCCGCTTCATACTCATTGTTTTCCTGCAAAAATCTTTCGGCTTCCGTCATCAAGCGGTTGACGAGCTGAGTTTGCGTATTGACCAGGCGCTCGACACGCGGCTTCATCGCGTCATACTGCTCGACGCTTTGCTCCACCGGTCCGGAAATGATCAACGGCGTGCGCGCTTCGTCCACGAGCACGGAATCGACTTCGTCGACGATGGCGAAATAATGGCCGCGCTGCACCTGATCTTCCGGACGCACGGCCATGTTGTCGCGCAGATAATCGAAACCGAACTCGTTGTTGGTGCCGTAGGTGATGTCGGCGCTATAAGCCTCGCGGCGCTGCGGCGGGTTCATGTCGTTAGTAATGTACGCGGCGCGCAAGCCCAGAAATTCGAAAATTTTTCCCATCCACTCGCAGTCGCGCCGCGCCAGATAATCGTTGACGGTGACGAGATGCACGCCCTTGCCGGCGAGCGCATTCAAATACAACGGCAAAGTCGCCACCAGGGTTTTGCCTTCGCCGGTGGCCATTTCAGAAATTTTGCCTTCGTGCTGGACGATGCCGCCGATCAATTGCACGTCATACGGCACCATCTCCCATTGAATGGGATGCCCGACGACATTCCACGTCTGGCCGCACAACCGGCGGCAGGTTTCTTTCACCACCGCGTAAGCATCGGGAAGAATCGCGTCCAGCGTTTCTTTGATAATTTGCCGCTCTTCTTTTTCCAGCTCCGCAAGTTGATGGCGCAATTCTTCCGTCGAAAGCTGCGGCTCGGCCTCGGGGCGATCAACGCCGTTGGTTTCACTTTCGCCGCGCAGGAACGCATTGATCTTCGCAAGTTCCTCCCGCACTTCGGCGGTGGCCTCGGAAATTTGTGCTTTGAATTTATCCGTTTTGGCCCGCAACTCGCTATCCGGCAGATCACGCAACGTTGGGTAAATTGCGTTGATCTCAGCCACCAGCGGGCGAAGGCGCTTGATATCGCGATCGTGTTTGCTGCCGAAAATTTTGGTTAATAAGCTCATGCAAGTAAACTCACCAATCCTTGTGTATCAATATGACTTCGCTCATTATAAACGATTTCAGCGATAAATTGTAAAGAAAAGCTTAAAAATCATATATGAATTGTAACCGCCGTCCCATCTAATTCAACGAAATTATATTGCCCGAATGCCTCAACAATCTGCTCGAGATTTTGCAGAAATAATTTTTCCAACGCAGAATTCTTGATGTTGCCCGTGGAGACTAATAACAGCTTGTAAGGTAAGCCTTGGAGCATAAACGAGTCGACAAATTCCCCGTCTTTGGTTACTACAATACGCGCTTCGCGCAAAGAAATCTCTTTGATCTCCGAATCCGGTGTACGATTCCTTAACGGTAAGTCAAGCGTATGTACGGCGTCATGCCCAAAATCTCGCAAACGATACGCGAGCCGGCGAGGCAGTTGCGCATCAATCAAAAAATTCATGCCAAAGCTGCTTGTAGACGTTTTATTTGCGTCAGTCGCGTTGCATAGGCCAAAGCGGCGAGTATGTCCTCGTGCTCAAGATCCTCATAATCCGCCAAAATCTCTTGCGTCGTCATACCTGCGGTTAACAATTCTAAGATCATTTCAACCGGGTAACGAAGGCCGCGTATGCACGGTTTTCCATGACAGATTTCAGGATCAATGGTAATCCGCTTCGCGAGCAATTTTATGTCATTTTGGTTTTGCTGATTCATAAGCCAATCTAATTTGCCAACATCATAGTTTCGTTAAATAGAGTTTATTCTTCCTCCTCATTCCCCTCGCTCAGCCCGCGGCCTTTCTTCTGCAAGCGGCCTTCCTTACGCAAATCGATGAGCACAGCGTCGAGAATGCCGTTGACGAAGCGCCCGCTTTTTTCCGTGCTGTATTTTTTGGCGATCTCGATGGCCTCGTCAATGGTGACTTTCGGCGGAATGTCGGAAAAATAGAGAAACTCGCACAGCGCCAGGCGCAGGATGAGCTTGTCCATGATGGCGATGCGGTTGAATTCCCAATTGACGGCTTTGCGCCGGATCATCATGTCAAAATGGGAAATCTCCGCCACCGTCCGGCGAAACAGCTCGGCGGCAAATTCCAGCACTGCGCCCGCTTCGTCTTTGCTGAGAATCACCTCGTCGCTGATTTGCTCCGGCGGATTGCCGGACAGCTCATGCGCGTAACACGCTTGCAGAGCCAATTCCCGCGCGCGGCGGCGTCCGCTGCCTTGTGACATCTTCGTCCCAAAAAGTGTGATGACAAAACAACTTTGTCTTTTAAAATATCTTTCATCTAACCCGTCGGGCTGAAAGCATCTTTTAAATTGTCACGAACAGATCACGACAGCAAAAAGATTCTTCCAGAATGACAGTAATGTTTTATCTGCCCAAAACTGTCATCAAACAGGCCTATTTACTACTTAAAACAAAAAAATGAAAATTGCAAACAAATTCAACGCACGAAAGTGAGCCAGCCGTAAGAATCTTCGTCGCGGCCTTCGATAATCGCAAAGAATTTTTCTTGCAACCGTTCAGTGATCGGCCCGCACTTGCCGTTGCCGATGCCGAGGCGGTCAATCGAGCGAATCGGCGTGATTTCCGCCGCGCTGCCGCTGAAAAAAACTTCGTCAGCGACGTACAGCATTTCGCGCGGAACCAGCGTTTCGATCACCTCGTAGCCAAAATCCTTTGCCAGCGCGATCACGCAATCGCGCGTGATGCCGGGCAAAATGCTGGAAGAGAACGGCGGCGTATAAATTTTGCCGCGATAAACCAAAAAGATATTTTCGCCGCTGCCTTCGCTCACGTAACCCTGCGCATCCAGCATGATGCCTTCGACGTAATGATCGGCTCTCGCTTCCAGCTTCACAAGCTGCGACGGCATGTAATTCGCCGCCGCTTTGGCCATCGACGGAAACGTGTTGGGGCGCATGCGGTTCCACGAGGCCACACGCACATCGACGCCGTTCTTGAGCGCGTCCGGCCCCAGATATTTTCCCCACATTAAAGCCGCGATGGCAACCTGCGTCGGACAGAGCCGCGGATCGACGCCGAGGCTGTGATAACCGCGAAACGCCACCGGACGCAGGTAACATTCCTTTAGCTTGTTGAGGCGAACAACGTCGATGCAGGCCTGCATCATCTCGGCCCTGGTAAACGGCATGTCAATACGATAAATTTTCGCCGAATCAAACAGCCGGTCGATATGATCTTTCAAGCGAAAAATCGCCGGCCCGGCCAAAGTATTGTAACAACGAAATCCTTCGAAAACGCTGGAGCCGTAATGAATCACATGCGACATCACGTGCACCGTCGCCTCGTGCCAGCGCACCATTTTGCCGTTGAACCAAATTTTCGTTTTCTCATCGAAGCCCGTCGACGGCTGATTTTGCGTCTTGGTTTTCTCGGCTCGCGTTTTGTTTAAATGCGTCGCATAAGCTGCTTTGCCGTTGGGTAGTCGTGTCATGATTCCTCTCCTCTCTTTAATTTTCGTAGTGATGCTTCAGGCATTTTTGCTTCAACAATAATACGACGCCTGAAGGCGAAACTACGCAACACTACGTCATCAAACTGCGGGCGATGACGAGCTGCTGAATCTCTGAAGTTCCTTCGTAAATCTCTGTGATTCGCGCATCACGCATGTAACGTTCCACCGGATAATCTTTCAAATACCCGGCGCCGCCGAAAATTTGCACCGCTTTCACACCGCAGTCGACCGCAACACGCGAGGCATACAGCTTGGCTTTGGCCGACTGCACGGAAAATTTTTCACCAAGATCTTTTGCGACAGCGGCTTGATAAATCAGCAGCCGCGCCGCGTCAATCTCCATGGCCATGTCGGCCAGCATAAAATTGATCGCTTGAAAATCAATGATCGGCTGGCCGAATTGCTGTCGCTCCTTGGCATATTTGACTGCCGCTTCAAATGCAGCGCGCGCGATGCCGAGCGCCTGCGCCGCAATGCCGATGCGGCCCACGTCGAGAATCGCCATCGCAATCGGAAAACCCCTGCCCTCTTTGCCGAGCAAATTCACCGCCGGCACTTTCACCTCGTCAAAATTCAGCATCGCCGTGTCGCTGCTGCGAATGCCGAGCTTTTTTTCCTTTTTGCCAATCGAAACGCCGGCATACGCGCGCTCGACAATAAAAGCAGAGACGCCTTTGGTGCCGGCAGTTTTATCCATCGTGGCAAAGACGATGAGATAATCGGCATGAACGCCATTGGTAATAAAATTTTTGGCGCCGTTGATGATATAATGATCACCATGTTTTTCTGCAATCGTCATCATATTGCCGGCGTCGCTGCCGGTGCCCGGCTCGGAAAGACAATACGCGCCCAAAGCCTTGCCGGTTGCCAGCGGCACGAGATATTTCTGTTTCTGCTCCTCGGAGGCGAATGCTTCGAGGCCGTAACAAACCAACGAATTATTCACCGAAAGCGCCACGCCGACGGAAGCGTCGACTTTGGAAAGCTCTTCAACCACCAGCGCGTAGGTGACGGTGTCGGCGCTTTGCCCGCCGTATTGCGAGCTGACCGTCATGCCCATGTAACCCAGTTCGCCCAATTTTTTTATTTGTTTCTCCGCGAATTTTTCCTGCTCGTCACGCTCCGCCGCATCCGGCGCCACTTCCGTCTCCGCGAAGCGGCGAATCTCATCACGAATTTGCTTTTGTTCTTCGGTTAAATTGAAGTCCATGCCATCCTCAATATTTTAAATTTTCAATTCATGCATACGAATAAAATCCCTGTCCGGTTTTTTTGCCGAGATGGCCGGCGGCCACCATTTTGCGGAGCAACGGGCACGGGCGATATTTGTCGTCGCCCAACTGCTTGTGCAGCACTTCCATGATATGCAAGCACACGTCGAGGCCGATGAAATCCGCCAGCGCCAGCGGCCCCATCGGATGATTCATGCCGAGTTTCATCACCTTGTCAATCGCTTCTTTCGATGCCACGCCTTCCATCACGCAATAAATCGCCTCGTTGATCATCGGCATCAACACGCGATTTGAAACGAAGCCGGGATAATCATTCACCGCGACCGGCGTTTTGCCGAGCGCCTTGCTGAGCTGCATCACAGCCTCGAAAGTTTCGTCGCTGGTATCCAAACCGCGAATCACTTCCACCAACGTCATCACCGGCACCGGATTGAAGAAGTGCATGCCGATGACTTTCTGCGGACGCTTGGTCGCGGCGGCGATCTCGGTGATGGAAATCGACGAGGTGTTGCTCGCTAAAATCGTTTCTGCCGAACACAGTGAATCGAGTTCGCCAAAAACTTTCTTTTTTAGTTCGGCATCCTCGGTCGCGGCTTCCACCACCAACTCACAATCGGCGACGGCTTTTAATTCCGTTGCCGTCGAAATTCGCCCAAGAATCGTCGCCACCTCGTTGATCGCGATGGTGCCTTTCTTCGCCTGCCGCTCCAAATTGGTTTTGATGGCGGCTAATGCGCGATCGATAAATTCTTGCTTGATATCAACAAGAGTGACTGCATAACCAAATTGCGCGAACACGTGCGCAATGCCGTTGCCCATCGTGCCGCCGCCGATGACGCCGATGCGTTTCATTTTTGCCTCAATCTTTTTTCTTTTTGATGACAACCATGTAGTTGCCGTTTTTACCCCAAGCTTTAAGAAAATTTTTTATTGGAACTCTTATTTCTTCCTCATTAAAAAACGGATCGTTAATAATAACTGAATCTTCATCATACCCCACTACGAGCACAACGTGATAAACCATTTCATCCCAATGCGGCAATGATGCCGTATTGAGAAACACAATTACTGGAACATTGTGTATCGAAATCGTCCCCCAAAGTTCATTGGGAGAGCCTGTACTGATTTCAACATCGAGATTCCACTGCTTTTCATCTTTCAAAAATAGCAGATTGAATAAATGTGTTCATCTGGGTTTCGTTTTGATAATGCGCCGCAGCTCTGCCTCGGAAACGCCGGTAATTCCATGATAATCGAGCAGTATTCGGGCAGCAGCCGCAACACAACTCGCTTTCAGCTCTTGCTTAAAGTGCCTCTTCTTGAGCAAAACGGTCGGCATTTTTTTCGATTTCTTCACAGGGCGTTGACTCATCATCCAGAATATGGCCATGTTGGGCATCGACGACGATCTGGCCGAGTGGACCAAAGCGCCCAAGCTTAGGTATAGTTAAAATAACCGGCACGATCCAAAAAGCGCCTTCCGAACGCAATTCCAAGACGGGGTCGTCTGCACCAATCAGATTGGCTACATGTCTCAGCAAATAGCCATTTACAGTTCGTTGGGCAACGTAGGCGCTAATGTTAAGCTCGCCTTCGAGCTTGAAGGAATATTTGATTTTTCCATTCTGCTTCGGCGAGCGCACACCCTTGGCGCGCACACGAGGTTTCGTTTTTGTTTTTGGCATAAATCAAACTCCATTCTCTATCGACACTTCAACAAGCAAACCAGCAACAAGCGACCAGCAACCAGCCTCACGCCACATTCTCCACAATCACCGCCGAGGCCTCGCCGCCGCCGATGCAAATTGCCGCCATGCCGTACTTCTTTTTGTATTCTTGCAGCGCGTGAATGAGCGTGACGAAAATCCGGCAGCCACTGGCGCCAATCGGATGACCCAGCGCCACGGCGCCACCGTGAACATTCAATTTGTCCAGCGGAATGCCGAGCTTCTGCTGCGCGGCGAGCGCCACAACCGCGAACGCTTCGTTGATTTCGAACAAATCAATCTGATTAAGCGAGAACCCGGATTTTTTAACAATTTTTTCGATTGCATCAATCGGCGCGGTGGTGAACCATTCCGGTTTTTTTGCGGCTGAAGCTTGGCTGAGAATTTTGGCTTGCGCTTTGATACCGAGTTTGTCGGCGACTTCTTTTGCCATCACAACGACGGCGGCGGCGCCGTCATTGATTTTAGAAGCATTCGCCGCAGTTACCGAACCTTCTTTGTCAAACGCCGGCCGCAGCGTCAGCATCTTCTCAAAATTGACTTTCTTCGGCTCTTCATCTTCTTTAACGAAAATGGGTTCCCCTTTTTTCTGGGGCAATGGCACGGGAACGATTTCTTTGGCGAACAAGCCCTTTTCCTGCGCGGCCAGCGCCCGTTTGTAGCTCATCGTCGCAAATTCATCCTGGGCGCTGCGCGGAATGTTGCACTCGCGCGCGCACAGTTCCGCGGCATTGCCCATGTGGAAATTGTTGTAAACATCCCACAAGCCGTCTTTGATCATGCTATCAACCAACTCGCCGTGGCCGAGGCGATAGCCGTCGCGCGCTTTGCTCAATAAATACGGCGCGTTCGACATGCTCTCCATGCCGCCCGCAACAATAATGTCGGCGTCGCCAACCATGATGGCTTGTGCGGCTAACATGACGGCTTTGAGGCCGGAGCCGCAGACTTTATTTATCGTCATGCAGGTGACGTCAACCGGCAATCCGGCTTTGATCGCCGCTTGCCGCGCCGGGGCTTGACCGACACCGGCCGGCAGCACGCAGCCCATGATCACTTCGTCAACTTTTTTCGGATCGAGACCCGCGCGCTGCACGGCATCTTTCACGGCAATCGCGCCGAGTTCCGTTGCTGAGAATGACGCAAGCGCGCCTTGAAACGCGCCAACCGGCGTGCGGCAAGCGCCAGCAATGATGACTTCACGAAATGGCGATGGCATAATTCAAACTCCTTTCCAATACAACTTTTCAAAAAATTCAAAAGTCCTGCGCCTGAATTCGCGGTTACAAAACTACTGATTCAACTTTCCAATTTCCTTCGACCTGCTGCAAATATCCCGCTTTAATGCGCGGCGCGTGTTCGAAAATCAAAAGCCACTTTTCTTCAAACGCTTGCTGCAAAATTTTCGGTTTGATTTCCATCGTCGTTTTCGGATACAAATCATAGCCCATGACGTAAGCGGTTTTGAGATGCGAAGTGGTTGGAACCAGATCAGCCATGAACGCAACGGTTTTTCCGGCGCTTTTAATTTTGACGATAGTGTGATGCAGCGTGTGCCCGGGCGCGAGAAAACTTTCGATGCCGGGCAAAACTTCACAGGTGCCATTCAAAAGCTGAAGCTGGCCGCTTTTTTCCAAAGCTCCCCAATTCCATTTTAAATAACTCGCGCGGCTGCGATCATCGGGATTGTTGGCGACTTCGTACTCACCGCGCTGCGCGAAATAAAGCGCATTGGGAAACGTCGGCACGATTTCTCCGGCGGCGTCGCGGCGCGTGTTCCAGCCGATGTGATCGAAGTGCATGTGCGACATGATCACGTGCGTGATGTCTTCCGGCTGCACGTTCAAGCCGGCGAGATGATCGAGCAGCGTTTTCTCGCGCTGCACGCCGAACATGCCGCCAAATTTGGCGTCGAATTTATCGCCCATGCCGGTGTCGATGAGAATCTTTTCCTGGCTGCGAATGATTAGCAGGCAATTCAAACCCATGAGAATGCGATTTTTCTCATCAGGCGGATCGCTCTTTTCCCACAACACGCGCGGCACAACGCCGAACATCGCGCCGCCGTCGAGGCGGAAGAGGCCGTCGGAAACAACGAAGATGTCAAAGTCGCCAAATTTCATGTAAATGCCAATATTTTTACATAGAAACTTTTCTTACATTGCCATTGCTCGTTTAAACAAGGGATCTGCCTCGGCTAATTTACCTTGTTGTCGATAATTAGGGGGCACTGAAAAACTCAATGATACCATGTCGAGTTGGGTTGGCCCAGCTTATATTATCGTTCTTTGACTTACTTGTTATCACATTTTAGCGACGGCGAGCATGATATTGCGGCTG
>Ga0187892_10007636_pt1 | contig 15287 bp, 19 predicted proteins | sample MA1701073metaG_FD_139345 | JGI IMG/M metagenome (GOLD analysis project Ga0187892, IMG submission 139345) | Bio-ooze microbial communities from a basaltic lava cave in the Kipuka Kanohina Cave System on the Island of Hawaii, USA - MA170107-3 metaG ... | reverse complement strand
CTCCGCCAGCAGCCTCAGCGCCGGCCGCCCGGCCTTGGCGAGGTCGCGTTCAAGTTCGTTCCACGCGTACGGTTCCACGATCGCGTTCTCAACCTGGTAGGGTCGGGGCCATTCGAAGGCCGCCACGTGCCGCGCGCGGAGCTCGAGGGGCACCGCGTCGCCCTCGCCCAAGGCGTAGAGGAGCGCCACTCCAGGAAACCCGCGACGCGCGCCCATCGGCAGCGCCGCCTTGAGCCGCGGGAGCGCCATCCCGCCGGCTTGGATGAGGAATTGAAACGCGACTTCATACTCCTCGACTTTCGTCGAGTGGAGCCGCTTCAGGGCCTCCTCGAAGGGGTTCGGGCGACCGTAGGGGATGCAGCCGGCGCCCATGACCGTGACGAGAAAGGCCGCCCAAGTCGGACGGCGTGCATTCCTACGCAAGGCGGTTCTCCACCTCGCGGGGGGGCACGCCGGGGCCGGAATGAGAGGGGATCGGGAGATCAAGACTCCCGTCTCCGCATCTCCCGCCATCTCCCTATCTCCTCTCGTTTCGGCTCGAGTGCACCCGCGACTTGGCGTCCGTCCCCTTTTGCCTTGACCCCGTCCCCGACCCCTCCTTAATATTGCCAAAACTCCTTCCTCGCATGGGTAGAAACTCGTCGACACCGGTCGTCATCCTCTGCGGCGGCACGGGAACCCGTCTGCGCGAAGAGACGGAGTTCAAACCCAAACCGCTGGTCGCGGTCGGCGACATGCCCATCCTCTGGCACATCATGAAGATCTACGGCCGGTACGGCTTTCGCGAATTCATCCTGTGCCTCGGCTACAAAGGGCACCTGATCAAGGAGTTCTTCCTCAACTATCCCTGGATGGCCAACGACGTGACGCTGCACCTCAAAGACCACAAGCAGGTGACGCACGAAATTCACCCGCCCGAAGACTGGCAGATCACCTTCGCGGACACCGGGCAGGCCACGCCCACCGGCGGGCGCGTCGCCAGGATCCGCAAATACATCAAGTCGGACGACTTCTGCGTGACGTACGGCGACGGGCTGTCGAACGTAGACCTGGACAAACTGGTGACCTATCACAAGGCCAAGAAAAAGATCGCCACGCTTACCGCGATCCACCCCACCAGCCCCTTCGGCGTCATCGAATCGGAAGACGGCCTGGCCAAATCGTTCAAGGAAAAGCCGCGGCTCGAGGGCCTCATCAACGGCGGCTTTTTCATCTTCAACAAGAAGGTGTTCGACTACCTGAGCGACGACTCGATCCTCGAGGAAGATCCGTTGCGCGCGCTCGCGGCCAAGGGCCAGCTGTCGGTCTACGAGCACCGCGACTTCTGGATGTGCATGGACACGTTCAAGGACGTGGAACGCCTCAACCACATGTGGGCCGAAGGGCGCCGGCCCTGGGTCGTCTGGGAATGAACACCCTCGTCACGGGCGCTACCGGCATCGTCGGCGGGTGGCTCGTCAAGGCCCTGGTCGACCGCGGCGACCGGGTCGCCTGCCTGATCCGGGACCTCGTGCCCGACGCGAACTTCTACGCGCTCGGGCTCGACCGCAAGGTGGCGACCGTCCGAGGCGCCCTCGAGAACCTGGACGACGTCGTCCGGGCGCTCAACGAATACGAGGTTGAGGTCTGCTACCACCTGGGCGCGCAGGCGATCGTGACGACGGGCAACCGCAATCCCCTCTCGACGTTCGAGTCGAACATCAAAGGCTCGTGGAACGTTCTCGAGGCGGCCCGGCATCACCGGCTGCTCAAGCGCCTGGTCTTCGCCTCGAGCGACAAGGCGTACGGCGACCTGGAGACGCTGCCCTACACGGAAGAGATGCCGCTTCGCGGTTCCCACCCGTACGACGCGTCCAAGTCGTGCGCCGACCTCCTGGCCCAGTGCTACCTCACGACCTACAAGGTGCCCGTGGCGATCGTGCGCTGCGGCAACATTTACGGCGGCGGCGACACGAATTTCAACCGGATCATCCCCGGCACGATCAAGTCCGCCCTGGCCGGCGAGCGCCCGGTGATCCGTTCCGACGGCACGCCCCTCCGCGACTATCTCTACGTCCAGGACGCCGTTTCCGCCTACCTGGCCCTGGGCGCCTCCGACGCGACGGGTGCCTTCAACTTCGGGACCGAGACCCCGACCTCGGTGAACGACGTGGTCCGCCTCATCCTCACCCTCCTGGGCTCGAAGCTCCATCCGGACGTCCGCAACGAGGCGTCGAACGAGATCGCCCAGCAGTGGCTCTCCTCGAAGAAGGCCCGCGAGCGGCTCGGCTGGAAGCCTCAGTACGACCTCAAACGCGGACTCGCCGAGACCGTCGCCTGGTACCGCCAGAACCTGAAGTGACGCTCGCCCTCGCCACGGCGCTCCGCCGCCCACGGGCCGTGTCGAGGGTGAATGTCCTGATCATGGGCTCCAGCGGCCAGATCGGCCGCCTCCTCCCGGCCGCGTTCGGCGGGCACGAGGTCCGCGGCGCGCGACGCGCGGACGCCGACGTTCGCGACCGCCGCGCCCTGGAAAACGTCATTGCCGCGTTCGAACCGGAGGCGGTGATTCTCGCGGCGGGCCTCGCCAACGCGGACTTCTGCGAGGAGGAGCCGGGAGCGGCCTACGCGGTCAACGTCGACGGCGCCCGCAACGCCGCCGAAGCCTCGCGCGGCCGCCATTTCACCCTGTTCTCCACCGACCATGTCTTCGACGGCAAGGACGGCCCCTACTCGGAGGACGACAAGCCGAACCCGCTCAGCGTGTACGGTCGGACCAAGCTCGAAGCCGAGCGGATCGTCCTCTCGGTGCACCCCCGGAGCCTCGTGGTGCGAACGACGCTCGTCTTCGCCCCGGGCGACCGGAGCTTCTTTACCAGACTGCTCGAAGCGAAGGCGCCCGTGCCGTGCTGGACCGACCACTGGGGCACGTATACGTACGGTCCTAACTTTGCCGACGCCGTGGTCGAGCTGGTCACGTCGGGACGGACGGGACTCTGGCACGTCGCGGGGACCGACGTCGTCCACCGGCACGAGTTCGCCCTCCGAGTGGCGCGCCGGTTCGGGCTGGACCCGGGCCTCTTTCGGGCCGTCTCGATCCGCGAATCGCCGCCGCGCGCGCCCCGCCCGCTCCGCGCCGGATTGCGCACGGACAAGGCCCGATCGGCGCTCCGGACAAAATTGCTATCGATCGACGAAGCGCTTCAGTTAGCATTCGAGGCCTATGGACGACCTTAGGGACGAAATCTTGGCGCTCGTCCGCCGGTATGCGGAAGCGCAACGGCCGCCGCCGTGGCGTCCCGGGGTGGACAAGGTCCCCTACGCCGGCCGCGTCGTGGGGACCGAGGAACGGCTCAACCTCGTCGAATCCGCGCTCCAGTGCTGGCTGACGCTCGGGGAGTTCGGCGACCGGTTCGAGGCGGGACTCAAGAAGTTTCTCGGGGTGCGGGACGCCATTCTCGTCAACTCGGGGTCGTCGGCGAACCTCGTGGCGATCACCTCCCTCCTGTCCGAGATGCTGGACCGGCCGCTTCGCCCCGGCGACGAAGTGATCACCCCCGCGGTGACCTTCCCGACCACGCTCGCGCCGATCGTCCAGAACAATCTCGTTCCGGTGTTCGTCGACTGCGAGATCGGAACGTACAACGCCGATCTCGACCAGGTGGAGGCGGCGGTCTCCCCGAAAACGCGCGCGATCGTCCTGCCGCACACGCTGGGGAACGTCTACGATCTCGACCGCGTCGTGGCTCTCTGCCGCAAGCACGACCTGTACCTCGTCGAAGACACGTGCGACGCGCTCGGAAGCACGTGGAACGGCAAATACGTGGGTACCTTCGGGGACTACGCGTCGATCAGCTTCTACCCGGCCCACCACATCACGATGGGCGAGGGAGGCGCCGTCGTCACGAACAAGGCGCTCCACGCCCGCGTCGCGCGATCCGTCCGCGACTGGGGCCGGGACTGCTGGTGCGCCCCGGGGGTCTCCAACACCTGCAACAAGCGGTTCGACTGGCAACTCGGCGAGCTCCCGCGCGGGTACGACCACAAGTACATCTATTCGAACATCGGATACAACCTGAAGCCCACCGACCTCCAGGCGGCGGTGGGCCTGGCCCAGCTCGACAAGCTTCCCGACTTCATCGCCCGGAGGCGGACGAATTTCCGGAGGCTCTACGACGGGCTGAAGGACCTCGGCGACCTCGTGCTTCCCCGCTGGGACCCGCGCGCCGAGGTCTCCTGGTTCGCTTTCCCCATCACGGTGAAGCCCGGGGCGCCCTTCACGCGCGGCGACGCCGTCGCCTTCCTCGAATCGAAGAAGATCGAGACCCGAATGATCTTCGCGGGCAACCTGCTCCGCCAGCCGGCCTACACGAAGATTTCGCGGCGCGTCGTGGGCGATCTGAAGAACACGGACTTGGTCATGACGAACACGTTCTTCGTCGGCGTCTACCCGGGGTTGACCGACCCGATGATCGATTTCATGATCGAGCAGTTCCGCGAGTTCGTGAGTTCGAAGCCCCGGACGAACGCCCCCCTACCGCCGGAGGAGCGATTCGAGTAGCGCCTTGAGCTTCGCGTAAGCCGCCTCGACGGTGAACTCGGACTCGACCGTCTTCCGTCCCGCCCGCCCCAGCCGCTCGCGCAGCGCTTCGTCACGCAACCGGTCCAGCTTTCCCGTCCAGTCGCCGGCAAGCATACCGTTCTCGCCGTCGCGGATGACCGCCTCGACCGCGCCCCGGCGCGAGGCCACGACGGGAACGCCGGCCGCGAAATAGTAGAGGATCTTGAACGGCATCTTGGCCCGGCTCCAGGGGTCGTCCGGAAGCGGCGCCAGCGCCACGTCGAAGGATCGGACGTGGTCCGGCTCGGTTTCGAACTCCCACTTGACGAATTCGGTCCGGACGCCGGAAAGCTCGAGGGGCTCGTCGCTCACGATCTTGAGCCGCCGCCCCTGAAGCGACGAGGCGATCTCGCGGAGGTTCGGCAGGTTGGCCGGGGACCCCACCCAGCCCAGGAGCATGTCTTCCGTCTTCCACGAATCCTTCAGCTTCCAGCGGGCTAGGTTCACGGACGTGGGAATGACGTGGACGCGGCTCGCCCCGTACTCGCGGGCCATCGCCTCCGTCCCCGCGTGGTTCACCACGACCGCGTCGGCCAGCCGGAGGGTCTCGCGGAACCGTGAGACGCGGGTCGCGGAGAGCGCGACGGCGTCGCCTTTCCGGTTGTAGACCATCGGGTCGTCGAAGTCGTAGACCAGCGCCTTGGCTCGCTTCCGGAGCGCCCTGAGCTGCCAGGCGGGCAAGAGCCGCTTCTGGTGAAGGACGACGTCAAAATCGGCGCACCGCCTCAGAAGCTGCCACCGTCCCACGAGGCCCGACGGGATGTCGACCCTCTCGACCTCGATCCCGTCCTTCTTGAAGAGCGGAAGGTACTGGAGGACGCGGTATTTTGTGCTCGGCGTGTCGACCGGGTGGCTCAGGATGAGGACGCGCACGGGGGTATGAAACACCGGCCTTCGGCGAGGTGTCAACCTCCACCGTCTTGAGAAGCAACGTTGCTTCCCACTTGAGGTCACAAATTGCGACCTCAAGTAACCGCCTCATCCTCAGCGAGTTGGAGGATGCGGCGTTCGATGCTGCCTTCCTGAACCAGAGTCGTGTCATCGCTCATAGCTTCACCGGAAGGTTGGCGAGCCACACGGCGAGCCCGAGGGCCGCGCCCGCGGCCAGAAGGTGTATCGACGATGGCGGCCACGCCACCGGCGACAGGACGAAGGCGGACACCCCCGAGATGCACGCGAATCCAAGGAATTTCCCGAGATAAGACAGGGTCGGCGAAGCGTACGCCCGACGAAGGCGGACGCGATCCCTCCCGCACAGGCCGAGCGTGACCCCCTGCAGGGCAATCAAGCCGTCGAGCGGCGCGCCCGCGACCGCGGCCCGGGCGTTCGCGACCACGTCGCCGTGGCCCAGGAGCCATCCGGCGCCGACCGCCGCCGAGACCAGCGCCAACCAGATCATGAGAGAAGCGGCACGCGGCCACGGAAGACCCGGCCTTCGCTCCTTGCATAGTAGTGAAAGACCGGCAGTTGCCCCAGCAGCCACGCCGGCACGAGGGGCCGTTCGCGCCAGTCGAACGTCTCGGCGAAGCGGGCTCGATAGTCGTCGACGGTCTTGAATCCCGAGCCCAGGAGCGCGGGTTCGTAGGAAGCGGCTTCGGAGCGCGACCGGATCAGCCTCTGCCCGGCCATCGAAGAGAACAGCTCCGCATCGGCTTCGCTCAGCGCGCGGAACTGGACGGTGGTCGAGGCGTTGCCCAGCAGCTGGAGGGCGGCGGCGCGGCTCCCCAGCCCCGCCTCCAGATCGGCGAGGGTCTGAGCGCACCCGACGACGCGAAGCCCGGCCCCGCGGGACTTGTTGAAAAGGCCGACCAGGTCGCCCGTGACCACGTCGCCCAACTCGTCGACGAAAAGCCACATCGTCCCGTTCCCTTTCGCGTACGCGTAGCGCGATCCCACATACGCTTTGAGATCGAGCGTGGTCATCTTCGCGACCGCGCTGGCCGACTCCTGGCCGAGCAGGCTGGCCAGGTCGAAGTAGACCACCTGCCGCCGCTGATCTACTTCTTCCCAGGTCAACCCTCCTCGTTCGGGAGACAGCGTGTCGAGCGAGAGCTTGGACAGCACGGGAATGAGCGCGGACGCCATCTTGAGGAAGTGCTCCCGGGGCCGGTCCGCCAGCGGCTTCACGGGACGGTCAAGGGCAAACCGCTTGAGGTTCTGGAGCGTCATCGGTTTCTTCCCGTGCAGCTCGCGGGCGGCCGTGTGGATGATCTCCCAGCCGAAGTTGCGGAACGGGAGCGCGTCTCCGGAGGACGGGAGGAGGGCGGCGACGCGGTCGGCCACCTCGCGCACGTCGCGGTAGCGGCCCACGGGGTTGTACCGGACGCTCCTTTCGGGATGGGGGAGCGAGAAAAGTCGGAATCGCGGGCCCGCCGCTTCGGCCACGCGGCGGCGCAGCCCTTCGTCTCCTTTGGGATCGATGACGACGACGGCGTCGCCTCGGGCGACCGCCTGGAGCGCCAGCAGTTCCATGAGCCGCGTCTTCCCCACCCCCGTGCTCCCGACGATCAGGACGTGCTGGTCCAGGACGCGGTCGGGAAGCCGAAGGTCTCCCTCGGCGCGCGGACCGGGGACGCCGGAATCGAGCACCTCCTGGGATTCCTCGACGGTCCACTCGTAGCCGCGGCCGAAGTAGACCTGACCCTTCGCGCGGGGAATGCCGGAGATGAACAGGGGCGGTTTGGAAGCGAGAGAACGAAGCGAGCGCAGGATCAGGCCGCCCCCCAGCGCCGCCAGGCCCCAGGCGCCCGCGCGCACCCAGCCGTCCTCCAGGGCCCCGAGGGCCAGGGCGTTCAGGCCGACGAGGCCCGCATGGATCCGGGCGCGCGCATCCCACCCGCGCATCACGGACTCCGCGGCGGCAGCAGGCGGGGCGCGAGGCACCGCTTGCACGCCTCGAAGAGACCCCAGTGCACGAAGAGATACGCCCCGTGCCTCGAGCCCGCCCCGGCTTCAAGCGCGCGCACGTCCGGGTGGCCGATCGAGACGCAGGCCCGCACGACGGGCGAGACCATCTGGAGGTAGTGTCCCGTCCGCGGCTCGTATTCGTACGGCTGGATCACCACGCGGCCCCACGGCGACGACGCGACCCGGCCGGCCCGGAGGCCTTGAAGGTGCGCCGCGATCACTTCGCTCTGCTGCTGGACGAATCCGGAGCGCGGGACGTAGCACCCCCACGGCCCCGCGCACGGCCGCGCGCTCGAGAACAGCAAGTCCAGGAGGCCCGTCCGCCACCCCGGGGCGTCGAGCTCCGAGAGGTAGTTGATCCGGTACTGAGGCCCCCGAGGGGCCGCGATCGGGATCTCCAGGTCTTCGGGAAACGGCGGGACGTAGGTGAGCACGCGCGCTTCCGCAAACTGCAGCCCGCCCTCCCCGTGACCCGAAGTAAAGTTTCGCGCGGGGAGCGCGGGCAGCTCCGCCAGGTGGCTTCGAAAGGGCTGCCGCACGACTTCCAGAAGCCCGCACGGGTAGGCGTTCTCCACCCAGAGACAGGGATACTTTCTTCCTTTCCACGGACAGACCAGGACGCCCTTGATCTTCCAGGTCCGCAGTACGCAGGATATGTCGAGCCGCGTGAGAACCGTCGCCGCCGTCAGCGACCCTTCGTAGGGCAGCCGGTCCTGGAGCGAGCAGAGCGCGACCAGGCTAAGGACCTTCCACGAGCTCAAGATCCACCTCCGACAGGACGCGCGCGACCGTGGGCACGCATCGAATCCGCAACCGTTCCACCAGCGCCCCGTCCGCCAGCGCGTCCGCGTCGACCTCCGAAAGCCGCCGACACGAGGTGGCGACGCGCACGTCGGCCTTCGGCATCCGGTCGTCACGCGCGAACGCGATCGTCTTGCCGACGAGCTCCACCGGCAGTTCCGTCCGTTCCACGCGGAGGCGGCGGGCCCCGCACGCCGGCAGTCCCGAGTCGAACGGGGCATCGGCCGACAGCCGCCCGGCCCGGAAGGCCGCGCTGGCCAGCCGGTCCTGGACCGACTCGTACGCGCGGCGGACCGCGGGAAGCGAGACCCTGCAGGAGCTGCCGGCCGAAGGATGGACGCAGACCGGCTCCGGCTCGGCCAGGAGAGCGCACACGACCACCAGCGCGGAGGCTTTAAGGTTCATGGATCTCCTGGGAAATGACGGCCAGGCCGAACGGGTTGGGGTCGGTGGGCGGCTGCCGTTCGAGCGTAAACTCGTACCGCACGTCCGCCTCCCGCGAGAGTTTGTCGGAAATGAACGTGCGGCGCTTGGCCTCGACCGTCACCTTCATGCCGTCGACGCGCGCCCCTATCGGGATCACCTGTGACGACATCTTCCCCTCGACCGCGACCTGGCGCCTTTTCTCGAGCGCCGCGGCCGCCCCGGCCCACGAGCGGCCGGAGATCATGCGGCGGATCACGTCGGCCGAAGCGTCGAGCGTGGCCGGCGTGAAATTGTCGAAGTGGAGAACGTACCGGAGCGCGAACTCCCGGAGGGCCGCCTCCGGCACGGCGCCCGGAAAGAGTTCCTGCTCGGACCGCGCGGCGGGCACCACCACGACCGGGCGGGGCCTGAGCGCCGAGGCGACCAGCCCCGCGGCGAGCGCCACGTTGGCGGCCAGCAGAGCGCCCGCGATCACGGCCGGGCGTAGTAGAAGACCGCGCCGGAAGTCCATAGCAACGCTCCGAGAAACACAAGTCCGGCAAGCGCCAGGGCAAGCCCCGCGGCCAGAACCCACCAGGGCCACGCCGCCTCCTCCCGGCGGACGGCCTCACGGATCCAGGCGGGGACGGTCGCCCCAGTAGTCTCGAACCGCTTCATCGTCGCTCCCGGGAAACGGGTCCAGGTACCGTACGCGCCGGGGGATCAGGTGCGAAACGCGCAGGAATTCGGGCGCCCGATGAAGAAGCCCCGACCGGTACGCGAGCTCGACCAGATAACCGGGCGGCTTGCCGGCCTTGAGCCGGGACAGCCCGACCCATAGAACGGCGCCCGCGATCACCGCCGGCACGGGGTCGACCACGAAGAGGATGATCCCCGCGACGAGGCCCACCGTGACGAGCTCCTCCGGCTCCAGCCCGAACAGCATGATCGGCCGGTCCAGGGTTCTCGGGCACGCCTTCCTGAAGGCCATGTATCACCACAGAGACACAAAGAGCACAAAGAAGATCAGTTGACGATCCGACGAATGCCGTACTTGAGAACCCTCTCGTTGAAGTTCAGGAGCATTCCCAACCACAGACCTGTGATTCTCAGGTAAGTCAGAAGCTGCGCCTCATGGATGCCAAGGATGGTGTCAACGGCCTTTAGCTCAACAATGACCAAGCCTCCGACCAGAAGGTCGAGCCGGTACCCGCAATCAAGGGTCACGCCTTTGTACCGAAGAGGAAGTCCCTTCTGTCTCTCGAAGGGGATGTGCCGAACGCTTAGCTCGTGAGCCAAGCACGTCTCGTAGGCCGACTCAAGTAGACCCGGTCCCAAGTGGCGGTGAACTTCGATAGCCGCCCCAAGGATGGCTCGCGACAGTCTGTTCGCCTCCTCCTTTGTGCCCTTCGTGTCTTTGTGGTGCATCTTTTCGGCCTCCACCCAGGAGTGCGTGTTGGACGGAAAAAGTCGACACGAAATTTTTTGTGTCGACTTTTTCGTCCCAGCCGCCACTCCCGGGTGGAGGCCCAGAAAGGAGGGCGCAATGAAGATCGTGGCGATGGCGGCGGTGGTCGTGATCCTCATGGCCGGCACCGTGCAGGCCGACGACCTGACCAACGCGTCGGGGACCATTTTCACGTCGATCCTGCGGGTGATCGTGAAGTGGATTTTCCCCGTCTGCGCGGCGTACTGCTTCCTTCACGGGGTGATCGGCAAGGGAGTCAAGCGCGGCGAATGGGACATGGCGGCGATCTGCACGGTCGCCGCGGTGGCCCTGGCGCTCTTCCCGAAGCTCCTGACGACGCTTTTCCAGGTGCAACTGTGAGCGCGTGGAAGGCGCTCGTCGCGCTCCTGGGAGTCCAGGCGGTCCTGGCGGCCGCGGCGGCGACCTTGGAATGGACGTACGCCTGCGGCGCCTGCCGGGCCGGGGGCATCTCGCTCGGCCTGGTCGGCTTCGCCTTCTATACGGGACTCTTCCTGTCGGCGCTCTTCGCGGGGGCCACGCGCTTCCTGTTCGCGGCCCTTCTCATCGGGTTTGGCGTGCACGTCCTGCTCTCGGTGCAACTCCTGGCCGCGGGCCTGCCGTGCTGGATCTGCCTGGGCGCGGCGGGTGTGTCGGTCCTGCTGGCCGTCCTATCCGTGGCGTGCGACCGCGCCAACCTCGTGCGGATGGCGCTGGTCCTGCCCTGGTCGGTCCTGCTGGTGCTCGCCTGGAGCGGGCTCCCTCGCCCCGCGGGGACCGCCAGCGCGACGGTGACCGACACGGCAGCGGTCCGCCTGGTCGTCTTCGAGCAGCCGGATTGCCCTTATTGCGACGACCTTCGCGACCGGGTGCTCCCTCCGATCGAGCGCGAGTTCGGGCCCAGACTGCAGGTGAGCTTCCGGTCCGCCAAGGAACTGCCGGCGGTTCGGCGCACGCCGACGCTCGTCATCTCTCCGGGCCGCCGCGACCAGCCCACGCGCATCATCGAAGGCCTGCCGACGGCAGAGTCCCTCCGCGCGGCCCTGGTGGAGATCGGGGGCCGGCCGTGATCCTGCTGGCGGCGGCCGTCCTCTGCCAGGAAACGAGAGAAGTCTTTCTCTCCGACCGGCCCATCGAGCTCCGCGTTCCCGTCACGACCGACGCGCGCCACCCGGCGACGGTCGTGACGTTCCCCGAGGAATCGCTGGAGGCGCTGGTGGCGGGCTGGAACGAGGGCGATCTCTCCGTGGAGCGCCGGCGCCAGAATCTCTTCGTCAAGCTGCTTCGCCGGTCGGAAGGGGACCTGCACGTCCTGGGCGCCTCGGGAATGCTGTACCGGCTGGCGGTCCGACCCTCGGAGGGCGCCTACGACGGACAGGTCCGCATTCTGCCGCCCGCGGCGTCCGGGCGGACCGAGCCGGAGCCCGTCGAACTCCTCCGCGCCATGCGCCTGGGCCGTGTTCCGGCGCGCGGCACCGTCCTGCGTGCGGAGGAGGCGGTCTACGAATCGCCGGAAATTGCTGCCCGGATGGCCTACGTCTACGACGCCCCTTCGTATCGGGGCTTCGTGGTGCGGGTGGAGAACGTTTCGGCACGGTCCCAGAGCCTCGACCCTTCGAGGTTCGTCGGGCGAGACCTCGTCCTCGTGGGGGCGCGCGACCTCCTCCTGCGACCGGGTGAACGGACGCTCTTGTACCTCGTCTTTTGGAAAGCGCCGTGACGCGCAAGCGGTGGGCCGTCCTGGGGTCCTTGGCCGTCCTCGTTCCTTTCCTACTTCTCCTCTCCCGAGGGCGCGCCCCTTCGCCTCCCGGCGCGGGGGCGCGCCCGCCCGTACCCTTCGAGGTCGGGATCCCGACGGCGCAGGAGGTCCGCAACATGCTCTCCGTTTACGGGGAGCGCGTCGAACATGCCGAAACCCAGCTCGTCGCGCTGAGAGACCAGCTTCGGCAGGCGGAGCGTCGCCTCGAGGAGACGGGGCGCAAGAACGCCTCGGCGCTCGACCGCCTGCTAGAGGAGCTGAAACCGGCCCCGCCCCCGGACGTCCCCTCCCCGACCGCCGCCCCCCGGTTCCGCACGTACGAGTTCGAGAAAACTCCCGCCCGGTCGATCCACGTGCCGGCCGGCAGCTTCGGCGAGGCGACCCTCCTCACGGGCGTCTTCGCCCCGGTCGGCGGGGAACCCCTCCCGGTCCTGCTCCGACTGGACGCGGCGCTGGTCGGCCCGCAGAGGTCCCGCGTCCCCTTGCCGGGGGCCTTCCTGGTCGGCAAGGCGCAGGGGGATGTCAACTCCCGCCGCGCCGTCGTCCAGCTCGAGACCCTGAGTGCCGTCGGCCCCGACGGCAAGCCCGCCGAGGTTCGCGTGAACGGGTGGGTCATCGACGAGGACGGCGTCCAGGGCGTGCGCGGCGCGTACGTCTGGCACGCCGACCAAGTGGTGGCCCTTTCGACCCTGACGGGAGGTCTCTCCGGCGGCGCCGAGGCCCTGGCGCAGCGCGAGACGCTCGTCCAGGCGACGCCGCTGGGCGGGACACAGTCGGCCGTGACGGGCGACGCGGCGCGGTTCGCGGGCTCCCGTTCGCTGTCCACGGCGTTCGGCAGGCTGAGTGAGATCGTCACGCGCCGCCTCGACGAAATCGTCCCCGCGGTGGTCGTCCCGAATGCGCGGCGAGTGACGGTGGCCTTCATCACGGGCGTGACCCTCGAGGGGTACGGCCTGCCGGAAACGCCGAGGTCCCCGTTCCAGGGTCTGGATCGGTGAATCCATGACCGTTCGAGTCTTCCCCTTCGCGGCTTGGACCTTGCTCTCCGGATGCGGGCTGTTCGGGAACGCGTCCGCTTCCGGCCGGCCCGTCTCCGAAGCGTATGCCCGAGGCCACGAGCTCCGGGTCCTCGACGTCGAGTCGCCGCTCCGGGCCGAGCGCCGGGTGCCCGTCCTGAGCACGCCCGAGGTCTTCGCGGCGTATGTGCCGTCCCACGCCCGGGAGGACCTGCTCATCGGGGAGCACTGGATCTTCTTCAAGCTCAAGGACGCCGAGTGGTTCGTCGAGCGCCTTCAGGAGCCGGAACCGCCGGCCGCCGGCGACGCCCCCGCCTCCCACCTCAAACCCCTCAAGGACCTCGACTGGAAAAACGTCGTCGTGCCCTACAAGCCTTCTCCCTGAATCTAACCGCCGAGGGCGCCGAGAGCGCCGAGGAGGTCGAAGATGATTGAAGAGTACGAACGATTGACCGAGAAGATCATTGGGTGCGCCATTAGGGTCCACCGCGCGCTTGGGCCCGGTCTCTTGGAGTCCGCATACGAGGCCTGCCTCTGCTATGAGTTGATTTCTTGCGGGCTGAAGGTCGAACGGCAGAAACCCCTGCCCGTGATCTACCGCGAGGTCAAGCTCGACTGCGGTTATCGAATGGACATCCTGGTCCAGGACGTGGTGATCGTTGAGTTGAAAGCAGTGGATCGGATGGGTCCCATCCATCAAGCTCAATTGATTTCTCACCTGCGACTTTCGCGTCGAAAGGTGGGCTTGCTGATCAATTTCAACGTCCGCGTCTTGAAGCAGGGCATTCGCCGGCTGGTGAACGGTTATTGACTCTTTTTTCTCGGCGGTCTCGGCGTCCTCGGCGGTTTTTATGCTTCCGGATTTGCTGCCGTATCATTCTTACGACCCGGACGGGCGCGTCTTCGTGCAGCGCGACGGCTCGCTGGGGCTGGCGTGGGACGTGGAGCCGCTCGAGTGCGAGACCGAGTCGGAAACCGCGCTCGGGCAGCTCGCGCGGCGAGTCGAGGCGCTCCTCGCCCTCTTCCCCGAAGGCGCTTCCGCACAGTTCCTCCTCTTCAGCGCCCGCGCGCCGGACCTGGCGCGGTGGCGGGACGCCACGACCCAGGAGGGCCTCCTGCGCGACCTTGCCGAGGCGCGCGTCGGCGCCACCCGATCCATTGCGATCCGGCATGAGGGGTCTCTCTTCGCGGCCCGCTCGCTCCGTCTGGTGATGACGCTCCGGACCTTCCCCCGGTGGCAGTCTCCCGGAATTGCGGACGGGCTCCGCTTCGCCCTGCGCGGATCGCGCACCGTTGAGCAGCGCTTCCTCGAAACGTACCGGGCCGAGAAGCGCGCCCTTCAGGAGCGGGCGGAGGCGGCGGAGAACCTGCTTGGGCAGGCGGGAATCCAATGGGCGCGGATGGACCTCGACGCATTCCGCGGTCTCGTCTTCCGCCTGCTCAATCCCGCGCGCGGGGCGCCCCTGCCTCCCGACGACGGCCGGCGACTCCTGGCCGAAGGGCTGGCCTTCACGCCGGGCGAGATCGAGGAGGCCTCCGTTCGGCTCGGGTCGACCCCCCGGTTCGTCCTCAGCGCGCGGGAGGCGCCGCGCGAGACGTGGGCGGGCATGCTGCCCCTCGAGGCGGCGCTTGAAGGCACCTTCGTTTTCGACATCGAAGTCTGCCCGGCCGCGCAGGTGCGGAAGTTTCTCGCGGCCAAGAAACGTCTGGCCTTCTGCCAGCTCTCGGGCGGAGACGACAAGGTGGACGTCGCCGCGATGAAGGACGAGGTCGACCGCGTCACCGCCGAGATCTTCACGGAAGGCGCCCGCGTCTACTCGGCGCGCGTCCACCTGGTCACGGCCGAGCCGCCCGAGGGGGCCGTCAACGCCTTCTCGCGGGTCGGGATCGAAATGGTCGCGGAGACCGCGCTCGCGGGCTCGCTCTTTCTCCAATGCCTGCCGCTTGGCTACGACCCCGCGAACGACCGCGCCCTCAAGCGGGGGCGCCGGATGCTGGGCCTCAACCTCGCCCACCTGCTTCCCTTCTACGGGAGCCTCCGAGGGACGCCGACCCCGGACCTGCTCCTTCTCAACCGCCGCGGGGAGCCGGTGACGTTCTCCTTCTTCGACTCTACCGTGGCTCCGCACGGGATCGTGGCCGGCGTCTCGGGGGCCGGCAAGTCCGTCCTCGCTTCGAACCTGATCCTCTCGGTCGCCCGGCGGGGCGCCCGAGTGTTCGTCCTCGACCGGGGGAACAGCTACCGGAAACTCTGCGAAACGCTGGGGGGCTCCTACGTCGCTTTCGACCCCCGCGCCCCGCTCAGCATCAACCCGTGCGGGGTCGGGCTGGACG
>Ga0187892_10007634_pt1 | contig 15293 bp, 12 predicted proteins | sample MA1701073metaG_FD_139345 | JGI IMG/M metagenome (GOLD analysis project Ga0187892, IMG submission 139345) | Bio-ooze microbial communities from a basaltic lava cave in the Kipuka Kanohina Cave System on the Island of Hawaii, USA - MA170107-3 metaG ... | reverse complement strand
CAGGCTGATGGCTCGGATCAAAGAACATAAACTGCCTGAAGAGGCCTTCCGCTGGTATCTGGACCTGCGTCGGTACGGGTCTGTTCCCCACGCAGGCTTCGGCATGGGCATCGAACGGGTGGTGGCCTGGATCTGTGGACTGGACCACGTTCGAGAGACTATTCCTTTTCCTCGCATGCTCTACAAGCTGTATCCATGACTCTGTAAATCCCGGCTCTCGTTGGTGCGCGACGTCCCTGATTAGCGGGGTCGCAGAGATGATTTCGAAGAGTCACATACCTTCTTCCTTCCTTTCCTTCATTCTAGGTTCGCGATTCGGACTAAAACACCTGGACAAGCTGCTTGTACGGCCATGTGGCGTCCAGATCATAGGTCTTGACGCGAACAGCATAATTTTGTTGACAAGGCTGCGCTAAGATGTATATTGGGCCCACAAAGTGGGAGAAAGTGGAATCTAATGGGATCCTAAGGGTTAAGCAGAATGAATTGCATGTTCCAGTGTTGGCACATGAAACGTTATCATGGTTGGTCCATCGGCAAGGTGGTCGGTACCTTGATTGCACCATCGGGCCTGGAAGCCTTGCCTCTCGAATCCTCGATCTCAGTAGTCCAGACGGGATCGTGGTCGGGATTGATCGAGATAAAGAGGCAATTGCCGTAGCCCGGGAGCGTCTCAAACCCTTTGCCGGACGGACCTGTCTTATTCAGGGAAATTTCAGCGAGCTGAAGCAGCATCTGCAATCAGTGGGCATCTCGGAGGTTGACGGTGTCGTGTTCGATCTAGGTGTGTCCTCAGCTCAACTTGCCCGACCGGAGCGGGGCTTTAGTTTTCTCACCGACGGCCCGCTCGATATGCGTATGGAACAGGGTACCGGCCAGACTGCTGCAGACCTTGTCAACAAACTTTCCGAAACCGAACTGGCAGATGTCATTTATCGATATGGGGAGGAACGGTATTCGCGTCGCATCGCCCGCTCTGTGGCGCGGGCTCGGGAGCGCCGTCCCTTGCGCACCACCGTTGATCTCGTGTCTGTGATCCGGGACGCGGTTCCAGCCTCCTATCGCCACGGGCACCTTCACTGTGCGACGCGAACGTTCCAGGCCTTGCGGATCGCTGTCAACCGTGAGCTTGAGGTGCTGGAACATGCGCTTCGCGATGCGGCTGATGTGTTGACACCCGGGGGCCGGCTCTGTGTCATCTCGTTTCATTCTCTTGAGGACCGCATTGTCAAGCAGGCATTTCGTGCGCTCTCACAAGGCCCTGATCCCTGCCTGTCCAGACTGACTAAGAAACCGCAAATCCCTTCGGAAAGAGAACGACGCGAGAACCCACGCGCCCGTAGCGCAAAGCTTCGCGTGGTTGAGCGTCTTTCAGGAGTGAGGCATTCATGAAGACATTGACCGTCATAGCCGCCATGGCTTTGCTGCTGCTCTATGTGTGGGAGCGGGTGGAGATCGTGCGGATCGGATATCAGATCGAGCGACTCAAGGTCAAGAAAGTGACGCTTGAGCGTGAGCGCGATGAGTTGCAGGTGAAGCTCTCGGCGCTGACCTCGCCGGAACGGATCGCACGGGTAGCGACCGAGAAGCTAGGGTTGGTTCCACCCCAGCGGGGGCAGGTGATCCTTGTCAACGTGAAGCCTGAGGCGCCCGCTCATAGGGGGCCGGTCATGCCGGACGTGAAGCTGGCCAGGAACGAGCCGGTGGGGAAGGTGCCGTAATGGCGGCTGCTCCGTATCGTGGTCGCCGTATAGTTGCTGCGCTGGTCTTGCTGTTGGGCTTTGCCGTGGTCCTCTTGCGGCTCTTCAACCTGCAGATTCTGCAGGCAGCCGAGCTGACAGTGAAGGCGGATCGGCAGCACCGGAAGGCTTTGTCCGTGCAGGGGCCTCGGGGATCAATCTACGACCGTCACGGGAAGGTCTTGGCCATCAACATGGATGTACCCTCCGTGTTTGGCGTACCGGCCTCACTCGAGGATCCCTCGGGTGTGGCGCGAGATCTTGCTCCGGTCCTGCGTGTCAGGGCTGGCGAGATTGAGAAGAAACTCAAGCAGGAACGGAGTTTTGTGTGGATTGCGCGGAAACTGGATCCGGAACAGGGGCGAAGGCTGGAACGCATGCCCGTAGAGGGTATCGGCGTGGTCATGGAGGGACAACGCTTTTATCCCAAGGGACCATTGCTCTCTCATGTGCTCGGATTCGCAGGAATGGACAGCCAGGGGCTTGAGGGTGTCGAACGCCGGTACGATCCCTATCTCCGTGGAGAGAAACAGATGGTCGTGTTGCAGCGCGATGCGCTGGGTCGCACTGTCTTCCCCAAGGGACTACATGAGCAGGCACCCTCGGCAGGCCACAGCGTGATCCTCACGATCGATGAAGTCATTCAATACATAGCGGAGAAGGAGTTGGAGGAGGCAGTCACAGCAACTCGGGCAAAAGGCGGGATCGTGATCGTGATGGAACCTCGGACCGGAGCCATCCTCGCGATGGCGGTAAACCCCCGGTTTGACCCGAATGCCGTGCAGGCGATTTCCGCCGATCGATGGCGCAACCGTGCCTTGACCGACACCTATGAACCAGGCTCGACCATGAAGATCTTCGTGGCGGCAGCTGCACTTGAGGAAAAGGTCATGGAACCTGGGACCTTGATCTATGGGGAAAACGGCCAGATGGTGGTGGCCCACACCGTCATTCATGATCATGACAGGTTGGGCTGGATGACCTTCGCGCAGGTGATCCAACGGTCAAGCAATATCGGGTCAGTCAAGACGGCCCTGGCTCTTGGAGAGGAGCGTCTGTACCGCTGGCTTAGGGCATTTGGCTTCGGCGAACGGACTGAAATCGACTTGCCAGGAGAGGTGGCTGGTCTGGTCAAAGAACCGCGAGACTGGGGACGGCGGTCGCTTGCTTCGATCGCAATCGGACAGGAGATCGGTGTGACACCATTGCAACTCGTCACGGCGGTGGCCGCCATCGCCAACGGGGGCTGGCTGATGAAGCCCTACGCGGTCTCGGAAATACGTGATGGGAAGGGCCGGGTGGTTGTTCAAGTCAGCCCTCAGGTCCGACGACAGCCGATTTCGCCGGAGTCGGTGCATACCCTCAGCAAGATCCTGGAGGGTGTGGTGACACATGGGACGGGTAGCAAGGCGGCGGTCCAAGGCTATCGGGTTGCCGGGAAAACAGGCACAGCCCAGAAGATCGATCCTAAGACTGGAGCCTATTCCTCAAATCTCTCCGTGGGGTCGTTCGTCGGATATGTTCCTGCGGAAGATCCACGGCTGGCCATCATCGTCGTGATTGACGAGCCGCAGACCGAAGCTTGGGGAGGAGTGATCGCTGCCCCGGTGTTTCGGCGAGTGGCTGAACAAGCGCTTCAATATCTTGGGGTTTCTTCTCCGGAGCCGGTCAAGCTGGCCATGACTACCAGCTCAGAAATGGCGCGACCATAGGGTTGCAAAATCGTCTCATGACTGTTGCTGAGCTGATCGTTCCGCTGGAAAGTCAACTGGGTGTGATTGAGCGGCAAGGAAATTTGCAGGTGGCAGTCACCGACGTGACCGATGACTCACGCCTTGTGAAACCGGGCAGCCTGTTCGTGGCAGTCAAAGGAGGAAGGGTAGATGGCCATACCTACGTTCACCAGGCAGTGCAAGCTGGCGCATCGGCCGTTGTGATGCAGGTCGGGCTGCCCTCGGCTGGTGTGGCTGAACAAGGGCTCATCCCCTCGGTTCCGATGATTCGCGTGAAGGATTCCCGGCGAGCGTTGGGGCTGCTGGCCAGTCGGCTTCACCATGATCCCTCTTTGCGGCTTGCGATGATCGGCGTAACGGGGACCAACGGAAAGACCACGGTGACCTATCTGTGCAAGGCGGTGCTTGAGGCGGCTGGCCGGCAGGTGGGTGTGATCGGAACCGTAGCCTATCAGATTGGGTCGGAACAACTCAGTGCGTCCCATACGACACCTGGCGCGGGCGAGCTTCAGACCCTGTTGGCGCGCATGGTGTCCGCCGGCCTGGATACTGCAGTGATTGAAGTGTCCTCGCACGCGCTTGCCTTGGATCGCATCGCTGGCTGCGAATTCGACGTGGCGATCTATACGAACCTGACTCAGGATCACCTCGATTTCCATTCCGACATGGAAGATTACTTCAAGGCAAAATTGTGCCTGTTCACGAGCTTGAGGCCCACCGGGAACAAGCCTCGCCCCAAACGTGCCCTTATCAATGCGGATGATCCTCGGGGTGGACGCGTGTGCGCAGCCAGCCCAGTTCCCTTCTGGACCTATTCCATTCGAAGTCGGTCGGATATCCGAGCTGAGGATGTACGCCTCTCGCTCGCCGGGACGAGCTTCACCGCGGTCACTCCAGCCGGGAGATTTTTGGTGGAGAGCCGATTGGTGGGCGAACACAATGTCTATAACATCCTGGCCGCCATCGGCGTCGGACTGCAGGAGGGGCTGTCACCGGATGTGATCCGCGAAGGCATTCATTCGGTGGTAAATGTTCCGGGACGATTCGAGCGGGTCGAAGCTGGGCAAGATTTTACCGTCGTAGTCGATTATGCCCATACGGAAGATGCGCTTGTCCGTCTATTGGAGACGGCGCAGGCGCTGAAGACCGGCCGGATCATCGCGGTGTTCGGCTGTGGGGGGGACCGTGACCGAGGCAAGCGACCCAAGATGGGCCGCGTGGCAGCGCGACAGAGCGATCTAGTGATCCTAACCTCCGACAATCCACGGAGCGAGGATCCCATGGCCATCCTGCGCGAAGTGGAAGCGGGAGTGCTGGAGGCGCTTGATCCTGCCGAGCCGGCACAGGTCCGGTATAAGGTGATTGCCGATCGCCGTCGCGCCATCGAAACAGCAGTCCAGGAGGCGAAGCGAGGTGACATGGTCCTGATCGCGGGCAAGGGGCACGAAGATTACCAGATCATCGGCGCTACTCGTCTGCATTTCGACGATCGCGAGGTGGCCAGGGAAGCTATTCTTCACGTGAGGAATGCGTGACGAAGAGCAGCGGCTCTTGACCATTGATTCTTCGCCTTGAGCTCTCCATGTCGCTCTTTACTGTCGAAGAGGTCATAGAAATCATCAGCGCCAGGGTGCTCTCGGGCCAGAACCCTCGCGGGCTGCCAAGCCATATTCACCGGCTGTGTACCGATTCTCGCGAGGTTCGCTCCGGAGATCTCTTTGTCGCGCTCAAGGGGGAGCGCTTTGACGGCCATGAATTTGTCGATACGGCTTTGCAGCGTGGGGCGGTTGGAGCCATCGTCCAGGAACGTTACAGGCTTGCGCTGCGTCCTGAGGGGGCCGCCAAGGCAACCCTCTCGGGCGGATCGCGAGCCGGCCTGCTTTCCCGGAGAGCCCCGTTCCTCTTGGGGGTGCCGGATCCGCTCCTTGCCTATCAACAGTTAGCTGCGCACCACCGGAACCGCTTTCGGATCCCGGTGGTCGCAGTCACAGGCAGCAACGGCAAAACCACCACAAAGGAGATGGTGGCCGCTGTGCTGGCGCAACGCTGGACCGTACTGAAAACTGAAGGCAATCTGAACAACCGCATCGGGGTTCCTCAGACGCTGCTCCGGTTGGCTACGCGTTACCAGGCAGCAGTGGTGGAGATGGGCGTTGATCAAAAGGGACAGACGACCCGATTGTGCGAGATCGTCCGTCCGACCGTTGGACTCATTACGAATATCGGCCCGGATCACCTCGAGTTCTTCGGCAGCATGGAGGCCTCCGCTCAGGCGAAGGCGGAGTTGCTGACTCTGATGCCATCCGACGGCACGGTCGTGCTGAACGCGGATGATGCCTATTTCGATTATCTCGCGTCGCGAGCCCGCTGCCGTGTGCTCTCGTTCGGGCTTTCCTCGAGAGCTCAGGTGAGAGCGACGGAGCTGGTGTCAGACCAGCGGCGAGGCATGACTTTTCGGCTGGTCCTTTCCGGACGGAGGCGCCGTCCGTTGGTTACCCTGCAAGCGTATGGGGCCCACAATCTGTCCAATGCCTTGGCTGCGGCGGCCGTCGGACATGTGCTCGGCGTGACCGGCACGATGATCGCAAAGGGGTTGGCTCGTTTCCGGCCGGCGGCGATGCGTTCACAGGTAAGCCTCTGGGGCGGCGTCAGGGTGATCAATGACTGTTATAACGCCAACCCGGCTTCGATGAAGGCCGCCATTGAGTTGCTCGTCGAGCTCGGCTCCGGCAGGCGCACGGTTGCGGTGTTGGGCGACATGCTGGAGTTGGGGCCGGAAACGGTGGCTCTCCATCGGGAGGTCGGGGCCTATCTCGCTCGGCGTGGGGTCTCGGTCCTCATCGCCTGTGGAGTCTTGGGGCATGAGTTCGCTGAAGGGGCGCGCGCGGCTGGCATAGCCTCCGATCGTGTCATCGAAACAGCGGACGCGGCTGCCGCCGCCACGACGGCAAAGGCGATCATTCACGATGGGGATGTCGTGCTGGTTAAGGCATCGCGCGGGATGAGGCTCGAACAGGTCATCGAGGTGCTGGGCGGAAGACAGAGCGCGGCGAAAGGCGCATAGCGTACGCTTTGGAGAAGGCTCTCTGCGCCTGATCGCGAGGCGCTGACTGCTCCTGGCCCAGTCAAAGAATTTATATATGCTCTACATTTGGCTCTATCCGCTGCACACTGAGTTCTCCTTCCTGAACGTATTCAGGTATCTCACCTTTCGGATCATCTATGCCGCAGTCACGGCGTTTCTCATTGCCTTTGTGCTGGCTCCGTGGCTGATCCAGAAGCTTCAAGAACTGCGATTGGGGCAGCAGGTGCGGGACGACGGCCCGAGCACCCATCTGACCAAGAGCGGCACGCCCACCATGGGAGGAATCCTCATCCTGTTTGCGGTCTTGCTTTCGACCATGCTCTGGGCGGATGTCACGAATCGGTACGTGTGGATGGTGGTCGTCGCCACCCTCGGGTTCGGGCTGGTGGGCTTCGTGGATGATTACCTCAAATTTGTCAGAGGCCGATCGAAGGGATTGTTGGCGTCGCAGAAACTCATCGCGCAGGTCCTGATTGCCCTTAGCATCGGCCTGTTTTTGTATTTCCTGCCGGTCTTCTCCAGCAAGCTCAATGTGCCTTTTTTCAAGAACTTCACGCCCGACCTCGGGCTGTTTTATATTCCGTTCGCAATTTTGGTGATCGTCGGAAGCTCGAACGCAGTCAACCTGACGGATGGCCTCGATGGCCTGGCGGTCGGACCCGTGATGATTGCTTCATTGGCCTACACCATTGTGGCCTACGTCGCCGGAAATAGAATCATGTCTGACTATTTGCTCATCCCTCATATCGAGGGAGCAGGAGAACTCGCAGTGTTCACAGCAGCCATCTTTGGAGCCAGTCTGGGATTCCTCTGGTTCAACACTTATCCGGCCTCCGTGTTCATGGGTGATGTGGGCTCCCTGCCGCTGGGCGCGGCACTCGGGACCGTCGCTGTGATCAGCAAACACGAGTTGTTGCTGCTGCTTGTTGGGGGTGTGTTCGTGATCGAGGCCATCTCAGTCATTTTCCAGGTTGCTTCGTTCAAGTCCCGCGGTAAACGAATCTTCCTGATGGCTCCCATCCACCATCATTTTGAAATGAAGGGATGGGAAGAGCCGAAGGTGGTGGTGCGGCTGTGGATTGTTGCGATTCTACTGGCGCTGTTAAGTCTGAGCACTTTGAAACTAAGGTAGCGATAGGCGATGTCCGGACATGACAGCCGAATCTTCCATGGAGCTCAGAGGCAAGAGGGTCACGGTGCTCGGGTTAGCCAGAAGCGGCGTGGCGGCGGCTCGCTTGCTCCAGGCGGTCGGTGCGTCTGTGACGGTGGCCGACCGCAAGGAGGAGGGGGAGCTTCTAGACGCGCTCTCCCGTCTGGACCGACGAGCCCTGAAGGTCTCGGTGGGTACCGGCTACGAATCTGCACTGCAAGGAACGGATTTGGTTGTGATCAGCCCGGGGGTTCCATCAGATCTGGACGTACTGACACAGGCTCGCCGACAAGGTGTGCGGGTCATCGGGGAGCTCGAACTGGCATCCTGGTTTCTGAAGGCGCCGATTCTTGCCGTCACCGGGACCAACGGCAAAAGCACCACAGTGACGCTCGTGGGCCTTCTCCTCGGTCAGAGCGGGAAGCGGGCCTTCGTGGGAGGGAACCTCGGCACGCCCCTGTGCGACGCAGCTCTGGCGTCCTATCAAGCCGGAAGAGGTGCCCCGACTCTTTACGATTATATTGTCGCGGAAGCCTCGAGTTTTCAGCTGGAGACGATCGACCAGTTCCACCCCTGGGTGGCAGCGGTGCTGAACATCACGCCTGATCACATGGACCGCTATCCATCCCTGGAAAGTTACGTGAAGGCGAAGGCCGGGATTTTCAAGAACCAAACAACTGAGGACTTTGCCCTGTTGGGGATTGATGACGAGCGTGTGGCTGGCTTGCGGCATCGTGTGCGCGCCAAGCTCTTGAGCTTCAGCCGGATCGGGCCGGTCTCACAGGGAGTTTATCTGGATGATAACCGCGTGATGGCGATCATCGGGTCGCGCAGAGGAGAGGTCTGCCGTCGGGATGAGATTCGTTTGCCAGGCTCCCATAACCTGTCAAATGCGATGGCGGCGACGACGATTGGTCTCTTGTGTGGCTGTTCGACCGATGCTATTCGGCAGGTGCTCCGAACCTTTCCGGGGCTGGAGCATGCCTTAGAGCTCGTGCGGGAGCGGCAGGGAGTGCGGTTCGTGAACGACTCCAAAGGCACCAATGTGGATGCCACCATCAAAGCGCTGGAGAGTTTCGAGGTGCCGGTCCTGTTGATTGCCGGTGGTCGGGACAAGGGGGGCGATTTTCGGAAGCTTCAGGAGCCGGTGCGCCGGCGGGTGAAGCGGGTCATTCTGATTGGCGAAGCGGCGTCGCATATCAGAGAGGCACTGGCAGATGTCGGTTGCGTCATCCAGGCTGCAACGCTCAGAGATGCCGTGGCGATGGCTGCCTCCGAGGCGAGGTCCGGCGACGTCGTGTTGCTGTCGCCTGCCTGCGCCAGTTTCGACATGTTCGCGGATTACCAGGATCGTGGTCGCCAGTTCAAAGAGCTGGTGAACCAATTACCGTGAGGCGTTAGGGGTGAGGCGTGAGGCGAAAGAGAGTTGTGCAGGCAGTGTCCTGTCTATCACACCTCACGCCGGATGAGTCATGTCACGCAGAGGTATCGATGGCGGCACGCTTGCGCTTCCCTGGCCCTCCTCAAGCCAGCGATCGCGGAGGCGGATCGGGACTGACGCGAGCGTGCTCGCAGCCGCCGTGGTCTTGGCGCTGGTCGGTCTGGTCATGGTGTTCAGCGCGAGCGCGGTACTGGCCGGAAACCGGTTTCACGACTCAATCTATTTTCTCAAACGCCAAGTGGCCTGGCTGGCCTTTGGATTCCTGCTGCTGCACGTGGCGTCCCGCGTCGATTATACGTTGTGGCGCAGGTTGGCATGGCCGATCCTAGGCCTGACGGCGATACTCCTGATTCTGGTTTTGGTTCCCTCGTTAGGCGTGGCGGCCAAGGGCGCGCGGCGCTGGCTTCGCCTTGGACCGATTTCAATGCAACCAGCAGAGCTGGCCAAGCTCGTCGTGGTGCTCTACATGGCTTCATACCTGACCAAGAAGGGAGGTCGTGTGACGGAGTGGCCCTCCGGTTTTCTTCCTCCGCTCATTGTGGTGGGACTGTTGGGAGGATTGCTGTTGATCCAGCCTGACCTCGGGACTGCAGTGGTGATCGGGTTAGTAGCGTTCGGCCTTCTGTTCCTCGGAGGGGCCAAGCTGAAGCATCTCTTTGGATTGATTCTGGTCGCCGTACCGGTTGTGGCCGTGCTGGTCCTGGGCTCGAGCTACCGCCGGCAGCGTTTCCTGACCTTTCTGGCTCCCTGGAAGGATGCCACGGATGCTGGCTTTCAGGTGACCCAGTCGTTTCTAGCGTTCGGCAGCGGCGGTCTGTTCGGAGTCGGACTAGGCGAAGGCAAACAGAAACTGTTCTTTCTGCCGGAGGCCCACACGGATTTTGTACTAGCGCTGGTTGGGGAGGAGCTTGGTCTGGTGGGAACAGGCGGCATCATGGTGCTCTTTGCGATTCTCGTCATCAAGGGATTCCAGATTGCGGGGCGTGCGCGAGAGCCGTTTGGCCGGTATCTGGCCCTCGGGATCGCCCTCCTGATCGGCTTGCAGGCCTTGATCAATGCCGGTGTGGTGACCGGCCTGCTTCCAACGAAAGGACTGACTCTCCCTCTTGTCAGCTATGGTGGGTCGTCGTTGACCGTGAATCTGCTGGCCATTGGGATCTTGCTGAGCATTTCACGTGATCGGCAAGGTGGCAAGCAGACTGGCCTGTACGGGAGTGGGCATGGAGGTCGGGTCTTTGCCTGATGAATATCGTGATCGCAGCGGGAGGCACCGGCGGCCATCTGTATCCGGCGGTGGCACTGGCCAGGGAGTTTCTTCGGCAGGAGCCGGGGGCCTCGATTCTTTTTATGGGCACAGTCCGCGGAATCGAGGCCAAGGTGCTCCAGCACGAGGGCTTCGAATTGGCGATCATCGCAGCGCGACCTGTGATGGGGCTGGGAGTGAGCGGGGCTGTCAGGGCGCTGCTGTCGTTGCCTCTGGCCGTGTGGCAGTCGGTCAAGCTCTTGCGGAAGCGGCACGCGGATCTGGTGATCGGGGTTGGAGGCTATACCAGCCCTCCCGTACTCGTGGCCGCGTCTCTGTTAGGTATCAGACGGGTCATTCTGGAGCCCAATGCTTACCCTGGGATGGCAAACATAGTGCTGGGCCCGCTCGCACATCGTGTATTCCTGGCGTTCGAGTCGGCTGCAAGCTTCTTCACGCCGTCCAAAGCTCGGGTCGTCGGTACTCCCATCCGACGAGCATTTCTAGACCAGAGGCACGAAGTCACTGCCGACTCGGTTGGAGAGCGAAGACAGACCCTATTGATTTTCGGCGGGAGCCAGGGTGCCCGCGCCATTAATAGCGCGATGGTCGAGGCCCTGCCACATTTGGCCTCCTTGCGAACGCAACTTGCCGTGATTCATCAAACAGGCGAGGCCGACTGGGGACGGGTCAAGGCAGCGTACGAGACAGGCGGGTTCACGGCGGAGGTGGTTTTCTTCTTGTTCGACATGCCGAGGGTCTTGCAGTCGGCTGACCTTGTGGTGTCGCGGTCAGGTGCCATGACAGTGGCGGAGCTGGCCATCTGCGGAAAAGGGGCAATCCTGATTCCTCTTCCGCAGGCCATCTATAACCACCAGGTGCTCAACGCGCGGGTGATGGAGTCGGCTGGCGCAGCGGTGGTGCTGCCCCAGGCTGAACTCACTGGGCTGACGTTGGCGCGGACGATCGAAAGCTTGCTGCGCGATCCGGACCGTCTGCGCGTGATGGGTGAGCGAAGCCGGACTATGGGGCGAGCTGACTCGGCCGAAGCGATCGTACAGCAATGCCTGGCACTCATGAGGTGTCAGACGTAAGGCGCAAACTGAGGACAGAAGTCGGAGGTCATGTTCAGAAAAATTCAGCATATCCATCTCGTGGGAATTGGCGGGGCCGGCATGAGTGGGATCGCCGAAGTGCTGCTCACATTGGGATACAAGGTCACCGGCTCTGATCTGTTTGAGTCGGAGACCACGCGACGGCTCCAGGAGTTGGGTGGCCGGATCTTCATCGGGCATCAGGAATCCAATGTGGGCGATGCGCAGGTGGTCGTGATCTCCTCAGCCGTCGCAGCCACCAATCCGGAAGTGGTCGCAGCGAGGGCCAAACTGATCCCGGTCATTCCTCGAGCTGAAATGCTGGCTGAGCTCATGCGCCTTAAGTATGGGATCGCCATTGCTGGCGCCCATGGCAAGACGACAACGACATCCATGGTCGCGGCAGTCCTGGCCCAGGCTGGCCTGGACCCAACTATCGTAATCGGGGGAAAGGTGAACGCCCTGGGAAGCCACGCTCGACTTGGGCGCGGCGATTTGCTGATTGCGGAAGCTGACGAGAGCGACGGGTCTTTCCTGAAACTCTCTCCGACCATTGTGGCAGTGACCAACATCGACCAGGAGCATCTGGATCATTATGGAACCATGGAGCGGTTGCAGGACAGTTTTCTGGAGTTCATCAACCGGGTGCCCTTCTACGGCCTGGCGGTCCTCTGTGCCGATGACGAGCGGATCCGGACATTACTCCCCAAGGTTGTGAAGCGATACCAGACCTATGGGCTTCGTGAGCAGGCCGGAGCTCCACCGCCTGACTTCCGAGCAGCCGAGATCACGCTGAAGCAATGGGGATCGGAGTTCAGAGCCTATTTTCGGGGGAAGAACCTGGGCCCCTTCCGTCTCTCGACCCCAGGCACGCACAACGTTACGAATGCCCTGGCTGCCATTGCAGTGGGAACGGAGCTGGACGTACCGGTGGATTTGATTCGCAAGGGTCTCGCGGCCTTTACCGGAGTCGAGCGGCGCTTTCACCTGAGGGGGGAAAAGGGTGGGATCATGGTCGTGGACGATTACGGACACCATCCCACTGAAATCCGGGCCACCTTGGCCGCTGCGAAGCAAGGATGGGACCGGCGGCTGGTGGTCCTCTTCCAGCCACACCGCTACACGCGCACGCGCGACCTCGTGGGCGAGTTTGCACGCGCCTTCGAACAAGCCGATGTCCTGTTCATCACCGAGATCTATCCGGCGGGAGAGCCGGAGATCCCCGGGGTATCCGGCGAGAGACTGGCCGAGGCGGTTCGGGCCACTAGGCATCCGTCCGTGACCTGGGTTGATCGCAAGGAAACCCTCGTAGACCGGGTGTTGCCTGTTCTCAAGGCCGGTGATCTCGTGATTACGCTTGGCGCCGGCGATATCTGGAAGGCCGGACTCGCCCTGCTGGAGCATCTGTGAGCGTGGGCCAGGTAATGAGAAACAGTGCGCCGCGCCAATCGTCATCCGGCAAGTCGAAGGCCAACGCTAGTTCGCACGATCTTCATGCAGTGGTGTCTGGCATGCGAGGAGAAGTCAGGTTCGAGGCGCCGCTGCGGGACTACACATCGTTCCGGATCGGGGGGCCTGCGGATGTGCTCGTGATCCCGGCTGATGTGGACGACCTGTCGCGGCTAGTCAAGCAGGCTCACGCGGCAAAGGTGTCGGTCTTCGTGATCGGCGGTACCAACCTGTTGGTGCGTGATCAGGGAATCCGTGGCGTGGTCGTGAGCCTCTCGCGGCTGAAGGCCATCAGGGATGAGCCCGATGGCGTGGTCTATGCCGAAGGAGGGGTCGTGATGCCAACGCTGATGCGACATGCGATCAGCCGCGCTCTGTCGGGACTTGAATGGGCCGCTGGCATTCCAGGCACGGTGGCAGGCTGTGTGGTGATGAATGCTGGTACCAGGCTCGGCGAGATGAAGGATGCGGTTAAGGCTGTATGCGTGGTTGATCCACTCGGAAGGGTCAACGACTGCCCAGCCTCGGACATTCAGTTCAGCTACCGCCGAGCCCTGTTGCCTCGCGGGATTGTGGTCGGGGTCTGGTTGCAGCTCAAACCGTCGCAGCGGGAAAAGATCGAAAGTGTGGTCAAGGAGTACCTGCGGTACCGGAAGAACACTCAGCCCCTGACACTCCCCAACGCTGGCTGTGTGTTCAAGAACCCGGAACACAATACGGCGGGCCGTTTGATCGAGGCGGCAGGTTTGAAGGGCGCGCGGGTTGGTGATGCCCAGGTCTCAGAAAAGCATGCCAACTTCGTGGTGAATCTGGGACGGGCCAGTGCCGCCGATGTGATTGCGTTGATCAAGAAAGTCGGTCGGACCGTGGAGCAGCAGACCGGGATCACCTTGGAACTGGAGTTGAAAATCGTCGGACAACCCTAACATGCGTGAAGCATCCGAGGCGTCAATAGCGGGCCGCGTCTGTCGCGAAAGACGCGCCACGCAAGAGACGCAATGATGAGCGACGAACATGCCATTGACGACGGCGCGCATCGGTGTGCTGCTAGGTGGACAGTCGGCTGAGCGGGAGATCTCGCTGAAGACTGGTCAGGCAGTTCACCGTGCGCTTCTCCGGCTCGACTACGACGCAGTGCCAATCGATGTAGATGCGTCGTTCTTGCAGCAACTGCGGGATAAGAAGGTGGAGATCGCGTTTGTGGCCCTCCACGGGCCGGGAGGAGAGGACGGAACCATTCAGGGGCTGCTGGAGATGATCGGAATTCCCTATACAGGGTCTGGCGTCAGGGCCAGCGCGATCGCCATGCACAAGGTGACCGCCAAAGCGCTGCTCGACTATCACGGCATTCCGGTTCCTCCGGGTACCGTGGTTCGATCGGGGCAACGAGGCAAGGCCTTACGTGTTCCTCCCGCGAGACTCAAGTGGCCGGTCGTCGTCAAGCCAGCGGCTCAAGGTTCTACGTTTGGAGTTACCATCGTGCGCCGAGCATCCGAATGGCAAGCCGCGCTGCGGCATGCCCATGAATATGACCAGGAAGCGGTGGTGGAGGCCTACATCGCTGGCCGCGAGATCACGGTCTCCGTCTTAGGCGGACCCTCCGAGCCCCTTGCGCTGCCCGCAATCGAGATTCAGGCCCCCGGTGGGTTCTTCGATTACGCCGCCAAGTATGAGAAGGGGCGAACCACGTACCTCTGCCCGGCTCCCCTTCCTGCGAACGTGAGTCGGCAGGTTCAAGAGCTGGCGGTTCGGACGTATCAGCTCTTTGGATGCCAGGGAGCCGCGCGGGTGGATTTTCGTGTGACGGAACGGGGCCGGCCGTTCGTGCTGGAAATCAATACGGTCCCTGGCATGACTGAAACCAGCTTGTTGCCCATGTCGGCGGCCAAGGCCGGCATCGACTATGACTCGTTGACGGAGCGGATTCTCCAATCCGCTCTTAGGCGGGTGAAAGCGACTGGAACGATGAATGCGCAGGGGATTTGAGATGAGTCGTGCAATGAGATTCTGGGGAGGGCGGAGGCCTGGTCCGAGGCCCAACCTTCGAAGAAGGCCCAGCCCATCCGGTTTGCGTGCAAGCTTCAGTAACGGATCCCACATGAGCGGTGTCGGTGTCGTCCGTCGGTGGCCGCTGTTGGCAGCAGTGATCGTGGTTGTCTTCGTCGGCTGGTGGGGAGCCATGCCGTTGTATCGGGAGGTGGGGCCGCTCGTCGCCGACTGGTTCCAAGTGCGTGACGTGACCGTGTCTGGAGCCAGCCATGTGACGCACGAAGATGTGCTGGAGCGGTTGGGGCTGCAATCCGGCGAGACGCTGTTCTCGGTAAACTCCACGGAGCTGGCCAATCGCCTGAAGTCTCAT
>Ga0187892_10007633_pt1 | contig 15295 bp, 13 predicted proteins | sample MA1701073metaG_FD_139345 | JGI IMG/M metagenome (GOLD analysis project Ga0187892, IMG submission 139345) | Bio-ooze microbial communities from a basaltic lava cave in the Kipuka Kanohina Cave System on the Island of Hawaii, USA - MA170107-3 metaG ... | reverse complement strand
GGCCGGCCGCTCCGCGGACGATCGAGCAGGCCCGCATCACCCTCCAGGAAGTAGCGCTTGCGCCAGCGGCTCACGGTCTCGCGGAACGTCCCCAGGCGTTCGGCGACCTCGTCGTTGCGCAGGCCGCTCGCGGCGAGGAGCACGATCTGGGCCCGGAACACATCGCGCCTGGTCGCCGTCTGTCGCCGCCCCCGACGCTCGAGCCGCTCGCGCTCAAGCGAACACAGCTCGATCCGATAGGGGCTTCGTCTCGACACCGCGCCCTCCTTCCACCGAGAGCGTAGCTGCGAGACTTACGTGATGCAACTTACGAATGGCTGTACTAAGGACGCTGATGGCATCGGCGGGCGGGCTAGACGTGGCCTCGGCGATGGCCTGGTCGACCTCGTCCTGCACAGCCTTCTCGAGTTCAGTGATCGTCTCCATCGTCCTCCCTGATGAGCCCAATTCCCGGCGCAGCCGAGCGAGAGGTTCGTCGCGGCGCGCGTCATCAAGCTCCCCTGGGTCTCGATAGGTTTCCGCATCGCCGACGTAATGACCGACGATCCGCTGCGTCATCGCCTCGATCATGGTCGGCCCGCGCCCGGCGCGTGCACGCGACAAGGCGTCGGCCGCTGCGTCGCGTATCTCAGTAACATCATTGCCGTCTACACGGACGCCAAGCATCCCGTAGGCCGCTGCCCGGTTGCTGAGCACAGGGTCCTTGACCATCGACTCGTTTCTCGTGAGCTCGGCATAGCGGTTGTTTTCGCAGACGAACACGACCGGAAGGTCAAAGGCCGCCGCCATGTTCATGGCTTCGTGCACGGAGCCTTGGTTCATCGCACCATCACCGAACACCGCGATCGCAACTCGACGGCTGTCATCGAATCTTGCCGCCAGGGCTGCGCCAACCGCGATCGGGGCACCCGCGCCAACGATCGAGTTCTCGCCATAGAAGCCGTAGTCCGGAGCACTCAAGTAGGCCGAACCGCCACGGCCACCATTGGTCCCTCCTGAGCGTCCACAGAGCTCCCGCAGCAGGTCGACAACTGGGAGCCCGCATGCGAGCGCCCAGCCGTGGCCTCGATACGTCCCGAAGATTACGTCCTGCGGCTCGCGCACCTTAACGACCCCGACTGGGATCGCCTCTTGCCCGTTAGACAGGTGCACGGACCCAGCGACTACTCCGGACAGCTTCAATTGAAGGATGGCCTCCTCGGTCAACCGGATTCGAAGGATGGACACAAAATCCTGCAGTGCATCCGAGGAGAGGTTGCCGACAGCGGACTCCGGGCCTCGGTTTCGTGAGGAACCCATCGCGCCGGCTCGCTTCATCACGTTGAGGTCGCTTGGAACAACTCGAGCGTGGAGTTGCCCGGCAGGTCTAGGTAACACATGCGGCCTCCCTGATTCGGCCCGCTCGTTATCAGGGTCGGTCCCGCTCCAACGATCGATGCACCGGCGGAGATTGCGCTCAGCACGCTGTGGTCGATATCGTCGGTTCTCAGGGACAGGTGCGATGCCCCGGGCGTTGCGCGATCAAGTCGAGCGGATCGCGGCTCTGTTAGATACACGATGAGCTCGAGCCCAACGCTCCCATCAATGTCATAGATCGCGATGTCCAGCCGGGCTCCTCTGTACCCGGTGACGTCGGCCGTGTACTCAGCGTCGTACACGCGGCGTACCACCGGGCCAGACCCTAGGAACGCGGTCCAGAAATCGACCGCCGCATCAAGGTCGCTCACGGTGAGACCAAAGTGGTCGATGGTCGAGAACGGCTTCTGCATGTCAACCGCCATGACTCCGCTCCCCTATTGAGTCGAGAGACACGATCGCGGTTGCTTCGATCTCGACCAGGAAATCCGGATGGAGCAACGCGGATACTCCGATGAAGGAACATGCGGGAAGGACCGTCTCGAAAATCTGATGGTGGGCAGATGCAGCCTCTCGCCATCGGGAGATGTCTGTGAGAAACAAGCGAGTTCGGATGACATCGGAGTGGCCGCTTCCCAGTTGGCTCAATGCCTCCCCGATCGTCTCCAAGCACCTCGTTACCTGTGCGGCCACGTCGCCGGGGAACATGGGGACGCCGTTGATGTCGCTCGAGACCGTACCGCTAACCTCGATTGTGTTACCGACCCGTATCGCTCTGGAGTAGCCTGCTCTCCACGGGCGGTCGGACGGGACCCTGATTCTCGACGTGGACTGCGCATTGACCTTCATGTTGGCCCCTTGAACACTGAGTACCCCCCATCGACCCGAATCACGTCGCCGGTAATGAATGACGACGCGTCTGACAAAAGGAAGTCGATGGCAGCCGCTATCTCTGAAGGAGACGCGAAGCGGCCCATAGCATGGAGTTTTTCGGTGGCCCCGCGGTCGACGACCCCCTTCATGCCCATGGGGGTGTCGACGTATCCGGGAGCGATCGCGTTTACCCTGATGCCGAGGTGGGCCCACTCGACGGCGAGGGTTCTGGTCAGCCCGAGCAAGCCCGCCTTGGCCGCGCAATAGGCCACGCGTCCGGGCAGGCCGAAGTCCTGTGCGATTGAGGACACGTTCACGATCGAACCACCGCTTCGCATGTGGCGGGCAACAGCCTGGCTTAGGATCAGAGCCCCGGTCAGATGAACGTCGATAACCGCGTGCCAAGAGGCGAGATCCAGGTCGATGCTGGGGCCAACGGCATGATTGCCAGCACAGTTCACGAGACCTACAAACGGTGAGTCGTCCACCTGAGTCTCGTCGACGATCTGGATGATCCGATCTTGGTCCCTGACGTCGCAAGAGCGACTCAGCACCCGGTGGTTCCCGGCTAGGTCGGGAGGGGTGGGCACGACATCGAGGGCGAGGATCCGGTGGCCACTCGTATCCAGGAGCGACCTGACCACGGCCTCGCCGATCCCACCGGACGATCCGGTGACGACGACCGTGCCGCTGGATCCGTCAAACATGCCACTCCCTGATCTAGCTTCGGCCACTCGCATTGCCGGCCAATCACCACCACGCCGGTCGTGCCTCGTGACGACGTAAACGCCGGAAGCGCGACCACGGCCCTCCGGCCCAGCGACCCTCTACCATGCTCTCGATCCCAGCGACCAGCGCTCCTGCGGGAAACCAACCTACGCATGGCCTGGCCCCGGATGTCAATATCCCCGATGGAGATTCCTGGTATCGTGAGGGCGTGGTGCAGACGCTCCTCACTCTGGGACGGGGGCTCCTGATCTTGGAGCTCGTGTCCGCAAGCAAAGGACCGGTGGGCGCCCGTGCTTTGTCAACTTCGAGCGGCGTCAACCTCAGCACCACCTACCAGATCCTCCGTACGCTGCGTGACGGCGAGTACGTGGTGCGTCATCGGGGTGGCGCGTACTCCGTCGGGCCGGCTGTTGTGCGGATGGCCGGACAACTCCGAGCGATGCCGAGCGCCCTTCCGGCAGTCGAGAGTGCGTTGAAAGGTCTCTTCCTGGGAACCGGTGAGACTTCGTACCTCGTTGGATGGTGGCTCTCCCGCATCGTAATCTGCTCCGCCTTCGAAGGAGACCAGGCGCTTAGGGTAGGGCGACTCGATGTCGGCTACAGCGGCGCCCCCCATGCCCGGGCATCGTGCAAGGCCATCATGGCCTACTTGCGCCCGGAGGACGTCAGGTCGTATCTCGCTGAGTTTGAACTGGAACCGCTCACGCCCAACACGCTGACGACCCTGGACATGCTTGAGAGGGACCTGAAAAGGACACGGGCCCGCGGCTACGCGGTGGACGGCGAAGAGTTCGCGCTGGGTGTCGTTTGCTACTCCGCCCCGGTCTTTGACGCGGATAACTTCCCACGGTATTCGCTGACCGTTTCTCTGCCCCAGGCGCGGGTCGGATCGCGAGAGTTGGCCATCGTCGACCACCTGCTCGGAGCGGCCAGGACCGCATCGAGGAGTCTTGGCTATCGCGGCGCCTTTCCGAGGAAAGGCGTGGCGTCACTCGAGCCACAGACCCCCCAGACGCCATTGGGAGTCGCGGCAACATGACCGGTCGAGGGGGCATGTGGAACGAAGGGCCAGATTCGTTGACCGCAGTTCTGGAACGCTTGCTCGACGACGTGCCGACGATTTCAGGAGCGGTCACCTGGCTGGAGACGCGCGAGGGGGTGTCGTTCGCTCGTTCGGTTGGGTCGTTGACCCAGGAGCGCTTGGATCCCGTCCCCGTTGATGCCTCGTATCGCCTCGCCAGCAATACGAAGACTTTCGCCGCGGCGACCGTCCTCCGGATGGCCGAGGATGGCCTCGTCTCCCTGGCTCGTCCGATTGTCGAACTGCTGCCTCGTGACGTGACGGAGTCGTGGGAGTCGGTGCCCGGATTTCGCTACCTGAAGGAAATCCGACTCGTGCATCTCCTCGGCCACACAAGCGGGCTGCCATCGCCGGCGAATACCGCATATATGGAGCTCGTGCTGCAGGCCCCGGACAAGAGGTGGGATCCCTTGGATCAGATCGCCGTCTTTGTAGGCGACCAGTCACCCACTGCAAGGCCGGGTGCGAGGGCGGTCTATTCGGATACTGGTTACGTTGTGCTCGCCCTCGTCATCGAAGAAATCACGGGGATGGGACTGGCCGAGTCGTACCGAACGCTGCTCGGGTTCGATCGCCTCGGCCTCTCCAGCACGTATCTTGAAACCTGCGAACCGCCACCTCCAGAGCTCGGCCCCCGGGCTCACCAATACTTCCGTGCGGTCGATGTGACCCCGATCGACCCGTCATTCGACCTGTACGGCGCGGGTGGCCTCGTTTCGTCCTCCAGAGATCTGTGTCGCTTCTGGCGAGGGCTCTTTTCGGGTGAGGTGTTTCGGGACGCAGCCACCTTGCAGACGATGTGCACAACCGTCCCGTTTGCGGACCGGGCCGGCGGTGCTGGCCTAGGCCTGTTTCGCCGCGACATCGCGGGCCAGCTGATGTGGTGTCACACGGGGTACTTCGGCACCTTCGCCGTACACGACCCTTCCAGCGGTGTGACTGCGGCGGGCCTCGCCAACCAGGCCGGATCGGAATGGCCTGCGTCGCGCAGCCTGGATGATCTCCTAAGCGCCGTAGTGAGGACGGCCCTACAGACTTCATGGTCCTCAGGCTGACCCATGCGAAAGGACCGAGCTGACCAACTTCCTCGTGTAGGCATGGTCCGGGTCGTCGAGGACATGGTCGACCGGGCCCGACTCCACCACATGACCCCGGTAGAGGACATAGAGACGATCGACCATCTGGCGCACGATGGCAAGGTCGTGGGTTATGAACAGGTACTGAAGTCCCAGGTCCTGGCGGAGTAACCTGAGCAACTCCAGAATCTGCGCCTGCACCGACACGTCCAGCGCCGAGACCGGCTCGTCGCAGATCAGGATTCGGGGCCGAACGGCAATCGCCCGGGCAATGGCGACCCGTTGCCTCTCCCCTCCCGACAGTGCGGACGGGAGGCGTCGGGCGTAACGGATGGGAAGGCCAACCAAGCGAAGCAGCTCGGCGGCGTCGCCCATGCGGTCGCCCGGTTCCCGGATGGCAGCCGCCTCCTCGAGGGTTGACCCGATCGTCCGTGCCGGGTTCAAGGACGAGTACGGGTCTTGGAAGACGATCTGGACGTTCCTGTGGAGCCATCTCCGGTCGTGAACGGTCATGTGGGCGTAGTGCGTGACGTCACGGCCGTCGAGAACGATCCGCCCCGACGTTGGCGACTCAAGACCGGCGATGCACCTCCCAAGAGTGGTCTTCCCCGAGCCCGACTCACCCACCAGGCCCACGCTCTCGTGCCCGAACATGTCGATCGAGGCCTCCGTCAGCGCCACCACGCGTTGCCCCGAGCGTCCTCCCCGGACGAAAACCTTGCCCAGACTATCAACCGACAGGACCCGAGGCTGGTTCGTCTGGAGATGGACCGGCGCCGCGCGAGTCAGGGGCGCCATCACAAGGAGTCCGCGAATCTCGTCGACCCGTCTGCAGGCCGACATCCTCCCTTCGCCCACCTCCTTCAGTTCCGGTTTGCTCTGGCGACACTGGTCCTGCGCGTGTGGGCATCGTTCCGCGAACGGGCACGTGTCGGCAAGGGTGTCAGGATCAGGAACGGACCCCGGCACTCCGACGAGTCTGGCGGCTCGATATGCGATCGGCGGCTCGCTGAGCAGCAACCCGTGCGAGTAAGGGTGCAATGGTTGCTGCAGGAGCTCGCCGGAGCCGGCCATCTCCATGATCGAGCCGGCATACATCACGTAGACCCGCTGGGCCACCGTGAAGGCCACACGAAGATCGTGTGTTACCAGCAGGAGGCTCATCTTCCGGGACGATTGGAGCTTGAGGAGCAGATCGAGGATCTCCCGCTGGATGGTCACGTCGAGAGCGGTGGTTGCTTCATCGGCGATCAGTAGGCCAGGGTCTCCGGCCAGCGCTGCCGCTAGTCCCACGCGCTGTCGCATTCCACCTGACAGCTCGAACGGGAATTGCCGGCCGATCCCTTCCCGGTTGATGCCCACCTCTGCCAGCCGGCGTCTCGCCTCGTCCGTCCGGGCCGCCCGGGTGGCCTTGCTCCACTGTTGGCCACGCAGGCTCTCGATCACGTGATCCTCAACACGCATGAGGGGATTCAGCATCGTAAACGGGTCCTGCATGACCAAGCCGATGGCGCGCCCCCGGATCTGGTTCAGGTCTTGCTGGTTCATCTCCAGCAGAGAAGTCCCGTTGTACTCGATGTGGCCGGTGGCCGACACCCCGGTGGGAAGGAGGCCAAGGATTGCGCGGGTGGTCAATGATTTGCCGCTGCCCGATTCTCCGACGATCGCCACGGCCTCGCCCTCATGAACCGTCAGGTCGATGCCGGCGGTGATCGTCCTCCCATCAGCCGTAGCCCGTATGGCGAGGTCGCGAACGTTCAGCAACGGCCGATCACGGTCTCTGCCCTCGCCTCTTTGTGTACCAATCGAAGAAAGCGTTACCGAGCAGGTCCATGCTCGCGGCGAGCAGGACAAGGGCGATTCCAGGAACAAGGGCCGCCAGCGGGTTCTCGGTGAGCAGCCGACGGCCATCCGACAGCATCCGTCCCCAATCTGGCGTCCCGGGATCCACCCCGAGACCGAGGTAGGAGAGCGACGCGAACGCAGTTATGCCCCAGGCGATCGTCAGGAAGGCGTTGGCGAGCTCGACCGGTGCCACGTTGGGCCAGATGTGCGCGAGCATGATCTGGCGACGAGGTAAGCCAAGGCCGCGGGCAGCCTCGACGTACGCCCGAGGCTTTTGCTCGAGCGTGGCGCCTCGAACGATCCGAGCGTCGAAGGGAGCGATGAGGATGATGTACAGCGCGACGGCCGTGACGTAACCCCCGCCGATGATGCCGACAACCACCAATACGATCAGCAGCGCCGGCAGCGCATACATCAGCTCGGCCCAGCGCATGACAACTCCGTCGATCCGGCCGCCCATGTAGCCGGCGACAACCCCGATCACGCTCCCGATGATCATCGCGCCTATCGCAACCAAGACTGGCCCGGCAAGCGCGGTTCTGGCGCCGACGATCAAACGTGAGAGCACGTCTCGCCCCAGGGCGTCGGTGCCAAGCGGGTGGCCGGGGACGGGCGGGCTCACCCCGATCGACAGGTCCGTGGCGTTCGGGTCTGTAGGGGCGATCAGTGGCCCGAACACGGCGAACACCAGGGTGGTCAGGACGACCAGGCCGGCGCCAACCACCAGTGGCGACGGGCGCTCGCGCGACATCGAGTCGCGCTGCAGACGCCTGGGCCGCAGGATCCTGGTGAGGTAGCGCTCGGTCACGCGACGCTATCGAAGCGGATCCTCGGGTCGACTCTCTGGTACAGGAGGTCGACACCTAGGTTGACCAAGACCAGGATGACCGCAGTCAGCATCACCAGTGCCTGCAGCACGGGAATATCCTTGAAATTGATCGACTCCACGAGGAGAGTCCCAAGGCCAGGAAGGGCGAATGTGACCTCGATCAGGACGGCTCCGGTGAGCATGTAGCCGAGGATGAGACCGCCAGCGGTGATACAGGGAATGAGCGCGTTCCGCAGGCCATAGAGGAAGATCACCCGGGTTCGCGGGATCCCACGTGATCGGGCGAACACCACGTAGTCCTGCTGCATCGCGTTGATCATCGACGTCCTGGTGAGCTTCACCAGCAGGGCCATCGAGGTGAGGGCGAGTGCGACGGCAGGCAGCGCATAGTGCCACAGCCCGTCGAGGATTCCGTCTCCCGAGCCGAAGATGGGGAACCAGCGTAGGTTCACCGCGAATATGTAGAGCAGGATCAGACCGGTGACGAACGCGGGAGCACTGATCCCAACGACAACGAGGGCGACGATGCCGCGGTCAACGGAACTGCCCGCGCGAAGCGCCGAGATCACCCCCAGCCCGATACCGCCGATGACCGTGATAGCAAACGCGTACAGGCCGAGGAATGCGGTCACCCCGACACGATCGGCGATCAGGTCGGACACGGGCTGGCGGGTGCGCAACGACCGCCCGAAGTCGAGGACGATGGCGCCGCGGGCCCAGATCGCATACTGGACCAGGAGCGGCTCGTCCAGATGGTATGCCTTCCTGATCGCGGCCAGGGCCGCCGGCGTCGCCGGCCTCCCTGCCAGCATCGCCGACTCGGTGGAACCGGGCGCCAGTTCGGCAAGGGAGAAGACAAAGAAAGAGATCAAGACCAGCATCACCGGCAGGACTCGGAGACGGCGCAGAATCATCCGTCAGCCATCTCCGCGTTGCCTACTAGTGATGACGACCCTGCAGGTGGCCCTTACCCTACGTCAACTGCCCGCCCGTGTGATCCAGTTCGCCCAGGGCTGGATGACGTACCAGGCGGCATGGAACCCTTCCATCACGTACTCGTTGCGGACCGCGGCCGCTCCCTGGTTCCACAGGATCGGCGCATACGGCGCGTCCTCGGCCGCGATCCGGAGGGCTGCGGCCATCGCATCCGCCCGCACCTTCGGGTCAGTCGACTCGGTCTGCGTCACCCAGAGGTCTTCAACTTCCTGGTTGATGTAGTTTGCCGTGTTGTACCCACCGGCGACGTTGTATTGGGCGGTGAGCATCTGTCCCGGGAAGTCAGACGGGTCCTGGGCGCTTGGGCCGTTGAGGATCAGCTGAATCCCTGTGTTCTCCTTGGTCTCAAACCACGCTCCTCGATAGGCCTCGAAGCTTACATTCTTGACTTGGAGGTCGATCCCGATCCCCTTGAGATTCTGGCTGAGGCTCAGCGCGATCTGCTCGAGCTCCGTGGCTCCGCTCGGCACCTGCAGGTCGGCGGTGAAACCATCCGGGAACGCCGACTGCGCCAGCTCTTGAGCGGCCTTCTCGAGACTGAACTCGAGGTCGGGAATACTCTCGTAGAGACTTGTCACCTCGTCCGGTGAAAGAAGAGCCGCCCACTTCTCAGGCGGTGGGTATGTGGTTGCGACCTGGGCCTTGCCTCTGAACGTCGCGGAAACGATCCCCGCCTTGTCCACGGCGTGCGATACCGCCTTACGGACATGAATATCGCTCCATGGTTCCTGCTTGGTATCGAAGCTCAAGTATCCGAACTGGAGGTTGGGCGCAGCAATGAGCGTCACATTCTCAGCGGCCCATTGGTCGGATAGCGACGTCGGCACGTTGAAGGCGCCATGGATCTCGCCCGATTGTAGGGCGAGTCTCCGGGTCTCATTGTCTTGGATCGAACGGAAGTTGATGCGTTTGGCCGCCGGCTTGGCGCCCCAATACCCGTCGTATAGGTCGAGCACAACACCCTCGCCGGTCACCCATTCGGTCAGCTTGTACGGACCGGTGTAGATGCCGAGAGCGTCCGGCGAACCCAACTCCTCCTCGTGTTGCTCGGTGTAGGCCTTCTGTCCCACAAATAGGAAGACCGCCCTCTGGATAAAGGTGGGGCTGGCGAGCTTCAGTTTGAAGGTCAACTCCAAGTCGCCGGTCTGGTCGAACGAGGCGACGTCGGCGAAGTAGCCCTGAAAGATCGACCGGCCGTTCTTAATGATCCGATCCATCCAGTACATGACGTCGTCCATCGTCATCGGAGTCCCATCCCAGAAGGTGACGTTGTCTCGCAGTTTGAACACGTACGTCGTCGCGTCGGGCTGGGTCCACGACTCGGCGAGGTAGGGCTGGATGACTCCGTCGCTGTCATACACGACGAGCGCCTCAACTGAGTTCGAAATCGCAGCCTCAGATGCGAGATCGCCAGCGAGCATCGGATCGAGGGTCGACGCGGGCGTATCGAACGACCAGACCAGCTCCTCAATGGCGCCGGTCGCAGCACTTGGCTCGGTCGTCGATGGCGAGGCCGAGCCTCCAGCCGTTCCAGCGGGCCCGCTGGACGTCGGTGAGGGGCCGCCACAGGCCGCTGAGGACAGCGCAAGGACCAGCAGCCCCGCGATCCTCGCCATTCCGCGAGGCCGCGTCAATGGACCCGACCGCCGACGCGTTGGTGTGATGGGCGACATGTCGGCGTCCTTTCACATGGCAGGGAAACATGCACTCGCGAATCGCCGATGCTGGCTCGATGATGCCGACAGTCCGGAACGACTGTCAATATCACGCGATGAGGTTCCGGATATCCTGACCGTCGAGCCGACGGTCGTCGACGCGAGGTCCCGGACGCCGGCGTTTCGGTCGGCGACCGACCGGAGCACTCGGCCCGGGTCGACACGCATCGTTCGAGCAAGCCCGCGCTCTTGGTGCGGCGGGAACTGGTGCGCTGGGAGGAAGACAGCGCCGAGGTCGCCTGTTCCATCGCGCGGAGTATCGCGCCCGTGCGCCGCCCCCGATAGCGGCGTGCCCACACCGACGGTCGATTCGGGCCAGCAACAGCGTCGCATCGATCATCTGGCGCTGCGGGATCGCCTCCCGCGCACACCCGCGTACCGCTAGGCGCCGGTCCGAAAACGAAGGGCATGGCCAGGTGTCGTTGTTGTCCGTTCTCCAGCGTCAACGACAACAACGCCGTTTACGATTACGTAGGCAATGCCGTCGGGATACTGCCGCGGATTGGCGCGTGTAGCGTTCGAACCGACGAGCTCGGCGTCGAACACCGCTAGGTCCGCCTTGAAACCGTCTCTCAGGATGCCTCGGTCGGGGATCCCCAATCGTTGTGCTGGCATGGATGTGATCTTCCGTATGGCCTCGGTAAGAGGCATTACGGGTTCGTCCCGTGAATAGTCGGACAGCATGGCCACGAACGAGGCAGAGGTCCGTAGTGGAGGGTGCTCCCCCAGCAGCACGGCATCGCTGGCTGCCATCGCGAGTGGATGAGCGAGGAATCGTGGCAGATTCCGGAGGTCCGCGTTCATATAGCTGAAGCTCACCCTCAGATCCTCATCGAGGAGCAGCTCGCACAGCGTGTCGACAGGATGCTGCGACTGAGCGTCGGCGATCTGGGCGATATTGCGTCCACTCAAGGACCGATTCTGTTCCGAGGCGAAGTTGGTCAGCCACATGTCCGCCCAACTCGCGTCAGGGCCACTCACGACCTCGGTCCTGAGCCGCTCCCGAACGGCCGGATCGCGTAGACGCGACTTGAGCTCTTGCGGTCCACCATCCTGCACCCAGTCCGGAAAGAGAATCAGCAATCGCGTCGAGCCCGGATAGAGGGGAATACTGTCGAACGTAATGTCCAGGCCGTCAGATGCGGCAGACTCCACCAGGCGAAGGAGCCCCTGCGCACTCTTGTAGGAATTGCGCGGGGCGAGATGCGTGATGTGGACTGGGGTTCCACTCCTCCTGCCAATCTCGATTGCTTCTCGGTGGGGGTCGAGGTATCGATCGCCCAAGCGATAACGGACATGGGTGTGGTAGATGCCGCCCAGCTTCCCCACCTCTGTCGCCAGGGCCACGAGTTCGTCGGTGTCGGCGAAGGATCCGGGTGGATAGTCCAGTCCGGTCGAGAGTCCAAACGAACCTTCGTCAATGGCGGATCGGAGCATCGCTCGCATCTCGGTAAGAGCCATCGGGGTCGCCTGCCGATTCGACCAACCGATGGCATTGATGCGTAGCGCTGTGTTCCCCACGATTACGGCAACGTTGACCGGAGAACGCTGCTCGAACAGGTCTAGATACGAACCTACGGACGCCCAGTCATAGTTGAGCGCTGGATCGCCGTCGAGCCCGGCGTTCATCCGCACCAACGCCAGTAGATCATCCCGTTCGCGAATGGGAGCGTACGACAGACCGTCCACGCCCACGAGTTCCGTCGTCACTCCCTGACGAACCTTGGCATCGTGACCCTTGTCGGCCAGCAGCATGAGGCCGGAGTGCGCATGGATGTCGATGAACCCAGGCGTAGTCGTCAAGCCCTTGGCGTCAATTCTGCGCGCGCTATCGACGCTGGAAGAATCACCGCGAATGAGGACGATGGCCTCGTCTTTGACGCCCACGGAGGCAAGAAAACCCGGGTTGCCGGTGCCATCAATGATTCGACCGCCTTCAACAATCAGGTCAAGCACGTGTGAATGTTCCTGCAGTCCTGGGCTTCCGAAGACAGCGGATGGAGGGCAGTAAGAGCACGGCCCGCCCGACGACATCGCATCTGTCGATCAATGCGCGTCGCGGTGCGTTGATGAGAAGTACCGGCGGGGATTCCGTACGAGGATCGTTGCAATCTGCTCCTCCGTAACGCCCTGCTCCCGGAGTGTTGGAAGGAACGTCCGGAGGATGTACCCGTATCCTCCGCCACCATAGGCAGTCAGCATGACCTTCATGTGGACGTCACTCGAGACGAGGATCTGGTCGACAAAACCGGCGTCGATCATCCGCCGAATCTCCGCCGCGATTTCGTGATCGCATCGGCCGCTACCACGCGATCCCCAGTTGTAGTCCGAGCCAATCGTGTCATAGCCAAGGAAGGCACCGCGTCGCGCAACCTCGAGGTGGGTTTCGAAGTCGCTGGGACGCAGGCTTACATGGTCGATCATCGTATGGCGGATATCGGCGCCCTCTTCTTCGACGATGTCGAGGATCCGCCGTCGCGTGCCTGGCGCCGAGGCGCCGCTGGTATGGATGCTGAGCGGCACTCCGGTCCGTCGCGAGGCGCGAGACGCGCCACGAAGGTTCTTCGCTTCCTCGGCGGTGAAGTCGTTGTCGACGCCGATCTCACCGATTACACCAGCCCGCACGCCGGTGCCAGGGATGCCTTCAATGACATCGCGGACAACGTCGTCAGCGATGTCATCGGCGGACATGCCTCGGAGTCGTGGCGGGTGAGAGAGCTCGATGAAGTAGCCCGCGCCCAGGATGATGTTGACGCCCGAGCGGCGGCTAACCTGTTGCACTCCGACGGGGTCGCGACCGATCCCCTCCAGCGTCGGCTCAACGATCGTCCGACCGCCTAAGGACCCGTACTTTCGGAGCTCACGAGCGGCCAGGCTAATGTCGCCGAGCCTCTGGTTGTCGCGGTTCGCTTGAGGTCGCTCGCGAACGTCCGTCAGAACCTCAAGCGTGAGCGGCCGGTGAAACAGATGCTTCTTCGACGCTTCGGCGGGCTCGGGACCGTTGATTCCGCCGTCGACGAGCGTGTGCTCGTGTACGAGCGTGATCCCGAGGTCCTCAACCGGCAACGGACCGAGCACCGTCATGACACGGCCACTCGCTACCCCGATCTCCGACCTCGCGACGGCCACCTGGCGCTCTCCTTCGGCAGTGGCCGACCATCATAGCGGGTCCGATATTGGCGATGGTCCACCGGTCCGCCAGTATCGTTCGACCCCACGTCGGTCCAACGACGTCGATGAGCACCTCGCGTACGGGCCGCTGTCAAGCCCGGCAGTCCCACATGCGGAGGGGGGCGCGAACCGTGCGCCGACGGTAACGTGCCCGAGCACCGCCGCCGTCACTCGAGCGTGCTCCGGTGCGGGACAACGTCGCAAAGCTCGTCGATTGCGGCTGGCGCGCAGGAGTCCGGCTGCGAGGTGTCCGCATGGAGGACGCTCGATACGATCCCGACATCTAGACCTGACCCGGACCTCGAGTGGGTGGCGTTCCTGCCCTGCCACGCTGAGCTGGGCTGGATGACCAGCGAGCCGCCCGGGCAATGCCCGAAGTGCCGATTCGGCGCCCGGCCAACTGCGTCCTCAGATCACGCCGCCAACGGTCCGCGGTGGCGAGCGGCCGAGCCACGGCCGCGGCCGTGGCTGGCCGGATCTCGTGACCGGCGATGGTCGATCGCGTCAACCCGCGGCTAACCCTGGTTGTGAATCTGGCGCCGGATCCTCGCGCGGCATAAGATGTGCGCCTGACTAGCGCCGGGATGTGCGCCTGACTCACCCCGGATTCAGACGGCGCAAGGCGTCCGATCTGAGGTCGAAACAGGGGCCCGTGAACGTGAGATCGGGCCCGGCACTGGCGAGTGGCCAAGCGGTAAGGCGCCTGACTACTCATCATGCGCAATCGCGTTCGCTTCATCGAGATGGACGGCGCCGCCCTGCTCTATCAGGCGATGAAGGTGCGTCGAGCAAAGCGGCTGAACGACCTGAGCCTCCGGTGATCGCAAACTGAACCAACCTCGACGCCCGCACCGCCGCAAGCCGAGGCGGTCATCGATGATCGCGCGGCACCTGCCACCTTCGATTCCCTGAGCCCGGCCAACCGAATGGATGACCGCGGTGCCGCGCGGGCGGAGAGAGACCGTAATGAGTTGGTCGTGCCCCCGCATCGAATCGCTACGCCGTAGTGCGTCGTCAGGCGTTCGACCTGACGTTGATGCGGTCACGTTCGGCTCGCCATGAGGGCCGGCATTTGCTGACGGTCCGGGAGCTCGAGGCCCTTGAGCTTGGAGCCGTGCCGGAGGCAATCCGTCTCCTCAGGGAAGAGATCTCGAGGAGACGGATGACAGGGCCGGGTGCTGCGAAGAGCGTCTGAGCGCGCATCAGGCCGATCGAACGAGACCCGCGCGCAGGCCGATGGCCTCGTCGCAGTACAACGCCCTGATGCCCTGTGGGGCGAGAGGATCGGATTTCTTGGCTCGACCTGCTTGGTAGGGTCAGGTCTTCGCAGGACCGCCCGAAATCGCAACAACGGCCAGCGACGCGACGAGCCGCTGAAGGACGGCAACCGAGCTACCGCTGCGACCATCGCGCCGCCTCGCGGTCCTGCCCAGGTTCAGCGGGTGAGCGGCTGCCGTTCGGCCAGTACTGCTCGGTCCTAACGAGCTCCTGCGGGAAGCCGCGGTCGGCCAGGATCGTCTGGGCCGAGCGAATCATGTCCGGGTTGCCGCACAAATAGGCAATTGCGTTGGCGGGCGTCAGGCAGTGCGCGTCGAGAACCTCACCTAAGACGGCCTCGGCTCGC
>Ga0187892_10007632_pt1 | contig 15298 bp, 13 predicted proteins | sample MA1701073metaG_FD_139345 | JGI IMG/M metagenome (GOLD analysis project Ga0187892, IMG submission 139345) | Bio-ooze microbial communities from a basaltic lava cave in the Kipuka Kanohina Cave System on the Island of Hawaii, USA - MA170107-3 metaG ... | reverse complement strand
GTCTAGACGGCAACGTCGGCGTCATTTCTCGAGTTTCTGCTTGAACTTCGCCAGGAGTTCCGGGTTCGTCTTGAGGATGCTGATGAATTCGTCGATCGCCTTGTCGTCTTCCGCCATCATCCCGGTGACATAGCCTGACATCCCACGAACCATTCGGGGAGATGCACGATCGCCCCTGAATCTGAATGCGGGTGCTTGCGCGATTCCTGTCGCATACAGGACAATCAGAACAAAATGACCAGAAGCAATAGCGCTCCAACCAGATACAGGCTGTTCATGACTGGCTCAGCAGCTCTCGCCAGGCCCTGCCGGCTGAAGCGACGGCAACAGAATGACGCGGTCGGGGGCGACTACGGCAAAGACGTGATCGCCCACGCCGTGCACCGACCGGTCGTAGACCAGAAAGGTGGTCTCACCGACAGCGACGCGGTACTTGATGTGCGTGCCCTCGAACACCGCGGAGGCGACGGTGCCCTCGAAGGCGTTCACCGCATCGGGCGGCCGGTGGAGATGCAGGCTGATGTGCTCCGGCCTCACGCCCGCCAGGACCGACTCGCCCTGACGGATGTCCTGTGCGGTCAGCCCCTGCACCGGCCCCTGCGCTGTGTCGATGGTCACGCTGGTGCCGTCCCTGGCCGCGACACGGCCTGGCAGGTAACTCATGCTTCCCAGGAAGTCGCTGGTAAAGCGAGACCCCGGCCGCTCATAGAGCTCCCGCGGCGTGCCCACCTCCACCAGCCGGCCCTCATTCATCACGGCCACCACGTCCGACAGAGAGAGCGCCTCTAACTGATCGTGGGTCACGTAGATGGTCGTGATGCCGAGGTGGCGCTGAAGCGAGCGGATCTCCTCACGCACCTGCTCGCGGACTTTGGCATCGAGGTTGGACAGCGGCTCATCCAGCAAGAGCACAGAGGGCTCGTAGACCAGGGCGCGCGCCAGCGCCACGCGCTGCTGTTGGCCGCCGCTGAGGAACGGCGCCGGGCGATCCGCCAGCCCGGACAACCCGACCAGCCCCAGCGTGTGCTGCACACGCTCGCGGATCTGGCGCGCCGGCACCTTGCGCACCTGCAGCGGGTACGCCACATTCTCAAAGACCGTCAGGTGCGGCCAGATCCCATAGGACTGAAAGACCATCCCGATGCGTCGCCGCTCGGGCGGCACGAAGACGCGCTGCCGGCGGCTGAAGACCAGTTGGGAGTCGAAGAAGATCTCGCCGTCGTCCGGGCGCTCCAGGCCCGCGATACAGCGCAGCGTCGTGGATTTGCCGCAGCCGCTTGGGCCCAACAGGGTCAGGATACGGCCCTCGGGGGCATCCAGCGTGATCCCGTCCACCGCCGCCACGCGCTGCCGGCTGACCTCGAAGCGCTTGTGGAGATCAACGAGCCGGATGGACGGCATTGCCGCGTGATTCGCCGCCCTCCGGCGGCACTCCCCCGGCCGTCAGGGATGCGAGACTTGGGTGAACCAGTCGCCGGGGAGTTGGTGGCCGGCCCCGGCCGCCTGCGCCCGATCGTAGACGAGTTTGCCCACCGCGGCGAACTCGATCCCCAGTCCCCAGGACTTGTCCAGCAAGGTGATCTGGCCGGGGTCCGTCCGTCCGGGCGCGCGTTCCACGAGGAGATCGGAGAGGAGGTGAATCTTGTCGCGGTACAACTCGAATCGGCCGGCTTCAGCGCCGTCGCGCCGGTCGCGATCCGAAAGGACCTCGCGGACCGCAAGCCCTCCGCTGCGGTAGTTCTCGTAGCCGCCTGGGGGGCTCGAGGTCACGATCACGCCACAACGCCGCCAGGCCTCGTCATCGAACTCCAGGGTCGTGATACAGGTCAGGTGCGTGCCCGCGGCAACCCCAGCCCCGAGCACCACAGGCTGCTGCGCGTTCGTCGCGGTGGCGATGATGTCGGCGCCGCCGAGCGCCTCTTCGGGCGTGGATGACGCCATGACCCGCGCCGCCAGGTGACCGTCGAGGCGTCGGGCCAGGGAGGCGCGGTGCTCGGGGGTGGGACTAAATATCCGGATGCGCTCCAGCGGCCGGACGGCCGCGATCGCCCACGCGGCGGCCTCAGCCTGCCACCCCGATCCAAAGAGAGCCAGCGTGCGGGCGTCGGGACGCGCGAGGTACCTGGCGCCGACCGCGGTCGTCGCCGCGACGCGCAGACGTTGGAGGTGCCCATCCGTGATGATGGCCAGCAACTCCAGGGTGTCGGTGCTATAGAGGAAGACCAGCCCGACGTAGCGCCCCCCGGGGGCGTTGGGGACCTTGACGCGGCGGCGGACGCCGTCGACCGCTGGGTACGTGATGAGGTCGGAGTTTATCCGCTGCGCCATCACCCCGAGGCGCTCCAATCCGCCTTCGATCGTCTTGAACGAGTAGTAGGCCTCGGGCCGCGATGACGGCAGGAACGTGTCGCGTCGGGGCGCGTTGACGGCCAGGCCCAGCCCCAGGTCACGGTACGCCGCCTCGACGACATCGATGCACTCGGCCATGGTCACGAGCCGCGCGACGTCATCGTCGTTGAGGACCAGCGTCATCGACGACGCCGCGCCGCACGGGCGAACCGAGTCCGGTAGAAGCTCCACGCACGGCGGTAGTGGTCGTAGGGGACGTCGATGCGCTCGCGCACCTCGTCGGCGGTCATGATCACCGGCGGCCCGACCGCAGCCGCCTGGCATTGTATCTTCGCCGATTCCTCCAGCCAGATAGCCTTCACGCACGCCTCATGGAGTGCCGCGCCGGTCACCAGGGTGCCGTTTCCCCGCAGCAGGACGGCTTCGGCTGAACCCAGCGTGTCCGCCAACTCCTCCCCCAAGGCTTCGGTCGCGATCAGGTCGACCTTGGGGAACACCGGGACGTCCGCACCGAGAAAGCTCCCGTGCCCGTGGACCGGCCGCAGCGGCCGGCAGAGGATGCCCCAAGCCAGCGCCGCGGGGCTGTGCGTGCGCACCAGCGCCTGCACCGCCGGGCGCCGGCGGTAAACGGTGGTGTGCATGGGCAGCTCGAGGGGCGGGGTGCCCCGACCCCGCACTACCCGACCGTGCAGGTCAATGACGAGAAGCGCACGCGCGTCGATCAAACCGATGGCGCCGCGCGGCGTGATGAGCACCCGGTCGGTCCCCGGAATCCGCACGCTAACGTGACCATAGGCCTCGATCAGGCCTTTACCGTCGATGATCTGGCATGCCGCGATGACGTCGGCCGCCGACGAGGCCAGCCTGGGGCGCTTCTTCATAGCTACAACGCCAGCCCCAGCAGGCCGGCGGCGGTGCCTCCCAGGATGCCCGCCTTGGTGGCTTTGGGTAACTCCAGCGCCTCGATGAGATCGATGTACTCGCGGATGTCCTTCACGCCCTTCCCCGTCTGCGTCGTCGCGCCCGTGAAATCCTGCGGATAGTCGGTGGCGAAGACGATACGCTCGGGCCTGACCCCGGTCAGCGCACAGGTCAGGGCATTCGGCCCGCCTTCGAAGCCGGCCGCATCGAAGTAGAGGCGGTCGAAGTAGGCATCAAACGGCCGCGAGAGCGTCCCGAACCGGCCCGCCTTGGCCACCAGGCGTTCCTTGACCGCAGCGATGCCGCCGCCAAAGTGGGCAATCACGAAGTTGAGGCTGGGGAACGCGTCGAGCACACCCCCGGCGATGAGCCGCGTCGTCGCCAGCTGTAGATCCATCTCCCTGCCGAGGATGCGCGCGAGATCGTAGTCGCCGAGCAGCGCGTAGCCCCGCAGCGCCATCGCCGGGTGCACGAAGATGGGGATCTTCAGGGCGGCAACCTTGCCGTAGAAGGCGCGCAGCCGCGGGGAGTCCAGGGAGACACCACCCATCTGTGAGGCGATCGCGACGCCGCGCAGGTCGAGGTCACGGATGGCCCGGTCCAGTTCATGGAGGCCAGCGTCTTCGAACACCGGCACGTGCGCCAGCCCAACAAAGCGGGTCGGGTGGCTGCGCTGCATCTCCGCAAAGCGATCGTTGATCAGCCGGCAGTCTTCATAGGGTGCGTCCCACCCGAGGTTGCACGACAGCACGGCCACCTGGACGCCGGCCGTGTCCATGTCCCGCAGGTGCTCGTCGGCGTCATAGAGCTTGCTGTGCAGGGTAAACATGGGCACGCGGCCTTCAGAGATGTTGCGCTGCTCGCCGGCCCTCACCCCTCGACGCTCGACCAGCTCGAACGGCACAAAGTGATGCTGGAAGTCAACCACCATCATGGGGCCTCCGTAGGACAACGTGGGAAATCACCACCTCGACCAGCGCCGGCTGACGATCTACCTTCACCCGGCGGATGGCACGGGCCAGCGCCGGACCGATCTGCGGGGGCGCTTCGATCGGCCCCTCGCCGTGGACCCCAAATGAGCGTGCCATGGCCGCGTAGTCCACCGGCGGATCGTCCAGCCGGATCCCGATGACCCGGTTCTCCACCGGCCGGCCCCGCGCGCGCGCGATCACTTCCTGGTGAACCTCATCGTTCCCATAGGTTCGGTTGTTGCACACGATCATCAGCAGCGGGATCCTGTGGTGCGCGGCCGTCCACAGCGCCTGCGGCGTGTAGAGTAGGTCGCCGTCGGGCTGGAGGGCGATGCAGAGGCGTCCATCGTCGCGATGGGCGAGCGCCGCGCCCAATGAGGCCCCTGTGCCGTAGCCGAGACCCGCGCCGCCGCTGTACCCCAGGTACCGGTCGGGGCGATCCCAATCCCACAGCCGCCGCGGCCACTCATCGAGCCCGCTGCAGACGAGCAGCCAGTCCTCGGCCTTGACGGCCTCCCAGACCTCTGCCGCCAGCCGGGCCGGACTGATGGGCACATCGTGCCAGGCGCGCTCAGCGCTGGTGCGCGCCTGCCTGCGCAGCGCATCGTGCTTCGCCGCCAGGCGCTCGCGCCGGGCACGGCGATCCGCGCCATCGCGCGCCACTCGCCGCAGGCGCTCAACCAGTGCGGGCAGGGCGAGGGATGTGTCCGCCAGGATCGGGAGGTCGACGGGTGTGACCCGCTGATAGTCCGCGGCCCAACTCCGGATCGCCAGATCGTCGAGCGTCACGTGCACCACCCGCGCCGTCGGCGGCACCACCGGCTCGGAGCGGCGGGTCACGCGGTCCACTCGCGCCAGCGCGCCGTAGAGATCGCGCACGTCGAGGGCGAGCACCACGTCGGCCCCGGCCAACAGCTCGCTCTCGGCGCCGGTCAGGTCGAGCGGGTGGGTGTTGGGGAAGTTCCCGCGGCCGTGTAAGTAGAGGTCGATCACCGGCGCCGCGAGGCGCTCGGCCAGCTCAATCAGGGACGTGACGGCACCCGCGTGGCGGCCCACGTACTCGGCGAGCACCACCGGACGCTCGGCGGCCACGAGCAGTGCCGCCGCCTCATCGAGGGCCGCATCGTCGGCCTGCAGCGGCGCCGGCGGCAGGTACCGGGCCGCCTCCGGCAGGGGCACCGGCGCGGGCATCCGCATCTCCTGGAGCGCGGCGTCGAAGCACACGTAGACCGGGCCGCACGGCTCGGTCACGGCAATGCGGTACGCGCGGAGGAGCGCTTCGGGGATCGAGGCGAGACTGGCCGGCTGGTCGTCCCACTTCACGTAGTCGCGCACGGCTTGGCCCTGCACCAGCGCGGTGTGAATCCAGTCGATCCAGGGCCGCCGCTGCTCGACGGCCATCGGGCCCGTGCCCCCGAGCACCAGCAGCGGCACACGATCGCACCACGCGTTGAAGATGGCCATGCTGCCGTGCTGGAGCCCCACCAGGTTGTGCACGATCGCGGCCATCGGCCGGCCCGCGGCCTTGGCATACCCGTGCGCCATGGCGACGGCGATCTCCTCGTGGCCGCACTGGAGCAGCTCAGGTCCGCGGTTGCCGCCGTAGTTGACGATGGAGTCGTGCAGCCCGCGAAACGTGGCACCCGGATTGAGCGCAGCGTACTCGATCCCCAGGCTGCGCAGCATGGCGACGATCAGGTCCGAGCCGTACAGCGGCGAGGCGCCTGACTCCAGGCCAGCGGTTCCCGAATGTGTCATCTGCCTCAGTCTCTCTGGCCCGGCCCCGGCGCGACCGGAGCCGGGCGCCTCAGATCTGGAACGGCAAACATCACCAGGTTGCCCACGAGGACCGCGCCGGCGACGAAGTAGAAGACCGACAGCAGTCCGTACCGGTCCGCCAGAAGGCCCCCGACCACCGGCATCAGCGTGGAGAAGAGGGACTGCGTCGTGAAGAGCGCGCCCACCGCGGTGCCCTCATACTCACGCGGCACCACGCCGATCGCCCAGCGAAAGATCGCCGGCCGCATAGAATAAAGGAAGAACCCCATCAAGGCCAGCACCACCACGAACGTGGGGCCGAGATCGAGCGCCGCGAAGACCAGGACGACCACGCTGGTGCTGAGCATCCCAAAGGTCGCCACCCGTTTCGGGCCCAGACGGTCCGACAGCGTCCCGGCGATCGGTGTGGCCACCATCCCGGAGGCCTGCACCAGCGCGAGGTAGACCCCGGCCAGCGACGCGGGCAGCTTGAGATCGTAGATCAGGTACAGTGGCAGGAACGTGCTGAGGCCATTCTGTGACAGCGAGCGGATGCCCGAGACCAGCGCCAGCATCAGGAGATTCACGTTGCCCAGCAGGGCGCGGAGCCCTGCCACATACTCCTGTATCGAACGGCCCTTTGCCGCCAACTCGCTCCGCTGGCGGCGGAGGTGTGCCAGCATCTGGACGATCACCACGACGACGACCAGTCCCAGCACGACGTTCGCCGTCAGCACCTGCCGCCACGAGAGATAAACCAGGAGGAAGCCCGCGGCCAGCGGCGCCAGCGCGTCGCCAAGGCTCGCGCCGAGTTCGTGGAGCGCCAGCCCGTAGCCGCGCTGCTGCGGGTAGAGCTCAGAGATAGACGTGATCGCGGCCGGGTGCCACAGGAAGACCCCGACGCCGACGAGGACCATGCTGATCAGGATGACCCAGTAATTCGAGGTCGCCGCGATCAGCAGGTAGGGCACGGCGGCCCACAGGAGGGCCAGTCCCATCAGGAGATTTCGCTTCCCGATGGTGTCGACGATCATGCCGGCGGGCAGGTTGACGATCGTGCTCATCCCCTGCCGCAGCGCGACCAGCAGGCCGATCTGGCTGTAGGTCAGGCCGATATCCCGGGCCAGGAACGGGAGCAAGAGCGCGAACGCCGCCGGATAGGAGTGCGTGATCGCGTGCCCGCCGGCGATCGCCCATAGCCCCGCGTTGGCGCGATCCGGCCGCGGGGTCCACCGCAGTAGCCGCGGCAGCGCCAGGCTCATGCGGTGGGCGTCCGCTGTCTTTGCAGTTTGCGCGTGTAGTAGGCCCAGAAGGTTGCCACCCCGCGGGCATGATAAATGTGTGTGCGCTTGACGGCGGCTTCCGCCGGATCGGTCCACTCGTACGGACCCAGGGCTGCTGCCAGCCACTGCATGCGCGCGGCCCGCTCGAGGAAGATGGCGAGCAGTGACGCCTCCTCGACGCTCGGTCCCACGGTGACGATCCCGTGGTTCTTCAAGAGCGTCGCGGGGTGCGGCCCGAGGGCCCACGCCACGGCGGCGCCTTGCTCGCGCGTCAGGATGAGATCGGTCGTCTCCACGAACCGTGGGATGTCGACAAAGAGCACACCCTCGTGGCCGACGGGCCGCAGCGGGACCGTGCTTGCGCTCAATGCCGTCGCGTACAGGGGGTGGGTATGGACGACCGAGCACACATCCGGCCGCAGCCGGAAGATCTCGGCGTGGATGGGGAGCTCATTGTGGGGCGTACGCGTGCCGGCGAGCTTGTTCCCGTCGAGGTCCATCAGGACCAGGTCGGCCTCGGCCACTTCTTCCAGGCCGAGGCCCGCGCCTTTGACCCAGTATTCGGCGGCCCCCGGTGCACGAACGGACACATGCCCCAGGCTGATGTCCGTGTGCCCTTCCATCGCCAAGATGTTGCACGCCAGGGCGAGCCGCGTGCGCAAGCCCGCCGCTCCCTCCGGTTCTGCCATGGGCAACGCCCCCTCGGTCGTGCGTGCCTACCGGGATTCGGTGATGACGTCGACCAGCGCGGCCCGCTGCTCGCCCTTGACGTACCAGACGGCCCGTTCCAGGGCCGGGCGCAGGTCGGCCGGATCTTCGATCGGCCCTTCACCGTGGATCCCCAATGCGCGGGCCAGCCCGGCGAAGTCCACGGTCGGATCGACAATTTGTAGTCCGATCCCCGCGTTTTCCACCGCGCGCCCGCGGTCTTTTGCCATCAAGATCTGATGGTCTTCGTCGTTGTAGTACGAGCGATTGTTGAACATCACGATGAGCAGCGGCACACGGTGGTGCGCGAGTGTCCACAGCGCGCTGGGCGTGTAGAGTAGGTCGCCGTCGGGCTGGATGTCGATGCACAGTACCCCGGTGCCCTTGTAGGCCAGGGCGGCGCCGAGGGAGTGCGCAACCCCGTAGCCCACGCCGCCACCCATGAGCGCCCCGACGTACTGTGACGGATCCGTCCAGTCCCACAGCCGCCGGGTCCACCCGCGCAGGGTGCGGTTGACCAGGACCCACCGCTCCTCCTTGATCAGGTCGCCCAGCGTCGCCGCCAGGTGCGCGAACGCGATGGGCCGGGCGTCTCGCGCCCGCTCTGCCTCCTCGCGCCAACGGTCCCGGAGCCGGCGATGCCGAACCGTCAGCGTCTCGAGCCTCTCGCGCCGTCGCGCCGCGAACGCCGCGTCACCGCCGGCCAGCACCCGGCAGCGCGCGGTCAGTGCCGGCAGCGCCACGGCCGTGTCGGCGGCAATGGGCAGGTCCACCGGCTGCAGGCGGCCCTGCTCCTGCGCCCAGCTGCGGGTCAGCAGGTCGTTGAGGGAGATGTGAATGACCCGAGTGTGCTCGCCGATGAGTGGCCGCGCGAGCCGCGTGGTCCGATCCACGGTGGTGAGCGCCTTTTGCAGGTCGAAGACGTCCAGGGCCAGGACCACATCGGCCTGCCCCAGCACCTCTGCCTCCGCGCCGGTCAGGTCGAGCGGGTGCGTGTTGGGAAAGTTGAACCGGCTCCCCAGGTCGACGACCGGCAGGGCTACGGTCTCGGCGAGATCGATCAGCGCGCGAACACCGGTTGGGCGCCGCCCGGTGTAGTCTGCGATCGCGACCGGATGACTCGCGTCCACCAGCCATCGGGCCGCGGTCTCTAGCGCCGCCGGATCGCCCTGCGCCGGCCGGGGGGGCGCAAAGCGGGCCACATCGGGGATCGCCGGCACGTGCTCCAGCCGCTGCTCTTGCAGCGCCGCGTCGAAGCAGAGATAGATGGGACCCGCGGGATCGGTGACGGCGACCCGGTGGGCCCGGATGACCGACTCGACGATGCTCTGCATGCTGGCCGGCTGGTCGTCCCACTTCACATAGTCGCGCACGGCCTGGCCCTGCACCAGCGCGGTGTGGATCCAGTCGATCCAGGGCCGCCGCTCCTCCACCGCCATGGGACCGGTGGCGCCGAGCACCAGGACCGGCGCCCGGTCCAGCCACGCGATGTAGATGGCCATCGTTGCGTGCAGCAGCCCGACCAAGTCGTGCACGATCGCTGCCATCGGCCGGCCCTTCGCCTTGCCATAGCCGTGGGCGACCGCGACGGCGATCTCTTCGTGACAGCACAGGATGAGCTGGGGCGTGTGGTTGCCGCCGTAGTTCACAATGGAATCGTGCAGCCCGCGGAACGTCGCGCCCGGGTTCATCGCCGCGTACTCGATGTCGTAGGCGTGAAGCAGGTCGACGATCAGGTCTGATCCGTATTCAGGGTGTCCGCGTCGCTGCACAGCCGCCTCAAGTCCTCCGGGGTCAGCCGTCGAATCTGTTCGCGTACCTGCGCGACGATCGGGAGCGCAAGACCCACCTCGTCCGCGGCGGCCGCAATCTGCGCGAGATCCTTCTCCGGCCAACTGAGCTGGATGCGGTCAAGCTCGCGGAGCGCCCAGCTGTCCGCGCTGCTCGCCTGCAGAGCGGGTCGCAGGCGCGACGGGCTGACGCCGAGACGTCGGGCCAGCGAGAGGGCGGCGTGGGCGCCGACCACACCGGTCCACAGGAGCAGGTTGTTCACGAGCTTCGCCGCCTGCCCGGACCCAAGTCTACCCATGTAGAAGACGTGCTCACCAATGGCCTCAAAGATCGGGCGGCAGGACTCAAAAAGCGCCTGCTCCCCACCCACCAGCACGGTGAGTGTGCCGGCCTCTGCCCCACGTTGTCCTTTGCACACCGGCGCGTCCAGGACACCAAGGCCCTGGGCGCCGGCAGCCTCGGCGAGCTGCGCACAGGCCCCGGGGCCGATGGTGCTGCTGATGATCAGGTTGTGGTCACGCCGGGCGCCCTCAAGTACGCCGCCCGGCCCGAGCACGACTTGCCTCACCTGGTCCTCATCCGGCACCATGACCAGGGAGGCATCGCACGCCGCCGCCAGGGCCGCGGGCGACGGGGCCTCTTGGCCGCCGGCCCGCACCAGCGCGGCGCGGCGCTCGCCGTCCAGGTCGCACCCCCACACCTCGAACCCGGCCGTCACGAGATGCCGGGCCATCGGCAGGCCCATGCGGCCGAGTCCGATGACGCCGACGCTGTGGAGGTTGACGGTGGTCAGTGTGGGGCTACGCGCTCCTGGCCACGGCCGGCATCTTCGACTGCACGCCGACCTTTGCCAGCTCCGCATCGTACACGCGCCGGATCTCCGGGGTCTCATCCTCGTACTCGATTTGGTCGCCCCCGGCCCGCAGGCTCTTGTCCACCTTCTCCTGGTTCCAGGCCAGCCCGTACATGGGATACTTGCGGCTCCCCCACCGCATGGCCAGGTACCGCGCGGGCGTCCCGCCGGCGTTGAAGTGCTGATGGAACCACATGAGCGGCGGCACGAGCATGCTGCCCGGCTTCCAGTCGATGCGGATGCGCTCGCCACCTTCCTGCCACATCAGCGTGTACCCCTTGCCGGAGAGGATGACCACGTGCGCACCGGGCCCGTGGCGGTGGGCCTTCTTGTAGGTCCCCACCGGGAACTCGGAGACGTGGGCGATCATCGTGTTGCCGGCGATCTCGAACATGATGTTGGTGCCACCCGCCCCACGCTCTTTCCACTCGATCAGTTTGAGGTTCGGGAGATCGGAGACGAAGTTCGTCTCCATGAACCGCCCGACCAGCGACTTGGGCTCGGCGTTGAAGTAGCCCGCTTCGCCGGCGAAGCGATCTGTGAACTGAAACGGATTATTGTAGATGAAGTCCATGCTGTGGAACAAGTCGAGCACGAGGGGCAGGTTCGTGACCGCCACATAGCGCACCGGCCGGTCGCCCTGCCCGTTGTGGTGCTCATGCCAGGCGTTGAGCGGCACGGCAAACAGCGATCCGGCGTGCCACTCGAACGTCTGCCGCGAGGACCCCTCCTGCCAGACGGTCGTCGCCCCCCGGCCGCTCAGGACGTAGATGACTTCCTCATACATGTGTCGCTGGGGCTTCACGCTCCCGCCGGGTGGGATCTCACAGACATAGCAATCGTTGGTGTTCCCGGTGCCCTCGAGGTTGATGTACGCGCCCCGCGCGCTCCTGCGATTCCATGTCGCGACCGGTACGGTCGCAAGGTCCTCCACAAAGTACCCACCGTAGACAGGCAGTTTTTCTTGCATCAACCATTGGTCGTACGCCCGTTTTGGATCGAGGGGTTTGTGGATCAAGTCTGACATGCACATGCCTCCTTCTGGACAAGCACAGGCGTGCAAAGCACGCCTGTGGACATTTCGACGCCTCTCTCACTCATTCCCTGGCCGGATCGCGATGCAGCGCTCTGGGTTGAACTCCACCACCACCTTGTCACCGCGTCGCAGACGGACCGCGGGGTGAGCGTGCGCCCGCAGGATCAGTCCGTCCACCGCCAACCGGCAGTCCACCGACTCACCCAAGAACACCACCTGCTCGACCGTCGCCTCCCACGTCCCGGCCGTCGTGCCGGCCGGCTGTGCCGCGTGGATCACCACGTCCTCCGGTCGGATGGACACCAGCACCTCGGTGCGGGGATCCGCCTGGCCGGCGATCGTGGCGACGATCGGGCCGTGGGCCGTCTCCACGCGATGCAGGTCACCTCCAACCGGGCCGGTCACCCGGCCTCGGATCAGGTTGGTCAAGCCGATAAAATCGGCGACAAACGGGCTCTGTGGCCGCTCGTAGATCTCGCGCGGCGGCCCCACCTGCATGATCCGGCCATTGTGCATGACGGCGACGATGTTGGACATCGCGAGCGCCTCGACCTGATCGTGGGTCACATAGACGGTGGTGATGCCCAGCTGCCGCTGTAGCGCGCGAATCTCCAGACGCATCTGCTCTCGCAGCTTGGCGTCGAGGTTGGACAGGGGCTCGTCCAGCAGGAGCACCTGCGGTTCGCGCACCAACGCGCGGGCCAGGGCCAGCCGCTGCTGTTGACCACCGCTGAGCGTCGTGGCCGAACGCTGCTCCAGGCCGTCAAGGCGGACGACCGCGAGGGTCGCCCGCACCCGCCTGGTGACCTCCGTGTCAGTCGGCCGCGCGCGGCCGACCCGCAGGGGAAACGCGACGTTCTCAAAGACGGTCATATGGGGCCAGATCGCGTACGACTGAAAGACCATGCCAATGCCGCGCTGGTTGGGCGGCACAAAGACCCTCCGACGCGAGGAGTACACCGTGACCTGATCCAGTGTGATCTCGCCCTCATCGGGGCGCTCCAGCCCTGCGATGCACCGCAGCGTCGTCGTCTTGCCGCACCCAGACGGACCCAAGAGGGTAAAGAAGCGGCCCTGGGGGATCTCGACGCTGATGCGATCGCACGCGACGACCGCCGCCCCCCGGCCCGCCGGAAACACCCTCACGAGATCTGTGATCTTGACCACTACGCGTCTCCCGCGTCGTGCTCCGCGTCCTCCGCCGCTACTCGCTGGCCCGCTGCCCCAGGCGCTGGGAGACCATAGCCAGCGCCAGCAGCGCCGCCACCAGCATGACTCCCAGCGCGCAGAGTTCCTGGAAGTGGCCGGTCTGCCAGAAGTCAAAGATGATGACGGACAGCACCTCCGCCCCGGGCCCCCACAGGAAGATGCTGCTCCCGAGCTCGCGGATCGACACAATGACGATGTACATCCACCCGGCCAGCAGCGCCGGCCGCAGCAGCGGCAAGACGATGCTCCCAAACGTCCGCTGCCAGGGCGCCCCGCTGATCTCGGCGGCCTCCTCCAGCTCGCGGTGGATCGCCACCAGGCCGCTGGAGCACGCGCGCATGCCGTAGGGGAGAAACCGCGTGACATAGGCCACGAGCAGGATCCAGATCGTGCCGTAGATCGGGATCGGCAGAGTCAGATACACCCAGATGAGCGCCACCCCCATGACAACGCTGGGAAAGATCAGCGGCACCGACGCCAGGTGGTCGAGCAGCCACCGGCCGCGGACGCGTGTGCGGACAATAATCCAGGCCACCACCGCGGTCAGCAGCATGATAATCGTCGCGCTGGCAACCGACAGCGCCACGCTATTGATGATCGCCCGCGTCGTCTTGGGCAGTTTGAAGACAAACGGATAGTTCTCGAGGGTCAGCCGGGAGAGCGCCGCGACCGATGGCTTGATGTAGAACGGCAGCAGCGAGTTCCACAACAGCACGAAGACCGGCAGCACGACCATGACCGCGAGATAGGCCACGATGACCGCCGCGGCCAGGTAGCGCCACGGTCCCAGGTCAATGACGCGGGGCCGAAAACCTTTCCCGGTCACCGTCGCGAACCGGGTGGCCTCACGCGTCACACGCGCGTAGGCGGCGATGCCCGCCGAGGTCAGCACCAAGAGGAACGTCGAGTACGCGCCGGCCAGCCCGAAATCGGATGGATAGCTCTTGATCGCCATGAAGATCCGAGAGGTGAACACATGGATCCCCGCGGGCAGGCCGATGATCGCCGGCACCTCGAATGTCTCCAAGCCGCGGAGGAACAGGAGGAGGAACACCGAGAGGATCGTCGGGACGTTGAGCTTCAAGGTAACGTGATAAAAGGTCGCGCCAAGCCCGGCGCCGGACATCAGCGCCGATTCCTCCAGCGCCGGGTCCATCGAGCGAAACGCGGCGGTCATCATCAGGTAGACGATCGGCGACCAATGCAGCCCCTCCACCCAGATCATCCCAGGCAGCGAGTACACGTTGAAGGGCGCCTCGGCGAGATGGAGCAGGTCCTTCAGCCAGAGGTTGATCAACCCGATACGTGGGCTGAGCAGAAAGATCCAGGACACCGTGAACAAGATCCCCGGGATGATCAGCGGGATCAGGCTCATCGCAAAGAAGAGACGCCGCAGGGGCGCGTTGGTACGCTCGGTGATCCACGCCAGGCCGGTGCCGATGACAAAGGCCACGGCGGTGGTCCCGGCGGAAAAGACGATGGAATTGAGGAGCACCGGGAGGGTCGAGCGGTCGGCGTAGGCCTTGGCGAAGTTGTTCAGCGTAAAGGTCCCGGCCACGCCTCCCACCGTGGGCGTGAAAAAACTCCCGTAGACAAGGAAAAACAGGGGGAAAAGTGTCAGGTAGCCTACGACCACAGCGGCGCCGACAACAAGGAGTGTCGGCGCGCTGACACGGAAACGCAGCGGGGGAGCGAGCGAGTCCGCGGGCGCGGCCACGCCTCACCTCACCGCCATGGGACCCAAATGGCTAACGCCGCCGGATGATCATTTCCTGCCACAACTGATCGTAGCGGGCGTACTTCGTGAGAAAGACCACCGGGTCGAGGGCTTTGTACACAAACCCCCGATTGAGCTCGGGTGGGTCGGCGTTCACAAACGAGTGCGCGGGAATCCGGCCGAGCTTCGCGAGCGCCTGCTGGCCCTCTGGGGACAGGAGATGATCGATGAAGAGCATCGCCGCATGCGGATGGGGCGAGTTCTTGGGCAGCGAAATCACATGGATCACCGCGACGACCGGCTCCAGCGGCCGCCATTCGATCGGCGCGCCGCGGCGCTTGAGAACCTGGGGCCGGTGGTTGTAGAGCGTGGGGGAGATCGGCACCTCGCCGGCCACGACCAGGTTGGCCAGAAGCGTGTGCCCCTTCCGGATCAACAGTTGCTGCTCGCTGAGCCGCCTGAAGAACTCCATGCCGCGTGACTCGCCCCAGTGCTCGAGCAGCGTCGCCAGCCAGATCTGATCGTCGGCTTCGATCCCAATCTTTCCGCGCCACCGGGCATCAAGGAGATCCTGATATTGTTTGGGCGTGTCCGCGGCGGTCACGAGGTTGGTATTCCACCCCAGCGCCAGCATGTTGTACCGAGTGGCAACCCAGAACCCCTTGGGGTCCTGTCCCTGGCGCGGGTACGAGGCGGCGCGCG
>Ga0187892_10007631_pt1 | contig 15299 bp, 10 predicted proteins | sample MA1701073metaG_FD_139345 | JGI IMG/M metagenome (GOLD analysis project Ga0187892, IMG submission 139345) | Bio-ooze microbial communities from a basaltic lava cave in the Kipuka Kanohina Cave System on the Island of Hawaii, USA - MA170107-3 metaG ... | reverse complement strand
TGCAGTCCGACAGCAATTGCCGCTTTCGCCTTTCAAAACGTCGATCCATCGACAACCCTCCTTATGGAATTCCAAAAAGGAAGGCCTTGATACATCAAGACTTTCGATCAACTCAATACCACTTGGACAGTACAAATAATCATTGGCAATGTGACGGATAATCCAGTCATTTCGGCTGAACTTAAGGACGAGGTCAATCTGACCAACCTGAATTTCTTCAGCGATAACCAATTGAAAGAGCTGTTCGCAAAAACCTCTGCCACGCCCGAACAACGCGAAGAGGCGCTGCGCATCAACGCCGAGGCTCGCATCCGAGCACTGAAAACCGGATTGCTTTGCCTATCTGGCCTGGCGCTATTTGCGTTACTCCCATGCCGCTGGCTGCCGGCGTACCTGCCCAGCGAAATCCCAAGCGATCAGCGGCCAAGTATGCCGCGGCGCGGCTAACGATCTGTTGAACTCTCCTGCCCGACAACCGAGCATTTCCGCCGCGCCGAGGTCCACCTCGGATTCATTTGGAGCGCGACGCTTGCCGCGGCTCTCGATCGGGTAATGACGCGCGGATGCGCTGGGAGAAATCGGGCGCGTTGCCCGCGAGCCGCACGGCCGCATTGATATGCGAACGCCGGCGCAGTTCTTCAAAGGGCAGCGTTGTGTCGACCCTGCCCGTGCAATAGAGATACCGATCGATGAAGCCGTTGAGCAAGTGCTCGAGCTCGAATCGGCCAACTCTGCCCACGGCGTTCGCATAGCGCACGATGTTGATTGTGCAGCTATTGCTCAATAGGTGATAGAACTCCGGCCGGTCGGCGAGTTGGTTGATCCGATCGAGGTACACCAGGAACAGTCGCCGCGCCGCTTCGGGCGTTATTCGGATCTTGTACAAAAACGTGTCTTCGCCGCGGTGATTGACGCGCACTCCCACCAGGTCGCGCTCGTCGCCCACGACATAGATGAGCTCGAATTGTTTGAACATAGACGCGATCGGCGCGAAGCCCTCACCGATCTCCGGCCTGGTCTCGATCGAAATGCAGACCGGAGGCGCGTTGTCGAAGGTGAAGCTCAAGAACGTGTGCCCGACCGGCCCGATTCTCCAGTACGAGACGAACAGGTCGACTGTGGTCAGATGCGAGATCAATACTTCTCGCTCCTCAAAATGCTCGGTGAAATCATCGCGGCTGCGGTACTCAAAATTGCGAACGCCGGTCAACCTTACATGGTCGCCGTCGATGATCGCGCGCGGCATGACCGCTACCTCGCGCCGCCACGGACGATCGTGCGAAGGCGGAATGCAGATAAACCAGACGAGCACGCCCAGAAAAAGCCCGGCAAAAGCCCAACGCAGGCGCCGTTTTCGCGTGAGCCACAATGCCCAAATGCTGAACGCCGCAAAAGCGACGGCCAACACGACTCGCAACCCGGCCCAGGGCAGGTTTGAATAGTAGATTACGAGCGTGGCCCACAACGCAAGTAGGAATTGACAGAAGAAGCACACTCCGGTCCAGAGCCAGCGCAATACACGAGATAGCCAGAAAGCGCGAGCACTTGTCGGGCATGATTCAGCAGATGTCATCGGCGACGGATCTTTGCCGCGATTTGCAATGTCACGGGGCGAATTGGAATGCGCCACGAATGGGCGGAATTCGGCAGCCGGCGTGATGATCGTTGAAACTATGGCGATTCGCAAGGGACTATAGCGTGCTTGCGGTGTCTGTATGTCGTTGGGCGAGCGGTGTCAGAGCGGTAGCGGTAGGTCAGGCACCCCCCGTGCCTGACAGTGCGGTAGGTCAGGCACCCCCGTGCCTGACAGAGCGGTAGGTCAGGCACCCCCGTGCCTGACAGAGCGGTAGGTCAGGCACCCCCCGTGCCTGACAGAGCGGTAGGTCAGGCACCCCCGTGCCTGACAGCGCCGGCAGTCAGGTTGGCGATCTTGGCGATCGGACTCGCAATGTAGCGCTCTTGTCGTGTCCATTCCGGCGGCGGGCGGGTCGGATTCAGGCACGGGGCGCCGACTCCGCTCTTGAGTTGGGTTCGTCGCTCAACGGTCGCACCGGCTGGAATTTTGATTTGGGCGCTCGCGAGCGGCGTCATTAACAGGTTCCTGACACCGTTTCAAAAGACTCTTCGTTGCAGCTACCGCCAGTCGCCGGCGAGGACGAAGGCGGCCCAGTATTTGGGTGAGACGCGATTGACGAGTGGCGTCGGCGCCGGCTTGCTATTGGGCGCTGACTTCTTCTCGCGGACCAGGACCACTCCGCGGACGACGCCTTCTTTCAACATCCAGAGCTGCGCTTCGCGCAGTGCTTCCAGCGTTCCCTTGTTTTCCTTCCAGAGGTTTTGGTAAAACCGCACCATCAGAGCGCGGGTCGGCTCGTCTTCTACCTTCCAAAGGCTGGTGATCGTCGTTCTCGCCCCCGCCACCTGGAATGCTCGTTGCAGGCCCAGTAGTCCTTCGCCCCCCACCGTCTCCCCCAGGCCCGTCTGGCAGCAACTCAATACACACACCTCGCAGCGCGATAAGTCCAGGGTGGCCACCTCCTCGGCCGACAGGATGCCGTCACCCTGCTCCTCGTCGGGTGGCAAGTTGGCGCCGGCCAGCGCAATGCCGGACAACAGGCCTGGACTCATCCCCGCCGCATCGTACTCCAGCTCGTCAGTGCCTAGTTGTACTAACCCCGCGGGCCGCTTCGCGCGCAGCGCCTGCCGTAGTTCCTTCGGCGCAAAGTAGCCGTGCGTGGCCAGGTGCAGGTGAATGTGGCGCGGCGCTTCGGCGATAAACCGCCCTTCGGTCGCCGCCAGACCTTCCAGCCGCGTCACGCCTGTCTCTCGCCAGATCTTCTTATAGGTATCCTCAATCGACACCATCTCGTCATACATGCCTTGCTGCCGCTCGAACTTCCCGCGCCCCTCCCAGCGGACATCACGGCGGCCGCCGAACTGCGGTATCGGCGCCTCGCTCACCGCCAGGTCCGCATCGGTCCCGCGGCGATCATAATCCACCCCACCCACCACCAGCAGGTTGGCCGCGCTGGTGGGGGGCGCCGCGGCCGGCGCCGCGAGCAGCTCAGGCAACAGTTGCGGCGCCGTGATTACCGCCAGCCGCAGCGTATCGTCTTCGATCAGATACGTGTCCGGTTTGTTGCCCGGCAGCACCGCCAGCGGGAAGCTGGCCAGTTCCCCGTCGGGCGAGACGAGCACCAGCTTCACACCGGCCAGATCACTGGCCAGCGGCTCCCAGACCAGCCGCTTCAAGTCCGCCGCCGCCTGCCGCGCAGGGGCGCTACGGCCCAGATCGCTCTCGCGCCCCTCCTCGTCGCCTCCTTCCGCAGCCGCCTGTGGTCCATCGCGCCACAGCCTCACCAGCCCTGCCACCTCATCGCACTTGGCCAGCACGTGCAGCGTGACGTCCCCCGTGGGCCGAACGACGAAGGCCGCCAGGCGCCTGCCGTCGCGGTCGTTGTATTCCAGGTAGTCGACCAATGCCGCCTCGGCCGGCAATGACTGCTGGAGCGCCTCGAGCGTCACTTCGGTCCGCGCCTGGCGGAAGGCGGCGCTACGGTTCGAAAGTTCTGCCTCCAGGCGTTCTTTTTCACGCGTCAGCTCGTCAAGCTGCCGTTGCCAGACGGCGCGCTGCTCGCGCTTTGGTGTCGCCAGCGCCAGTGTCGAAAGCCGCGAGGCGACCGCTTGCAGCTCCGCAAACAAGGGCGCCAGCTCAGGTTCGCCTGCCACGGCGCGCATCGCTCGCTGCCGCGCCAGCGTCGCTCCCTTCCAGGCCAGCACCTCGCGATAGACCGGTGCCGCGACGAACCTGGCGTGTTGGACAAAACCCAGATAGTTGTCCAGGTAGGGGCGTGTAGTCGCGAGCATCGCACGCTGCTGGCGCTCCGACTGAACGAGCGCCGAGTTTTCGCGATGTTCCCGGGCGATCGGAAGCGCCTGCTGGTAGAGCGGGAGGGCGCGGGCGTGGTCCCCCATCGAGTTGTACAGCGCGGCGAGGTTGTTCAGGCTCATGGCGTAATCGGGGTGCGCTTCGCCCAGTGCCTTCCTCCGGATCTCAAGCGCCTGCTGGTAGAGCGGGAGGGCGCGGGCGTGGTCCCCCATCGAGTCGTACAGCGCGGCGAGGTTGTTCAGGCTCGTGGCGTAATCGGGGTGCGCTTCGCCCAGCGCCTTCTTCAAGACTTCACTCGCCTGCTGGTAGAACGGCAGGGCGCGGGCGTGGTCCTCCATCAAGTGGTACAGCCCGGCGAGGTTGTTCAGGCTCGTGGCGTAATCGGGGTGCGCTTCGCCCAGCGCCTTCTTCAAGACTTCACTCGCTTGCTGGTAGAGCGGCAGGGCGCGGGCGTGGTCCCCCATCGACTGGTACAGCAGGGCGAGGTTGTTCAGGCTCGTGGCGTAATCGGGGTGCGCTTCGCCCAGCGCCTGCTTCTTAATCTCAAGCGCCTGCTGGTAGAGCGGCAGGGCGCGGGCGTGGTCCCCCATCGACTTGTACAGCCCGGCGAGGTTGTTCAGGCTCGTGGCGTAAACGGGGTGCGCTTCGCCCAGCGCCTTCTTGGTGATTTCAAGCGCCTGCTGGCAGAGCGGCAGGGCGCGGGCGTGGTCCCCCATCGAGTAGTACAGCAGGGCGAGGCTGTTCAGGCTCGCGGCGTAATGGGGGTGCGCTTCGCCCAGCGCCTTCTTGGTGATTTCAAGCGCCTGCTGGCAGAGCGGCAGGGCGCGGGCGTGGTCCCCCATTGACCGGTACAGCAGGGCGAGGTTGTTCAGGCTCATGGCGTAATCGGGGTGCGCTTCGCCCAGCGCCTTCTTCGTAATCTCAAGCGCCTCCTGCAAGAGCGGCAGGGCGCGGGCGTGGTCCCCCATCGAGTCGTACAGCGCGGAGAGGTTGTTCAGGCTCTGAGCGTAATCGGGGTGCGCTTCGCCCAGCGCCTTCTTCCTAATCTCAAGCGCCTGCTGGAAGAGCGGCAGGGCGCGGGCGTAGTCCCCCATCGACTTGTACAGCCCGGCGAGGTTGTTCAGGCTCGTGGCGTAATCGGGGTGCGCTTCGCCCCGCGCCTTCTTATAGATTTCACTTGCCTCCTGGTAGAGCGGCAGGGCGCGGGCGTAGTCCCCCATCGACCGGTACAGCGCGGCGAGGTTGTTCAGGCTCGCGGCGTAATCGGGGTGCGCTTCGCCCAGCGCCTGCTTCCTAATCTCAAGCGCCTGCTGGAAGAGCGACAGGGCGCGGGCGTGGTCCCCCATCGACCGGTACAGCGCGGCGAGGTTGTTCAGGCTCGCAGCGTAATCGGGGTGCGCTTCGCCCAGCGCCTTCTTCCTAATCTCAAGCGCCTGCTGGCAGAGCGGCAGGGCGCGGGCGTGGTCCCCCATCGAGTCGTACAGCGCGGCGAGGTTGTTCAGGCTCGTGGCGTAAACGGGGTGCGCTTCGCCCAGCGCCTTCTTCACGATCTCAAGCGCCTGCTGGTAGAGCGGCAGGGCGCGGGCGTGGTCCCCCATCGACTGGTACAGCCAGGCGAGGTTGTTCAGGCTAAGGGCGTAATCGGGGTGCGCTTCGCCCAGCGCCTTCTTTTGGATCTCAAGCGCCTGCTGGAAGAGCGGCAGGGCGCGGGCGTTGTTCCCCATCGACCGGTACAGTGCGGCGAGGTTGTTCAGGCTCAGGGCGTAATCGGGGTGCGCTTCGCCCAGCAGGCGCTTGCGAAGTTCGATAGCCATCGTGGCCGGCTCGATCGCCTCCGCGTGGCGACCTTGTTGAAGGAGCTGTACAACCTGCCCGTTAAGCACCGCCGCCCGCTCCAACTCACGCCGCTCGTCGGCCGAGAGCCGCGCGAAACGCTCCACGTCCTTCAGCGCCCACCGTGCATCCATCACGCGCCAATCCGCATCGCCGTGCAGGTTGGTCACGATCGCGAGCACCTTCGCCCGCGCGTCCTTCGCCGCCGCGAGGTTTTCCGCCACCGTGTGTAGCTCTGCCAACAACTCCAGCGTGCCGACCACCTCCCCGTGCACGTCGCCGAACAGGTCGCGTTCGATCGCCAGGACCTGCTCCGCTTTGCCAATTGCCGCGGACGTCTCGCCCGCATCGCGCAGCCGCAGCGCCTCTTGCCACGACGCGTCGCGCTGTTGGATCCGTGCAGCACGCGCCACATCGTCTGGTTCTTCGTCGGCACTGGCCGTCGCAAACGATATCGCGACCAGTACCAGCAACATATTGGTTTGCAAAACGTGGCGCCATCCGAGCACACCACGCGGACCGATCGCTAACCGTTGAAGTCGAGTCATGCGTTTCATGGTTGTTCTTCCTCTGCGACAACGGGAAATGCCACTGCCTCGATCGCAGCGTCCGGTAGCGATTTCCATCGACCGGTACAACACGGCGAGGTTGTTCAGGCTCGCGGCGCGGTGTCCGAGTTGGCCGATCGGCCACGCTCAGTCCCGCTGTCATGCGGCTGCCGTGGAGCGTTCATGGACGGTCACCCCTCGCACGGGTCGCTCCGGCCGCGACCCAAGGGGGATTGTAACGTCCCATTGCGCAAGTTGCACGTTCTGCCGGTCGTGCACGCCAACGGGAAGATGGGTTACCGTGGCGGTGGCGGCCTGATGGGCGGTCTTGAAAAGTGCCGAGAGAATCTCCGCTGCGACCCACTGGATGTGCTCCAGCGATTCGGAGAGCGTCTCGACGGTGCCTCGATAAAACTGGATGTAGTCTGAAGCCGCGGTGCTCGTTTCGAGCCCCACGGTCTTCGCGACTGTCGAACCATCGACCGTCGAGGAAGTTGGTTTTCACCGTCCAGAAACTTCGTTCTTCACCGGCTTTTCGATCGGGATGATTGAGAGCATGACAGGCGAACGCGAAGCCATAGCGTCGGGAGAAGGCCTGCATCTCCGCAACGATCACGGCTTGTTTTCCCGCCCCGCGAAGACGAGCCAGATTCGTGTTGTCGATGATGCATTGCCGGGCCGAGACTATCAGTTGAAGCTCTCCGGGCAGCGGACGAGGCTCTTCGCCAGCGTGACTCTACTTGCGGTATTCGAAGCGCCGCTACCTGAGGTTCCACCGCGCGTTCCATCGCTTCGCGATGAAGTGCTTTCTGCACGAAGCCTTGATGTTCTGGGGCTAGTTCGATAGTATCTTCTGCCCCGCTCGTTGGTGCGCTGGCGACGATGGTGCTGCAGGCAGCCGAACGGACAGCCCAGATTCCGCCGCCCCACGTTGCTGGGATGCGTGAAGAAACGCATCCCGCAGTGGCAGCAGCGCACCGCGCGGTCCCGCGGGTCAGGACGGTCCCGCAAAACGGCGTCCAAGGTGAGCTGATACTGACGAACGAAGCGCCGTCGCCGTGCTGGGAGTCGAGAACCTGCGGATCATCGCGCGTGAATTGGTCGAGACGGTGCGGCGAAACGTCACGATCGACTGGACCGTCAAGGAAACGGTGCGCGCCAAGCTCCGCGTGATGGTAAAGCGCATCCTCGGCAAGTACGGCTATCCCCCGGACAAGCAGGAGAAAGCCACCGAGACCGTTATGCAGCAGGCCGAACTATTATGTGCTGACTGGGCGGCGTGAGGCGATCACCGCGAAGTAATTCGCGGGTAAAATTCATCGCGATCGGCAACACGAAAATCCGTCAATCTCCATGATTGGTCGCGAAGTCCTTCGCCCCGTGACACCCCGAGGACATTATCGACGTCCTAACAATTCCAGGAGTTTATCACTGATGAAGCCGTTATACGTCCTCACTATTCACGCTGCTTCCTGGGCTTTCGTCCTTGCCGGCGCAAACTTGCACGCGTCATCGGCCGAACAGCGCGACCCGTGCACCAAGATATTCACACGGAAAGTGGTTTTCGAACTGACCTATGCCAATCGCGACTTGATTTGGTTCGGTGATCCCGCTTCACCAACCGCGTTGGTGTACGCGAAACCGGGCGCGCGGCCAATTGCAACCGACATGCACGTCACCACCCTTGTCGAATGCAACCGCTCGCCCGGCCGACATTACATGCACGAAGCGCGCATTGCTGCCGACAATCAGACGCGAATCGTCTACGCCTTCACCGAAGACTGCGAAAAAGTCATCGGCGTCATCGACCATCTTGGTCGCTTTGCACCGAACCAATTCTACGAGAACCATCGTGAGTTGTTGCCGACTTGGCCGGCTGATGCGTCGGCTCTCACTTACGACTCCAAGAACAACACGCTCTACTACGAAGTCGAGATCCCCGGTCCACAGTTGTCCGAATCGTTTGATTTCCTGCCGTTGGAGTTGTCCGACGCGGAACGCAACTCCGTCGACGGGCGTTTCTCAATCAACTTTGCGTCGTCTGCGGACGGTGCCGTGGCCAGGTCCGCGGTCGTTTCACTCGTTTTCCGAATCCTTGGGAAATCGCTCACCCTGGCAAAGGCAACCGTGCCCAGCGTGTTTCGTCGAGCCGATGCTCAACTCGGCTCCTTCGACAATACGACCGGAACGTACCTGCCGGAAGCCGCCTATAGGGCTGGTGCCGGCACTGATCAAGTCGCCCAGCCGAGCGTGACATTTGCATTCGCAGGCGAGTTCACGTCGTCCGTCCGAAGCGACGTGGAATCTCTGATAGTCGTCGCTAGCCGTCGGCCTGCCGATCCGCTCACCGCGTCGCCGGCCAAAATCACCATTGACGGCAACTTCGACGACTGGCGGAATGTTACCGGCGTGGACGACCGCCAAGGCGATGTGGCTCCCTATCTCGACTATGTGCCCGATGTTGATCTTCTGGAATTCAAGGTCGCCCATGACAACCAGCACATTTATCTCTATGCTCGCGTGGCTGGGCAGGTCGGTCGTTCGTACTCCGATGGTGGACGCAGCTACTTCTACGCCTATATGGACGTCGATCAAAACCCCGACACCGGATTTCTGCCAACCCGCGACGACGAATGCTATTTCGGCGTCGATATTGGCGACGACTGCGAGGTGCAATTTGAGTTTGTCAACAACGTCCTTCGCAAAACGTTCTACGGTTTCTGCGGACTTGGTGGCAACGACAACGTCCTCAAACGAAAAGTCACGATCGGAAGGAGCCAATATGGCCGGTTCGACCACAACGGCGTCGAACGTGCAAACTACAAATCGGAATACATCTTTCGTAATGGAATCACCGAGATCACTGAAGACCTCAAGCTCGGCTCCAGTGACACCATTCACCTGGCCATTTCACCTGACGGTCGCGAAGTAGAGGTTGTCTCCGCCTTCACGGGTTTCCTCAAAGACGCCGGCGGTCGACCTACTCTCGAAATCGGCAGGACGATCGACCTTGCCGTGGGTATGGAATGCGATAGCAAAGCCTACCCCGGCAAGACGCGCTGGGCCGCAGACAGCACGATCGCAATTCGTGGTTACCGTTTGCACACGGCCGACCGCGAATGATGCAGTGACGATGGCTTCATACTCGCTGCGGAACGCGGCCAGCTTCGCCGGATCACCGCGACTGAAGTCTGCTTGTTGCGGGCGGTTCTGCCGGCGGATATCTGACGATGATGACGGGCATTTGCGTTGAGCCGCCACCGAAGGCACTGTTGGCCTACTGGGGCTATGGCGATGTCGTCGGCCCTTGGTACACCGGGCCGTCGGAGCATGATCGCAAACTGCCGCTCGTGAGCGAACAGGAGGCGCTAAATGTTGTGGGAGCCGCCGTACGCACTGGCGCGCGAGGCCAAGAGCGGCACAAGTACCAGTGGCACCCGAGACTGCCCCGCCGTCATGGCGGCTGTCGCGGCGCTGGCGGATCGCTAGGGGCCGATTTCGGGAAGCATTCGGTTGATGTAGAGCAAGACGTCCGCAAAGTCGAAAGCTTCACGGTCGATCTGCTGGCCGTCAGCAATGCCGCGACCCTGATAAACCGTGACGGCTGAAGAGTGCCGCCTGACCTACGCTTACTTCTCGCCGCCTTCCAGGCAGTAGAGATGTTTGTCGCCGCGCAGAACGAGCTGGTGGCCGGCGATGGCGGCAGAGGCGCTGATCGGTTCGGATAGGTGATTCAGTGCGAGGACCCGCGGCACCTCGCCGCTGCTGACGACGGCCGTTGTCCCATCGAGATCGGTGACGTAGATGCGACCGGCGGCGGCGACCGGAGAGGCATAGACATCGTTAATCCCCTTTAGCCGGAAAGCACCCGGGCGTTCCTCGCCGGTTCGCGCATCGACACGCGAGAGAATTCCCTGATAGTGCGTCAGAAAATAGAGCCCGCCGTCGTAGAGTAGCGGGGAGGGAACATAGGGCGTGCCGCGAAATCTGCTCCAGGCGACTTGGTCCGTACCGGTGATGTCCCCAGCCGCGCCATTGAGCCGAATTGCGAGCAAGGCCCGCTTGTCGTAGCTGCTGCCGGCGAAGACCATTCCGTCGCCGGACACGGGCGATGCGACGATGTTCGATGATAGTCCGCCGCATTCCCACAGCACCTTGCCGTTGGCCAAATCATACCCGCGGACGCGGTTAGTGCCGCTGACGATGACCTGAGGTTTGCCAGCATGCTCGATGATGATGGGGGTAGCCCAGGAGGTGACTTCGTCTCGAGTCACCCTCCATCGCTCTTTGCCAGTGTTTTTGTCGAGTGCCACGAGGAACGAATTCCCCTCGTGGTCCCAGTTGACGACGAGCGTGTCTTTGTAAAGCACCGGAGAGCTTCCCTCGCCGTGCCCGTGGAGCGATTGCATCGGACCAAAGTCGACTTTCCAAACAAGCTGGCCGTCGAGGTCGAGGCAATAAAGCCCGAAGGAGCCAAAGAACACAAACAGGTGTTCACCGTCGGTCACCGGGGAGTTTGACGCCAGGCTCGCGGTGCGGTGCCCCTGTTCCTGTGGCAGCGCCTCGTGCAACGTTTGCTGCCAGAGAATTCTGCCGCTTGACCGGCTGACCGCCAAAGCGACGAATTTGTGGCGATGAGTGACCGGGAGGTTATCGTGATTGCCCGGCGCCGTGCTGGGATGAGGGGGAAGCGCACCCCCGAAGGCAATGGCGGTGGTGAGAATGATGCGGTCGTCCCAGACAATTGGGGTCGAATGGCCGAGACCCGGAATCTCCGTCTTCCAGCGGATGTTCGTCCCATCAACTTCATTCCAAACCAGCGGCGGATTAGCATTCAATGCGGTGCCTGTCGCGAGCGGTCCGCGCCACTGCGGCCAGTTATCCAGCGCATCGCTGCCCCAGTCGGCGGCAAGTGCCACCGACGCCATGAGCATGGAAAGGGTCGCAAGACAAGAAGGTCGCAGGGACAGCAAGCGAGGCCTCTCCAAGAATAAGAATGAGCGGTCGACCGCGCCGCGATGCCGACCGGCACAATGGCGGGCGGGACCATGCTACTCTACACGATGGAGTTTAAGTATGCCGCCGGTTCGCTTCAATTTACCAATGAATTGCCTATGTGGGCGAATTGCCGCGATGAACTGCCCGCGATACGATGGCTTGGTAATTGAGCCTTCCTTGCGACGCGGTTTCCGAAGATCTATCCGTGATTTCGCAATTCGACAAGCCGCGACGTCGATTTTGGTCGAAGACGTGCTGCCTCATCGTGATCCTCGGCGTCACGCATCAACTCGCAGGGGGCAACGACGAACCCGGTCAGCCAGTCGAGGAGCCGAAGCCGCACGCTGGGGAGATCGACGGGGCGTCAGACCGATCTCCGCCAATACGACCAGAACTGGCCATTCGCCGGCTCACCAAAGCCGATCGTGACGATCTGGAGGCATTCTTCGACGGCGCGATCGGTGCCTACATGGAGAACAGACACGTCGCGGGCGCCACGATCGCCGTCGTCAGCGGCGACGAGGTGATTTTCGAGAAGGGCTACGGCTATGCCGACGTCGAGAAACAGACGCCGGTCGATCCACAGACGACGATGTTTCGCATCGGCTCCGTGTCGAAACTGATTACCTGGACCGCCGTGATGCAGCTTGCCGAGCAGGGTAAGCTCGATCTCAACGCGGACATCAACACCTATCTGCAGGGCGCCGGCGTCTCGATCCCCGAGACATTTCCCCAGCCGATCACGTTGAAACACCTGCTGACGCATACGCCGGGCTTTGAGGATCGCGTGATCGGGCTGTTCGCGCACGACGCCGGCGAGCTCCAACCGCTGGGCAAGGTATTAAACGAACAACTTCCGGCGCGTGTGCGCCCGCCGGGGGAGTTGGCGTCGTATTCCAACCATGGAACGGCCCTGGCAGGCTATATCGTCGAGCGGGTTTCCGGAATGCCCTGGGCCGATTACATTGAACAAAGAATCCTCACACCACTGGGAATGGAGCACACCACGGTGCGCCAGCCCAGGAAGCACGAACTGCCGGCCAATCTGTCAAAGGGCTACAAATACCAGGACGGTCGCTACCAGGAACAAGACTTTGAATACGTCCCGATCGCACCGGCTGGCTCTGCCAGCTCAAGCGCCGGCGACATGGCGCGGTTTCTGCTTGCCCATCTGAATGACGGGCAATTGGGGGAGGCTCGCATCCTGCAGGTGGAAACGGCCCGTCAAATGCACGAGCCGCTGTTCCAGCCGGGCCCCAAGCTGGATGCGATGTGCTACGGATTCATGGAGATGCACCGCAATGGCCAGCGGCTTATCCATCATGGTGGTGCAACGTTTCAGTTTTTCAGTTCCTCGGTCATGATTCCGGAACATCGGACCGGTCTGTTCGTCTCCTTCAACACCAACACGGCTGCCTCGCTCCCACAGCAACTGACAGACTTGTTTCTCGATCGCTACTACCCTTCCTCCGATCCGCCGCGACCGAAGCCGCCGGAAGGCTTCAAGGAGCGGGCCCAGCGATTTGTCGGGGCGTACAAGGCGATCCGCCACGACTACACGCACGCCGCAAAGCTCGGCCAGTTGCTCGCGGTAGCCAACGTTTCTCTCGGCGATGACGATGCACTCGTTGTCGGGGGACCCATCACGTTACGCCTGGCCGAAGTGGCACCACTCGAGTTCGCCGAGATCGGCGGCCAGGAGCGGGTGTTGTTTCGTGAAGACGCGAACGGCAACATCACGCAAATGTTCGTGGGGACGCACCCAGCCGTGGCGCTGCAGAAGCTTACACGGTACGAGACGCCGAGCTTGCATGCGTCGCTGTTGGGAGGCAGTGTGCTGGTGCTCGTTTCGGCTCTGCTGGGTTGGCCGTTTGTCTTCCTGGCAACTCGAGGTCGGCTCATCGCAGGCCGGCCTGCGACGGTGATGTCGCGGTCGGCAAGTTGGATTGGGTGGTTGGGAAGCGCCACGCTATTGGCCGTATTGGGAGCGTTGACCTATCTCTTTGCGGTGCAGGAGCCGAACGAAATCGCGTTTGGTCTACCTTGGTTGCTCGGTGACGTACTGCGGTTCTCGCCGGCGTGCTTGGGAGTCGCGGTGATCGTTTCGCTGTGCTCGATGTTGGCCTGGGCGAAAGGATGCTGGCGATTAAGCGGCCGCATTCACTACTCCCTGGTCGCCCTTGCCGCCGCGACATTCGTGTGGCAATTGTACTACTGGAACTTGATGCCGCTGCCAATCGGGTCGCTCTTCCCGTGATGCCTGGAAAACTATGGCCGAGCCGTGAGCTGCTCGGCTGGGCGACGAGGGGAGCATGGCTGCTTCGGGAACCTTACGCTCAACTGAAATAGAGATTTCCTTCGTCCGGCTGGTCGAGGGTTCGATTTGAGGAATCGTTGGGGCAATTTTGATAGTCTGGCCACCACGGAACATTTTTATCAATGTGAGATCCGACAGCGCTTGCGCCAGCGTTCCATTTCGATTTGCCGCACTTCAAAGCGTCTCTCTCGATTGAACCAGTCCCTCGCAGTGATCGGCGCCGACGGTTGGGGTCGATCCTAGTCCACCAATCGCACGCCGACGAATGACGCGGCTGCCGACGCGAGGTACAAGCAGTCGAACCAGTGGTTCTGACGGCGGATGCGCTCCCAGCGGGTCACGAGACCGCGGCCGGCGATGAACTCCTCTGGTCGTGATCTCGGCGATGAGGTGCTTGACCACGCTCAGGTGTTCGTCGGGCGGCATCATACCAACAGGTTCCCTTCGCACACGATGATTGCGATTCCCCCAAGAATCACGCGGTCGCCCGCTATACGGACATTAACCGTGCCACCGCGCATTGACGCCTGATAGCCGACCAGCTGACTCCTACCGAACCGTTCGCTCCAATACGGCCCCAGGCAACAATGGGCCGATCCGGTGACGGGATCCTCATTTACTCCGGCGGCCGGAGCGAAGAACCGGGAGATGAAGTCGAACCCCGGCGCGTCGGCGCGCGCTGTTACGATGACCCCTCGCGTAGATAGGCGTCCAAGGCGTGCGTAGTCTGGCTGCAGTCCACGCACTGTGCTGGCCGACTCCACCTCCACAAGCAAGTCGAAAGAGGTACGACCCACGAACACCGGTTCAACCGAGAGCGACTCCAGCAGTCCGTCCGGAGGCTCGACTGCCGAGGCCGGCGTAGCTGGAAAATCGAGCTCGATTAACTGGCTGCTACACGATGCGCGCAATGTTCCGCTACGAGTCTGGAAGTCGATTACCTTGTTCTCGGGCACGAGGTCGCGCTGCCACAATACGTGCGCTGCCGCCAACGTCGCATGTCCGCACAAGTCCACCTCCACGGCCGGTGTGAACCAGCGCAGCTCGAAACCCTCAGCCAATGGACGAATAAATGCGGTTTCGGAGAGGTTCATTTCCGCCGCAACGGCCTGCATCCAGGCGCCATCCATTGGCTGATCAAGCAAACACACTGCCGCCGGATTACCGCCAAACGGACGATCAGTGAAGGCATCGACCTGCCAAAACCTGATCCCCGCCATTTCACGTTTCTCCGCCGATCCTCGACAAGCGCCGATGGCCTGAGGTTCGTATTTCTCTCGCGACGATTCGCTGCTGTCAAAGGGTGATGATGCCGCGGCTTTCGTAAACGCTTTCCTCGGTTTCCTCGCCACATATGCCACGCAGCGCCATGATTCCCGCTACGATGCCATCGATCTTCCGATGATTCGTCGAGCGAGGCTTCACGGGCCTTTGATTGTTATTGGCATCGATCTTCACCTCGACGTTTCCCGCCTGCCAGGTGAGCACCGGATTGCGACTGTGCAAGAGCGTGCCGGCCACGATCCGCCGCTCGTACTCGGCCGTGGGCATCGCGAAGAGCGTGATCGTCTGCGCGAACTCGATCGCCGGCACGCCGGTATCCTCTTCCATCTGCTTGACCAGATCGGCCGCGTAGATCGGGTCGTAGTACATCCCCAGGATGTTGAACCGCTCGGCCAGCTCGCGGAATCGCTGGCGGATAAACTCGTAGTCG
>Ga0187892_10007630_pt1 | contig 15300 bp, 12 predicted proteins | sample MA1701073metaG_FD_139345 | JGI IMG/M metagenome (GOLD analysis project Ga0187892, IMG submission 139345) | Bio-ooze microbial communities from a basaltic lava cave in the Kipuka Kanohina Cave System on the Island of Hawaii, USA - MA170107-3 metaG ... | reverse complement strand
GAGGACGTTGCCGCCCGGGAAGTACAGCGGCGCCTGGGACTTCCGCACGTCGGTCGCGTTGGCCACCAGCTCGGCGATCAAGCCGTCGCCGAAGCGGGGGAAGGCGTAGGGCTCGACCAGGTAGGTCTGGCCGCCCTCGGCCGTGGCGCAGTAGCCGTCCTCGGCCCAGACGGAGAAGACGAGGTGGTCGGGCGCTTCGACGACCACGTCGCTCTTGCGGCGGCGGGCCTTCCGGAGCCACCCGCGCACGGCGGGCGCGGCGGACTCGTGGGTGAGCACCACCAAGGCGGTGGCCTTAGGCAGCTCCGTCAGCAGGCCGTGGTAGATCGCCGCCAGCTCGGGCGATTCAACCGCGTAGCTGGGGACGGTCAGCAGGAGGCGCGTGAACGAGCCCTGGGCGGTGCTGACCAGGCGGGGGCGGCGGGGCCGGGGCTCGAGCAGCTCGGCGGTGAGGGCGGTGCGCCGGCCCCGGGCCCGCAGCTCGGCAGGCGAGACGTCGGCGGCGGAGCGCCTGACCAGGCCCGCCGGCTTGGCGTAGTGCCGGGGCTTGAGCGGCGACGCCACCATCGCTCACCCTACGCCCTCGACGGTCTACGCGGCTTCGTCCTTGGCCATCGCCCGCAGGTGCTCGAGCACGGCGGGGATCAGCGCGTTGTCGTGGCCCCTGGGGCACCGGGCGTGGGGGAAGTCCTCGTAGGGGCCCGCGGGCGCCAGGTCGGCCGGAAGCCAGCAGGTGGGGCAGGGCACGAGTTCGCCGCTGTCGTCCATCTAGGCCGCCGCCTCCCCGTCGTCCCCCTCGGCCAGGATGTGCAGTTCGAACGGGAAGGCGGCCTCGACGGCGGCGTGGGCCCGGGCGTCTTCCACGATCTCGGAAACCGACCCTCCGGTGAAGGTCGACAGGGCGAGCGCCAGCGCCGCGACCTGCCCGGCCTCCCACCCGGCGCCGAACCCGGTGAGGTAGTCGGCGGAGGGCCGTTCGGGATCGACCTGGGAGACGGCCCGCTGCCGGGAGGCCGCGTTCAGGAGGAACCCCCTGAGCTGGGCCTCGGTCTCCGAGCTAGTCATCCTTTAACCATACATGCCCGATGCCTATAGCGCGCAAACTAGTATTGGGATCGGACGGCGTTGACCGCGGGCGCCCCCGGGAGTACCATCCGCAGGAATGCATCGGGCGCGGGATGTCTGCGCTCTTCCTGCTCCCACTCGGCTCGGCTGGCTGACGATCTTGGTGGCGGTCGTAGCCGGCCCGTCGGTGGCATGTGGGTCGGGGCAGCCATCGGGGGTCGGGTTCCCGGTCACGAGCACCGTTTCGCCCTCGCCGGTCGTGACCAGCACCAGCTTGCCTCCCAGGGGCGAGGAACTCCGCATAGATCAGTTCGTCACGCTCCTCCGGCAAGGCCGGGTGCAGAGCGCCGTAATCCGGGAGGCCGCGGGCTGGATCGAGGGCATCTACGACCGAGGGGAGTACTGGGTCGCCATCGCATCGGCCGATCAGCCAGTCATGAGCCGCTTGGTGAGCGCCATGGAGGACGCAGGCGTCCCCTTCCGAGTCGACAACGGCAAGCCCTACGACGGCGGTGGCGTCGAACTGCGGGTCGACCAGTTCCTTACGCTGCTACGGCAAGGCCGTGTCCAGACCGTCACGGTCCTTCGTGCTCAGGGGCGGGTCACGGGTACCTACGACCGGGGAACGTTCTGGGTGACGTACCCCAGCCCGTCGTTCGAGAGGATCCGCTCGGCTGTCGAGGACGCCGGCGTGCCTTTCAGCGAAGGCTGAGCCGCGGGCGACGCGGCCATGGAAGTCACCGGCTCGGACGGAGGCTTGCCGGTCAAGAGGCGACGTTTACCACCGTTCCGAGGCTGGGGAGGCGGAACAGCGCGGGGGCGTCGACCACCCGGCGCACCGCTTCCGCCGCCGGGACCTGGGCCGACACCATGGTGCGGACCAGCGCGCCCACCACGACCGGGGCGGCGAAGGAGGTGCCGCTCCACTGGGCCCAACCGGTGAAGGCGTCGTCGTCGACCTCGTCGACGCCTAGGCCCAGCGCCCCGTTGAAGTTGAAGAACAGGCTGAGCAGGTCCACACCCGGGGCACACGCCCGGACCCACGGCCCGTAGTTGGTGAAGGGGGCCGGGCCCCAGGCCGCCAGCGCGCCGACCGAGACGACGCCGGGAAGGGCGGCCGGGTAGGTCGGGCAGCACGTGCCGTCGTTGCCCGCCGACGCCACCACGACGCCGCCGGAGTCCTGGAAGGTGCGGATCGCGTCGGCGAGGACGGCGGCGTTGTCGTCGTACGCGTAGCCGCCGAAGGACAGGTTGAGGATCGTCCCCGGGCCGCCCGCCAGGTTGAGAATCTTGGCCGCGGCGGTGGCCTCGGTGACGTCGCCGTAGATGCTGGCGACCCGCTCCACCGTGATCTTGCAGCCCGGCGCCAGCCGGTTGATCACACCGGCGATGAACGTGCCGTGGCCGGCCGCGGGGTCAAGCAGGTCGTTGCTGTCGAAATCGGGCACGTCCACCCGCTCGCCGTCGATGACGGCCGCCAGCGCCGCCAGCTCCGCCGGCTCGGAGGGGACGCCGTTCTTGGCCAGGCCGGTGTCGAGCACGAAGACACGGGGCGTGCCGGTGAACGGCGGGGGCGGGGCGGCGGCCGGGGGAGGCGTCGCCGGGCGGGCGCTGCTGCGCCGGACGCCCGTGGTCCGCCACGGGTGGTTGGGGTTGATCTCGGCCGGGTTGATCTCCGCCGGGTTGATCTCGGCCGGGTTGATCTCCGCCGGGTTGATCTCCGCCGGGTTGATCTCGGCCGGGTTGATCTCGGCCGGGTTGATCTCCGCCGGGTTGAACCCCCCGCGGCGGCGGTAGCCGTAGGCGCCGCGCCATGCGGGGTGGGGAGGGCACCAGTCGCCGCAGTGGACGAAGAACACGTGGTTGGGCTGGGCGGTGACGCCCAGCTGGACCCTCAGCTCCTCGACGGCGCGGATCGGGTCGGGGACGTTCTCCAGGCGGGTGAAGAGGCCGACGGGCGTGCGGTCGACGGTGACCTCCCTAGCCCACGACCGCTTGCTAAGGAACGCCTGCGCGTCGGCGGCGCGGGCGGTAGGGACGAGGAGGTCCCGGGGCCGGAACGCGACGGTTCGGCCGCCCGGCGGGGTGGCGAACGCCACTCGTCCCGACCACCCGATCGACGCGTTCTCTTCTTCCCACCAGGGGTCGCTGCCGTATTTGCTCCAGTTGTCGGCCATGTCCGCTCCCTTCTTGCCACCGTCAGAGAGTCAACCGGCAGCCGTTGAAATACATCACTATCTAACATGGTCGGCCGTGGCGATGCCGACCGCGGTTCTCGACGAGATCCGCGACCTCACCGAGCGCCGTCACCGCGACCCGGCCACGGTGCTGCGGCGCGTCGAGGAGCTGATGGCGGGCGTCGACGATCCCAGGGTCGACGCCGAGGGGAGCCTGGCCGCCGGGCTGGCCTTGCAGGAGGTGGGCCGCATCCCCGAGGCGGTGGAGAGCTTCCGCCGGTGCGTGGCCGCCAGCGCCGGCTGTGGGCTCCCGGGCCCGGAGGCGCTGGGCCGGGCCCAGTTGGCAGTCGCCCTCCTGAACCTGGGCGACGGCGCCGCCGCCAACGAGGAGATCGCCCGGGCCCGGGCGGTGGCGCCGGCGCGCCAGCGCGGAGCGGTCGAGATGCTGTTCGGGCTGGTGCTCCACCGCACCGGTCGCCTGGATGCGGCGCTGGCGGCCTACGGCCGGGCGCTGGAGTGGTTGGCGGGCGGCGGCGACGACGTGGCCATGGGCCGGGCGCGCCTCAACCGGGGCATCATCCTCGCCTACCAGGGCGCCCTCCGCGATGCGCTCGAGGACTTCGCGTTCGCGGAGCGGGTGGCGAGGGCGCGTGACCTGCCGTCGATGGCGGCCATGGCCGCCCACAACGTGGCGTTCGCCCGGGGCAGGCGTGGGGACATCCCCGGCGCGCTGGCCGCCTACGCCCGGGCCGAGCAGGCGTACCAGGCCCTGGAGACGCCGCACCGGTTCTTGGCCGTCCTCCAGGCCGACCGCTGCCCCGTCCTCCTCGTCGGCGGGCTCGTGCGGGAGGCGCGGCGCGACGCCGAGGCGGCCCTGGCCGCGCTGGCCGGCGTCGACCAGGTGCACGGGACGGAGTGCCGCCTGCTCCTCGCCCGCGCCCTGCTGGCCGAGGGGCGGTACGAGCAGGCCGCCGAGCAGGCGTCGGCTGCAGCGGCCAGCTTCCTCGCCCTGGACCGCGGCCCGTGGGCGGCTCAGGCGGGCTATGTGGGCATCCAGGCCGACGTGCTCCGCCTGCAAGACGAGGGCGCCCCCTCGCCCGACCTTCTCGCCCGGTGCCAGCAGATCGCCGCCGAGCTGGAGCTCCAGGGCTGGCCCGTGGAGGCGCTGCACGTACGCACGTTCGTGGGGCGTGTCGCGCTGGCGCTGGGGCGGCCAGGGGTGGCCGCGGCGGAGTTGACCGCGGCCGCCGCGGCGCGCCGGTCGGGCCCCGCCGACCAGCGGGCCCAGGCCTGGCACGCCGCCGCCCTGCTCCGGCTTGCCCAGGGCGACGTGGCCGGTTCCAAGCGGGCGCTGCTGCGGGGAGTGGCGGTGGTTGACGCCTACCGGGCGACACTGGGCGCCACCGAGCTACGGGCCAACGCCGCCAGCCACGGCGCCGAGCTGGCCCGCCTCGGCGTGCAGTTGGCCCTGGCCGGCGGCCGCCCGTCCGAGCTGCTGCGGTGGGCCGACCGGTGCCGGGCCAGCGCCCTCCGCACCGTCGCGGTGCGGCCGCCCGCCGACGAGCGGCTGGCGGCCGACCTGGCTCGGCTGCGGCAGTTGCGCACCGCCCGGCGCGAGGCGTCGCTCAGCGGCGCGGGCGGTGCGGAGGGCGCCGGCGACCCGGGGCCGGGGCCGGTCGAGGCGATCGAGGAGGCGGTGCGGGCCCGGGCCCGCGCCGCCGGCCACGGCGGTCCGGCGCCGCCCCGCGGGCTGGACGTGCAGGCGCTACGGCAAGCCCTGGGGGACCGGGTGCTCATCGAGTACGTGGTCTGCGAGGGCCGGATCCACGCGGTGACCGTCACGGGCCGGGGCGCCCGCCACGTCGCCCTCGGGCCGGCGGCGGCGGTGGCGGAGGAGAAGCAGCACCTCATGTTCGCCCTGCGGCGTTTGCTGCTCGGCCGCCCCGGCGCCGACGACCTCTTCCGCATCGCCGCCACCCGGCTCGACGACCTCCTGGTGGCGCCGGTCGGCGGCGCGGTCGAGCGCGCCCCCGCCCTGGTGGTGGTGCCCACCGGGCTGTTGCACGGCGTGCCCTGGTCGTGCCTGCCGCGCCTGGCCGGGCGCGACACCACCATCGCCCCGAGCGCGGCCCTCTGGGCGAGCCCGGTCCGGCCCGTCCCGCCCTGCCCCCGCGTCGCCCTCGTCGCCGGTCCCGGCCTCCCCGGCGCCGAGGCCGAGGTGGCCGCCCTGGCCCGGTTGTTCCCCGGCGCCGACGCGCTGTTCGGGGAGGGCGCCACCGCCGCCCGGGTGCTGGCGGCCATGGAGCGGGCCGACCTCGTGCACGTGGCCGCCCACGGCCACTTCCGGGCCGACAGCCCCCAGTTCTCCTCGCTGCTCCTCGCCGACGGGCCGCTCACCGTCTACGACTTCGAGCGCATCCGGCGGGTGCCGCTGGTCGCCGTCCTGTCGGCGTGCGACGCGGCGGTGGCGGACGTGCGCGCCGGCGACGAGCTGCTCGGGTCGGCCGCCGCCCTGCTCGGCCTGGGCGTGCGCTCGGTCGTCGCCCCCGTCTTCTCGGTGCCGGACGACGCCACCACGCCCCTGATGATCGCCTTCCACGAGGGCCTGGTCACGGGGCTCAGCCCGTCGGCCGCGCTGGCGCGGGCGTGCGCCCGCCCCGGTCGGGCCACGGCCGCCGCGGCGGCGTTCCTGTGCGTGGGCCTCGACGGCCCGTCGAGGAGCCCGGGCCAGCCGGTTGCGTAGGCCGATGGGCCAGCCGGGGAGCGGCGCGCTCAAGCAATTCCCGGGGGATGCCGAGGACGTGGACATGAAACGGTGTGGCCACGTCCCTCGGAGCGTTCGCACGCCGCGCTGGATGGCGGTGGCGGCCCGCTGGGTCGAGCTGCTGTGGCGCTGCCCGTGCCAGTACACCAACGTGGCGACCTACCGGTGCTTCGGCTGCGGCGCCCGCCCTCCCCGGGCGCTGCGGGCCTCGGTGGCGGCCAGCGCCCGCGAGCAGGACGCGGCGGCGTAGGCGTTTGACCCCGGCCGGCGGCCGTCCGGCCTCCCTGCTCGGATGCCCAAGGGCGGGCCTGCGGTGGGTACGTCGACGATCAGGCTCCTCGTCGCCTGCGGGGGTGGCGAGCGGCCCGGACGGGGTCGTCGAGCTCTCCCGTCCGCCTGCGCGCGGTGGTCCCAGCCATGCGGGCGATGCCGCGCCGGATGCGGATGCCGTCCTGGACCCGCTCCAGGTCGAGCTGGCGCCGGCGAACCTTGAGCAGGTCCGATCGCGTGCAGATCCCAACCAGCTCGCCCGTCTCGCTCACCACCGGCAGATGCTCGACATGCTCGTCGACCATGACCTGCATCGCCCGCTGGGCGGTGTCGGACGCCCGCACCGTGAGCAGGTCTCGCGTGGCGTGGCCGGCGAGCGGCGCGCTGTCGGGTGACCGGTTGCGGAGGACGTCGCCGCGCGTGACGATGCCGACCAGGCGACCCTCGTCGACGAGCGGGTACGCACCATGGCCGGGAGCGGCGAACCGCCGCCGTGCCTCGCCGACGGTCGCGGTCGCGCCCAGCGTTTCCACCGCCGTGGACATGATCTGCGCGACGGGGGTGCCGGCGAAGGGATCGACGCCGTAGTGGCGGCCGATGCGCAGTCCTCGCCGCCGCAGCTTCTCGGTCATGAGGCTGTCCTCGTTGACGGCCGAATAGACCAGGTCGGCGAGGACGCTGGCGAGCATCAGGGGCAGGATCACGTCGTAGTCGCGCGTCAGTTCGAACACGAAGACGATGGCCGTGAACGGCGCCTGCGTGGCGGCGCCGAACGTGGCGGCCATAGCGACGACGGCGAAGGCGCCAAGACCGATGTCGGGACCGGGGAGCACGCCGTTCAGCACGGAGCCGACGACGGCGCCGAGAGCTGAGCTGATGAGCAGGACTGGTGCGAGCGTCCCGCCCGATGTGCCCGAACCCAGCGCCAGCCACCAGGCGATCAGCTTTCCGATGGCCAACCCTGCCACGGTGGTCACGGCCAAGCGTCCACCGAGGACGTCGCCGATCGCGTCGTAGCCGACGCCCAGCGCTCGTGGGACGAAGAGGCCGACGGTCGCGAACCCGACGGCGCCGATAGCGGGGTGCCAGAACTCGACGACCGGAAGGCGGCGGTAGAGGTCTTCCACGATGAACAGCCCACGGGTGATGACGATGGCGAGCACACCGCACGTCAGGCCGAGCATGACGAACGCGGGCAGTACGCCGAGCCCGGCGTAGTCGTGGGCGGGAACCCGGAACAGGGGGCCACCGTCGAAGAGAGCCGAGTGCATGCCGGCCGCGATCGAGGCCGCGACGACAAGCGGCACGAACGCCCGCACCGAGAACTCGAACAGAAGTAGTTCGATCGCGAGCACCACGGCGGCCAGCGGTGCGCCGAAGGTGGCCGACATGCCAGCGGCGGCGCCGGCGGCCAGGAGGATCTTTCGTTCCGAAGGCGTCACAGGGATGAACTGCCCGACGAGGGACCCAATCGATCCGCCGGTGCCGATGATGGGTCCTTCGGCGCCGAACGGCGCGCCGGTGCCGATCGCGATCGCCGCCGAGATCGGCTTGGCGATGGCGGTGCGGGGCGCGATGCGACTTTGGTTGGCCAGCACCGCCTCCATAGCCTCGGGAATGCCGTGGCCACGGATAAGGGGGGCCTTGCGGGCCAGCAAACTTATGAGGACGGCTCCGGCCACGGCCGCGACGAACAGGAGAGGGCCGGGATGGAGGTCGCCGACCACTCGCGCCTGGGCGGAAACTTCGTGGAACAGCGCCAGGTTGGTGAGGACGGCGATCAGTCGGACGAACGCCCAGGCTGCGCCGCCGCCGGCGAACCCCAGCCGGCGCCGATGGTGGCCAGGAGCACGAGTCGCCGGGTCGGGGTGCGAATGACCATCGTACTCCGATACTATCGTAAAACGATATGAGTTCCCGCGCCGCGCCGAGCAAGGCCGAACTCCAACGGCTTCTCGCCTTCCGCGACGGGCTGCGCCGCTTCTTCCGTTGGAGCGACGAGCAGGCCAAGGCTGTCGGCCTGACGGGTGTGCAGCATCAACTCCTGCTGGCGGTGCACGGGCACCCGTCGGTCCCGTCCATTCGGGACGTCGCCGACCATCTGCTGCTTCGCCACCACAGCGTGGTCGAGCTCGTGGACCGAGCGGTGGCGGCTGGCCTGGTTGAGCGGATCGGCGACGCTGATGATCAGCGGGTGGTACGCCTGCGCTTGACCGCCACCGGCGTCGACCGGCTGGAGGCGCTGGCGGCAGCCCACCTCGAGGAGCTTTCGAGGTTGCGGGCTCGCTTCGCCACGCTTTGGGACGACCTACCGGCCCATTAGCGCCGCGACTGCGAACGTTCGCCCGATCTCTCGCGTGGTGGCGCTACGTTGCGTCCTGCCCGGCCGCGCCCGCCCCGCGCCGGCAGCGCTTGACGCCGGTGGCGTCCTCAGCGGAGCGCCCGGCGGGCGGCGGCGCTGATGAGGTCGATGAGGATGGAGACGGCGACCAACGCCAGCGCCGTCCCCACCATGCCGCCGTAGTCGAAGGCGGCCCGCTGCTGTTCCAGGAGGCGGCCGAGCCCGCCCGCGCCCACGACGCCGACGACCACCGTCTCCCGCGCCGCAACCTCCCACCGGTAGAGGGCGTAGGCGGCGAAACGGGGCAGCGACAGGGGCAGGGTGGCGTAGGCGAACGCCGACAGCCGGGGCGCGCCGGCGGCGGCGATGGCGGCATGGGGCCGGTCGTCGAGGTTCTCCACCACCTCGGTCATGAGCCGTCCCAGGATGCCGAAGTTGTAGACGCCGAGGGCGACCGCGCCGGGGAAGGGGCCGGGAAAGAGGACGAACAGGGCGAGGAGGGCCCACACCGGCGGGGGGATGGCGCGGGTCACCAGGAGCAGCAGGCGGGCGGCGGCTGCGGTCGCCCGGCGGCCCGCGCCGCCGCCGCCCCGGGCGGCCACGAACGCGGCCGCCACCGCCAGCGCGGCGGCGATGGCGACGGCCAGCACCGACATCTGCGCCGTCTCGACGCTGCGCCGCACGAGCCCGCCCCAGCCGCCGGCGGGGAGCGACGGCGGGAACGACGCCGCGGCCAGGTCGGCCAGCAGGGCCCGGGTGCCCGCCGACGCCAGCCGCCCGAGGTCGGGACCCAAGTGGAGGGCGCTGGCCACGACGAGGGCGGCGCCGGCCCGCAGCGAGGCGCCCACGCGCCGCCGGGACGACGATCGTCGCAGCGAGGCGCCCCACACGTCGGCCAGGGCGCTGATGGCCACGAGGGCGTAGATGAGCGTCCACATCTCCCGGTACCGGAGGGACTGGAAGCTGAGGCTCAACTGGAGCCCGATCCCGCCGGCGCCGATCATCCCGAGGATGACCGCGGATCGGATGGAGCACTCGAAGCGGTAGAAGGCGTAAGAGGCGAGGTCGGGCAGCACGACCGGGAACACGCCGTAGGCGAGGCTCGCCACCCGGCCCGCCCCGGCCAGCCGCAGCGCGTCGTACTGGCCCCGCGCCGACTCGTCGATGAGGTCGGCGTACACCTTGGCCGTCACCGCGCCGAACGGGATGGCGATGGCGAGGATGCCCACCAGCGGGTCGCGGCCCAGCACGTTCACCAGAAAGAGGCCCCACACCGCCTCGTGCACGCCGCGGGGCAGTCCCCACACCGCCCGCCCGGCGAGCCAGCCGCGACTCACCGACGTCCGCCCACCCCTCCGGGCCCGGTCCCGCCGCCACCACGTCTCGCTGCTGAGGACGCCGCCGACCACGCCGATCGCCACCGCCAGGGCCGTGCCCAGGACGGCGAAGGCAAGGGTCGTCAGCGCGCCCTCCCACGTCTGGCGCAGGAACCCGCCGGACAGGTCGGGGGTGGCCGCCGCCTTCCAGAAGCGGGCGAAGATCGTCCACCCGCCGGGGTTCACGATCTCCCGCCGCCCCACCCCCGCCGACCACAGCGACCAGCCGACGGCCGCCACCAGGCCGGCCAGCCACAGCCGCCGCCGCCACGGCCACGGGCACGGCCACGCCGATCCGTCCCGCCGCCTCGGGCGGGTGCGGGCGACGAACCCGAACTCGTGCTCGGTAAGCCCGCCGAGGTCGCGTGCCGCCGTCATCCGGTGGTGAGCCGGTACAGCGCGGCGCCGATCTCGTCGGTCACCGCGCCGGCGGCGAGATCGAAGGCGACGCGCCCGCCCCGGATCCCCACCACCCGGTCGCAGCTCTGCCGGGCCAGCTCGAAGTCGTGCAGGCTGACGAGCAACGTCCGCTCGCGCCCGTCGGCCGCCACCGCCACGAGAAGGTCCATCACGTCCCGGGCCCGGGCCGGATCCAGGCTGGAGACGGGCTCGTCGGCGAGGATCAGGTCGGGGTCCTGGACGAGGACCCGCGCCAGGGCCACCCGCTGCTGCTCGCCGCCCGACAGCCGGTCGGTGCGTTCGAACATTTTGCCGGCCACGCCCACGAGGGCCAGGGCGCGGCGGGCGGCGTCGACCTCGGCCGGGCGCGCGAGGGACCAGAGGGCGCGGGCCCGCCCCCACGCCCCGAGCCGCCCGGCGTTGACGTTGTGGACCGCCCGCAGCGGGCCGACCAGGTCGAGCTGCTGGTGGACCGAGCCGATTCGCCGGCGCACGGCCCGCAGGTCGGCCGCGCTGGCCGTGGCCAGGTCCGCGCCCAGCACCCGCACCGATCCCGACTCGGCCGCGACCGAGGCCGTGCAGAGCCGCAGGAGTGTGGTCTTGCCCGCCCCGCTGGGGCCCACGAGCGCGACCCGCTGCCCGGCGGGCACGGCGAGCGACACGTCCTGCACGGCGGCGTGGCCGCCCAGGACGACCCGCACGCGGTCGAGGGCTACGGCGGCGCCGTCCATCAGGTGATCAGGCGCAGCTTCCGCCCGATGGACTCGATCTCCCGGTAGTAGCTCGCCTCGGTGGGGATGAACTTCTTGGCGCCGTAGAGGTCGAGCAGCCGGGCCTGGTCGGCCACCCCGTAGTCGAGAGCGAGGAGGGCGGCCTTGAGGCGGTCGGTGAACCCGGCCCCGAAGCGGGCGTTGGTCTGCGGGCCGGCGATCCAGTGGTAGTCCCGGTAGGGAGGCGTGACGAGCACCTCGGTGACCTTGGAGGGGTCGGCGTCGCCCGACGCCACGCGCCGCTTCCACACCTGGAGGTTCAGCGCCCCACCCTCATAGGAACCGGAGAGCACCAGGTCGACGGTCTTGTCGTGGGACCCGGAGTACCCGGGCGCGCCGGTGAAGTCCCGCTCGCTGGAGACGCCCGCCTGGTCGAGGAAGTACTCGGGCATCAGCCGTCCCGAGGTCGACGTCTCGGAGCCGAACGTGAACCGCTTGCCCCGGAACGCCGACAAGTCCGCCACCGAAGCCACCGGGCGGACGCCGCTGCCGGCGCTGGCGATGAACACCGACTGGAAGGCGTCGTCGATGTCCCGCTGGGCGAGCAGGGTGGCGCCGGGCGTCTGCACCCGGGCCTGCACGCCGGTGAGCCCGCCGAAGAACACGGCGTCGAGGTCGCCGGTGCGGAAGAGGCCGACCGAGGCGGCGTAGTCGGTGACGGGGACGTACTCCACCTTCACGCCCAGGCTCGTCCCCAGATAGCCGGCCATGGCCCCGTTGATCTGCGCCAGCCGGGCCGGGTCCTGGTCGGGGATGGCGCTGATGCGTAGCGTTCGGTTGGCCGCGGGCGTGGCGGCGCCCGCCGTGGTTGGTGACGCCGACCCGTCGCCGTTGTTGCCGGCGCACGCAGTGAGGGCGAGCACGGCGGCGAGCAGTAGAGCGGCGCGCGAGCGCCGGGTGGTGCGAAACATGGATCCTCCTTGGAGTCGTTCAGCGGTTCAGGTGAACGTGGACGACCGCAGCGGAGGCGTGTTCAGGACGAGGGCGACCCGCTGCGGCCGGCGCCCGACCGGGCGCCTGCGTCGCGGCTTCAGCGACGGGCGTGCAGCGTCATGTCCCCCCCTTCGTTCAGAGGGGCTGAACTTAGCCGAGCCGGCGGCGGTCGGTGGCGGCAGGCGGTCGGTCGGGGACGTCGGTCGATCCGCAGGCGGGCTCGCCGTTGCGGCCTCCCGCCCACCCGTCGAAGGCCCCGCGTCCCGCGGCGCCGGGTCGGGCCGCCGGCGCCAGTGCGGCGGCGAGGCGGGGGCGGCCCAGGCGAATGACAGCGTCGCCGGGGGTGACCCCGGATCCGCACGCCCGGGCGAGCTGGCGGCGAGCGTCGCTCGACCCCGCCGTCCGGAAGGGGCTGGCGCAGGCGCTCCGGAACTACAGGGAGGTTCCTCAGCACCAACGAGCTCACCATCGCTGACGGCCGGCGGCGGCGGGTTCTTCGCCTTGCTGGCATCGGCGAGATCCCTCAAGACCGACCCGTCCCCGGGTTCGGCGAGGGGGGCGCCCCCAAGGGCCCGGGAGCACGGTCCGGGTCACCGCCCGGCTGCTGTCGGTCGAGACCACCGTCGTCCTCGGTTCGGGGATGGGCGACGGCCCGGCGGTGTTCGACGCGGCGCGGCGGGCGCTGGAGACGCGGCCCCATCGAGGAGCTCGGCAAGGACGACGTAAAGCGCGTCAGCCGCCGTCATGTTGTGCCGGTAGGCCCAATCGGTGCTAACGAGCGGTGCCACCGAGGCACAGTGCAGGCGCCAGTCCCGCAAGCGACCGACCGCCACGGCTGCCCGAGACTCGGTGATCTTGTCGATCAGCAGGCGCCGCCGCAGCGTCCAACGAGAGCCCGGCCACGGCGCGTGTCGCACGGCGCGTGTCGCGCGGCGCGTGTCGCACGGCGCGTGTCGCGCGGCGCGTGTCGCACGGCGCGTGTCGCGCGGCGCGTGTCGCTGACAATCTCGGCGCCAGCGCTCACGCTCCTGCGTCGATGCGGAGCCTCCGAAGAGCCTCAGCCGCGCCGACGCTTTCAAGCTCAGGCTCCGGCCCTGCGAGCCGGGGTCTCCTGAGTAACGGAACCAAAGTGGCCAACAATGCTTCTACTAACCTTCCTTAGTCGCAGCAAGGACGAAGGCTCCTCCGGCGCCGCAGCTCCAACCATTAGTCTCCGTTACCGGCCGACAGAGGGAGCCAGCGGTGGAGCCTGTTTCGTTGACGCTGGGCGCGATCGCGTCCGCCTTGGTGGCGAAGGCGGCCGATAAGGCGGCGGAAAGAGCAGTCGAGGGCGGCGAGGGGGTTCTGGCGCGGCTCGTGAGTTGGCTGCGCGCGCGGTTCTCAGCCGAAGCGGAGCGCGAGGGTGCGACGGCGCTGGCCCGCGTCGAGGAAGTCCCCGACAGCCCGTCGCGGCTGAAGGCGCTGGCCGAGGCGCTTGACCGGCGGGCGGAGGCGGACGGCGGCTTCCGCACGGAGCTGCAAACCCTGGTCGACCAAGCCGAGGCCGGCGGGGTGGACGTCGGGTCCATCGCCCAGACGGCGTGGGGCAGCCAGAACGTGCAGAGCGCGGGGGTCGTGGATTCGGAGATCAACGTCACCTACGGCCAGCCACCGCCCGCCCGCTGATGCCGTGACGACGGGGGCGGCGGGGGCCCAGTGGGCCCAGGGCAACCAGAACGTCCAGATCCACGGCGTCGTCGGCTCGCACATCGAGATCACCTTCGGGGGCCAGCGGCGGCACGTCCCCCTGGAGCCGGCCGTGGTCCCTGTCGGCCCGGGGGTCCGCTCCCCGGCCCGGCTGCTGCGGGCCCGCTCCGGGGTGGTGCCCTACGCGGCGCGTGGGTCCCTGCTCGACGGACTGCTGGATTGGGCAGGACGCCCCGGCGGCTTCTCGGGATGCGTGATCGGAGGTCGGGGCGGCACGGGCAAGACGCGTCTTGCCGTGGAGGTGTGCGACCGGGCCGCCGCCCGGGGTTGGCTGTGCGGCCTCCTCACCAGCGGCGCCGACCGGGCGTCCTTGGAGGCCCTGGTGGAGGTCCCCACCCCTCGGCTGGTGGTCGTGGACTACGCCGAGGCGCGCACCGAGCAGCTGGAGGTCGTGCTGCCCTCGCTGGCCCTGCGGGCCACCCCCGAGCACCCCGTCCGGGCGCTGCTGCTGGTGAGGGCGGGCCCCCGCCGGACCGGTGACTGGACCGAGGCGCTGCGCCGCCGGGGCGACCTGCTCGACGCAGTGCTCGACGACATGGAGCTGCGGGTGCTCGAGGACGAGCCCATCGGCCCCGCCGAGCGAGAGGACCTGTTCCGGGCGGCCGCCGACGCTTTTTCCCGGCGGGCAGTACCCGAGGTCCTTCCCGTACCCGCCCCACCGCCGCTCGGGGCGGCGCCCTTCGCCAGCCCCCTGCTGGTGGTGGTGGCCGCCTACCTGGCCGTGCACGGTGGCGGTAGCGGTATTCCGGAAACCCGCGCCGAGCTACTCGAGGGGCTGGCGGCCCACGAAGACCACTACTGGGAGGCCAGCGCCGCCGGGCTGGACACCGACGAGACCCTCCGACGGCGCGTGGTGGCGTTGGCCACGCTGGCCGGCGCCGACGACGAGGCGGAAGCGAGCGAGCTCATCCGGCTGGTGCCGGACCTGGCCAGCGCGGGCAGCGAGCGACGGGCACGGCTGGCCCGGTGGGCCCACACCCTCTACCCCGGTCCCCGGTGGTGGAACGCCATCGAGCCCGACCTCCTGGGCGAGCACCTGGTCGCCCGCTGCTACGGCGACGACCGTGGCGTGCTCGCTGGCGTACTGGACCGCCCCGACCCCGCCAGCGTCGTTCGGCCTCTGGAGACGTACGCCCGGGCCGCCGTCGACCACCCTGGGCTGGCAGCCGTCCTCGGGCCCGTGCTTTCGGGGGCGTTGGGGCGCCTGTGCGCGGCAGCCGCCGACCAGGCCCGGTCGGAGGCCGATCTCGAACTCCTGCTCGACGGCACCACGGTAGCCAGGGCGATCGAGCGCGCCGTGGTGGTGGTCCCCGTGGACCCGAGCGTGCTTCCGGCGGCGCTCAACTCGCTGCCGCCTCGCGCTGACCTGGTGCTCGGCCCCCTGGCCTCACCCTCACCGCCCAGGCCACGGAGGTCCACCGCCGTCTGGCCGCGGGCAACCCCGCCGCCTACGAGCCCG
>Ga0187892_10007629_pt1 | contig 15300 bp, 15 predicted proteins | sample MA1701073metaG_FD_139345 | JGI IMG/M metagenome (GOLD analysis project Ga0187892, IMG submission 139345) | Bio-ooze microbial communities from a basaltic lava cave in the Kipuka Kanohina Cave System on the Island of Hawaii, USA - MA170107-3 metaG ... | reverse complement strand
GTCTCGGTGATGTCGAGCTGCGCCATCACCTTCACACGCGCGACCACCGCGGCCATCACCGAGCGCGGCAGGGTCGGCCCGCGGCGCAGCTCGCCGTTCACGCGCAGGCGCACGCGCAGCACCCTCTCGTCCGGCTCGAGGTGCACGTCCGTGGCGTCCTCGGCGATGGCCGAGCTCAGCACGCGTCCGACCAGCGCGATCACGCCGACCTCGCTCGCGGCGTCGCCGCCCACCGCGCGCGAGGCCTCACTGATCGCCGTCTCGAGCTCGCTGTCGGCCGCCCCGCGGTAGTGCGCCGCGATCGCGCGGCGGATCCGCCCGCGGGGCGCCGACACCGCGCGCACGAACAACCCCGCGGAGCGCTGCACCCGGTCGATCGCGAGAATGTCGGTCGGATTCGCCATCGCCAGCACGAGCGTCGACTGCTCGACGCGGAGCGGGAGCACCTCGCACTCGGCCGCCAGGCTCTGCGGCACCAGCTCGAGCACCTCGGCACTCGGCCGTTCCCGCAGTAGGTCGACGTGCTCGACCCCGCTCTGATCCGCCAGTGCGCGCGAGATCGTGTCCTCGCTCACCAGACCCAGGTCCCGCAGGATCGTCCCGAGCTTCCCTCCCACGCGGCGCTGCTCGGCCAGCGCGATCTCGAGCTGGTCGCTCGTGATCGCTCCCTGGCCGACGAGGATCTCGCCGAACTTCGTCGACATCGCGCAGCGACGCCTACTCGCCGGCCCGATGAGGGTCGTCCGCCACCGGCGTCAACAGCGACGACAGCTCGTCGTCCGTCTCCGTCAGCTCACAGCCCAGCGCCCTCGCCAGGTAGTCACGCCGCGCCGCCTCGGTGCCCGCGATCAGGATCGTTCCCTCCCAGCGGGCGAAGCCCATGTGCCGTGCCAGATCCTCTCGTTCCACCTGCGCCGTCGGGAGCTCGCGGCGCTCCATTGCGATGTCGACGGCGATCCACGACTGCACGCTGCCGTGCCCCACCGTCACGCTGTACGCGATTCCGGTGCGGTCGCGCAGTGCGCTCTCGATCTGCTCTGCCGCCTCGCTCGCCGTCATCGGTACTCTCCCCGCTGGATCGCGCGCTGCGCATCCAGCCACCCGCACTTCGGCGCTGCCGGCATTCGTCTTTATTCCTCGTCACTCTCCTCGACATTCAAACAAGTCAGCACTCTCACTGATATCGCTTAGTGTGTCTTACTCGCACCCTCCGTCTAAAGAAGAAATCCCGTCTACCGAATCGTTTGGTCATGAACGACGACGACTTCACCCTCGGCGGCTTCTCCGACCCGCGCATCGCCACTCGCTATGTGACTCGGATCGAGATAATCGCGCGGATCGGCGACCAGGCGCTCGACGGCTGGATCGTGGATCTCTCGAACAGTGGCGTTCGCCTCGAGCTTCCGGCGATCACGGTCCTGCCCGGAACGCTCGTGCGCCTCGAGCTCCCCTGGTTCCCGTCGGATCTGCCGGCTTCGATGCTTGCGAAGTACGTGCGGAGCACCGCTACCGGCTGCGCGCTGCGGTTCTCGGATCCGGACCCGTTCCTGCGCGTCTTCGTGAAGCTCGGCCTGCTCCAGAGCCAGAAGAGCAAGGCGCTCCTCAGCACGGCGGCCGGCACGCGCTTCTGAGAGCGGCTCAGACCGAGTCGGAACGCCTCGCTCTCGCCTCGGCGTCTCCGCCTTCGCCGAGCCCGACGCGGCGCGCCTCGCGGATCCTCTCGACGGCCTTGCGCGTCGACTCTTGGCAGAGCTGGTAGTCCACGAAGCTGCGAATCGCGCCGAGGAAGAGCCTGTTCAGGCTCATGTCGAAGACGAGGGCCACGTCGATCGCATCCTGATAGGCGGCGCGCGTCATTCGCAGGCAGTACTGCACTTTTTCGGCCTTCACCTCGAACCCCTCCTGGTGCGTCTGTCGCTGCCGCGGACCAGATTGCTCTCTCCGCGCGCTTCGCGAATCTGCATCACCGCGGACGCGACGACCCGCCTCGCCAGCTGCGCGGCGACGTACTCGTTCACGGCTCTTTCCAGCCATTCGCTGAGGCTCAAGTCGAAGACGCGCGCGAGGTCGAGTGCGTCCTTGTAGAGGCTCTCGGGAAGGCGGCCCGTGAAATCCGTCCAGCTCTTCTCCATCGCAAGAGCTCTATCGGCAGACGCAGTGGAAGCATGAGAGAGTGAGACGATTTCGTTGGTGATATCACTCATTGTTTGATCGAGTGAGTGTCATCCATCAGCGATACCATCGATTGCATAGAGTCAACGGATCGCGCCTAAAGCACATACGGCCTCGCAGCGAATAGGGAGTGCATGATGGAAGCACTTCACGGCGGGTGGCTCGCGGGCGCCGCGGCTCTACTCGTGGTCCTGCTCTGCGGCGTCGTGGGCTTTCGCTTCGCGCGACTCCAGCGCAGGCAGGCGCAACTGGAGTTCGAGCGGACGGCCGCCCTCGAGCTGAGCTCGGCCAGGACGGAGTTCCTCTCGAACATGAGCCACGAGATCCGCACGCCGATGAACGGCGTGCTCGGGATGGCGCAGATTCTGCTCGAGACCAGGCTCGACCCGGAGCAACGCGAGTTCGTCGAGGCGATCCGGACTTCGGGCCGCATGCTGCTGTCGATCGTCAACGAGATCCTGGATCTGTCACGCATCGAAGCGGGGAGAGTGGAGATCGCGAACTCGTCGTTCGACTTCGCCGAGATGCTGAAACAGCTCGCGCGGGTGCACGGCTCGCTGGCGCGGTCCAAGGGGCTCGACCTGTCGGTCAGCTGGCCGAGCGACGCGCCGCGGGTGTTCTCGGGGGACGAGCTTCGCCTCAGCCAGATCCTCACCAATCTGCTCGGCAATGCGATCAAGTTCACCGAACGCGGAGCCGTGAGCGTCGAGGGACGGTGCGACGTCCTCGAGCCGGGCCGGGCTCGCGTGACAGTGCGCGTGCGGGACACCGGGCCAGGGATCGAGCCGAGCCAGATCGAACGGATCTTCGAGCGCTTCGCCCAGTCGGGGCGGCGCGCCGGCCGCGGCCCCGAGGGCACCGGACTCGGGCTGACGATCGCGCGCCGGCTCGCGCGCCTGATGGGTGGCGACGTCCGCGCGGAGAGCGAGCCGGGGCTTGGCTCGACGTTCTGGCTCGAAGTCTCGCTCCCGATCGCACGGGCCGAGGACGTCGCGCAGGACGCGCAGGCCGCCGGTCCCGCGGCGCTCGTGCGTCACGACGCGCGGGTTCTGGTGGTGGACGACAGCGCGCTCAACCAACGCATCGCCCGCTTTCAGCTCGGCAGGCTCGGTTGCCACGTCGACGTGGTCAACGGAGGCCTGGAAGCTCTCGAGCGCCTCCGCCTCTGTCGCTACGAGCTGATCTTGATGGACTGCGAGATGCCCGACCTGGATGGCTACGAAACGACCCGCCGTATCCGAGTCGAGTGCCCGCCAGAAGCTAGGATTCCGATCATCGCGATGACCGCGAACGCGATGGACGGAGACCGCCAGCGCTGCATTGCTGCAGGCATGGATGACTACATCTCGAAGCCCGTCGACCCCAGCCTGTTGCGCGAAACGCTGCAGCGCTGGCTACCCTCTCCGGTCTCCGGTTTCGTCGACGCCAGCTGGCGCTAGCCCCGCCCGACGCGCTTCGCGCGCCTTGGCAATCGCGCTCCGTGCAGTCTCGTGTTTGAGCTGGGACTCGACGTACTCGGTCACGGCTTTGAGCAGGAACTTGTTCAAGCTCATGCCGAACACGGCCGCCAGGTCGAACGCGTCGACGTAGACTTCGCGTGGCAAACGCAGGCAGTACTGCAGGACGTCCGCCTTCAAAGGCTCGCCTCCCCTCCGGACGTAGGGAACCCAAACATTAGCGCCGCTTCGCCTCGCCGAGCATGGGATTATCTTGGGATCTCCCGGTCGGGCCGCTGTGGTGGTGAAGGCGGCAGCTGCGGGGTGCGTTCTCGCGCTCGGCGTCCCGGGGCTGCTCGCCGGCCCCATCCCGATCGACGCCCACGGCGCCGCGGTTGCATTGTGACACGTCGAATGCCATAAGAGTGCATGCCCGCGTTCGCGATCTGGCTCGGCGCGCTGCTCGCCTACGCAGGCTTCCGGCTCTGGTACGACAACTGGCGCGGAAGGCTCCGATCGGATGAGATCGATCGCTTCATCGAAGCGCTGCGCGGCACGCCGGGCGCCGAGGTGAACGACCTCGACACGATCCGCTCCTTCCTCGCCGCCGACGACGGCCGCGAGTTCTACATGCTGAACCTGGTGAAGCTCGCGTCGGGCCCGGTTCCGCATCCCGAGACCGGCACCCCCACGCGCGCGGGCGAGCTGATGCGCGCGTACGCGCGCGGTTTTCTCTCGGTCGCGCTGCGCCACGCCGGGCACCCGGCGCTGCAGGCGGCGAAGATCGGAGGCTACGTCGACGCCTGGAACGTGCCACCCGATCCCGGCTGGACGATCGCGGCGCTCACGCGCTACCGCAGCCGCCGCGACATGGCCGAGCTCGCGACCGATCCGCGCTTCACCGCGACGCACCCGTTCAAGCTGGCGGCGATTCCGGTGACCGCGTCGTTCCCCACCGCGCCGGGCTTCACGCTGCTCGTCGGGCCGCGCATCTGGGTCGGGCTCGTGCTCGCGCTCGGCGCTGCACTCCTGCAGCTCGCGGTGAGCGGGTGACGGCGCTCCTGCCCGCGTCGACGAACGCGCAGTACGGCGGCGCTCCACTCGCGGCGCACTTCCTCGCGCTGCTCGGCGTGCTGACGATCGCGCCGGGGCTCGTGCACGTGTTCCTGCCCGACGGCGGCGCGGGCTCGATCGCGGGCATCGACCTGTCGGGCAACGGCGCGCGCGTGATCGGCGTGTTCGCCTGGGCGGGCGCGACACAGATCGTCTGGGGCGTGACGCTACTCGTCGCTGCGCTGCGCTATCGCAGCCTGACGCCGCTCCTGCTCGCGCTGGTCGCGGCGGAGCGCACGCTGATGGCGCTGAACTTCTGGTTCCTGAAGGCGCCCGAGAGCGGCCGCCAGCCGCCCGAGGCGTACGCCACGCTGGTCGCACTGCCGTTGATCGTCGGCGCGCTCGCGCTCTCACTGCGCGGGCCAAAGGAGGAATCGTGAGCGAGTCGCCTCCGCGTCCGGGCGTGCTGCGCACGCCCGCTGCGCGCTTCGAGCAGATCCCGGACTTCCCCTGGCCCGCTCGCTACCTCGAGCTCGAGCCGGGCCTGCGCATGGCCTACGTCGACGCCGGTCCGCGCGACGCGCGCGAGACCGTGCTCCTGCTCCACGGCGAGCCGACCTGGGGCTACCTGTATCGCCACATGATCGGCCCGCTCGAGGCCGCGGGCTTGCGCGTGGTCGTGCCCGACCTGATCGGCTTCGGGCGCTCCGACAAGCCGGTCGAGCCGGGCGCGTACTCCTACTCGCAGCACGTCGCCTGGGTCACGCGCCTGATCGAGCGGCTCGACCTGCGCGGGCTCACGCTCTTCGGTCAGGATTGGGGCGGGCTGATCGGGACGCGCGTCGCGGCCGAGAGCGAGCCGCGCTTCGCGCGCCTGGTGCTGTCGAACACCGCGCTGCCGAGCTCGCAGATGCCTGCGCTGCCCGGCCTGCGCGCTCAGGAGCCGCTCCCGCCGGAGCTCTTGAAGGCGAGCTTCGGGCTCGACTGGCGCGACACGCTCGGCGCCGACGACGCGATCGATCCCGACAAGGTCCACGCGCGGGTGCGCGCCGGCGCCCCGCTCTACTTCCTGGCCTGGCGGGTCTACAGCCAGCAGGTGAGCGCGCTCGTGCCGTCGAAGATCGTTCCCGGCTGGTGCCGGCGGAAGCTGTCGGCCGAGGAGCGCGCGGCCTACGACGCGCCGTTCCCCACTCAGGAGTACACCGCGGGCGCGCGCCGCTTCCCGCTGCTCGTGCCGCTCACCGCCGACGACCCGGAGCGCGCGCGCTGCGACGCCGCCTGGTCGGTGCTCGAGCGCTGGCACAAGCCGCTGCTGACGCTGTGGGGCGAACTGTGCCCGTTCACGCACGCGGACCTCGGCCGCGGCTTCCAGACGCGCGTGCCGGGCGCGCAGCTCGCGGGCATCGAGCACAAGCGTTTCGCCGCCAGTCATTTCAGCCAGGAAGACGCCGGTGTGGAGATCGCGGCCGAAATCGTCGAATTCGCGAAGCGCTTCCCGGGGCGCGAGAGGCCGTAATCCCAAGATACGCCCAAGTTAGGCGCGTCCGACTGCAGTAGCTTCGCGTTGGGGTCGGCGCGTGCCAAGATGGGACGCGGCGCCGTCGTCGTCGGGGCATGGGGGCGTGGAGCGGTCGAACCGGACGATCACCTTCAGTGAGTTCCAGCTGGACTGCGAGCGCGGCGCGCTGTGGCGCGGCGAAACGCTCGTGGATCTGGCGCCGAAGCCCCTGTCCCTGCTCGTCTATCTGGCGCAGCACCGCACGCGCGCCGTGCCCAAGCACGAGCTCCTCACCCAGCTCTGGCCCGACGTGTTCGTGAGCGAGACGGCGCTCTCGAGCGCCCTCAAGGATCTGCGGCGCGCGCTCGGGGACGACGGCGCGCGCCAACAGGTGATCCAGACGCTGCGCCGCCGCGGCTACCGCTTCGCCGCGCAGGTGCGCGAAGGGCGACTGCTGCTGCGGCCGAGCGCGGCGGAGACCTTCGCCGAGTCGGACGGGCCGCAGCCCCCGGCCTTCGTCGGCCGCACGGCCGAGCTCGGCTGGCTCGCGGAGCGGCTCGCCGAGGCGTCGCGCGGCCGGCCGCGCGTGGCGCTGGTCGTCGGCGAGGCCGGCATCGGCAAGTCGCGGCTGCTCGAACAGCTCGAGCGCGAGCCGGCCTGCGCCGACTTCGAGATCGTCACCGGGCGGTGTCAGGTGGAGGCGCCTCTCCCCTACCTGCCGTTCATCGAGGCCCTGTCCGAGTGGCTGCTGCAGAACGACGAGAGCTCCGAACGCCTGCTCGGCGAGGACGCCGCCGTCGTGCGCCAGCTCCTGCACCCGGACGCGCGGTCCGTGGGTCCCGCCAGCGCCGAGAACGCCGAGCCGGCGCTGGGCGAGCGCAGGCGCGCGGAGCTGTTCGCCGCTCTGTTCCGCGTCTTCGAGCAGCTCGCCCGCCGGCGCCAGACGGTGCTGGTGATCGAGGATCTGCACTGCGCGGACGCGGCCTCGCTCGACCTGCTCGACCACCTGATCGGCGCGATGGCCAACGCCTGGACCGCCGGACCGTTGCCGCTTCTGCTGATCGCGACCCTGCGCCCAGCCGGGCACGACGACCGCCTCTGCGAGGCGCTCGAGCGGCTCGAACGCGAGCCGATCTGCGACCGGCTCGAGCTCGGCGGGCTCGGCGCGGCCGCGGTTCGCGAGCTGATCGCGAGCCTCGGCGGCGCGCCCGTGCCCGGAGAAGGGCTGCGCGAGATCGCCCTGGCCACGCGCGGCAATCCGCTCTTCGTCCGCGAGCTGCTCCGCGAGGGCGGCGCGCGTGCGTCTCGCAGGTCCGCCACCCGGCGTTCATCCGGTGAAGGCTCGGCCGACCTGTCCCTTCCGCGGCCGACCCAACTCGGCGCCGCGTTGGGCGCCCGGATCGCGGGCTTGCGGGAGCGCACGCGCGCCGTCCTCACTGTCGCCGCGTTCATCGGCGACCGCTTCGGGCTGCTCGCGCTGGGCGCGGCATGTCGCCTGAGCGCCGAGGCGATCAACGGAGCGATCGCGGAGGCGGTGCGCAACGGCCTGCTCGCGGGCGAGCGGCGCAGCTTCCGCTTCGCGCACCCGCTGGTGCGCGAGCTCCTGCTCCAGGCGACGCCGGACGTGCGCCGGGCCGAGATCCACCGCGATCTCGCCGAGGTGCTCGAGGATCTGTACGCGAGCTCGAGCGGCGAGCACGCGCTCGAGATCGCGCACCACCTGGTGCAGGCTGGCGACGGCATCGCGCCGGAACGCATGCTCGACTACGCGCAGCGCGCGGCGGATCAGGCGTTCGCGATCTGCGCGTGGCACGACGCCGCGAGGTTCTACGAGGCGGCGACGCAGGCGGCGGAGGAGAAGCCCGACGAGGAGCGGGCGGCGCTGCACTTCCGGGCCGGGCTCGCGGCTTTCCGGGACACGAACATCGACGCCTGCCGCCTGCACTTCGCGACGGCTGCTAGGCTGTTTGGCCAGCTCGGGGACGACGCCGGGCAGGCGCGCGTGCTGATGTTCCTGCTGCGAGTGCAGGTCACGAGCTCCGCCGCGGCGCGCGCCGTGCCGGTGGACACGGACGCGTTGACCGCGCGCGCGCTGAAGCTCGCAGACAGCCACCCGGCGTTGTGCGCGCTGATCATGGAGACGCTCTCCGAGTTCCATTGGACCAACGGCGACGCTCCGCGCGCGCTCGAGTACGCCGAGAGCGCGCTCCTTATCGGCAACAAGCTCGACGACGACTCGGTCTGCCGGCACGCGCGCATGGGATTGGCGCTGGCGCGCTTCTCGCTGTTCGAGGTGCGCGACGCGGTCGAGAGCTGGCGCGAGGAGCTCGACCGGGCGCGGCGTGCGCGCGATCCGTGGCTGGCGAGCACCGCCTGTGCGCGCATTCCGCTCGGGCTCTTGCACCTCGGGCGGCTGGACGAGGGCCGAGACGTGGCGTGTGAAGCGGAGCAGCTCGCGCGGCGTGCCCAGAACCCGATGGACCTCTCGCTCGTGCTGTCCGAGCGCGCTTGCCTGGACGTCGCTCGCGGCGACTTCGCGGCCGCCGACGAGTCGGCGAGCGCCGCGCTGCACGCGATCCGCCGCTCGCGCTACCCGTGGGGCGGGCCGCTCGTGGTCGGGGCGCGCGCCTGCGCCGCGGCGCTACGCGGGGGCTGGCAGGAAGCCGAGGCGAGCCTCGCGCTGCTCGCGGCCAAGGGCCCGATCTTCGAGGAGCCGGCGCCGATGATCCAGCTGCTCGTGGCGGCGTACCGCGAGCTGATCGAGGCCTGGCGCGCGCCGCAAGCGGTCGACGCGACGCGCGTGGCCGTGCTGCAGAAGCTCGTGCATGGCGCCGGCAGCGACATCCGCCTGCTTCCGACTCACTGCGCACTGACCGAGGCCGCGCTGCGCGCCGGGGCGGACTCGCTCGGCGCCGCCTGCGAGCCGTTGCTGCGCCGCGCCCACGAGAAGGGCGTGGTGCTGACGCCCGGCTGGGCGCAGTCGATCGCGCGGCTGCTCGCCGGCTGTGCGCGCGCCGCCGGGCGGATCGACGAGGCGGAGCTCTGGTACCAGCGGGCGATCGCCTCTACCCGCGCGGCACGCTCACGCGTCGAGCTGGCGTCCTCGTTGATCGGGCGCGCGCGACTGCGCGCCGAGCGGCGCGGCGGCGACGACGAGTCGCGCGCGCTCGCCGACGCCGCCGAAGCGCTGGGAATTGCGAACGAGCTCGCGCTGCTGCCGCTGGCCAAGGAGGCCGAGCGCGTGGTGGCGGGGCTCACTGCCTAGTCGGGGGGAGAGAGATGCCGGGACCAGCGGTCGGAGCCGTTTCCAAGGGAAGCTTCATGCGCAAGCTCGATCTGGTGATGAACGCCCGGGCGACGCGCGAGAAGTTCCGCGATCGCTACGGCGCGAAGAACGCGGACGGCAGCTGGAAGGAGTCCGTGCTCGACGTGACCACGGACATGCTGCCGCTCGACGCCGAGGAGCGCGCGCACATCGAGCGCCACTGGTTCGACGCGTACAGGAGCTGGTGGCCGAAGCACCAGCCGGTCGACGCGATCGTGCGCCACGGCATGCTCCAGGCAATCGACCTGGTCACGTCACCGGGCGCGGCCGACAGCGGCGGGCGGCGGGTGGACTGCTACTGGCTGAACGGCCACGACGGCGTGCAGCTCACGTGCCTGCTCTCGCCCTCGCAGGTGACCGTGATCCTGATGACGCCCGAGATTCCCTTCTCGGACCACATACCGGCGAACTTCGAGGGCACGGCCGAGCGCGAGCCGATCTTCACCACCCGCCACGCCAGCCGCGGCCCGGGCGAGATCGAGGTGAAGCCCGCCGAGGACTTCTGCGAGACCGTGCAGCCGCTGGTGCCGAAGGGCGGCTGAACGCCTAACGCGCGAAGGCTTCGCGCAGCTCGCGCGCGGCCTGGGCGACGGCGAGCTTGGCCTTGTCGATCGCGTTGCCCATGCCGAAGAAGCCGTGGATCACGCCGTCGTAGCGCGTGAGCGTCGCGGCCACGCCGGCCTGCGCGAGGCGTGAGGCGTAGGCCTCGCCCTCGTCGCGCAGCGGATCGTACTCGGCCGTGATCACGGTCGCCGGGGCGACACCGGCGAGCGTCGCGGCGCGAATCGGCGAAGCCGTCGGGTCGGCGGCCTGGTCCGGCTTCTCCAGGTAGTGGTGCCAGAACCAGCGCATCATCTCGCGTGTCAGGAAGTAGCCCTCGGCGTTCTCGCGATAGGACGGCGTGTCGAACGCGCAGTCGATCACGGGGTAGATCAGCAGCTGGTGCGCGAGGCGCGGCCCGCGCCGGTCGCGCGCGAGCAGCGCCGTGACCGCGGCCAGGTTCCCGCCCGCGCTGTCGCCGCCGACGGCGATGCGCACGGCATCGACGCCGAGCGCGGCCGCGTTCTCCGCCACCCAACACGTGGCGGCGTAGCAGTCCTCGGCCGCGGCCGGGAACTTCGCCTCGGGCGCGAGCCGGTAGTCGACCGCGACCACCGCGCAGCGCGCGGCGTTCGCCAGCGCGCGACAGGTGCCGTCGTGCGAGTCGAGGTCGCCGATCACGAAGCCGCCGCCGTGGAAGAACACCAGCACCGGCAGCGCGCCCGCGCCGCGCTCGAGCGGCGTGTAGCTGCGCAGCGCGAGCTCGCCGCCCGGACCGGAGAAGCGGCGGTCCTCGACGGCCCCGATCTCCTCGAGCGGCGCGGCGACGCGCATCTCGCGCACCTGCGCGCGAAACACCGCCGGCTCGATCGTCCACGGGTCGGGCATGGTCACGGCCGAGAGCGCGTCGAGCACGAGCCTGGCCTGCGGATCGAGCGGCATTACTTCCCCTGGAACTTCGGGTCGCGCTTCTCGAGGAAGCTCTTCATGCCCTCGCGGAAGTCGTGGCTCTGGAACAGCGGCAGGAGCTGCAGGAACACGTGGTGCACGTGGTCGTCGAACTGCTCCGACAGGCCGATCCGCATCATGCGCTTGGCGGACTGCACGGCGAGCGGCGCGTTCGCGGCGATCTCGTTCGCGAGCGCGCGCGTCGCCTCCAAGAGCGAGCCCTCGGGCACGACCTGGTTCACCAGCCCGAGCTGAAGACACTGATCTGCGTCGAGCGTGCGGCCGGTGAAGATGATCTCGGCCGCCTTCGCCCAGCCGACCAGGCGCGGCAGGATCCAGGTGCCGCCCGACTCCGGCAGCACGCCGCGCTTGGTGAACGCGGCGGCGAGCTTCGCGCGCGAGCTCGCGACGCGGATGTCGCAGCCGAGCGCCAGGTCCATACCGTAGCCGGCCGCGCCGCCGTTCAGCGCGCAGATCACCGGCGTGTCGAGCTTGTGCAGCACGGTGGGCGGCGCGTCGCGCAGGTCGAGCGTCGTGCCCATCGAGCCGCCGCCGCCGATCCCGCTGCCGCTCGACGCGTCCTGCAGATCGAGGCCCGCGCAGAACGCGCGGCCCGAGCCGGTCAGGATGATCGCGCGCACGTCGCGGTCGGCGTTCGCGGTGAGCAGCTTCTCGGACAGCTCCGCGAGCATCGGGCCCGAGATCGTGTTCATGCGCTCGGGCCGGTTCAGCGTGATGGTCGCGATCGGTCCGTCCTTCTCGTACAAGAGCTCGCTCATCCGGAATCTCCTTCGGGTTCGGGCCCTATCCTATCAGCGGCCTCCGGGCGCCTGCCCGCGGCTCCCGCGCGGCTTCGCGTCCCGCTGGATTTTCGCTTTGTGTTCGCCTAGGCTCGGAACATGGCGCGCTACCGGGATCCGATCCGCGGGCGCGGCACGAATGCGGCCCCCCACAACCGCTTCGAAGCCGAGCGCTTCGAGCCCGACCCCGAGACCGGCTTCGCCGACCTCGAGACTCCCGACCCGCGCACCGAGTACATCGCCGATGCCTCGCGCAGCGCGCTCTCGAAGAACCAGAGCCCGGACGTCGGCTTCGACGTCGGCGTGAATCCGTATCGCGGCTGCACACACGGCTGCGTCTGGTGTTATGCGAGGCCCACGCACGAGTACCTCGGCTACTCCGCCGGCCTCGACTTCGAGACGAAGATCCTGGTCAAGCACGAGCTGCCGGAGCTGCTGCGCGCGCAGCTTGCCGCGAAGAGCTGGAAGCCGCAGGTGATCGGGATGTCGGGCGTGACGGACTGCTACCAGCCGATCGAGCGCACGCTCCGCATCACGCGCCGCGCGCTCGAGGTGCTGGCGGACTTCCGCAACCCGTGCTCGATCATCAGCAAGAGCCAGCTCGTGGCGCGCGACATCGACGTGCTGCAGGAGCTCGCTCGCCACGATGCCGTGTCGGTGACGATCTCGCTCACCACGCTCGATCCCGAGCTCGCGCGGCGCATGGAGCCGCGCACCGCGCAGCCGAACGCGCGGCTCGCGACCGTGACGCGGCTGGCGCGCGCGGGCATCCCGGTGGGCGTGAACCTGGCGCCGATCGTGCCGGGTCTGACCGACCACGAGATCCCCGCGCTCGCCGAGGCGGCCGCGGGCGCGGGCGCGGCCTGGGCCGGCTCGCAGCTCGTGCGCCTGCCCTACGCGGTGAAGGACATCTTCTCGGACTGGCTGGCGGCGCACTACCCCGACCGGCGCGAGAAGGTCCTGCACCGGATCGGCGACGTGCGCGACGGCAAGCTCAACGACGCGCGCTTCGGCGTGCGCCACCGCGGCACGGGCCTGTGGGCGGAGCAGATCGCGGAGCTGGTCGCGCTAGCGCGGCGGCGCAACGGCCTCGCGTCGTCGGGCCCGGCGCTCAGCGTCGCCGCGTTCCGGAGGCCTGGGACCTCGCAGCTCGCGCTGTTCTGATCAGACGCCGGCGCCGGTGCGCAGCGTGATGCCGCCGTCGACCTTGATCTCCTGCCCCGTGATGTTCTGCGCGTCGTCGCTGGCCAGGAAGCAGACGAGCTTCCCGATGTCCTCCGGCGTCTGCTCGCGGCCGAGCGGCGCGGCGCGCTTCACCATCTCGAGGAAGATCTCGCGCGCCGACAGCTCGCGGAACTCCGGCCGCTGCAGCTTCATCACCATCGCGAGCCCCTCCCACGCGCGGGTGAACAGGAAGCCGGGGCAGATCGCGTTCACGCGGATGTTCGACGGGCCGAGCTCGAGCGCGAGCGAGCGCGTCAGGTGCACGACTCCCGCCTTGGCTGCGCCGTAGGCCGCCATCGGGCCGGGCGTGGCGGTGAGCGCCGCGATCGACGCGATGTTCACGATCGAGCCGCCGCCGCGCGCCCGAAGGCGCGGGATCGCGGCCTTCGAGCCGAGGAAGTTGGTGCGCAGGTTGTTGCCGACGGTTCCATCCCAGCCCGCCTGCGGGGTGTGCTCGATTCCCGGACCGGTCGGGATCTGCTCGGGCTGGATCGTGCCCGTGCCTGCGCCCGCGTTGTTGACCATCACGTCGAGCCCGCCGAGCTCGCGGCTGATGCGGTCGACCGCGGCCTCGATCGCCTGCTCGTCCGAGCAGTCCGCCGCGGCGCCGAGCGCGCGAGCGCCGAGCGCCGCGGCGGTCTTCTGCGCCTCGGCGCCGTCGATGTCGATGATGCCCACCGCCGCGCCCTCGGCCGCGAGGCACTTCGCGATGCCCTCGCCGATGCCGCGCGCGCCGCCGGTCACGATCGCGATCTTGCCCCTGAGCCTCACGCCGCCACCTCCCTCTGTTCCGAGCGCGGCTGCTCTTGTTTCAGCTCGCGCTCGCGCTGCTGCAAGAGCTTCGCCACGCCCGGGCGCAGGATCGAGTAGAGCGCGGGCACCAGCGTCACCGCCGCGAACATGTTGATCACCATCAGCACGATCAAGAGCTGCGCCATCTCGGCCTGGAAGCGCAGGTTCGAGAACACCCAGAAGCCGATCCCGCCGACCACGGTCGTGCCGGTGAACGTCACCGCCATGCCGGTCGTGCGCACCGCGCGCCGGATCGCCTCTTCGAGGCTCCCGGTCGCCACCACCTCCTGGCGGATGCGGTCGACGATGTAGATCGCGTAGTCGACGCCGACCCCGACGCCCACCGCCTGCACCGGCAGCGTGTTGATGTTCAAGCCCACGCCGCGAACCGCCATGAAGGCGAGCGAGAGCAGCGTCGCCGTCGCGAGCTGCAGGAAGATGATCCCGCCCGAGAGCGTGGAGCGGTACGTGACCGAGTGCAGCACGAAGATCACGAACAGGATCAGGGTGATGTTCGCGAGGTGGCCGCGCTCGACCTCGTCGTTCACCGCCGCCAGCATGCCGAGCGGGCCGCCCGCCATCACGAACTGCACGCCGCGCGTCCAGCCCTGCGTCAGCTGATAGACCGGCGCGGAGCCGAGCGCCTTGCCGTCCTCGACCAGGAGGTCCTTCGTGTTCACCGCCACCGCGCGGATGCGCAGCTCGTCGTTCTCGAACCACTGGTCGACGTCGTCCACCTGCCAGTCGGCGAGCTCCTTCGGCCAGGCGAACACGTGGCCGGGGCGCCTCGAGCCGGCCTCGGCCTGGTACTTCTCGAGCGCGCGCTCGCGGAACTCCTCGAGCCAGGGCGGCGCGCCGTGCTCGGCGACGGTCTTCACCTCGAACGGCACGTACTCGCCGCTCTCCTTGCGCAGCACCTCGAGCGTGTGCGCGCGCGGCGGCAGGAGCGGCCCGATCATGTAGTAGACGAAGTCCGTCAGGCGCTCGGCGCTCCACCACGGCGCGCCGGGCTCGGAGTGGTTGGGGTCGAGCCGGATCGAGATCGCGCCCATCGGGTTCTCGGCGATGAACTCCTCGGCCACGCCGACCGCGCGCCGGATCGTCTCGCCCTTGTGGTCGGGGTAGATCGCGGTCAGCGTCGACGCGCGCCCGTCGTTCGTGACGATCGAGGTGAGCGCGCCGGGCGGGCTGTTGAAGCGTAGGAAGATCAGGAGCGCGCGCGCGGACTCGGGAATGATCTCCTGCTTCGGCTCGCCGTAGCGGAACGCGCGGTTCGCGGCGCGCACCAGCGCCACCGGCGAGACCACCGCGACCGCGCCGGTCTCGTGGCGCAGCAGGCGCTCCAGGTCCTGCATCTTCTTCAGCACCTCGGCCTCGCCCGCGGACTCGTTGCGGTCGCCCTCGGCGTAGATCACCAGCGCGTCCGCGCCGCCGAACTTCTCGCCGATCATGCCGGTGGCGACGTTGAACGGGTGATCGGGCCAGAACAGCGGTATGCCCGGCCGCGCTTCG
>Ga0187892_10007628_pt1 | contig 15301 bp, 14 predicted proteins | sample MA1701073metaG_FD_139345 | JGI IMG/M metagenome (GOLD analysis project Ga0187892, IMG submission 139345) | Bio-ooze microbial communities from a basaltic lava cave in the Kipuka Kanohina Cave System on the Island of Hawaii, USA - MA170107-3 metaG ... | reverse complement strand
CGGGTGCGCCTTCGGGTCGTTGGCAATGAGCTTTTTCAAATCGGGGACGGTCTTGGGGAAGCAGGGGAAGTTGTAAAACTCGCTCGCCATGAACGCCCTTTTGAAGTTGCCGACATAGTCAACAAGGAACTTCTTGGCTCCCTCTTTGTTTTCGGCGAACTTCCAGATCACGAAGCAGTCCATGACGTGTTCGAGCCCAATGGCCCGCACCGGCCCCTTCAGGGCCTTCGTCAACTGGATTTTTTTGGAGATTTCCGGGTTCTCCTTTTCGGCCGTGCGCGTGGTGGAGATGGCGTTCAAGACCACCGAGAGCTTGCCGGAAACGATCCCCCGGTTATTGGAGGAGGCGTCCCAGGCAAAGACCTCCGGCGTCATCGTCTCCTCGTAGAGAGCCTTGACGAACTTGACCGCCTCCAGCGTCTCCTTGGAGTTCAGGACCAGATTGTGATCTTTGTCCTGCACCGAGGATCCGAAGGAGAACATGATGGTCCGCATCGCCATGCCGGTGTCGATCTCGGGAGACAATCCGATCCCCACCGGATTGCCGAACTGCTTCTTGATCTTCGCCCCAGCGACCCGGACGTCGTCCCAGGTGGACGGGCCCTTGGGCATCCCTACCGCCGCGAAGAGGTCTTGCCGATAGTTGACCGGATCGGGAACGAAGGAGTCAGAGAAGCCGTAGTACTTTTTGGTCTTGGGGTTGTACGTGCTCTTGATGGCGAGGTCGATCGGCTTACCGTACTTGCGCTCGCACTCCTGGTAGATCTCTTTGTGATCGATGACCTGATCCTCGAAAGCTGGCGCAGGCCACATGAAGAGGAACAGGTCGTGCCCCTTCTGGGCAGCGACTTCTGCGGCGGCCTGGGGGTTCAGCGCGGGGAGGCCAACGTTGTCCACCTTCACCTCGGTGTCGTTCTGCTGGCCCCACTCCTTCACGTACGTCTCGTTGAACCACTTGTCATACGGCGGGACGAAGTGGACCCATTGGAGAATCTTGAGCGTCTTCTTCGCCGCGTGCGCCCGCCCTGGGATGATAATCGCCGGCCCTATCCCTGCCGCCAGCGCCCCCGCGCCCGCCACCCTGATGAACTGTCGCCTGGAAAGCGCCCCTCGCCTCTTCGCTGCCATCTCACACCCTCCCCCTTGTTCCGACTTCCACCCGTGTCGGGGTCGGCGACTCTCCGCCGAACCCACCCTGGAAGAATACGTTTTTGCCGCTTGCAGCCTTTCCCTTTCGTACAGAGCCACTCCGGCGCTTCTGCTTAGCATAGGGCCGATCCCAAAGTCAAGCGAAATTCAGCCGCGGGTTGGTCTGCCGCGACCTGCCAAATGGCCTCCTGCACAGCCCTCACGGTGCCATCGCGGCCAGGGCCCAGGACTGCGCCTGAAGCGGCCTCAGAACTGGGCGTCGATCGTCCCCCCATTCGAGACATGGCACTCCCCGACCCCTCCTTGACTTAACCCCGCCGAGGGGTTGGTGAGCTGGAAGCGGCACCGCATGGTGTTCCCCTTGTCCCCGAACAGGGTCGCGACGACCCGGCCGGAGTAGTTAGTCACGAACGACGTGTAATCACCTTCATCGAACCAGGGATCGTCGAACGGCCCCCAGTGACGCCAGCGAGGGCCCCAGAAGATCGTGATGGGGCGAACCACATCGGCCGTGCTGGTCGAGGTCACTTGCAGATACCTTCCGGAGTAATACTCCCCGTCAGGAAGGGTGACCGAGAGCGTGCCGCCCTCGCCAAACCTGTCGGATTGGAACGAGAACGTCACTCCGACGGGCGGCTGGCCGGAAGCCGACAGCCGCCCGCCGATTGAGCCCGTCGTCACGCAGCCTGCCAGTGCCGTCACAATCGCGAGAGACTGGACAAAGCGAAAACAGCCCTGACCCATTAGACCCCTCCTCGTTTGGCGTTTCAGTGACACGTGGCGCCTGGAGCACCCCTTCGTCATAATGGAATCTTTGGCCCTGTGCTTACCATGGGGCTGACAGCACACCTCTCCTCACTGACTGATCGTTCAGAGGTAAGCGAGAAGGCGACCGCAGGAGAGGACGCCGGTCCAAAGGGCGAGCGAGAGCATCGCAGAGATCTTTGCCGCCGCCGGGGCGGGCGCATCGCGGTTCCAGATCACGACCGACTTGAAGACCCCGACGTGGAATGCGGCGGCGTTGAGGCCCGCGACCACGATCAACAGGAGCTTGAGACGAAAGGCTGGGTTCGCCGCCATCTCGGTCGCGTGGGCCGAAAACATCATCAACCCAGACGGCACAATCAGCAAGAGGCCTGACCGCGACCACGGCAACAGGTGCTGCGCCATGTCGGCGACCGGCAGGTGGCGGGACACTCCAAGCAGACGGAGGTCGAACATGACCGCGCTGCCGACGAGCATCACGAACCCGATGATGTGAACGATCTCGACGATCGGATAGAGCCAGAGCCACTGGCGCATCGCCACCGCCAGCGAACTTGCCTCGAGCCAGACCAGCCAGGCGGCGGGAGCGGGCGCGTGGGTCATCGTAGCTCTACGGTCTTGCCGTCGATCGTAATCCGCTCAGCCCGCATCTCATCCGCGACGGTGCGGTGCGGATAGCCCTCCACGACCGCGGCCACTCCGACCTTGAGCAGTGCCTGTGGAAGTCCCCGCCGCTCCATCCGGGAGGGAGGTGCCAGCACCACCAGCCAGGTTTTCCCTGGCACTTCGAGCCTCAGGTACCCGTGCGGATGCTCGTACCCCGCCTCACGAATCACACCCGTGAGATTCAACGTCGTGGCGCTGTCATACCCGCTCCAGCCGTGATGTGCAGCGACGGTCCCCGCACAACAGAAATGAAGGGCAGCCAGCCCGGCCAGCAGCACGGCGACTCGCGTGCCGGTTCCTCTCCTCATCGACCCAGCCTCTTCTCCTCGCATCCTTCCATCAGCCCACTCCACCGATGCCGCGTGCGCAGAGCTCCTCGCTCAGAGAAACGCACTGATCCGAACCCCATCCCGCCCCTCACCCGCGACATTGTGCAGACCGACGCGAAGGGTCCGGGCCCTACGCGGTTGCAGCAGTGTTTCCTGTACTGACTCACGCCTCTGCGTGTTGCCGAGCCTCTTGACGGTCGGGGGCAATGTGAGCAATGACGCTCCCATCCAGGTGCGGCGGAACCGGACGCCGCAGCAGGGTGAGGATCGTCGGTGCAATGTCGAGGATATGTGCATCGGCGGGTCGGGCGACGCGCGCGACGCCCGGGCCGACGGCAACGAGGAACCCGTCCGGCTGGTGAAGGCCGCTACGGTGCTGGAGGCGGGGCGCGCGCACGATGTCACCGAAGCGCGCCGAACGGAGCCCTCGAATCGGTACCCCCGGTGCCCAGTGGACAACCAGGTCCGGCATGCGAGACGCGGCGGGCCCAGGGTACTTCTCCTGAGGCCGCAGCACCGACCCGATCACAGGACACCCACTCTCAACGTCCCTGAGTGATAGCAGCTCCTCCGTCAACTCCGAGAGCAGCTTTTCGTACTCCGTTCCTGGCTCGACGAGGCCTTCCGGCTCACGGCCCTTCAGGTTCACGCGGATGTAGCCATGATCCTCGGTGGGTGTACAGAAGACGCGCATCTCGGGCCAGCGATCCCACCCCCACAGTGCCTTGAGGTACTGGCTGCGGAAGCGCTGACGCAGCGGCCCCGGCACGCGTTGCTTGACGCGCGCGCGTATCGCTGGCGGAGCGAGCGATCGCACCGCGAGGGCGCCTCTAGCGACAAGACGGCCTCCAAGAGAACGCCTGCTCGTGCTGTTGTCCACGCCGCAATAGCGTTCGATGAAGCGCGGGAGGAGCTCCTGTGCGTTGTAGTTGGCTGTCATCCCGTGGACGGACACGACAAGAACGGTCACGTCGTCGGGAAGGCGCCGGACCAGATTGCCGACCGCTGCGTCAACAGCAGCATAGACGTCGCGGATCGCTGTCTTCAAATCCGCGGGAGCGCTCGCGTCATGCCAGGGGTGTCCCTCGTCCATGAAGTGCCAGAAGCGGTGGCCCGCCACGTGGGTTTCGCTGAAGACGGTCATGAATAGATCCGAGGGCTCGCGTTCGAGAAAGTAGCGGTGGAGCCTTTTTCGGGCCCCAACCCCGTCGAGGAGCCGGCGCCGCAGGTCCCGATAGTAGGACACGTCATGCACATCGTCCTCCTGCGCCAGGAGCGGCAGCGGATAGTGTCCGACGTCGCGCACGACTCGAGACAGGAGTTCAGGCGGATGGGAGGCGCCGGTCGCGCGAGCCGCGTGCGCACCCCAGGCCACGAGGCAGACATTGCGATCGCTTGGATAGGCGTAGCTCTTGGGAACGTCCAGCACGATGGCGCGTGGGGGATCTTGTTGCGCCTCGGCGTAAAAGGGTTGGTGCAGGTTGTCGTGCGCCTCCGTAGGTTCGACATCGAGGGTCCCCGGTCTGATTTGATAGCTGCCAAACAGCCCGTGCTTCCCGGGGTGGACGCCGTAGAGAAAGCTCGGCCAGACGGCCTCCGCACTCAGGTCCCCGACAGAAGACAGACCGCCCATGACGCCTCGTTCCGCGAGGGAGGCAAGCGTTGGCATCCCTCCCTCCGCCATGAAGCGGCGAACCAAGCTCACCTCGGCGGCATCGAGCCCGATGACGATGACGGAAGGCAATGCTAAGCGTCTCGTGACGTCGCGCACTTCATAAATCCCCGAGCCCAGCAGGCAAGGCCGAGCAGCACGAGCGATGTGGAGACCAGGTACACGGGGACCAGCCACTTTTCACCAGAGCTCCGGAGAAGGCGCCAGAGGATACCGACGTACCGGAGGGGGACGAGGAGCGGGATCAGCACCGGCCACCGGGTTACGAAGCTTCCGCGTAACGGGTAGGCGCGCCTGAGCTGTGCGGAGTAGTAGCCGTGAAGGGAGAGGTAATCGAGGATGCCTCGCAGCCCCACCCGGTTGATGTGAGACACGCGAATGGCAGGTTGAAAGAGGATGGACCCACGGCGGAGCTCCGCGTATCGCCGGCACAGGTCGAGATCGTGTGAGAGCGAGAACTCTTCGGGAAACAGCCCCACTGCATGGAGTGCCTCAACCTTGGCCGAGAGGTTGCAGGACGGGGCGAACGTCACCGTCCTAGGATGCGTACGAGGCAGGAACTCGGAGAACTGGATGTCGAACAGCATGAGTCCGGCAAGGGTGTGGGGTGCGGCGGGTGAGACCGAGCCAGCGACAAGCTCAAGGGGTCCACGGTGAGCTTTGAGGATCTCATCCACCCAGTCTGGGTCGGGGATACAGTCGGCGTCCAGGAAGGCGACGACTGGGGCCTGAGATCGCCGGATCCCAATATTTCGTGCTGCCGCTGCGCCAGTCCGTTGCGGCAGGTGGATGAGCTCAACGTCACGAAAACCCTGGCTCACGACCCTGTCGGTCCCATCGTCCGAGCTGTCCACGACGATGACCTCGAATGACGCGGTTGTCTTCTGCGCCATGACCGCTGCGAGGCAACGTCCAATCTGGGGTGCCATGTTGTAGCTTGGAATGACGATGGAGAGCCGGGGACGGCCGGCCGGATTCATGCCGCGCGGTCGTTGCTCAGGGGATACGGCCTTCTTGAGTTCGCCGGACTGGGCCTTGACCTTCTCGAGGGTCTCTCGGTCCATGGCATCTCATCCTACCACCTCTCCGGCCCGGCGGCAATTTCTCCGCGGAAGCGCGAATCCTTAGACGGGTCGGGATCGCTGTGTTAGACTGTCGGGGCGCTTTCACAAGGAGGCGATGTGGAGATCGACGCGATTCGGGACGTGGCGCTTCGGGCCGTTAAAGAGGCCGGGGCCATCCTTCGGGAGGGGCTGGAGCAGACGCGAATCGCCGAGTACAAATCCGACAAGAACCTGGTGACAGATATTGACCGCCGCTCGGAACAGGCGATCGCCGCGCTCGTCCGGCGCGAGCTGCCTGGCCACAGCCTGGTATCGGAAGAGGGCATGAGGATACAGGGCGACTCGGGCTACCGCTGGTTCGTCGATCCGCTCGACGGCACGACGAACTATGTCCACGGCTATCCCTGTTTTTCCGTGTCGATCGGCGTCGAGAAGGACGGCGAGCTGATCTACGGCGTCGTCTACGATCCCACTCTGGAAGAGCTGTTCACTACCGAGCGGGGCGAGGGGGCGTTCCTGAACGGAAAACGGCTCCGCGTCTCCTCTGTGTCCCCCCTCTCGAACGCCCTGCTAGCGACCGGCTTTCCGTCCGACGTGGCCACAGCCAAGGAGAATAATCTCAATCACTTCGCAAACTTCATGAAACGTGCCCAGGCCGTCCGCCGCCCCGGCTCAGCCGCGCTCGATCTTTGCTATGTCGCCGCGGGCCGACTCGACGGCTTCTGGGAGCTTCGACTCAACCCGTGGGATGTGGCTGCGGGCACCCTGCTGGTCCTGGAATCAGGCGGCATGGTGACCGACTTGAAAGGTCATCCTTACCGGCTCTTCACGCCCCAGATCGTCGCCAGCAACGCCAAGATTCATGAGGAGATGCTGCAACTTCTTGTTTCCGAAGGGTAAACCTGCAGCCGCCACCCCCGTCTCCCGTCATCTCGCCTTCAGTACGGGATCGATTGTCTGAGCACCCCGATCCGACAGAGGGCAAAGTCGTACTTGACCGGATCCTCTGGATCGAACGCACGCAGGCGCCGCGTGACCTCCCTGGCCATGCGCCAGTTCGCCTGCTTCATCCTCGTCAGGCCGAGCCGGCGGACGATCCTCGCCACGTGGGTGTCGAGCGGAACGATCAACTTCGAGGGCGACACCTCCGTCCAGATCCCGAAATCGATTTCGTCTCCCCGCCGCACCATCCAGCGCAGGAACAGATTGAGCCGTTTGCACGCGCTTCCCTGGGCCGGCGACGGGAAGAAGAAGCGAATCCCGGCCCTCTGGGGGATCGTGCCTGACGGATAGAACGGCGACGCATCGAGCGCCAGGACCCGTTCAACGAAGCTGGTCAGAGCCGGTCCGATGTCCTCGTGTGAGGCGTCGTATCCACGCAGGAAGAAGGCCTGAAGTGACCCCGCGTTGTTCGTCGCCTGCTGGAGGAAGTAGCAGAGAAGGGCCAGATCGGCCCCTGTGTTGAAGCGGTGAGCGAATCGCTCGAATCGGGCGGTATCTCGAATGGGGTCGAATCGACGGACAAACCGGCTGGGGCTTGGGGCCATCGCGCCGAGCGCGGCCTCGGCGCTGCGCTGGATCTGCTTGACGCTGCCATAGGCGAGGGAGGCGGCGACGAACCCGGCGATCTCGCGATCTTCTGGGCGGGTATACCGATGGGGAACGCTGATGGCACTCGTACAGAGGAACTCGCGCCGGCCGTAGCGCCGATTCAGATCATCAAGGAGCCCCTTGAGCCCCTTCACTCCTTGGCGCTCAGCTCCTTTGCCTGAAATCCGATGGCATACGGGCAATGGATCGGCGCTCGCTCGATGCTGCCGTTCGCCTTCCAGTATCCGGCGATCCGGATGTTATATCCATTGACCGTGCCGGACACCGCGCCACCCCTGACGTAATGCCATCGCCGCTTCCTGGCCGAATCGTTGATCGCCACCACGACGGCGACGTTTCCGTCTTTGAAGAACTTCCGGTCATCCTTGCTTAACGCGGTGGTCGTTCTTACGGTGCCGTACATGGGATGGGAGTGGTAATCCCCAAGACACTCCCGGCGGGACGTGGTTCTGACGGCCACCTCGACCCGTTGGCTTCGCATCAGATCGACGTGCACCTCCCGGAACTTCCGATTCGCCGTCTGGTACGGGACGACGAAATCCACCAGCGCTCGCCCCGGCGTACTCTGGCCGAGGAGGACGCCGAAACATTCCTTCCGGTAGACCTCGATGGTCGAAACCACGAGACCGACAAAAGCGTTTTCGCTCAGATAGATTTCCATGGTCAGCGACCGCGGCCGATAACGTTCGGAACGGGCGATTCAGGTTGCGTGCGACAAACGAGATCTTCGGAGAGCAGGAACTCGAGGTGCAGTATCAGGGTAATCCGGCCAGTGAGAGGAGGCAAGCCCAAAGAGTGGGCAGCCGTCTTTGCACACGGACAGATCGAGGGTGAGAGAGGCCTTGCCCAATGCTATGACCCGTTGTTTCTTGGCAGGTTAGCCAGCCTTTCCCTTATCTCTGGGCCGGAGGCCCACACCTTGAACCAAGAAAAGGGAAATCAGCTACAGGTATTATCTATTTAGATACACTCTTCCTGGCCTTCCCGCGATAGGCTATGCAGTCGCAAGTGCCTGAACAGCAGTGTTTCACTTTAGTTTCAAGTGATTACTGCAATGCTCTGGTCTCGTGCTACAGATCGCACGTTTGGCACGGTCTGTGCTCCTCCGCCAGGCCAAGGCGTTCAGACGAGAGCGAGGATTGCCACCGCCAAACAAGCGCCAGGGGAGGTGGACGATGACGAGAACAGGGCAGCAGGAACCGAACGGCCACCCGTCTCACCTGATCGCCGTCGCGTCTCAGGCCTACAAGCTCGGCAAGACGCTTGGCCGACAACGCGAGGCGGCGTCGAGAATCAGGAGGGCGTTCATCAACCACTATGGGCAGCTTCGTGGGGAGTGCCTGTACAGCATCTGGATCGAGTGGGTGGATGAGGTCTGACCAGAATCTCGCGCGGTGTCCTGATCTAAAAATCAACGGCTGACCAAAGCCTCCTCGAACAGGCTGGCGACTCTGGAGCTAACATTGACTCTCTGCTTTCTCCACTACAATTGCGTAAGGATTCATGGTAATCTGAGGGCTACTCCGGTAATGGCAGCGGCCATCACAGATCGAGTGCAGGCAATCGAGCACCTGGTGGCTGCATGATGTGCTCAACCGGAGGAGAGCAAATGGAGCTAGGGTTCAGAATGACTACTGAGCGATTTGGCACGGTTCTCATTGACCCCCCCTGGCGCTTTGCGAATCGAACAGGAAAGGTGGCTCCAGAGCATAAACGGTTGCGCCGCTACCCAACTATGAGTTTTGAAGACATCGCCGCCTTGCCAATTTCAGAACTCATGCTGCCCCAAAGCCACTTGTACCTTTGGTGCCCCAATGCGCTCTTATTGGAAGCCCTTACGATTATGCGGGACTGGGGTTTCACATATAAGACAAATCTCGTCTGGTATAAAGTGAGACAGGATGGTGGCCCTGATGGTAGAGGCGTCGGATTCTACTTTCGGAACGTCACTGAGCTAGTGCTGTTTGGCGTGAAAGGCAAGTTACGGACTTTGCAGCCTGGTCGCCGCAAAGTCAATATGATTATCAGCCGAAAACAAGAGCACTCTCGGAAGCCCGATGAGCTCTACAGCATCATCGAACAGTGCAGTCCCGGGCCGTACCTTGAATTATTCGCTAGGCAGCGTCGCCAAGACTGGACACAGTTGGGAGATGAGATTGATAGCTACGAGAAGAACAGGAGGGCTTATAAAGGGTACACGCTACGCCCTGGAATCGTAGCAGTTCATACCCATGCCAACCAGAAGTAGCGGACAGCCACCAGCGCCGCCACCATCGACTTTCGGAATCAGCTTATCCCAATGAGTCGTAGAGGCGCCGTAGGATTTGCCCTTTCCAAGTTCATCAAAGAGCCGCTGTAGTTCCGTCAGACGTATGATAATCACTCCTACCGACAATACTCTGAGTTCCCATAACAGTCGAAAGTTATTGAGATCGCGATCATAGAACTCTGTCTTATTATTCCACTCTACCTCAACACCTACCCGGTTCTTGAAATTATCAATCTCGTGTGTGGGGGTTGGCACAGCGTGCCCATCAATGACGATTTTTATGTCAAAGGACTTTGGTGCCCACCCTCTAGCTGGGTCCTGCAGGAATCCGTCGATAGCAACAGGGATTGGAGATTTTGCACCGCCAGGAGTCAGTATGTCGCTTCGCTTCAGCCGAAACCAATTCAGACATGAAAGAATATCAGCGAACTCGCCCGGAAAGTCCCTTGCCAAAATGGCACATGCATGATGCCTCTCCGCAAACCGGTACTTTTGGTGAAGCGCGCTCGGTATAAGATCCAGACCCATTCTAGGCACTGCTCCTGAGCGAATGATGGGACTGCATGATAGAGAAGTAGCTCTCAAACTGCAAGGATCTCAGATTAGGACATCACTACCAGGATCTGGCGAAGAGCGGCGACTGCGATCAATCACCTGAACCCGAAATGCGGACGGTTCGATCCATCTTGATGCAGGAGGTCGATCCTGATACGATACGGCCGGTCGATGGACGAAGCCGCAGCGGGGGCTGAGCACGCAAGCGGGCGTCGGACGACGAATCCGATCACTGCGGAGTTCGAATGCTACAGGTCCTCGTGAGACATCCCGACGGGCAGATCGAGGAGAGGCCGTGGGGGTCCGACTTACACGAGCTGCTCCAGGACCCCCATTCCTGCGTCTGGGTCGGACTGGATGGGGAGCCCCAGGACAGGGTGGAAGCCGTCGGCAGGCAATTCGGGCTGCACCCGGTGACGATCGAAGACCTCCTGCATCGAAACCAGCGACCGAAGCTCGAGGAGTTCGATGGCTACGTCTTCGTCGTCGTCCATGGCTTGAAGCCGATGCAGGGTGACGAGGTTTCAACCGAGGAATTCGACATCGCGCTCGGACGGAACTGGATACTGAGCGCGCACGACGGGTCGAACGAGCTGATCAAGCGGGTATGCGACCAGGTGGTCGCCGCGCCGAAGGCACTCGACAGCGGTCCGAGCTTTATCCTCTATCGCATCAGCGATCTGCTGGTGGACAGCTACTTTCCGGCGCTCGAGGAGCTCGGGGAGGAGATCGATGTCCTTGAAGATGACGTCGTGCAACGGCCGACGAAGGAGCGCCTGCACCGGATCTTCGCCCTGAAACGACTCCTGGTGAATCTCCGGAAGCTGGTCAGCCCGCAGCGGGAGGTCTACAACGCGCTCAGCCGCCGGGACTATCCCTACATCGACCCGAAATCGGCGGCCTACTTCCGGGACCTCCATGACCACCTGATCCGGGCCAACGAGATCGTCGAGTCATACCGCGACCTGGTGAGCAATCTCCTGGATATCTATCTGGCTACGATCTCGAACCGGCTGAACGAGGTGATGAGACGCCTCACCATGATCGCCACGATCTTCATGCCCCTGGGGTTCATCACGGGGTTCTTCGGCATGAATTTCACCGGGATCCCCTACGGTTGGAACTGGCTTCTCGGAGGCGCGATTTTGGCCGTCGCGATCGTTCCACTGGCCATGCTCATCTGGTTTCTCAGACGCGGCTGGATCGGCGACTCGGATCGCTGAGGGTACGCCCTACGGGGTGACACGCAATCTCACGCGACCAATAAGCTGACCCTGAGCCGTCAGGACATCCACCGTCCACTTTCCCACCGGATCCGACCCGAGATCTGATCTCCTGGAATAGGTGCGATATCCCCCTGGCCGGCCTCCTTTGATCGGCGACAGCGCGATCCGAGCAAAGGGAACGCCATCCTTCCGCCAGAAGTGGTAGATCGGCTCTGTGAGCCCGACCGGGGCCGACACGGCGGTGAAGCAGACCAGGCCGCCCCATGCCTGGAGGGTCGCTGCCGACGCGTTGCTGATCGGATCAATGGGCGTCATCTGTTCCACAGACCTGGCAAAGGTAGCAGCCGAGAGATAGAGGCCGGCGGGAGGGATCCAGTTTCGTATCGACCAGATGGCGAGGGCCCCCAAGAGTCCCCCCAGGGCGCATCCAAGCGCGGCCTGCCTCCAGGACAGGGAAAACCCGCGGCGAATGATGGGGATCAGCGCCAGCAAGGTAAGGAATGCGCTCGAGGCGAGCGCCATGCCGCTCCGAACCTTGATGAGCGGGAGCCCCACGTTCAACGAGGCAAAGAGCCCGAAGGCAAACAGGGCCGGGGCCATCCATGGGTACCTGAGGATCGATGCCTGGTACCAGGGGTCGATGCTCGTCAGCAGTGCCGCCGTTGTGATGAGGAGGAAGAAGAGGACGTTCCGCGACGACAGGGTCGTGCTGGCGTAGTAGATCGGGAGGAGGAACAACAGCAGGTCCTGGTGAAGGCCCTGCAGTGTGTAGTCGAGGGCGACACGGGCGATGCGGTGTTGACGGGCCTCGAGGACTTGCCGGAGGTGGGCAAACACAACCCCGCCGACCCACAGGAGCAGTAGATAGCCGAGGACCCACGGGAAGTAGTCTGGTCCCCGTTGGAAGACGATCAGGGTGGCAATCCCTGCGAGGAGCGACGCGAGGGACACGCCCCACCTGGCTGTCCAGCGCAGCCAAGGGTGTTGGCCCTTCAGCGACGTCCATTTCTCCTGTGCCCTTCGAACGAGTGGCGTGTCGATCACGGTGCCCGGTCCGGTTCGGAGGAGGTCAGACCTGGATCAGCGATGGCCTTTCGGACGCCACTCGACCGCGGTCAGGCATGCGCGTCGCGGCCGCGATTTCGCGTATTACGGGAGAGTCCGGCGAAGTTTCAGTCGCTCTCTGGCAAACTTGATGATACCCGGGAGGAGCGACAGGAAGATGACCGCCGCGATGACGACATGGATATGCCGGTCGATATCCGGGATCGCCCTGCCGAGGAAATAGCCCAGGGAGGTCATGCTCACCACCCACCCGATCCCGCCTGCGACATTATAGAAGGCGAACCGTCTGTACGGCATGCCCCCCACGCCCGCAACCAGTGGCGCGAAGGTGCGGACGATCGGCATGAAGCGGGCGAGGACGATCGTGATCCCTCCGTACCGATCGTAGAACTCCTTGGTGGTGATGAGGTGTTTCTTGTGGAAGAGCAGCGAGTCCTCTCGGGTGAAGATCCTGGGGCCGGTTCTCGCCCCGATCGTGTAGCCGAGTGCGTCGCCAAGGATCGCAGCCAGGCTCACAAACACGAAGATGCTCCATAGCTCCAGGTCGCCTCTCGCCGCGAACAGCCCTGCGGTGACCAGGAGGGAATCACCCGGCAGGAAGAAGCCGACGAGGAGACCGGTCTCCACGAACACAATCGCGATCAACGCCATGAGGCCCCCGACGCGGACAAGGGCCTCGACGTCGTAGATCCGGTGAAACAGCTGCCACAGCCATTCCATGGAGGCCCTCCGCGCCGTCCTACGTAGCGATCATACGGTGATGGCCCGTCGTCAGGGTCCATCACGCCGGATCATGGGTCAATCGGGCTGCGTTCGCGAGGGGGTGACGAGCCTCGGGCAGAGACGCGTTGCCGCCAGGCCAGCGCGGCGATTCCGGTCAGCCGGTGACCGCGCCCTCCGAGGCGGAAGAAACGAGACGGACGTACTTCGCCATGACGCCGCTCTTATAGCGGGGGACAGGCGCCTTCCACCTGGCGAGCCGCCTCTTGATCTCGGCGGCCGTGAGCTCCACGTCGAGACGGCGCTTCTTGATGTCGAACACGATGATGTCGCCGTTCCGCACCGCGGCGATCGGCCCTCCCACTGCCGCCTCCGGGGCGACGTGGCCGGCCATGAGGCCGTGCGTCGCGCCCGAGAAGCGGCCATCGGTCATCAGGGCCACCGACTTTCCCAAGCCCGCACCGACAATGGCCGCGGTGACGCCGAGCATCTCCCGCATCCCGGGGCCGCCCTTCGGCCCTTCATAGCGAATGACGATGACATCGTCGGCCCTGATTTTTCCCGCCTTCACGGCGGCAAACGCGTCCTCCTCGCGCTCGAACACCCGCGCGGGGCCCCGGTGCAGCATCCGCTCGTGGCCCGCGACCTTTGCCACGCAGCCCTCCGGCGCCAGGTTGCCCCTCAGGATCACCTGCCCGCCGGTCGGCTTGAGCGGCTTGCCCAGCGGGCGGATCACCTGTTGGCCCGGTGTCTCCTGCGCCAGGCGCGCCTCCTCTCCGATGGTCCTGCCGGTCACGGTCAGCTCGTCGGCGTGCAGCAGACCCCCATCAAGGAGACGCTTGGCCACCAGGGCCATCCCGCCCGCCCGGTGCATGTCAGGCGCCGTGAAACGTCCGAATGGCTTGAGATCGACCAATAGCGGGATCTTTGACGAGACGCGATCGAAGTCATCGATCGACAGCTTCACACCGGCTGTCCTCGCGATGGCCAGGAGATGAAGCACGGCATTGGTCGAGCCGCCCGTCGCCATCACCCCGGCGATCGAATTCAGGAGGGCCTTGCGCGTGAGTACCTGTTTCGGGGTGATCCCGCGGCGCAAGAGCTCCATGACCAACTTTCCGGTCGCGAACGCCACCTCTTCCTTCCGCGGATCCATGGCCGGCACGCCATTCCATCCCATCGGCGAGATCCCCAGCATCTCGAACGCCGTGGACATGGTGTTGGCCGTGAACTGGCCCCCACACGCGCCGGCGCCCGGGCACGCGTGCCCCTCGATGGCGCGGAGCTCTTCCGCTGACATCCTCCCGGCGTTGAAGGCGCCGACGGCTTCGAAGACGTCCTGGATTGTGAGGTGACGCCCTTTGTAATTGCCGAACGCGATGGAGCCGCCATAGAGCATGAGGCCGGGGATATTCAGGCGACTGAGGGCCATCACCGTGCCTGGGATGGTCTTATCGCAGCCGGAGATGGCGACGAGGGCATCGAACAGGTGGCCGCGAGCGACCAACTCAACCGAGTCAGCCACGACCTCTCGGCTGACGAGGGAGGCCTTCATCCCCTCGGTCCCCATCGAGACGCCGTCGGAGACCGAGATCGTGTTGTACTCGATCGGCGTCCCGCCCGCAGCCCGGATGCCCTCCTTTACGCGTTCGGCCAGCGTCCGGTGATTGAAGTTACAGGGCATGACCTCGATCCAGCAGTGGGCGACGCCGACGAGCGGACGGGCGAGGTCCTCGTCCTTGAAGCCGATCGCCTTGAGCATCGCGCGCGCAGGCGCGCGGTCGGGTCCCTCGAGCAGGGTACGGCTCTTGTGCCTCGGGTCGAATGCCATCGAAGGCTCGCTACCTGCTGAGGCTGACCTGGATACCCTGACCCAAAAAAATGGGGGCGCCTTTTCGGTCGGTCGAGAAGAGATACATCTTCCCCTCCTCGGTGATCGCGCCGATGTACTGCGCGGACGCCGAGAACGGGCGACTCGCGATCCGCGTCACACCGGCCGAGAGATCGACCGGTTCCTCCGTCATCCGATCCAGCGGCAAACCCCAGATCTTCTTGTTGGTCGGATTGTACCAAACGAGCTGATTTCCTGTTGAGGTGAGGTAGACCGAATCGCCGTGGGCGCCCGTCTTCAGGGCTTCCAACCCCTTGGCGAGATAGACGGCATGCACCCGGTCGGGATTGTTCAATCCCCGCATGACCCAAAACAGGTG